>Ga0209233_1000529_pt1 | contig 21832 bp, 21 predicted proteins | sample AraplaCL_Cvi_mCL_FD_184269 | JGI IMG/M metagenome (GOLD analysis project Ga0209233, IMG submission 184269) | Arabidopsis root microbial communities from the University of North Carolina, USA - plate scrape CL_Cvi_mCL (SPAdes) (version 2) | ecosystem: Host-associated > Plants > Roots > Endosphere...
TCTCCGTCCGGGTCAACGGCAAGGTGCTCGACTACGCCGCCGACCAGTCGCTGTTCGACGACGGCAAGCTCAGCCCGCTGCCCGACGCGACCGAGCCGGATGAACTCTGGCTCAGCCTGCAATGCGATAATGGCCCCACCGCCTGGCTGTTCGTTCCCGACCTGCTCACGTCCGGCTCGGGCAGCCAGTGCGGCGGCACCGACCCAACCGCTACCTGCCAGCGCTGGCCGGATGGCCTGTGGAACGCAGGCAGCGGCAGCGTCGGCGACGGCGTCACCGACTACGCCGAGGCCCGCGACCTGACCGACGCCGAGATCGCCAAGGGCCCGGCCAGCCTCAATCCGTGAGGTTTGGCCCGCCGAGATTGCGGCGAGGCCCTGCCGCGGACGAATCGGGCGCAGCGCGCGCCGGTTGCTCGCCTCGTCGACGAGAGTCAGGCGAGCCCAGCGGAGGCGGGGTGAGGGGCCTCCCTCATCGGCCGGCCGGCGTTATGCTCCGAAGGTCAGCCGGCTCTTCTGCTGGCCGACAGCATCGAAATTGGCGGGATCGAGCCAGGCTTCGAAGCCGGCCTTGCGGTTGGGCCATTCGCCGTCGAGCATCGAGAACCAGGCTGTGTCCCGGTTCTCGCCCTTGACGATCATGTGCTGGCGGAAGATCCCCTCGAAGGTGAAGCCGAAGCGGGTAGCGGCGCGCTTGGAGGGCTCGTTGCGGTCGTTGCACTTCCATTCGAAGCGGCGATTGCCGAGCGTTTCGAAGGCGTAGCGGGCAAACAGGTAGAGTGCTTCGGTGGCGAGCCGACTACGCGCCATGCCCGGCCCCCAGTAGACGCCGCCGACTTCGATCACGCCGTCCTTCGGCGCCATCCGCATCAGCGCCTGCCGCCCCTTGCAGCGGCCGGTCGCCTGGTCGACCACGGCGAAATAGAGCGGGTCGGGGCTCGGCGCCGCTTCCTCGATCCACTGGATGACCGCCGCTTCGCTGCCCGGCGGCTCGTTGGGCAGCCAGCGGAAGCGCTCGATGCCGTCGGGCGTGCGGGCGACCGCCCACAGGTCGGCGGCATGGCGGCGGTCTATCGGCTCGAGCCGCACATAGCGACCCGCGAGGACGATGCGGTCCGGGGCGGCAAGGGCGGGATGGGGAGCGGTCATGCGGAACGGGCCTCGGCGGCGAGGATGGCGGCGAGCCCCTCGCGATAGGTGGGGTGGAGCAGTTCGATCCCTAGCGCCTGCTTGATGGCGGCGTTGGCGACCCGCTTGTTGTCGGCATAGAACGAACGGGCCATCGGTGTCATCTCGGCGGTCGCGAAGGGCACTTCGGGCGGCGGCGCCATGCCGAGCAGGCCCGCAGCGTGCGCCACCACCTCCTGCGGTGGCGCCGGCAGGTCGTCGGCGAGGTTGAACGTGCCGTCGAGACGTGCCCGGGCTGCGAGCGCCGTGACGCGCCCGATGTCTTCCACATGGATGCGGTTGAACACCTGGCCCGGCTTGACGATGCGCCGGGCCGTGCCGTCGCGCAGCTTGTCGAAGCCGGAACGGCCGGGTCCGTAAATGCCCGCGAGCCGCAGGATGGCGAGGGGCACGCCGCGTACCGCGGCAACGTCGCGCCACTGCTGCTCGACCGCGACGCGCATCTGGCTGCGCAGGTTGACGGGGTGCGTCTCGGCCGTTTCGTCGACCCAGCCGCCGCCGAAATCGCCATAGACCCCGACGGTCGAAAAATAGCCGATCCACTGCAGGAGGGGCATCGCCGCGATGTCGCCCGCGTGGTGCCGCAGCACCGGGTCGCCCTCGGCGTCGGGCGCTATCGAAACGATGAGATGGGTGGTGGCGGCGAGGTCTTCGCCCAGCGTCGCCCCCGGCGACTGGCCGTCGAAGCGATGCAGCCTGATTCCCTCGGCCGGCGTGCCCGGGTCGCGCACGGTGCCGGCGATCCGCATCTGCGCGTCGCCCGCGCGCAGCGCCTCCGCCGTGGCCGAAGAGGAATAACCCATGCCGAAGAAGAAGGTTTGCATGGCCGCCGTGGTAGCGGGCAACGGGTCTGCGGGCAAGCGCGGGTGGCATGTGCGTCAGGAGGCCCGCGCCTAGACCATCCCCGTCCACTCGGCCTCGACCTCGGCCACCGGGTCCGGTCGCCGTATCGCCGCGGCGCGGGCCGGATCGAGCCGCCGCAGGGCCCAGATCGCCGCGCCGCGGACCAGCGGGCTGTGGTCGCCCAGCCGGGCCTCGACGGCCGGCACGAGCCCGACGTCGCCGGAATTGCCGATGGCGATCAGCACGTTGCGCAGGAACCGCGCGAGGCCGAGGCGCTTGACCGGCGAGGCGGAGAACAGGCGCCGGAACGCTGCGTCGTCGAGGGCGACGAGATCGGCCAGCGCCGGCGCCACGAGGTCGTCGCGGGCGGCGAGCCGGGCTTCGCGCGTCGTGCTGGCGAATTTGTTCCACGGGCAAACAGCGAGGCAATCGTCGCACCCGTAGATGCGGTTGCCCATGGCGACGCGGAATTCGAGCGGGATCGGCCCTTCGTGCTCGATGTTGAGGTAGGCGAGGCATCTTCGCGCATCGAGCTGGAACGGCGCCGGGAACGCCGCGGTGGGGCAGATGTCGAGGCAGCGGGTGCAACTGCCGCAGCTCTCGGGATGGGCCTCGTCGGGCGTCAGTTCGGCTGTGGTGAGGATGGCGCCGAGGAACAGCCAGCTGCCGAATTGGCGGCTGACCAGCACGGTGTGCTTGCCCTGCCAGCCGATGCCCGCAGCTTCCGCCAGCGGCTTTTCCATCAGCGGCGCGGTATCGACGAACACCTTGACCTTGGCGCCGCTCCGCGCCTCGAACAGGCTGGCGATCTCCTTCAGGCGACCCTTGATCAGCTCGTGATAGTCGCGATTGCGGGCATAGACCGAGATGTTGCCGATGCCCCTTTCGCCGAGCGCCGCCAGCGGATCGGTCGCCGGGCCGTAATTGAGCCCCAGCATGATCACCGACCGCGCCCGGGGCCACAGGGCCTGCGGGCTGCCGCGCCGCTCGGCCGTCTCGGCCAGCCACGCCATGTCGCCATGCCAGCCGGCCTCGATGGCCGCCTTGAGCTTTTCCGGCAGGTCAGGCCTCGCATCCGCCGCCGCGACTCCAAAAGCGCCGAAGCCGAGCTTTCGGGCCCGGACGCGCACTTCCTCGAGGGCGTCGGCGAAGACCGCGCTTTGGTCCGACGGCGATTTCAAGCTCACCGCAGCATCCAGCCCTCAGAAATCGAGGTCGACATATCCCTTGTGCGCCGGCATGCCGGTGACGCGGTCGTTGAGCAGGGTGCGGAACGCTGGGCGGGACTTGAGCCGGGCATACCAGGTGCGGACCTCGACCGCCGTCTCCCAGTGCACGTCGCCCAGATAATCGAGCGTCGACAGGTGCGCCGCGAGGCCGAAATCGGCGAGTGTCAAGGCATCGCCGGCCAGCCAGTGCCGCGTCGCCAGCACCCAGTTGAAATAGTGCATGTGCTCGGAAAGGTTCGCCTTGGCGACCCGCAGCACCGCCGGGTCGGGAGTGGCCCCGGCCTTGTCGCGCTTGACGATCTTTTCCTCGAGCACGTAGCGGGTGACTTCGTCGTTGAGCTTCAGCAGCACCCATTCGAGCAGCCGCCACATCTCCGTCCGGTCGGCCGACCGGGCCGGAAACAGCCCCGCCACGGCGCTCGGCGAATAGCGCTCCTCGATCGAATGGATGCCGGCCAGGATGCCGATCGTCGGCGGCTCGCCCGGATCGAACAGCACCGGCACGGTCGAGGCCGGGTTGATTTCGAGGAACTGCGGGTCGCGCGTCCAGGGCCGGATTTCGACCAGTTCGAGCGGAATGCCGTATTCGGCGAACATCAGCCGGATCAGGCGGGAGGCGGGGTCGAGCTGATGGTGAAGGAGCCGCGGCATGGTCGTTCGGGTGCTCATCGTCCGGAAGGAAGCGGGCGCAGACAGGGGCGCTGACGGTCAACGGGCCCGGCGCCTCCGGGGAAAGTCGCCAGAGCCTGCACCCACCATCGTTAAGCGTCAGTTGGGATAGGCATCCGATGGCTGCCGATCAAGGCATTTTTGCGCCCCGGCTCCCCTGGCGCCGTCGATGGTGTCGCTGAAAGTCCTGCCCGTGTCGATCGCCGGGCACCAGTTTGCTCCACGCGCGTCGCGATCGCCGGCCATCGCGGCGCGGTGGCCGCTCGCCCGTCAGCTGCCTGAAGCGAAGTCAGTGCTGGCGCTGAACCATCCGTTCAGCCGGAGTTCAGTCCCCGGGCAACATGTTGACGCGTCGACGCAAATGGCGCTGTCGACCGGCGGTGCGGCTGCCGTATCCAACTGGACCAAGGATTTACGTCATGTTGAAGTTCGCTTTCATCGTCGCGGCTATCGCCGGTTCAGCGTTGCCGATGCTGCCGGCGCCATCGCTCGCCGGATCGTTCGCCGCTACCCAGGGCCAGGCCTGCGGCGCCACTCCCGGCGGCTATTACAGCCACACCACCAAGGGGTGCGCGACGTTCTCGGATGCAGATATCAGGGGGCAGGCCGTCTGCGCCCGCGCCGCCCACTATCGGCGCAACCTGTTCTGGAACGGCACGGACTGCGTGCCTGCCGCGGAAATGTTCAACAATCCGTCGGGCGCTCCCCAATAACCCGACTTGCGCTGCTGCGGAGCAGCGGGGCTGTCCCCCCGGGACGGCCGGAAGTCCTCACCGGAGACCGGGCCGGGGCTGCCCTTCGACCACGTATTGGCGTTCGCCTGTCTTGGCCTGGACATAGACCGTAACCGGCCTGCCGCTCTCATCGTCGATGAAGCGCTCGTCTGTCACGGTCCAGTCGCTGCCGCCGGGTGGCGCGCTTGCGAGCCGCTTGTAGCGGACCCGTTCATAGACCGTGCCCACAATGATCAGCACGCCCCAGATGGCGAGCATCAGCGCCGGCGGTACGATGCCCATGGCGATGAAAACGATACCGCCCAGCAGGAACAGTCCAGCGGCGACGAGCACGAAGGCACGCATCGTGCTCAGCTCGTCGGCTCGACGATCGCCGCGGTGCCATAGGCCACGATCTCGCTCATCGACTGGCCGATCTCGGAGGAATCGAAGCGCATCATCACCACGGCGTTGGCGCCCATCAGCGTCGCGTTGCGCACCATGCGGTCGAGCGCCTGGCGGCGGGTTTCCTCGAGCAATTGGGTATATTCGTGGATTTCGCCGCCCACGATGGTCCTCAGGCTGGCGATGATGTTGCCGCCGAGGCCGCGCGAACGGACGACGACGCCGAACACCTGCCCCAGTGTGGTGACGGTACGATAGCCGGCGAGATTTTCGGTGGTCGAAACAAGCATTGCGCCCTCCTCGAACGAGGCCATCAAGCTATACCGCGATTTCTATCGCAAGCGTGAAGGTCGCGGCGCCATGCCGTCCCCCCCGGCTGCTTGCGAGCCGGCGCGGGGTCAGGCCGTCTGCCGGTCGAACTGGCCGTTCTTCTTGAACCGCCACAGGTAATCGGGCAGCACCGCTTCCATCGGGGTCGGGTCGACGTGGAACGCGGCGAGCGTCCGACCCTCGCTGAGGGCGGCGTCCGAGACGATGTTGTCGGTCTGCAGCTGGTCGACCTGGTCGGCGGTGAGCAACGGGGTCGGCAACAGGCCCATCGGCAGCGCCAGCAGCTTGGCAAGGCCGGGCGACAGCGGCAGCAGCAGGTTCGAGCGGCCGGTATCGTGGAGAATGCGCTGCATCAGCTCGCGGTAGGTTTCGATGTCCGGTCCGCCGAGCTCGTAGACGCGCCCGCCCTCGACGCCGCCCTCGGCCGCCACGACGAAAGCGCGGGCCAGATCCTTGACGTAGATCGGCTGGAAGCGCGACTTGCCGCCGATGAGCGGCAGGATGGGAAAGAGCTGGGTCAGCGACCCCATGAGGTTGAAGAAGCCGTCGCCCGGGCCGAACACCAGCGAGGGCCGGATGACGATGGCATCCGGGAAGGCGGCGAACACGGCCGCTTCGCCAGCGGCGCGCGAGCGCGCCACGGCGCTCGCCGATTGCGGGTCGGCGCCCAGCACCGACATGTGGATGAGCCGCGTCGCGCCGGCCGCGGCTGCAGCTTCGGCGACCCGCCGTGCGCCCTCGACGTGGATGGCGTCGAGCCGCTGCTTGCCGCGCTCGAAGCCGATGCCGACGAGGTTGATGACGATCGCCGCGCCGCGCACCGCATGGGCGACCGACTCCGCATCGCGGAGGTTCGCCTGCACCGGCAGGATCTGGCCGACATCGCCGAGCGGCCGCAGATGCCCGGCGAGATCGGGCCGGCGCACCGCTACCCGGATGCGATAGCCGCGCTGCAGCAGCATCTGCACCACTTGCGTGCCCACGAAGCCCGACCCGCCGAAAACGGTGACGAGCTGGTTATTGGCGTGGTCCATCGCGGCGGCTCCAGAAGGCGGACAATAGCTGCTGGCCTTCTAGCGCGAAGCGCTGCGCCCGTCGAGGGTCGGCAAGGGATCGCGGGCTTGCCCGGTGGCGTTTGTCTGCGGCAGGTTCCATAGTTGGGCGCCCCTCGGCGGGGCCGGAGAGCGACATGCTGACGAGCAACGAGGTCATGGCCTTCCTGGCCACCGCCGATGCCGACGCCGCCACCCTGTTCTACCGCGACCGGCTCGGCTTGCGGCTGGTCGCCGACACCCCGTTCGCGCTGGAGTTCGAACTGGGGGAACTGACCACCCCGCTCCGCATCCAGAAGGTCGAGGCCGTGGTGGCCGCGCCCTACACGGCGCTGGGCTGGCGGGTGGGCAACATCGCGGAAGCCGTCGAGGCGCTCGAAAAGCGCGGCATCGCCTTCGAGACCTTCGCCGGCATGGAGCAGAATGCGCTGGGCATCTGGGACGCACCCGGTGGCGCCCGCGTCGCCTGGTTCCGCGATCCCGACGGCAACCTGCTTTCCCTCACCCAGCTGCCGCCCGCCACCGCCGAATCCGGTGGTCCCCCCGCATCGCCCGCCAGCTGACGACCGCCCGACCGGGCCGGACGGGCCCTCTGCCCGGCGCTTCGGCCCGCCCGGCGCCGTTGCCCGCACTGATTTTGCCCCAACCTAGGGGAAACGCAGCCGCCCGATTGACAACCGCCCGGCGCTTGCCTAGTTACCCACCCGCGCCGTCCTCGCGACCGCGCTTCGCCGTTGCCCATTGCCCTGGTGGCGGAATTGGTAGACGCGCACGGTTCAGGTCCGTGTGTTTAACGACGTGGAGGTTCGAGTCCTCTCCAGGGCACCAACGGCTTCAGCGGCCATTGAAGCCGCTTAGCTTTCTGATTTCGTTGAGTTTCCAGCGCCCGCAGTGCTACACACTGGTGTCACGCAATGGTACTCACGATGGCTCGGCCGACGCGGCGTAAGCGCACACAGATGCTGCAATTCCGGCAGCGTATTCCGGAGGATGTTCGGGACAAGGCGGCAGGGACCACTATCACGGTCCCGGTGGGCGGCGATTTTGCGACAGTCCGCATCAGCAGCCGGACCCGGGAGGTCCAGTTTTCACTCCACACGCAGGACGCGGCCGAAGCCAAGTCGCGACAGGCGGAGGCGCTAGTCCACGTCAACGCCCATTGGGACCTGCTGCGCGGCGGCGGCGCCGCTCGGTTGACCCATAAGCAGACCTTGGCGCTTGCAGGTATCCTCTACCGCGAGATGGTGGCGCGATACGAAGACGATCCCGGGCCGCCCGAGGCGTGGGAGGCCGCAGAGCGGCTCCTGACAATGCCGATAGGTGTCCCTGGCAGTGGCCTGCAAATCCCTACTGCCGACGCTCCACAGCCCTCAGCCGCCTTGCCCAAAGGCCCCACCCGGGTCGACAAGCTTCTGGCTGTGCATGGGCTCGTTGTCGACGAAGTCAGCAGACGGGCCGTGCTGGAGCAAGTTCGTCTCGCATGGGTGGATGGTGCCCGCCGCCTCAAGGCCAACGCCGAGGGCGACTACGGCACCGACGTGACCGCCCAGCGGTTCCCGACGGCGGAGGCAGTGCGGCCAGCCACAAAGCAGCAGAAGGTCTCCCTCTCGGGGCTTGTTGATGATTGGTGGCAGGAGGCCCGCGCAGGCGGGATGAAGCCGGCGACCTATACCAACTACCGAGGTGCTTTCCGTCAGTTGATCCTGTTCCTGAAGCACGACGACGCGACGAAGCTCAGCCCCGGCGATGTGGTCGCGTTCAAGAACCACAGGCTGACCACGCCCGACCCGAAGCGGGGCGTGCCGGTCTCCCCTCGCACGGTTAAGGACAACGACTTGGCCGCCCTCAAGAGCGTGCTGGGTTGGGCGGTTTCCAACCACAAGCTGCCCACCAACGCGGCCCAGGGGATAACCGTGACCGGCCGCGCGAAAACAAAATCACGCCGGCAGAAGGGCTTTAGCGCGGGAGAAGTTGACGCAATTCTCTCAGCAGCACTCGCGACACCCCGGGGGCCCCAGCAGACGGTTCAGTCTCACGCTGTGAAGCGCTGGGTCCCTTGGGTGCTCGCCTACACGGGTGCCCGTGTGGGTGAAATCCTGCAACTCAGGAAGCAGGACGTTCAGGAGCGAGGCGATCATTGGGTCATCGTCATAACCCCCGAGGCAGGGACGGTGAAGACGGATGAGGAGCGCGAGGTCCCCCTTCATCCGCATCTTGTCGAGATGGGGTTTGCGGACTTCGCGGCCGGCTCGGCTAGTGAGCGACTATTCATCTCCCTATCCAGCAAGCCCAAGGGTAGGAGACGCACCGCTGAACGGCAGGAAGGGAGCAGGTCCCCGACAACCGCGTTGTCCCTGGGTGCGACCCCGCCGGACCCGGAGGATGACATCGCCGGGAAGGTGAAGGGGGCGGCAAATCACCTGCGTGAGTTCATCCGCGCAGCGGTGCCCGAGCTCGTTGCGCAGCCCAACCACGGCTGGCGACACCTCTTCGAAACGCGGTGCCGGCAAGTTGGCGTTGAGGACTATTACCAGCGCGTCATCACCGGCCACTCTCTGCGGGACGTGCACGAGAACTATGGCGATCCCGCCGGCCTTTATCGCGAAATCTGTCGCTTGCCGCGTTTCGAGCTGAACAACAAAACAGGGGCTCTCGGGCCGATGCCTGCCCCACAAAGTGCAAACCTGGGGGAAGGGCACCTGGAATGACCGAGACCAAAGTCATCAACTTTCCCTCCAGACGTTCACCGGAGGACAGCCGCCTTCAGCCTGTTGCCGCGAGGCTGAGCTATCGCTTCCCGGGTTGGGAAGTGACGTGTGGGCAGATGGATGACGGAAAGGCTTATGTCGCCGCCGCCCTCCGCTCGGGGCCCGGCTACGGCCCCCATGACGGTTTTGCCGCGAGTTGGGAAGGTGACCAGTGGGTGATCACTGATGGCGACGGCACGCCCTGTGCCCACGCACGCCGCCCGGACCTCTATGCGGCGTTTGCCGCCATCTTGGAGCATGCCTGACCGGCTGCCGAGTTCCTACGAGAAGTCTCGACGGGGCCAGCGTCCCAAAGCTGGACCCCATTGCCCAACGTCCCAACGAGATGACAGGGAAAACTGAATGACAAACTGGCATCAGACCCAGGGCCGCGCTGACGCAGAGGAGCGCAAGCGGGCGGCCGGAGACTACGTGAAGATGCTGAGGGAGGCCGCCGGTCTCACCCAGTTGGAGGTCGCCAAGGCGATCGGTCTCGACTACTACACCCTCGTATCCCAAGTAGAGAACGGAAAGGCGCGGCTCCCGCCCGAGCGGATTGACCAATGGGCGTCGGCCCTAGGCGCCGACCGCAAAGCCTTCGCCAAGCGCCTTCTGCAGTACTATGACCCCTTCACGTGGGCGGCAATCTTCGGCCAGACGAAGGGGCGAGCCGGCGATCGCAGTTCATCCTACACCGTCTAGGCGTCTCCAACCGGAGCGGCCTTCTTGGCGTCGGACGCCCGGGTGCAGCCACGCCAGCCAGCCTCGCTCAGTATCTGCTATTTACCCGAGCGCTCTTGCGCCGCTGCCCGCGCCTGATTGAGGGCGAACAGTCGGGCCAGCACTTCGTCATCGCTGAGGTCAGTCGGCCAGCCGTAGGCCGCTGCCACGGCCGCGTCTAGCGCCCGGTGGGCATGGTCAAGCCAGGTTGGCCGCTCGTTGTAGAGCTTGGTCAACGTCCGGGTCTTGAGCACTAAGGCTGCCTCATCGCTGACAGGCAGGAGGCGGTCGGGATAGCCCGGGACCACCTCTGGTTCGCGTCGCACCAACTCGGAGGGGTTTAGCCAGTTTTCTCGCAACTCGTTCAGTCGCATCGACGCCTCGCCTATAGCTCTAGCGTGAGGGTCGCCAGCGTAGGCAGAAGCGGGGATGTCGGGAGACAGACCTTCGGGGAACGGGAAGGTCTCGAACGTCGATGTAGGTGTGTAACGGGGATCGTTGCCGACGCCCAGCCACGTCCCCAGACCTAGCGCCCAAAGCTCGTGGAAGCGGGAATGGAGAATGCCGAATGCAGTATCGTCGCTCCTGCCGACGGCGATGAGCTGGTGATCCGGGATAGTAGTCCCGGCACTCCAGGTGAAGATGCGATGCTTGGCCACCGTTGGGGTCACGACAAATCGTGAAAGGGGACCGAGCTTTGTCCACATCCCCTGCCTCGGCTCGACATGTCGCCACCACAACTCGCGATAGCTGGCCCGATTGTTCTTCAACCGCACGGGTTTCACAGCGCGGACGATATGGTCAAACGGGGCCGCGTAGAGGGCAGCCTCCGCCTCTCCCATCTGCCACCCGAAATCTATGATCCACATGTCCCTAGGCCGGCGCGTTACGTCCAGCCCATTGAACCAAGGCCGAAGAACATCGGCGTTTGGTCTCCTGTTGGGGTTGGTCGGCATGGCTAACCACGTCCGGGCTAGGCCGCCGGGGATATCGAAAGCTCCCCCCTTGGTGTCCCCCATGAACGCAACTCCGAGGTTCGACTGTAGCCGCTTGGCCTTCGTAAGGTCGTAGGTAGTGGCTGTCAGGTCGGAGTTGACGTGCAGAACTGGCTCGCCTTCGAGGCGAACGACCTCGTCTTGCCGGCGCTGGCCGTAGACCACAACGGAGACACGGACCGCCGCGCCTTCGACTGTCCACGGCTCGTCGGGCCACGCGGCTACGATGCCGGGCCCGTCGGCGATCTTGTCCATGACACGGCGATTTGCTCCGCCTCGAATGGAGTTGGTGGCAACAAAGCCAATTCGGTCTGCCCTCGCGGCGCCGAGTGCCTCCAGCCCCTTGGCAAGCCAGTAGATGACAAGATCAGCCTCGGCGGGGACCCGGCCCGAATAGAGGGCAAACATCTGGTCCACTACCGCACCCCCCATGCCTGACCGAAGAAGCTTGCCACCGAGGAAAGGCGGGTTTCCCACGATGGCATTGGCCGCTGGCCACTCCGCCTCGACCCAGCAGCCGCTACGTCCACTATCCGGCGGCAGCCAGCTTAGCAGCGCGTCCCGACATTCGATATTGTCGAGGGGCTTCAGGATTGGATTTTCGGACGCTGAGAAGCCGTGGCGGATCATCCACTGGATTTCACCCACCCATACCGAAACGCGAGCCAATTCGGCCGCGTAGGGGTTCAGTTCTATCCCTTTGACCACCTCCGGACCGATGCGGGGGAACTGGGGAGGAAAGCCCAGCGCCTCAGCCTCGACATGGGCGCGGTGCTCAAGGTCCTTGAGGGCCTTCAGGGCGACATAGAGGAAATTGCCCGATCCACAGGCGGGGTCAAGGACGCGAAAATTGGCAAGCCGCTCCAGGTACTTGTCCAGCACCGCCTTGGCCTCGTTGCGGAGACGGGTGGCGGCTCCGCCGGCGGTGGCGTCGGCCCTTGCCAGAAGCGAGATAATTTCGCCTTTGGCGGTCTCCCACTCGGTTGTAAGGGGCTCGACAATGACCGGGTTGATGATCATCGCTATTTTGGCAGCATCAGTGTAGTGCGCCCCGAGTTGGCTGCGCTTGTCGGGGTCCAGCCCGCGCTCGAACAGGGTGCCAAGGATTGAAGGGTCGACCTCCCCCCAGTCGAAGCCGGCCGCCTTCCGCACCAGCTTGATTTCGTCCCGAGTCAGCGGGAACACGAGGTCCCCGTCGAAAAGCCCGCCGTTGAACCACCGGATGCGGTCGAACCCGACCCGTCCGCCATGGCTCATGGCCCCGAACAGGTCCTGCGCAAAGGTCTCGAACTCCCCCGGGTCCTCAAGGGCGCGGTCCAGCATCCGCGTGAACATGTTGTCCGGCAGGAGCTTCACGTCCTCGGCGAACATCGAAAAGATGAGACGGTTGATGAAGTGGGCGACCTCTTCGGCCTTGTGCCCGCGCTGCCGCAGCGACTTGGCCAGTTCCGCAAACTCCCCCGCTACCTCTTCAGTGAGCTGCTGGCGGGTCTTGGTGGGGCGCAGACTGTCCGGGTCGGACAAGGCTGCCTTCAGCAGCGCCCGCTTGTCGGGATCGACAAGGTCCGCGATGGCAATGTCGTATCGCTTGGCGACCGTGTTGGTCCAGTTGGTGTGGATGCGGATGGTGGTGCCGATGTCGGAGACTATCAGCAGCGGCGGATTGTCGAGCGCGATGGCATAGCGCTGGAGCTGCACGAAGGCGGCATCCAGGTTGGCGTGGGTGCCCTTGTACTCCCAAGCAAAGTACCCGCGCTTGAACACATCCGCAAAGCCGTGGCCTCCAGTGGTCTTGGTGGCCCCGACCTCGAACCCGTAGTCCAGCCCGGTCGTGTCCGCCTCGGAGGGCTTGGGTTCCCCCAGCATGTCGCAAAGGTCGTTGAAGTGGGATTGCGCGGCCGCACGCTCCTTGATGGGCGAGTTGAGCCATCTGGCAATGAAGGCATGAGGCGACAGCGACACCGAACATCCCCGAACTACAGGCCACGCCTTCGTGCGGCTTCGGGGACCGGTTGTCCAGCTTCCGGGCGACTTCGGGCCTCCTATTCGCGTCATGGGGTGAAGCTTCAGGCCGAGGTGGGCCGCTTGGTCCCTCCCCATGTTCTCGCTAACGGGGATGATGACCTGATAGATCATCCGCTTCCGACCATACTCATGGGTCTCGGGACGGTCCCGATAGGTACCTTTCCAGCGGCTCCTCCAGGAGGTGCATTCTGGGGTCTGGTCAGGAGGGGAATTTTGGCCTCGCAGTCGGCGATTGCAGACCGCCACATATATCGAACAGTGTCTCCGATGGGACACTAGATGGTACCTTCTAGGTACCTTTCCGGGGGTGCCCCCAAGAGGGTCAATTTGGGGTCTGATCAGGTGGGGCACTTTGCCCGTCGGAGCCGCACAGCGATGGATTGCTGCTTACTCTACCGGAATTGCTGCCCTCTCGCGCCGCGGGCCGCTAGAGTGCCTAGGAGCCTCATGGAGACTCGCGAGGCCATTCCGCTACCCTTGTAGCACATGACCCAGTCGCGACTCCTCACGGCCTTCCTGCGGCCCTTTGCGGCCTCGCCAAAGGGTCATCCCTCGGGCCGCCATGCGCCCAGCATCCGTTCGCACTCCGCCGGGTCATCCTTGATCCGGTAAACAGTTTGCCGCGAGAGGCCGACCTGTCTCGCGATGGCCGCAGGGGCCGTGCCAATAGCGACGGCCTCCAACACGCTGGTGATCTGGTCGCGGGTGAAGGTGGGCTTGCGGCCGAGATATCGTCGCTTCTCCCCGCTGTTGGCCTTTGCCGCTTCGATGCCGGCTCTGCGGGCCTCTTTGGTAACCTCCTCCTGTGCCTGAGCCGTCGCCGCCATGAAGGCGATCAGGGCGTCCCTAACGGCCATCTGGATCGGGTCCTTCGTGGCACCGTCGAACGTCATCTTGTTGATTACGGTTTGGACCACGACGCCCTTCCTCATGAACTCCCGGATGGTGTCGGTTACGTCGACGTAGTTGCGGCCCAGCCGGTCCACCCAGCGCACCACCAAGGTGTCACCTGAGCGCAGCAGGTCGAACAGGCGTTTGCCTTCAGGACGATCTCGTAGCCTTGTGCTGACCCCGGAGACGCCGTGATCGGCCACCTCCATGTCGATGGTGAAGCCCGCCTGCTCAGCTTGGGTGCGCTGATGGGCAAGTGTCTGGTCTGCTGTGGAGACACGCGCGTAGAGAATTGTGGTCATGGTCGATCCGAACGTCCGCACTGATGGTGTCCGTTAGGATGCATGTCCGTAGATCGGTGTCAACCCATACGGGCGCACCCAACCGGCTCCATGCCGTGACCGCTGGGGTATACCCGTGCGGACATCCCTTGGAGACGGTACCGCGCATGGTAGTGTGAGTATCCGCAGGTGGTGAACCATGGCCTTTTACATCCACGTTACGTCGACAGGGACTGGGGGAGTTTGGGACATCAATGATCGGGAAGCGGTGCGCCTGGGAGTTACCAATCCCCAAGAAGGACCGGGTAGCTACTTTGCCGCGACGGCTGACCAATCCATCTGGGAAGTCATTCGTGCGCGGACACCTTGGTTCGAGCCGCCGGGCCCTACCCCTTTCCACGAGTTGGATTTGGCACCGGGGGAATACTACCCCCGCATCGCAAGGCCCTCAGAGCACCATCCGTCCGACTTTCCCGGGGGCAGTCCGTGGGCGAGACAAAATCGCGACAAGGTCGCTATGGCCCAGGCGCAGCTGGAGATACTGACCCAGCGGCTCGCGGCGATTTGTCGGACTGTGCATCCCGAGGGCAACAACCTAGAAGCTTATGGGCATGAGGTAAGAGACTTGTTGATCCTTGCCTCCACAGAAGTCGAGAGCCAGTGGAAGGGCGTGCTCAACGCTAACAACTACATCGCGCCAAGGAGGCATCTCACGGCGCTGGACTACTCATCCCTGGCGGTGCCGATGCGACTGGCCGAGTACGCCGTCGGGTTTCCTACTTACCCATGGCTAACCCCAGTCAGGCCCTTCGCTGATTGGGGGGGCGGCCTAGGAGGCTTCGCCAAGTTGGGTTGGTACGAGGCTTACAATGCGGTCAAGCACAACCGTGAAGATGAGTTCTCCCGCGGCAGTCTCAACATGGTCTTCCAGGCCGTGGCAGCGGTTGCCGTCATGTTGGTAGGTCAGTTCGGCATCGAGGGTTGGAAGCGCCCCCAACGGGAGTTTTTCGCTATCTCGGAGGTGCCTGAATGGTCGCTGAAAGAGCTTTACTGTTCTCCCTTTGGTCGAGAAAGCACGCCCGTCGACTGCACGCTCGTCCCCCTGCCGCTGCCGAGACACTAGTCCGTCCGTTCACATCGCTTCTTCGACTAAGCCAGGCGGGTCACCACGGCGCTCTCCGATGTTGACCAGCTGCAGCGCCCCATCAGGCAGCGGACGCTGTAGCGCCTTGGCCTCGTACCAAGGTGCGGTCATCCACATCTCGACCTCCTCCGGTGTTGTCAGGATCACCGGCATGGCCTTCACGTGGATGGCCCCCACCTCCCGGTTGGGCTGGCAAGTCAGGAAGGCGAAGATGTCCGTCGTCACCATCCCCTCCTTCACCTTGCGGACACTGGTCCATTGCGGTGCCCAGATGCCGGCGAAGAAGGCGAGCGGCCCGTCCGCGCCGAACGCGAATCAGGTCACGCCTCGCGGCTTCCCGTCGGCACCGGGGCTGCTGTCGAGCTCGGAGAGGCTGGTGAACGGCACGACGCAGCGGTAGGGCACATCCAGCCATCGCCGCCAGTGCTGGCTGTCGGTGTTGCGGACATTGGTCGTCCCGGCATCCGGCTCATTGCGGACCAGCTCGTCGAACGCCTCGCGAGTAGGGGCTGGCCGCGCTTCTTGCTAATCTTGGCCGCGCGTGCTCTGGCAGCGTCGTAGAGCGCCCTTGAGGACGACGGCATGGCCCAGCGGACTGTCGTCAGCTCCCACAGCCCCCCGACGTTCCTGACGATGGGCCCAAGGTAGTCGGGGAACACCCCGGGTACTGGCGGAAAGTTGCCGTTGCCGGGGGCGATGTCGAAGGCCTTCACGAACCTGCGGATGGCCTCGAGTTGGTCACGACGGAGTAGAGGTTGCACATGTCGCGATAGTGCCCCGGCGCTGATCGAACCACAATCGGCAGCGGCTTGTGTTCGCATTTTGTTCGCATCACGATGCAGCATGGACCCGCTGCCGACACTCGCCACGACGCCCGCCCGAACTTATTGGTTTTCCTGCCCTTCCTGTGGCCGCACAGGCCGCTACGGGACGACGGCGCTGCTTCGCCTGCTGCCGCCCGAGACGCCTGTCCAGGACCTCCCCAAGGCTCTAGCCGCCGCGAGGGGCTGCCCCGTCTCACTGGGTGCCAGCGCTGGCCAGTGTCGCGCCGACTTCGATCTTGCCGCACAGGTCCTCGCCGAGAAGCGGGAGGCGGATGCTGCCAAATGGGAGCGGCGATGAAGGGAGCGGTTCCCCCGAACCCCGGCCGAATTCGCAGAGCATGGCCGGCTAGTGGTCCTCAGGTGCGCCTGCGGAGCTGTGTGGACGTTGCAACCAGCAAGCCTGATCCAGCGCATGGGGCCAGATGCTGACCTCTATGACATCGCGACCTTCATGGCCCTTGAGGACGCGTTCCCGCGCGACGCTTGTGGCGGTCTTCCGGAGGTCAGCATCTACATGCCTCGGCGAATGTGGGAGGCAGTCCCCTTCGAGGAGGCCACCAGCGCCAGCCTGGAGTTGTCGGCCTACGCCAATGCCCCAGACGCTTCCCGTGCCCTTCGGTCCGGGCCGTCGTGGCCGCCATCGCGTAAGAACCTCGGGCGGGTCAGGAAGTTCGGCCGGCGGTGGGTTGTCGAGCGCTGCCATAAGCACAGGCGAGGAAAGGCGGAGAGGCCGTGAGCGTGGACCCCGGGGGCCATCGAAGGGGGCTATGGGGGACATCTGGCGTCTTGCGCCCGGGGATATCCCTTCGTGAACCCGGCTGCAATTTCAAGGCGATCGGGGGGTGGACCCCTAAATGACCCTCTCGGGGTGAGACCCCTGAAAGAGAAACTGAAAGGGACCATATAGCTCCCCTAACGGTCCCCTCAGTATCACTCCCCGTCTTCCCATAATCCTCACATCCGATCATCCCCTCCGAGGGTGAGAGCCTGGGGCGAAGACGGGATGGCCCATGCGGCCGACGGGGTAGCTCCAGGAGAGGCCGGGAACCGCGACAGCGCTCGCCTGTAGGTAGGGGCCTCCTGCCCGGGGCCATAGGGGGCACCGGCGTTCGCGGCCGGGAGTCGTACCGTTACAAATCGGCCTTCACTTTTAAGGCGATCACCTGTCTGCCATCTAAGTGGACCTCCAGGGGCACCCACTGGAAAGATTACCCTAGGTAGACATGAGGTCATACATCTCGTCTGTCTATCGCTGCCGCGTCGCCCTGGCTGGAGGGGGATCGGATCATGATCCCCCACTTGGAGCTAAAACCTCCTGATGGCCCATTGCAGACTCAGGGATGGCCCGTGGGGGGCAAGAATGGTCCGAGAGGTCCAAGTCCCAGCCTCGGCAACCTCTCGCGCCTCTGGGCCGTCCCACAGGCCAGTTCCCGGTCTCGGGTCGCCGGCACCCCGGGCCCATCAGCAGGTCAAGATAGATGGATCGCAACCACCGGGCTGCAGGTGCCTTGCGCTATTCGTTGGCCCACCGCACAGACGATGGGAGCCCCGGCGGTCTTTTGCTTAGCGTAGCCCCGGCCCCCCGCGCGGCCAACCACTCCTAGCCTAGTACCTCCAAGCGGCCACCGCGTAATCGGCGAGGTACCCCTGACGCTGGTCGATCTCTTTCATCTTCCAGTCGGAGTACTGCGACAACGACTTGGTTGTTCGAATGTCGGACGTCGAGTAGGCGGGCGCCTTGGCCGGGAAGAGCTTGTCGCCCAGCTTGGAGTTGGCCTTGCCGAGAAGGCAGAGGTTACCCAGACGGTCGCGGTACTCGTCATGTCGAGGCGCATCCACTCCCAAGTACCCCTGCAGTCCCGGTGTCAGCGACCTGCCCATGATGTGCTCAATCGTCACGTCGCCCGGTTGCAGCTCTTCGGGATGCTCCAGTCCGGCCGCGCGGCGGCTCTGCAACTCCAGCACCCTAAGCATGTAGGCCGCCTTCTTCGCATCCTTCTCGGTCTTCGTGAGGAAGTCCTGCTTGAACGCCTTGTCGTCTGGGTAGATCTCCGCTAGTTCGGCTTTGACCTGCTCAGTGGTCGTGATGTCTCCGACGTGTATCTTGCGAGCGACCTGCGACCCGAGGCTCTCCATTCGCCCCGGTCGGCCCCTCGCCACCAACTGGTACCGGACGGCGATCACCTCGATGAGATGCAGAAGCTTCTCCATCTCGCGGACCGTGAATTTCTCAATGGCCGACAGCATCAATGGGTAAAGCTGGGTCGCCCCTATGATGCGAATTGCCTCAATGCGTTTCCTAACCATTGGCGAGTAGGCGGCCCAGAGCGGGTCGCTAGGGTCATCCAAGGCCACGTACTCGTCAGCCACGTCCCGCAGCTCGTTGGAGGCGTTGTAGGCGTCCTCGGCCGACTTGAACTTCTCCTTGAACGCGGCAAACAGCTTGGTCCCCTCCACCAGCCCGTACCGAGAGGCCCAATAAACCCGCAAGAACGCGTCGACCTTGGAGCGCTCTAGGACCGTCATCATTTCGTTCCAGCGGGCTTCCATGGCTGGGAGGCTGCCCTTCTGGAAGTTCTCGGCGCGGGAAAAGAGGAGGTTCTTCACGAGGTCGAGTGGGGCAAGCGCGAGGCTGCGATCGTTCAGCGTCTCGAAGATCGTATACGCGTCCTCATCACCTCCGGGGACAAGTGACACGACCCTAACGTTCTCGTCAAAGAACTTGATGAGTCTGATGAAGTAGTCCCTCGCGGTCAGCTCGTCCTTGAACGAAGCGGCCTTAGCCTCAACGAACTCGACGGTTCGCAGCGCCGCCTCAAGAAGGCGTTTGTTGCGGTCGCCCTTTGCTCGGGCCTTCTCTGCTTTCTCCACCTCGGTCTTGGGCACTCGATCGACGATCAGCTTCTTGAACAGGTCGTTGTTCGTCGTGTTGAGGATTACCTTAGCTTGCAACACGTCTGAGCCCAGATCGGAAAACCCGATGTAGCGCTCCTCAATCTGGTGGGTCGGTGTGCTCAATGACGGGTACCCTGCCATCCAGTTGCGGATGGCGCTCAGCAACATGATCGTTGTCGCGAGCCGTTGCTGTCCGTCGATCACGTTCAATCGCTGGGAGCCGGTCTGCTGCGTGAAAACCATTAGCCCAAAAAAGTACTCCTCATTCCCGTCGTGCTGTGCCCGCTCTACGTCCTCCAGGAAGTGGTTCACGAAGTCGATGGTCCAAGAGTAGTCTCGCTGGTGGCGAGGGACGAAGAACGACCGCTCTTGAAGAAGCTGGCCAAGGCCAATTGTTGGTGTGTTAAGCGACGCGCTCATCGTCCTATCCCCTACCCCGCCAAGACTACGAGAAGGAGCCGCAACGTCAATCATCGCGCATCCCGCAATCCCCCGCCGGATGAGCTAACGGAAGGCTTGCAAATGTCACTCTATGGTGTCACACATCGAGTAGTCGCGAGGCTAAAAATCGCAACGAAATCAAAGCGGCCGTGAGATTGAGAGGCAATCCTCTCCAGGGCACCAACGGCTTGACGCCCGTAATGGGTTCCTGCCATCGGCAGACAGTGTCCTTCGGGCCCCTCACCAAGCGGCAGTTTGGCTCAGGATCAGGTAGGCCCCACGGGCGGTTTCGGCGTCGGTAAGTGGCACCGCCGCTAAGCGGATTCACCAGTATCGGCCCAACTGCCGACGTGCTTCCCGCGGAAGTCGCTTACCACCGGCAGCTCGGCCACCGAAACTCCCGCCCGACGCTGTCGCGACAGGCGCCCTTTACTTCAGCACGCTGCAGTCGTGGTCTTGCAGTTCCTCGCCGGAGGCGCGGTCGCCGGGCGTGGCGCCGGCGTGGTCGTGGAGGAGGTAGAAGCCTTCGTGGCCGCCTGGCAGGGTGGCGGCGGCGAGGACGATGGTTTGGTCGGCCATCTTCGGATCGTCGGCCGGCAGGTCCGCGGCGACGAGCGCAAATGGGTTGAGGCCCGTGAGGTCCGCCGCGTCGATTTCGGTGGCGCGGTAGGGATGGCCGAGGAGGCCGCCGGGCAGGTCGCTCCACTTGCCGGCCGCGATGCCCGCCGCGTCGGTAGCGAGCCCCTGCACGACGTCGGCCCTGAGGCAGTCGATGTGGATGTGGAGCCGGTTCTGGCTGCGGCCGCCGATTGAATTGATGGCAAGGCTCACGTCGTCGCGCGGCACGGCGCGGCCGAGCTTCTGGTCCATCAACTGGCGGGAGCCCCAGGCATCGGCGAAATAGTTGGGCGCGGTGCTTTCGAGGTCTGGCGCCTCGATGCCGGTTTCTGGCGTCGTGGCGATCAGCAGGAACTGCGAGGCGCCGACGAGGTCCTTCAGCGCCGCGAAGCCGCCCTTGACGTCCACGATGGCGCAGGGCGCCGGCTTGCCGTTGGCGGTCTCGTCCGGCACGCACTTGCCGTCGACGATCTTCGCCAGTGCGTCGGCATCGGCAACGGCGAAACCGGGGAACAGGACGAGGGCGGCGACGACCGCGAGGCTGGTGGGGAGCAGGCGCATCATCGTTCCTCCGGTCGAGCTGCCGGGCAGCCTAGCGGGGCGGCTCGACCCTGTTGTGACAGGGTGTGCGGGGCGGCTGGGCCACAGTGTCGCAGGCCTCGGGGCCGCGGCGCTATTTGGAGCGCTGCTTCAGCCAGTCGAGCATTTCGGCAATCTCCTTTTCCTGCGCCGTGATGATCCCTTGCGCGAGCTTGCGGGCGAACGCGTCCTTGCCGTGCGCGAGCTCGGCCTTTGCCATGTCGATGGCGCCCTGGTGGTGCGGGATCATGCCGCAGACGAAGGCCACGTCGAGGTCGGCCGCCATCATGCCCTCGTTCATGTTGGCATCCATTCCGGCCATGCCCTGCATCAGGTCCTGATGCGCCTTGTCCATCGGCGCCATGGCGCCCATGCCGGCATCGGCGGCGGGGGCCGCCTGCATGTTCATGCCGTCGGCCTTGCAGATCGGCGGCAGCGTGCGGCCGGCGGTCGAAGGGTCGGCGGCAAGGCTCGGCACGGGAGCGAGAAGGCTGGCCGCGACGAGACCGACGAGAGCAAGTGACGGATGGCGCATGGAAGGACTCCCTGTTGATGTCGAGGAAGATTTGGACCTTCCCATCATGGCAAGGTCAAGGGTCGACCGTTCACCCTGCTGTGCCCGCCCGCGCGGCGAGCTTGGCAAAAAAGTCCTGCAGGATCGGGTCGCGCCGGATGTAGGTAGCGTAGCGCATCGGGTGGCGGTTTCGGTCGACACTATAGGTCACCTGCTCGGTGAGGATCGGCGTCGGCACCAGCACCGTGGGCGCCCAGTCGGGCTCGAGCAGCCAGCCCACCGGCGCCATGTCCCAGATTTCCTTCGACCAGCCGCGGTACTGCCCGTCACGCGCGTATTGCTTGAACCGCATGGCGAGGAAGCGGCCGATCTCGCCGAACGGCTCGACGTAGCGCTCGATCTCGGGCACCGAACTGTGGAGGTGCGACACCACCCCCATGCACGGCAGATTCACCACCGGCACGCCCGAATCGAACAGCACTTGTGCGCCGCCCACGTCCTGCTTGAGGTTGAATTCGCGCTGGTTCGGCCATTCGAGCGCGTGCCCGCCGAGCCACACCACCACGATCCGGTCGGCGATGTCGGGCGCCAGCAGCAGGGCCGAGGCGACATTGCTGATGGCGGCGATGGCGACGACGTAGAGCGGGCTTTCGGGCGAGCTGGCGCGGGCCCGGGCGATCAGGTCGTCGACCGCCGGGGCGGCACGCGCCGTACGGCTGGAGCCGACATA
>Ga0209233_1000532_pt1 | contig 21788 bp, 20 predicted proteins | sample AraplaCL_Cvi_mCL_FD_184269 | JGI IMG/M metagenome (GOLD analysis project Ga0209233, IMG submission 184269) | Arabidopsis root microbial communities from the University of North Carolina, USA - plate scrape CL_Cvi_mCL (SPAdes) (version 2) | ecosystem: Host-associated > Plants > Roots > Endosphere...
AGTCGGACAACGACGTTTACCAGTGGCTGCAGGAAGCCAGTAGTCGCTTTGGCAATGTCTCCATGCTGGACATGAATGAGGCCATTTGCCCAGCCGGGCAGTGCTATGCGGAGCGGAACGGCAAAGTCGTCTTCCGCGATTCTCAGCATATGACGGCGACCTTCGCCAAGTCCTTGGGCAAGGAGTTCAGCCAGCGACTCAATCTTGAGAATCCATCAGATCAACGCTAGGTGAGTGCGATAAAGCTCGACGGTTATACCCAAGTCCACGACGCACCACCCGGTGAAAAACTGGCTCAAGTCGTGTTCAGACACATGGTGTCGTTTCGTGACTTCCGTCGCATTACCAGCACTAATCTAGTTTTCTGCCACCTCCGGGGTGGCTGCCGGCAAAATTTGTGAGTCATTGGTACAAAACGTGCGTGTCTCCGGTGTACTCACAGGGGAGTCCACTATGTTGCGCCAGCGCATTTCCGCCGGCTTTACCTTGATCGAACTGATGATCGTCGTGGCGATCATCGCGATCCTTGCTGCCATCGCCATCCCGGCCTATCAGGACTACCTGATCCGCACACAGGTCTCGGAGGGAATGAATCTGGGCTCCGGTGCAAAAGCAGCTATTTGGGATTTCGTTTCCAATACTGGACGCTTCCCCCCCGGCAACCTATCCGCTGGCTTGGCTAACGCTACTTCGATCACAGGCAGCTACGTCTCCAGCGTGGACGCAACCGGCGGCCAGATCAAAGTTTTGTATCAAGCTCCGAAAGCCAACGTAGCGATCAACGGACTCGGCAAGTATCTGATTCTGTCGCCAATCACCCATGCTGGCAGCATCACCTGGACCTGCACTCTCAGCACCCTGGATGCGAAATACCTGCCGACATCTTGCCGCCCGTAAATGTGCAGCCTCTAAAAGTCGCAGCACACACAAACTGACAAAAAGCGTCACTATCTGCCTGTTCACGACAGACAATTACCGAGTAATCCCGATCACATTTCGAACAACCTAAAGGCCATCTCGATAGCGCTTGCGGCCTTTCGTGACGAGAGGCACAATCTCGAGGCCTGCGGTTATGCGGGAATACACCTGCGGCAGCTATGGCATACAACCTGCTTGACTCTGCCGCGAGCTTCCTGGTCGTTCCTGACCATGAGTATGGGGTCCGATCCCGCCTAGGGGGATACGGGACTGGGGCTCAGGGGGCATCACACGGTTAGCTAACCAAAATACAGAGGAACCACCATGAAGAAGAGCATTCAGAAAGGCTTTACCCTGATCGAACTGATGATCGTGGTTGCGATCATCGCGATCCTCGCCGCCATCGCCATTCCGGCCTATCAGGACTACCTGATCCGCACGCAGGTGTCGGAAGGCGCCGTGCTGGCCGACGGCGCCAAGACCGCGATTGCCGAGTACTACTCAAACACCGGCTCCTTCCCGCCGTCCAACGTATCAGCTGGTCTCGCGCCCGCAGCCAATATCTTGGGCAAGTATGTTATTAGCGTCGGTACCGGCGCCACTGATGGTGCATCCGCTGGTATGATCAAAGTGACCTATGGCGGCCAGGCTAACGCCGCTATTTCCGGGAAATTCTTCGGACTTTCGGCAATCACGCATGGCGGTTCGATCTCATGGAACTGCAAGAACGCCACTACGAACGTTGCTGTGAAGTACCTGCCAACCTCCTGCCGTCAGTAATTTCCGGCATCGTCGGCACCCGGAAGGGCCGCCCTATGGCGGCCCTTCCCTTTTCCGGATAGTGCGAATGCGCGAACGGTTTTTGGCGATTCTGCCGCTGGTTTGGCTTGCCCTAGGACTACTGCTGGCGCTTGTCGTGTACTGGCCAGGGCTGCATGGTGGCTTCCTATTTGACGATTTTGGCAATTTGCCTGCCATTGGAGAAAGCGGTCCAGTCGAAAACTGGCCAGTGTTCTGGCGCTACATTACCTCTGGCACCGCTGATCCCACCGGGCGCCCGCTGACCCTGCTCAGTTTTTTGCTCGACGCTCGCAATTGGCCGGCCGACCCGTACCCTTTCAAGCGCACCAGCCTGATCCTGCATTTGCTCAACGGCGTGCTGCTGACGGTACTGCTGTGGCAACTGGGCCGCATCGCTTTCAATCAGATCCCGCAGCGCCGTATTGAAATGGCCGCCGTGCTCGGCGCCGCTTTATGGCTGCTGCATCCGCTGTTTGTATCGACCACTCTCTATGTTGTTCAGCGCGAGGCAATGCTGCCGACCACCTTTACCCTGCTCGGTCTGCTGTTATGGCTACGCGGGCGTGAAGCGGTGCAGCGCGGATGCACCGCGAACGGCCTGATCTGGATCGCGCTGGGCTTGGGCGGCTGCACCGTGCTCGGCGTACTCAGCAAGGCGAATGGCATCCTGCTGCCGGCGCTGGCACTGGTGATTGAATACGTACTATTGCCCCATGCACGCCAAGACAAGGCGATTGCGATTGAGGCTGCCCTCACCAAATCTTGCGCAGAGCCCGAGAATACGCACTTGGCAGGGCAAACAAGGCGTGTCTATCGCCAGGCGATGGGGTTCTTCGGGTGGCTGCCTGCGCTGCTGGTGGCGGGGTATCTTCTGAATTCGGGATGGAATGGTTTTTCGCACGGCGTTTCGGCATTGCGGCCATGGACAATGGGCCAGCGACTGTTGACTGAACCGCGCGTGCTGATGCAATACCTCGATCTACTGTGGCTGCCGCGGCCATTCACGCCCGGGCTGTTCAATGACCAGATAAAAGCCTCGCTGTCGCTGGGGTCACCCTTCACAACGCTGCCCTGTGTGCTGGCAATATCCGGACTGATCGTTGGTGCATGGCTGCTGCGTCGGCGCTGGCCAGCATTCGCGCTCGGCATCCTGTTTTATTTCGTCGGCCAGTCCATTGAGTCCACCACGATTCCGCTAGAGCTTTATTTTGAACACCGCAATTACCTGCCAGCGATGCTGATGTTCTGGCCGTTGGCGCTGTGGCTGTGCAGCGTGCCACAAAACATGCGGTCAGCCCCAACCACGGCGGTGGCATCATTCGCTAGCTCAGCCAGAGCGTACCCTGTGGGGCGACATATCCCACTCCGCGCAGATAGAGCCAAAGGCATCCTGGCCATTGTCCTGCTACTAGGATTGGCGCTGATGACTCACGCCCGCGCGCAGCTATGGGGTAACACCCGCGACCAAGCCTTCCTATGGGCAACGCTCAACCCTGACTCCCCCCGCGCACAGGCCAATGCAGCGCTGATGGAAATGGGCGATGGTCGGCCACAGCCGGCCGTTATACGATTGGAAACTTTGCTGCGCAGCGAGCCCAATCAGGTCCAGCTCGCCTTCAACCTGATCGGTGCGCACTGCATGCTGGGGAGCATCGGATCGAACGATCTCGCACAGGCAATTCATGCGATAGCGCATACGCGCGACCCGGGCAGCCTGCTCGTACACTGGTTTGAGGGAAGTATTCCGAATGCCGTTTCCGGCACATGTCACGGCCTCGATCTACATACGCTCGACAAACTTATCGATGCGGGCTTGGCCAACCAGACGCTAATGGAAGTGGGTGGCCGGCGTCAGGACCTGATGTATCTCAAGGGTCGCATCGCCTTGGCACAGCAGGAACCTGCAAAGGCAATGAACGATTTTAATCTGGCACTGGATCAGGACGTACGCCCTGGCGCCGCACTGGAACAGGCTGCGCTACTCGGCTCCGCCGGTTACCCGCGCGAAGGACTGGCCCATCTGGAGCACTATGAATCCGTGCACCAACAGCAGGCGCTGCCCGGATTCGGCATGCCATGGCTGCACGCGCAGGTTTTACGCGCCCAAGATTACTGGCCGAAAGAGATCGCCTACCTGCGCGATACACTTCAACACGACGCCACCGACGAGGCCGCACACGGCAAATGACACAGACACTCTCCCTGCCACATGCCACTGGCATGAGTCGAACCGGCTGGTGGCTACTGCTCGCATCGATCCTGCTGACAATCGCGGTTTACAGCAGCGGACTGTCCGGCGGCTACCTGTTCGACGATTACCCGAACATCGTCGACAACCATAGTGTCCAGCCAGATAACGCCAGTGTGCCCTCGCTAGTGCGTGCTGCACTGTCATCACCATCAAGTGAGTTCAAACGACCTCTTGCCTCATTGAGCTTTGCAGCTAATTACCTCACCACCGGTCTAGATCCTTACTGGATGAAACTGACCAATCTGGTAATCCACCTGCTGAATGGACTGCTGGTGTTTCTACTGTGCAGGGCGCTGCTGCAGGTGGCTTCAACAAGCGATGTCGCGCTTGAGCCCCCTCTGGCGGTGAATGGGAATTCAAGTGCGGCATCCCAACGTACAGGCACCGTTGCCGCACTTATTACCATGAGCTGGATGCTGCTGCCGATCAACCTGACGGCGGTGCTGTACGTCGTGCAACGCATGGAAAGCTTGGCAAACCTGTTTGTCCTGCTTGGCCTTTTCGGCTACGTCGCTACTCGCAGTCGCATGCTCAGCACCGCGCCCTCCCCCACGTCTGTGCGCAAGGGTTGGCCGGGGTGGACTCACCTTTCGCGTAATACCAATGACTTCATCTTTTGTCTTGTCAGCATCACCGCTCCCGCGGCCTTTGGCATCTTGGCCAAGGAAACGGCCGCGATGCTACCGCTCTATGCCTTGCTGATCGAGTGGATATTGTTCGGCTTTGGCAAACCAGACGAAACATCGGTCAAGACCGGCATGCGCCATGCAAAATTCAGACAATATGACTACCGGATTATCGGCATGTTTCTATTGGTGTTGGTACTCCCCATGGCCGTTGGCTTGGCGTGGTTGCTACCCGGCCTATTGAACCCGGAAGTCTGGGCTACCCGTGATTTCACGATGAGTACCCGGTTGCTCAGCGAAGCGCGCATCGTCGTCGATTACATCGTGTGGACGTTATTACCCACGCCCGGTGCGCTGTCGTTCTATCACGATGATTTCCGAGTTTCGACCGGGCTGCTGGCGCCTTGGACCACGCTTGCTAGCATGATGGTTCTTGGCTCCCTGGTTGCCCTTCTGCTTTGGCAACGTCAGCGTCGACCATTGATTGCGCTGGGGATCGCGCTTTTCCTCGGCTGTCAATTACTCACCGGCACCATCATTCCATTAGAGCTGATCTACGAGCATCGCAACTACTTCGCCAGTTTGGGCTTGATGCTAGCGGTCGTGCCCTTGCTTGCCGTATCGCGATTAACCTCCTTTGCCCTACCCCGTCATGTGCTGTTAGTCGGGTTGATGCTTTGCTGGACAATACTGACGGCATTCACCGCTTTTGCCTGGGGCAATCCCTTGCGAATTGCTGAAGACTTGGCAACTCGTGGCCCGCAATCGCCCCGTGCACAATACGAGCTCGGCCGCACGTATATCATCTACTCGCAGTACGACCCCACGTCACCATTCACCGAGATGGCCTACGCTCCACTGGAAAGAGCCGCTGCATTACCTGGCGCATCAATTCTCCCTGAGCAAGCATTGATCTTCATGAATGCGCGCATGCAGCGGCCGCTTAAAGACGCATGGTGGGACAGCATGATCGCCAAGCTGAAAGCACATAAGCCCGGCATCCAAGATGAGAGTTCGTTGAGCGCGCTGACTCAATGCGACCGTGAGCGTCGTTGCGACTTACCCGACAGTCGCATGACAGCAGCCTACCTCGCTGCGCTGTCACACCCCCATCCGAGCGCACGTTTGCTGCTGATGTACGGGGATTACGCGTGGAATATTCTGCAGGATCACGAACTGGGTCTGCGCATGACCAATGCGGCCATAGTGGCAGCTCCCAGCGAGCCAGCCTACTACATCACGCAAATTCGTATGCTGGTGGCCGAGGGGCGTTACGACGAAGCCCGCAAGGCAATGCAACCGTTGGAGACATTGAATATCGGTGGCCGCCTTGACGACGCTCTTAACGGCCTGCATGCGTTGCCCGGCATGCAATAGCCGCTCATAATCGCTTTTTGTTTTGGAATGCGACAGATGAAAGCAGTGATTCTCGCCGGTGGCCTAGGTACACGAATCAGCGAAGAAACCGCTGTGCGCCCCAAGCCCATGATTGAGATCGGCGGCATGCCCGTTCTGTGGCATCTGTTGAAGATCTATTCTCACCACGGGATCAACGACTTCATCATTTGCCTGGGCTACAAGGGCTATATGATTAAGGAATACTTCGCCAATTATTTTCTACACATGTCGGATGTCACCTTCGATCTGTCCAACAACACGCTTGAAGTCCATCAAAAACATGCGGAGCCGTGGCGTATCACCTTGGTCGACACCGGCGACCAAACTCAGACAGGTGGCAGGTTGAAGCGTGTGGTGGATTATCTGGACGGCGAGACATTCTGTTTCACCTACGGCGACGGCCTTGCCGACGTCGATATCACGCAGCAACTGATTTTCCACAAGGCCAACGGCACCTTAGCAACCATGTGCGCGGTACAACCGCCTGGCCGCTTTGGCGCCATCGATATTCAGGATCACCGCATCACCCGTTTTGAAGAAAAACCCTCCGGTGACGGTTCGTGGATCAATGGCGGATTTTTCGTGCTGGAACCAGACGCCCTGAACTACGTCAAGGATGACACCACCGTGTGGGAGCGCGGACCACTCGAAAACCTCGCACGGGAAGAACAACTGTCTGCCTACACCCATCGCAGCTTCTGGCATCCGATGGACACGTTACGCGACAAGGTGAGACTTGAGGAGCTCTGGCAAACCGGCAAGGCACCGTGGAAAGTATGGCCTTGAACACTCCTTTCGGCGACGCGTATGCCGGTCGTCGCGTCTTGGTCACCGGCCACACCGGATTCAAGGGGTCGTGGCTGGTGCTCTGGCTGCGCGAGTTGGGAGCGCAGGTCGCAGGGCTGGCACTTGACCCCAATACGACACCCTCGCACTGGGACTTGCTCGGGTTCGACGACGTCGCCGATCACCGCGTGGACTTGTGCAACGCGGATGCGGTGCGCTACGTATTGATGCAGCATCAGCCAGAAATTATTTTCCACTTGGCTGCACAACCACTTGTTCGTCGCAGCTACGCAGCACCCGCCGAGACATTCGCAACCAACGTGATGGGGCTGGTCACCCTGTTTGAAGCGGTGCGTACGTGCGCATCAGTGCGCGCGGTGGTCAACGTCACTACCGACAAGGTCTATCTCGACCAACCCACCGCAAGCGGCTACGACGAAACCTTTCCGCTTGGCGGCCACGATCCGTACAGCACGTCCAAAGCGTGCGCGGAACTCGTTTCCGATTGCTACCGAAAAAGCTACCTCCACGGAGCCGGTAATAGTAATGCACGCATGGCGACCGCCCGCGCCGGTAATGTGATCGGTGGCGGCGACTGGTCCGTGGATCGACTGGTGCCGGATCTCATCCGCGCAGCCGTTGCAAACACATCACTACGACTTCGCAACCCGGACGCGGTGCGCCCCTGGCAGCACGTACTTGAACCGTTATCCGGTTACCTGCGGCTTGGCCAAGGCCTGCTCGCCGGCGAGTCGATCGAAGGCCCATGGAATTTCGGCCCGACCGACGATACGACCGTCCCCGTTGCCACGTTGGTTGCACACATGCAGGAACGCTGGCCGGGCGTATATGTTGAACCCAGCCCGGGCCCGCATCCACACGAGGCCGCGACACTGCGACTGAACTGCAGCAAGGCTGTACGCGAACTTGGATGGCATCCGGTGTGGAATGCGGCGGCCACGGTGGCACGCACGGTGGATTGGTATCGCGAGTTCCACCAGCACGGCGTATTGCGCAGCAAAAGTGACTTGCGCGATTACATTACCGACGCGCGCGCCGCAGGCCTCGGTTGGGCCGGTCAACCGTGAGTGTAATGAAGCTGTTGCCTACTCCGCTGGTCGGCTTGACCCTGATCGAGACCTCGCCGATCAGTGACGAACGCGGCAGTTTCGTGCGCGTGTTCTGCGACGATGAACTGGCAGCGATACGGCCCGGCTTGCGTTTCCCCCAGATCAATCTGTCTGTCACCCGGCATCGTGGCACGGTGCGCGGCATGCATTTTCAATATCCGCCGGCGGCCGAAGCCAAATTGATCCGCTGCGTACGCGGAAAAGTATTCGATGTCGCGGTGGATTTGCGCATCGACTCCGCGACGTATCTGCACTGGCACGCCGTCGAACTCGACGCTAGCGCACCGCTGCAGGTGTTCATCCCCGAAGGTTTTGCTCACGGCTTTCAAGCACTCAGCGATGATGCACAACTGATTTATATGCATACCGCACAGTGGAGCCGTGAACACGAAGGTACACTGCGCCATGACGACCCGGCGCTGGCGATCGCGTGGCCGCTCCCAGTGCTCCACGTCTCGGCCAAAGACCGTTCGGCACCGTTGATCGACGCTGACTTCGCAGGAATCCACGCATGAAATGTCGCCATTGCGCGACCCCGCTCGATGACGCGTTGCTCGACAACGTGTTTCTGGACTTGGGCAGCGCACCACCTTCCAACGCGTTCCTCACCACCGACGCGCTATCGGCCCCCGAGCTGTATTTCCCACTTAAGTTACGCACTTGCCCGCGCTGCCTGCTGGTACAGGTCGACGAAGTGCAGTCGCACACGGCGTTGTTCGCCCCCGACTACGTGTACTTTTCCTCATATTCGCGCTCATGGCTGATTCACGCCGAGCGCTTCGTTGAAAAGGTCACGTCCAGGCTGGGTCTCGGCAGCGACAGTCTAGTCGTCGAAATCGCCTCCAACGATGGTTACCTGTTGCAGTACGTGGCGGCACGCGGCATCCCATGCGTCGGCATCGAGCCAACCAAGGGCACAGCAAGTGCCGCACAAGCCAAGGGCATCGATACGATCGTCGAGTTCTTCGGGCTCGATTTTGCCAGCAGCTTCGTTGCCCAACGCCGTCGCGCGGATTTGATTGTGGCCAACAACGTGCTTGCTCACGTCCCCGATCTAAACGACTTCGTTGCCGGGCTGGCTTGTGTGCTCGCACCGCAAGGTGTCATCACGATTGAGGTTCCACACTTGCAGCAGCTGGTCGCCCAATGCCAGTTCGATACCGTCTACCACGAGCACTTCTCGTACTTCTCACTGCACACCATGCGCACGGTATTCGCCGCACACGGCCTGCGCATCTGGGACGTCGAGCAATTGCCCACCCACGGCGGGTCACTGCGGATATGGGCCACACATAACGAAAGCAATCACTCCAGCACGCCCGCAGTATCTGCGCTGCTGGCCGCTGAAGTAGTCGCTGGCATGCTCAACATGAACTATTACCGCGGCTTCCAGGCACGTGCCAACGCGGTCAAAAACGATTTGCTCGGCTTCTTGTTGCAGCAAAAGCGCGAAGGCCGCAAGGTCGCCGGTTACGGCGCCGCTGCCAAGGGCAACACACTGCTCAACTACGCGGGAGTGCGTTCGGATCTGTTGCCCTTCGTAGTCGACGCCTCGCCGCATAAGCAGGGCCGCTATCTACCTGGATCACGGATTCCCGTAGTCGCGGAGGAGCAGTTGCGTGCCGAGCGCCCCGACATCGTATTGATCCTGCCATGGAACCTGCGCCAGGAGATCACTGAGCAGCTGGCATATATTAGTGAGTGGGGTGGCCGCTTTGCGACAGCCGTGCCAACGTTGGAACTGACATGAGCAGCGACATGCCATCGCGTATCCATTACACCAAGCCTTCAATCACCGAACTTGAGATCGGCTATGCCACCGATGCGGCAACCACCGGCTGGGGTGAGCACTGCTACGATTACATCCACCGGTTCGAAAAGCAGTTCCGACAGCATCTCGGCATCCGCCACGCGATCGCCACATCCAGCGGCACCGGGGCATTGCATCTGGGCATGGCCGGGCTTGGCATTGGCCCAGGCGACGAGGTGATCCTCGGTGACATCAACTGGATAGCCTCAGCCGCACCGATCACGCACCTTGGTGCCACGCCGGTGCTGGTTGACGTGTTGGCCGACAGCTGGTGTCTGGACCCCGCTGCCGTCGAAGCCGCGATTACCCCGCGCACCAAGGCGATCATGGCGGTGCATCTGTACGGCAACCTGTGCGATATGGATGCTCTTGCTGCAATCGCCGAACGCCACGGCCTGCATCTGATTGAGGACGCGGCCGAGGCAATCGGCTCGATCTGGCATGGCCGTCGCGCCGGCTCAATCGGGACATTCGGCGCGTTTTCGTTCCACGGCACCAAGACCATTACCACTGGTGAAGGCGGCATCTTCGTCACCAACGACGACACGTTGTATGAGCGCGTGCTGACCCTTTCCAACCACGGTCGCGCGCGCGGCGAGACTCGTCAATTCTGGGCTGAGCGGATCGGTTTCAAGTACAAAATGTCAAACCTGCAGGCCGCGATTGGCTGTGCGCAGATGGAACGGGTCGATGAGCTAGTTGCCGGCAAACGACGGATTTTCGACCATTATCGCCAGGCATTTTGCGATCTTCCGTTACTCATGAACCCCGAGCCACCCGGAACAACAAATGGCTACTGGATGCCCACCATCGTCATCGATGCCAATGTGTCATTCGATCGCGAAGCGTTGCTGGCTGCGTTCAAGGCCGACAACATCGATGGCCGAGTATTTTTCTGGCCGCTGTCATCATTACCTTCGTTCGCACCATGCCCCAACAATTCGGTGAGCCATTCGCTATCAGTGCGCGCATTGAATTTGCCTAGCTATCATGACTTGTCGACCGTGGATCTCGCACGCGTTGCACGCTTCGTAACCAGCCACGTAGGCAGGGTCTTGCCATGAAGTCAGATGATCTTTTGTCCAACTCACAAATCAGTGAGTTCAAACAGGATGGCATTCTGGTAGTACCCGGCTTTTATGACGTGACATCGGATGTCCTCCCAATTCAACAAGCGATACACCACGTGATTGGCCAAGTCATGAAACGGCACGCCATAGCTGATACACGCCCGCCATTCTCAGCCATGCAATTTGACGATGGTTATCAATCACTGATTGCATTCGATCGTTCCTATGGGGGCGAGGTCTACGATGCTGTCAAACAGATACCAGCGTTCATGCGTCTTCTCGCCGACGGTAGACATGAGAAGATGTTTCAGTTGCTGCGTCCAAAATCGATACCTGGCATTGCGGCTGGAGGATATGGCATCCGCATAGACAACCCAAACGAAGATCGCTTCCGGGCTGAGTGGCATCAAGATTATCCCTCACAGTTGCGCAGTCTGGACGGCCTCGTTTTCTGGAGTCCGCTAATACCCATAACACCCGAACTTGGTCCGGTTCAGTTCTGTCGCGGCTCTCACACCGATGGTGCTGTTCCAGTACTGACTAAGAGTGAGGACGGAAGCAACCGGAGCGGCGCTTATGCGCTGCGCTTGAAAGATGAAACGAGCTTGCTCGAACGTTATAGGAAAATCGCTCCTCTCACGTCCCCTGGAGACCTGATAATAGTCGACTTCCTTACGCTTCATGCATCCGGATTCAACCGCAGCAATAGATCGCGCTGGTCGTTACAGTTCCGCTACTTCAACTTCGATGATCCAGTTGGATTGGCGTACGGTTGGAAGGGGTCGTTCGCCAGCGGTGTCGACTTCAAGCGGATACACCCTGAACTCTGTGCCGATTAGGATCATCGATGGATCACCTTTACTGTTCGGTCTGCGGTAGCAGACTTGACGACTTGCTTTACAGATCCCCCGGCGGCAGGTCATTGACCTCCCTAAGCCGGATCCATCCATCCGCCGCCGCGGTATATGTTTGCCATGATTGCGGCCATCTGCAGACGCAAACTATTGCCAATATCGATACCTATTACGACGCACAATACGACATCTTGGTCGATAGCGAGGAAGAAGACCAAATTTACGAGGTCCATGAAGGCAAAACGATCTACCGGACCGAACATCAGTTAAAAATCCTGCTTGAAAAGCTCCAGTTCAAGCCGCACATTGATCTGCTCGATTACGGTTGCGCCAAGAGCTCGACAGTTCGCGCACTGTGTGCCGCGTCACCAAACATAACCCCGTATTTATTCGATGTCAGCACGCGTTATATCCCCTTCTGGGAGAAGTTCGTACGTCCAGAGAATTACGCGATAAACAAAACAAAACCCGAGTGGGTTTCGCGATTCGATGTTGTGACATCGTTCTTCTCTCTAGAGCACATCCCAACGGTCGCTGAGACCATGCACAACATCGTCAGCCTGCTCAAACCCGGCGGCGTGTTCTATGGCGTCGTGCCGAACGTTTTCAGCAATGTCGCTGACTTCATCGTGGTCGACCATTGCAATCATTTCACGCCAACATCGCTCAAACGACTGTTGGCAGATGCGGGGTTGGAACTGCAAGAGATCGATGAGTTCGCACATCGTGGCGCCCTCGTGATCATTGCAAGAAAAATCATGAGCAGCGCAGCAGTGGCATTGAATGTTCTTCCTTCAGAAATCCAACACACATGCGCTGAGCTCTCGTCACTCGCCGATTTCTGGCGTAGCGCCGCAGCCAGAGTACGTGCATATGAGGCAGGGCTGACTGAGGAGGATAAAGCTGCCGTGTACGGCGCTGGTTTCTACGGTGCATTCATTTCAGCAAACCTGGCTGAGCCAGGGCGTATCACCTGCTATCTCGATCAAAACCCATACCTTCAAGGCAAGGAGTTCAATGGATGCCCCATACTGGCTCCAAGCGAACTTCCTGAAAATGTTAAGAACATGCTTGTGGGCCTCAACCCAGCCCATTCGAGGGCTATTATTTCCAGCATTCCGGCACTGGTCAGACGAAAGCTTACGTACTTCTACCTATGAGGAATAGCCATGCTCCAGGGTGACAGGCTGATACTTCGCGAGTGGCGCGAGCATGACCTCGAAGCTTTGGTCACGTTGCGCAACGACGTCGAATTGCAGGCACGACTCATGACCCAAGCCAAGCCAAACTCTGCCGAAAAGGTACGCAGCTGGCTGGTGGATCGGTCATCCCGTGACAACATGGTTTTCTTCATAGCCGCCGCTCGTGATGACGACAGGGTGCTCGGCTACTTGCAGGTAGTCAATATCGATAATTTTCATGGTGTTGGCGAGCTTGGCGTCTGCTTTTCAAAAGCTTCACACGGAAGTGGCGCGGCGCAAGAAGCCTGCGAACTTCTCAACTCATATCTGTACCAGACGCTGGCCTTGCGTAAACTCACCCTCAAGGTGCTGGCAGATAATGCGCGTGCTATCGCATTTTATCGAAAGCACGGTTATCGCGAAGTCGGCACTATGGATCGACATTTTCGTGTCTATGATCAATTCCAAAGTGTGCTGGTCATGGAGCGATTCCTGGGCAAATGATCATCGTCATTTCCCAGCCGATGTTGTTCCCCTGGGTCGGAATGCTCAGCCAGGTTCGTGCGGCTGACGTCTTCGTCTACTACCCCGATGTCCAGTTTTCCAAAGGAAGTTTTGTCAACCGGGTGCAGATCAAGACGGCACAAGGAGTCAAGTGGCTTACTGTGCCGCTTCGAGGATTCCAACTCGGGCAGCACATCAATGAAGTGAAGATCAACAACGATCGGAATTGGCGTAAGGAGCATATGCGACTCCTGCGTGACGCATATGCTGCTGCCCCATACGTCGATGAAATGCTCAACTTGGCAGAATCTGTATATAGGCACGAATACGAAAATATTGGTGCTCTTAGTGAAGCATCCATGATGGCATTGTCCAAGCACTACGAACTTGATGGCGGTCGAGTCTTCAAAAACTCCGAAACGCTGGGAATCGGCGGATCCAGCAGTCGTCGTGTTCTTGATATTGTGCTTGCGCTCGGCGGTGACATGTACCTCACTGGGCACGGAGCAAGTCGCTATCTGGACCATGAATTATTTGAACAAGCCGGTGTACGCGTCGAGTATATGGACTACGTAAACATCCCTTACCCGCAGCTTCACGGCGAGTTCACTCCCTACGTTTCGGCGCTCGACCTCGTTGCCAACGCTGGACTCGGAGGCATCGATTGCATATGCCCCAAATCAATTTACTGGAAGGATTTTCTAAGTGGTGAACGAGATCGAAAAATTTCAGGCTGAAGTCGCCGAAAACATCACTGGCCTCGGGCAGGACAAGGATGTGCAGGCGCTTTCCCGGATCTGGCTGCGGGAAATTACGCGGCACAAATATGCATATAACTTCAACTGGCTGGGAAGACCACTCATCCAGTTTCCGCAAGACATGGCCGCCATACAAGAGTTGGTCTGGCATGTCCGTCCAGACCTGATCATCGAAACAGGGATCGCTCATGGCGGATCGCTGATCATGAGCGCTTCGCTTTTAGCATTGCTTGATTATTGCGATGCAGTTGAAGCAAGAACGGCCCTGGATCCACAGGCCACCGGTCGCCGCGTACTTGGCATCGACATCGATATCCGGCCACATAACCGTGCTGCAATAGAAGCACACCCGATGGCACACCGTATCGACATGATTGAGGGTTCGTCGATCGCGCCCGAGATAATTACCCGTGTTCGGAATATCGCCCATGGTTATCGAAGTGTTCTGGTATTACTCGATTCCAATCATACTCATGAACATGTTCTTGCAGAACTCGAGGCTTACGCACCACTCGTCAGCAAGAACAGCTATTGCGTAGTTTTCGACACGCTGATCGAGGACATGCCTGCAGATATGATCGCCGATCGTCCGTGGGGAAAGGGCAACAACCCGAAAACTGCCGTACACGAATACCTCCGTCAGCTCATCGAGGGAAAACACACCGCAGCTGATGGCACACCGCTAGCGTTTGAGGTCGATTCATCGCTTGAGAATAAACTGCTGATCACCGTCGCCCCCGACGGCTATCTGCGGCGTTTGTAGCCTTCTGCCGATGCCCACGTTGCGCACTAACATTCTGGCTAACTACGCAGGGCAGGCATGGATGGCGCTGATGGGCGTGGTCTTTGTACCACTTTACATCCGCGTGCTCGGTATGGAGGCATTCGGCTTGGTAGGCCTGATGCTGAGTATCCAGGCGCTTTCCATGCTGCTCGACTTGGGTATGGGCGGCGTGTTGAACAGGGAACTCGCCCGCCGTGTGCACAATGCCGTCGCCGTTCGCACGCTGGGTGACCTCGTGCGTACGTTTGAGTGGCTGGTATGGCCCATCGCACTGGTGGTCGCCGTCGCACTATGGCTTTCCAGTGGCCCCATCGCGAATCATTGGCTGCATCCGGATCACCTGACACGTGAAGAAACATCACGCGCCATCGCCATCATGGGGGTTGCAGTGGCACTCCAGTGGCCAAGCAGCTTCTACGCCAACGGACTGTCCGGGCTAGAGCGGCAACCGATGTTGAACGTGATCAATGCGGGATTTGCCACACTCCGCGGTGCCGGCGTACTGGGTGTGCTGTATTGGGTTTCGCCCACCATTGATGCGTTCATGTGGTGGTACGCAGCGGTGGGAGCTTGCCAATCGCTGGTATCCGCCGCTGTGCTGTGGCATTACCTACCGATTGAGGCGCGTCAGCGCACATATTTTCGCTTGGCAGAGCTTCGCAGTGCGGGTCGGTTCGCCGGCGGCCTGATGCTCATCATGGCGTTGTCCATTGCCGTGACCCAACTCGACCGCATTGTGCTTTCGGCCATTCGCCCGCTGGTTGAATTGGGCTACTTCAGCCTGGCGCTCAGCGTTGCGGCGGGCATGGGCCGCATGATCCAGCCCATGTTCAATGCGCTCTATCCGCGTTACAGCAAATTGGTGTCACTCGGAGATGAGGATGCTCTGTGCCACCTTTACCATTTAAGCAACCAGTATCTGGCCATCGTTATCGCCGCGATATCGGTCGTGCTGATGATCTTTTCCCACGACGTGATCTATCTGTGGACAGGTGACGCTGCTATAGCGACAAAAGTTGCCATGCCTCTCTCAATCCTAGCCGCCGGCACAGCGCTCAACGGCGCGTTGAATTTGCCGTATGCGCTGCAGCTGGCGCACGGATGGACACGACTCGCCGTCGGTGCAAACTTTGTCGCACTGGCACTCGGCATACCATTTAGCATCTGGGCCGTGGCTTACTACGGCGTCACCGGTGCCGCTTGCCTGTGGCTTGCGATCAACCTCGGATCTGTCGCCATCGGCATACCTTTGATGCATCGACGTCTCATGCGCGGCGAAACGAGCAAGTGGTATCTGCAAGATATGCTGCCGCCTTTCGTTGCTGCCGCAACAGTCGGGGCAATCAGCCGATGGCTGGTACCGACACTTTCACGAAACTTGCAAGGTTTATTTCAGTTAGTCACAGTGAGTGGCATCACTCTATGCGCCGCTGCGTTAGCATCACCGGCCGCATGGTCCCTCCTGAAATCGTACAGGGCAAGTGCGCGCCAGGTGAAGTCACAGAAAGCGCTTTGAACCTAGCACGCAGCAACGTGCGCAGCGGCAACGAATTAATGAGTAAGAAGATGGCAGTCACACCTAAAATCACGGTAATCATCCCAACACGCGAGCGCTGTGACGTGCTGGAATCGTCGCTGCGAACAGTGACATCGCAAAACTACGACAATCTCGAAATTATCGTCAGCGACAATTGCAGCAGCGACGATACCGCGGGCGTGGTTCACCGAGCCAATGACAGCCGCATTCGATATCTGAATACCGGCAAGCGCCTGAACATGTCACATAACTGGGAATTCGCGCTCTCGCACGTCAACGATGGCTGGGTAACATTCATCGGCGACGACGACGGGCTGATGCCCGAAGCACTCGACACGGTAGCAAGAATTATTGAAACCGCCGATGTCGATGCTATCCGCTCAACCTGCTGCACCTATCAATGGCCCGCTGCCATGGGCAACGTGCACGGGCAGTTGATCGTTCCGATGCGCTCTGGCATGGAAATGCGCGATACGTCGCGATGGCTGGAAAAAGTCATGCGTGGCACAGCCAAGTATCCCCAATTACCTGTTATTTACCATGGGGGCTTCATCCACATTTCCGCATTGAACAAGATTAGAGAAAAAACAGGCACATATTTTCGATCCTGTATTCCGGATCTTTATTCCGCCATCGCCGTAGCCAGCATCGTCGACCGGTATCTCTACGTGCACACGCCTTTGGCAATCAACGGCGTGTCCAAACACAGCACGGGAAAATCATCGTTTTCCGTCAAGAAGGACGAGGACACTACGCCTCTTTCAGTGTTTTATTCGGAAGGAAACATTCCGTTTCACAATGACATGCCTATGCACGAAGACGGCAGCCCGCCCGTTTCCTTCCATGCGATGGTCTACGAGACGTATCTGCAATCCGCTGCTCTACGGAATGACAGCGATGTCCGCGATCACGGACAGCAACTCGAAATCATTCTGGCCACCGCTGGCGCACACCGCGAATCCATCGAAAAATGGGGACGCCTTTTCGCCGAGCAGCACAACATCGACTTCACGTCGGCAATGCGCGCGGCATCCATCAAGCGAGCGTGGTTGCAGCCGCTTTTAACGTCACATAAAGTCCTCAATGCCTTGCATACCGTGTTCGCCGAAGACTTGCCGATACGAAACATCCATGAAGCTTGCATCGCTGCCGGTGCAATACGCTCGCACCCCGGAAAAATGGGCACGCTGCACTTTCTCGCTAAAGAGCTGGGAAAACACCTGAAACGTTGAGTTGGCGTATCCGTACGCGGAAGTTTAGCCAACCGGTTTCAGCGGATTCTCGGCACTCCGTGCCGTCGCAGCAATGCGAGCTTGCGTGGCATGGGTGTGAATACACGCAGCCAGTCGCGCCATGAAGTGCTGCGTAGGCGTTGCACGTCCTTCCGACGTGCGTGTAGTACGCCGAATTCGCTTAACACGAAGTGCCATGTGGGTGCATAGATCTTCCGCCAGGGCTGGCGATCACGCTTGATTGCAGAAATCGCAGCGCCCTCGCAGGTCAGCAGCAGAAGATGCAGCACCAATAGCAGCCACATCAAGACCGTGGGCGTGCAGATGAACAACACGGCAGTCTTGTTGCGTTCGCTCAAGAATCGGCGGCGGTACGTAGTCGACAATTTGCCTCCCACGACGCGATTGCCGCCGAAGCTTTGTCCCTGACGGTGCCTGTAACCGCTTGCCGCAAGTGCTTGCACAGAATAACCGTACAACCGTGCCAGACAACACAGATACATGTCCTCGCCGATGGAGTCGATCCACGTCGGGAACCCTCCCAATTTGCTCCACAATGCGCGCGGCAGGAACAGGCAGGCACCGATGACATAACCGACATCGAATCGCGCGACGGCGCGGTTCGGCACCGGGTTGTAGAACGGGTCGAGCAAGCAGCCACGGTCGACCAGTGCACCGGTTTCCCAATCGTACTGAGGCAAGCTGAGAATTCCCAACGAGGATGACGAACGCGCAGTGTCCAGCAACGTGACCAGTGCGTCGGGATACAGCACCGCATCATTGTTCAGCAGCAGCACAAACTCGCCGCGTGCGTGCGCCACCATGCGGTTATTGCCAACGCAGAAACCAACGTTCTTGTTGCTTGCAAGCAACTCGACCTGCGGATACCGCTCGCGCAGCAGCGCTACAGAGTCATCAGTGGAGGCATCGTCGTGAACGATGATCTCGATGCTGATATCGCCCTGCTGCGCAAGAACGGAGGTCAAACAGTCATCCAGCAGCGCTGCGCCGTTGTAGTTGGCGATGCAGACGGAGCAGACTGGGTGCTCCGGCCGACTCAGCGCGTGGTGCTGTTCAACCAGGCCCATGTCCGCTCCAATCCTTCATGCAATGACGTGGCAGGCGAACACCCGTACTCACGATTGGCGAGAGTGGGGGCCATCACCACGCTTGTAGCATCCACTGCACGACCGACTTCATAGCTGCGCCGCAATGGTCGACCAGTCACGGCTTCCATGGCGACAAACAGTTCATTGAGACTAACTGCGGCGCCGCTGCAGGCGTTGACGACATGCGCACCCACGGACATTTGTCGGGTCAGAATTGTGGCGGTCAATTCCACCAAGTCATCAACATACAAATAGTCGCGAACAGTGGAACCATCACCCCATATATGCAGGGTTTCATTCCGCTTAATCTTGCCAAAGGCCGTAGGTACAATACCAAACCCCGCGCGCTCGATCTGACCCGGGCCATAGATGTTTGATGGGCGCAGAATTGTCGCTCTACCCGAATACTGATTGCACCAAGCCGAGATGAAGTATTCCGCGGCTATCTTACCCGCGCCGTGATACGACCGTGGCCGCACGCGCGTCTCCTCATTCGCCGCAATGTCACCTGTCGACGTGTATAGCGAACCGCCCGAAGACAGATAAAGCAGATCCACGCCAGAATGATCCTGCAAGACCTGCAGCAAGCCAGCTATCGGCTGCAGGTTATCGACCAGTTCACGCAAAGCGCAAGCGGCGGATGTCCCAGGAGTGGATGTAGACGCGAGGTGAGCTACTGCGCGACTGCGAGCGATCAAGGGTGCGAAATCTTCCGGCTCGTGCAGTTCAGCAATCACTGTCTCGACATTCGGCAGATCAAAATCGATGTTGCTTCGACTGGCTGCAATCACCAGCTCGCCCTGTTGTGCCAACGCCCGCACCAAGTGTTGCCCGATGAACCCACCTGCACCGAGGACAAGAATCCGATCGCTCATTTACGCACTTCCAAGTAGCCGGCGATAGATCTGCGCGTAACGATCGGCGCAGTCATCCCAAGTGCCGATTTCGCGGATCACCCAGCGTCGCGCGGCATCCCCCAAGCGGCGATTAGTTACAACATCCTCCAGTTCGCACAACGCAGTGCCGTAGTTGTCGATGGAGTCGCATAGCCTCCCGGTTTCACCATCAAATACGACCCCGGCGTGCGCCGGCATGCTTGAGGCGATGATGGGCAACCCGGAAGCCATGGCCTCTAGCATGACTTGCGGCCGGCCTTCAGCGTGACGACTGAGGGTTATCAAGCCACACGCTTTCGGGAACCACTCATCTGCAAGTTGCTCAGGCGTACCTGGCCCATGGTAATTAACCCATTCCGGCACTTCGATACCTTCCTGCATCGGCCCAAACAGATGCAATTCGCGTGAATCTCCGCGAAAAAAATCTTCCGACCAGTTGAATAAAGGCCCCAGCTTGTTCGCTGTAAGGCGGGTGACGACAAGCCAGCGATGAGGCTGCCCTTCGCCAGACTCACGCTTGATCGCGTACCAACGCGGATCAATGCCGAATGAGACGGGGCGTATCTCCGCAACATCTCCAAATGCCGCCTGCAGGGAATCGCGCATCCAATCAGCGTTGGGACAAATGGCCACCTTGCGTTGCCTCATGACACGACGCAGCAGATATCGCATAAACGGCAACTTCAGAAGTTTCAGATCATTGCCCAGTACCGTGATAAGTGCAGGCTTGCGATTGTTCGGGAGAGGCAGAGCACACTGCAACCAGTTGATATGGTAAATGTCCACCTCAGGGTGATCGCGATAGCTCAAAGCAATCATGCGCAAAAGATGCACCGGTGCAAACCACGAACTCCACCCCCCACTGCGCATCATGTGCGATATGCCACCGGCGGCCATCAGCTGTGCCAGCCATCGCGCATCCGCGGGTGAAACAATGGTCGTTGCCTGCTTGGGCAGATCTCCTGGCGGAGCCCATACACTGAGCTTGATGGATGACAGGCGCGCAAGCGCATCCACCAGATTCCGCATGAACATTCCACGCCAATCGGAAATGTCACGCGGATATGAGGTGCTGATCAGGAATACACGCATCACTTGATGCAAAACCTCATTTTGGCGTTGTCAAAGCATCAGAATCGCGGATGGTGAAACATGCCATAAAACCTTCCGACCACGAAGTCCATTCGAGTGGCTTCCTTGCATTCACTTGTCCCGGCGATAGGTCAGCCCTGTGATCTGCTCGGAGATCAACCCAATCAGGAACACGATCACCGATGCGCTCCACAGCAGCGTGCTCATATTGGTAAGACGACCGTCCTGGATGAACGTTCGCACATAGTTGGCACAACCCAGCAGAAAAAACATCACGCTGGTTGGCACGAACAATTTCAACGGCGAATACAACGTAGCGATCTTGAAGATGATCAGCAAAAAGCGCACGCCATCGCGCAACGGTTTGATGTGACTCTTGCCGACGCGCTGGGCAGCCTTGATCGACAGATAGGCCACCGGATAAGCGCTGCGGAAGAATGCCATGGTGCTGGTGGTGGGGTAGCTGAAGCCGTTCGGCAACAGGTGCAGGAATTCGCGAAACTTGTCCGCGCGTACGGCGCGGAAGCCGGAGGTGAGGTCGAGTACTGGGTGGCCGGTCATGCGGGTGGCGAGCCAGTTATACAAGGTGTTGGCGAGGCCCCGCCCGACACCGGCTTGGCTACCCCAGTTGCGGGCGCCGACTACCATGTCGTAGCCCCGGTTCAGCTGATCGAGCAGACGTGCGATATCGGCCGGATCGTGCTGGCCGTCGCCGTCCATGAACACGAGAACCTCACCGGTGGCCGCGCGTGCACCGCGCTTAATCGCTGCCCCGTTGCCCATCGAATACGGTGAGGACAGGCATTCGACACCGCAGCCGCTGCAGATGCTGCGGGTGTCGTCGGTGGAGCCGTCGTCGACCACGATGATCTCGGCGTCGGGATGCGCAGCGCGCAGGCGCGGCAGCAGTGCGGCCAGCGCGGGCGCCTCGTTTTTGGCAGGCAGGATGATGCTCAGGCGGTTCAACAGATGGCTCCCCCAGGTGAGTGGGGATCATAGCGTGAAGGCTGGGTGAGGGTTGAGGATGGATTGGGGTTTTGAGTCCTCTCAA
>Ga0209233_1000534_pt1 | contig 21668 bp, 28 predicted proteins | sample AraplaCL_Cvi_mCL_FD_184269 | JGI IMG/M metagenome (GOLD analysis project Ga0209233, IMG submission 184269) | Arabidopsis root microbial communities from the University of North Carolina, USA - plate scrape CL_Cvi_mCL (SPAdes) (version 2) | ecosystem: Host-associated > Plants > Roots > Endosphere...
AGTGCTTGTGATTGCCCTTCTCCACCAGGATCGCCGAGGCGCTCGAGGTGGTGCGCCGCCGCTCGACCGGCCGGCCCTCGAAATCGCGGATCAGCGCGCCGCTCGGCGTGATGACCGCCCAGTCGCCCTCCTCGAGATAGGCGATCGAATTGGTGAACGGCGCCAGCGCGAAGGCGTCGGAGCCCAGGAACATCTCGGCCTTGCCGAAGCCGATGGCGAGCGGCGAGCCCTTGCGCGCCGCAATCAGCAATTGCTCCTGGCCCGCGAACAGGAAGGCAAGCCCGAACGCCCCGCGCAGATGCTTCAGCGTCTCGGCGACCGCCGCTTCGGGGTTGTGCCCCCGGTCCAGCTCGCGCGTCACCAGCAGGGCCACGACCTCGGTATCGGTCTGGGTCTTCGGCAGATAACCATCCGGCGCGAGATCGGCGAGCAACTCGCGGAAATTCTCGATGATCCCGTTATGCACTACCGCCACCTTGTCGGTCGCGTGCGGATGGGCGTTGTTCTCGGTCGGCCCGCCATGCGTCGCCCAGCGCGTATGGCCGATGCCGATGGTGCCCCCGAGCGGCTCCGCCGCGAGCCGGGCCGCGAGGTTGCCGAGTTTGCCCTGGGCCCGCCGGCGGCTGATGGCGCCTCCCTCGAGCGTTGCGACGCCGGCGCTGTCGTAGCCCCGATATTCGAGCCGCCGCAGCGCCTCGACCAGCCTGTCCGCCACGGGGGCCGCCCCGATGATGCCGATAATCCCGCACATGGCGTTGCCGCTCCTAGCTCTTCCTGCTGGCCTTGAACGCCATGGCCCGCTCGCGAATCCTCGAGGCATAGTCCGGCTTGTTGACCTGCCGTGCCCGGCCGAACGCCAGCGCGCCGCTAGGAACGTCTTCGGTGATCACGCTGCCAGAGGCGACATAGGCGTCGTCCCCGATGCTGACCGGCGCCACGAGCGCCGAATTCGAACCGATGAAGGTGTTTTCCCCAATCATCGTCCGATGCTTGTTGATGCCGTCGTAGTTGCAGGTGATGGTCCCCGCGCCGACGTTTGCGCCGCCGCCGACGGTGGCGTCGCCGATATAGCTGAGGTGATTGACCTTGGCGCCCTTGCCGATATCGGCTTTCTTGATCTCGACGAAATTGCCGACATGCGCGCCTTCCCCGATCACGGCCTCAGGCCTGAGCCGCGCGAAGGGGCCGATGACGGCGCCGGCGCCGACCAGAGCGCCCTCGATGTGGCTGAAGGCCCGGATGGTAACGCCGGCCTCGATCTTCACCCCCGGGCCGAAAACCACGTTGGGCTCGATCACCACGTCGCGGCCGATCTCAGTATCGTAGGAGAAATAGACCGTCCGCGGGTCGCGCAGCGTTACCCCCGCGGCGAGGAAATCTTCACGCCGCAATTCCTGGAACAAGTCTTCGGCGTGGGCGAGTCGGGTCCGGTCGTCTATCCCCAGCACCTCGTCGGCGTCGGCCACGGTATGCTCGACCCGCATGCCGCGCGCATTGGCGATTTCGACCGCATCGGTGAGGTAGTACTCGCCCTTGGCGTTCTGGTTGCCGATCTCGTCGATCACCTGCCGCAGGGCTTCGGCGCGAAACCCCATGATGCCCGAATTGCACAGCGTCACCAGCCGCTCGGCTTCGGTCGCGTCGCGGTATTCGCGGATCGCCACCAGCCGGCCGTCTTCCACCAGCAGCCGGCCATAGCGCAGCGGATCGGGGGGCTCGAACCCGACGACAACGATATCGGCCCCGGCATCAAGCCGTTCGGCGATCGCCACCAATGTCTGCCGCTGTACCATCGGGCCGTCGCCATAGAGCACGATGACGTTGCCGCCGGCGGTTTCGAATGCCGCGCGGGCCTCGCGTACGGCGTGACCAGTGCCCAGTCGCTCCGCCTGGTGGGCGATCAGCGCCTCGGGGGCGAGCGCCAGGACGGCGGCCTCGACCTTGCCATGGCCCGGACCCACCACGACGGCGATACGGTCGCTGCCGGCCGCCTGCGCGGCGCGGATGACGTGGCTGACCATGGGCAGGCCGCCCACTTCGTGCAGCACCTTGGGGACGGCGGAAAACATCCGTGTCCCTTCGCCGGCCGCCAGGATGATGGAAAGCAGTTCAGTCATGTTCCCCTCGCCGGATTTACCTGAGACCGGTTATTCCCGCAAATTTGTGGCAGCGCCCCATCTGCAGCCCGATCGGGCGCTGACAGATGCTAATCTGATGCAACGCCTCGTGATTCGAATAGCGACAGAAGCAAGCCTTGGCCCGAGCCCGCGATCAGTTCCGCCAGTCCGACGTCACAACCTGGGGCGTCGTCGCCCTGGTCTGCGGCGGACTGGCCCTTCTTACCGCCAACATCTCGGCCCTCGTGCCCGATAGCGTCTTCGCCGGCCTGCACTCTACCCGGCTCGGCGGCGCCACGGTGAACGAAATGCACAGCGAACTCTCCAATGTCGAGGATGAGCAGGCGCGGCTGCGGGCCACCAGTGCTGAACTCTCCAATCGCCTCGACGGCGCCGACCACGATTTCACCACGGTCCGTCAGCGCATCTCGGCGCTCGAAGTCACCGTGCCGACCATCACCGAGGCCCTCAACACCCGGGCGCAGACCGCGGGCGTCGACCAGACGCTGGTGACCGGCTCGATCGGCTCCCCGCCGCTGAGCTTCAGCAAGCCGGTGCGCGGCCCCGAGGATACAGATTCCGTCACCGTGACGCGCACCCCGCTGCTGCCGGCCATGCAGCAACCGGCAACGGCGCAGCCGATGCCGCAGGCGCTGACGGCGCAGCCCGCCCCGGTCCAGCCGGCCGGCACGCCTTCGTCTACCCACACCAGTCCGACACTTTGGGCCGAAGCTGCCGTTCCAGGGCTGAGCCGGATCATGGCCACTTCCCGCCCCGACGTCGTCGCCGAAGGCGCCATCACTGAAGCAAAGCCGGCGTCCGCTTCAGCTGCCCCCGCGGTTGCAAGCGTCGCCTCCAGCGACGCACCCGTGCCAATGCCCGCGCCGTCGCAGGGCAAGCCGGCGGCTGTGGCGTCGGTGCCGGCCGCCGCGGTGCAGGCCCCTGCCCCGGCACATGCCGACGTGCGGGCCATCGGCATCGCCGTCGGCGTGGCCGTGCCGCAGGACCAGGCGTTCTCGGCCTGGCAGGTGCTGGCGGCCAAGGTGGGAGTGATGCTGGTCGGCACCTCGCCCCTGCTTGCCGACAACCCGCTCGGCGGCCAGGGCAAGGTGCTGGTGGCCGGCCCCCTCGCCGACCTGCCGACCGCCACACGGCTCTGCGCCAATATCCAGCAGGCCGGCGTCCCCTGCACCCCAATGCCCTATGTTGGCAGTCCCGTGGTGCCGGCCGGCAATTGAGCCGGTGCTCCGGCCACCGGGCCGATTGACGGTTGACAGCGGGGGGCGAACCACTATGTTCCGCGCCGTTCCCGCCCGCGGCGGTTGAGCGCCCGTAGCTCAGTGGTAGAGCATCCGACTTTTAATCGGATGGTCCCGGGTTCGAATCCCGGCGGGCGTACCAATAAATAGAAGATTTTCAAGCACTTGCGGCGCACTTTGGGCAGGTTGAAAGGCAACCCCCTAACTGTGTCCGCGCAGTGTCCGAAAAACTGGCGTCAGCGACCAAAATGGCGCCGGCGCCAAAGCTTCAATCAGCGCGGATCCGGCTCTAGGCCATCGTGCTCCCATTCGAGGTCTGGATCATCGGTGCGCTCGACGAGGATGTGCGCCTGGCTGCGGTGGCTGCCCCAGCCAAGCGACGGCTCGAGGTCCGGGTCGGGATCGGCAGCGTCGAGGAGGTCGACCAGGCGCTCGATCTCGTCCTCGATCGCCGCACGGGTCATCGGGAATGGTCGGCCTCGCCATATGGGCACTTCTGACAAGGGAAGGCCGCCGGCGGGCGGCGTGGAGAAAGGGGCAACGCCAGCGGAAGCGGCCGCCGGCAGCCTTCCCTGCGGCCTGAACGGGATATGCGGGACTGTCGATGCCATGTCACGTCTCCTGGCGCAGGAACATGAAAACGTGGACGTCACCGCCAGCAGTGGAGATCAGTTTTTCGTTGAACCTGCGGCCGTGAAGCTGGCCGAGAACGGCGCCGAGCGACGTCGCGTGGAACCGAGCGAGTTCGGCCGGTTCGGCAGTCTTGAGGAAATGCAGCATCTCGGCGTCGCTGCGATCAAGCGGGAGAGGTGCCGCGCGGTCCGTCACGGCTGATGCCACCGGCCGAACGGCCAGAGATGCCGCGAGGGAGGTAGACAACGCCGCAGCCCCGATCAGGGCGGCGCGTCGGGTGGTCAGGATGTTCATTTCGTTGTGCTCTGGTTCGCCGGATTTTCAGGTCCGGGATGCGAGCAGGATTGCTCACATCTACTGCCAGCGAGCAGCACTGGCGCCGGGAAGCTGAAAACACCGCCAGAGACGATGCGCGACGGCTTTTCCCCGAAGGGTCTTGTATGGCCGTCGCCTTCCCGGCATAGTGAGCCGGTCGCGCTGACGGCCAGTCCGCGCGTTCGATTTCGATGACGTGTTGATCCCGGCAAGGATCGCCCCGCCATCGTTCTGGGTGCCAATGGCCCGGCAAGGCCAATCAGCGGGAGTTTTCAGGCTCCGCGATCACCCTTGCGCTGATTTCCAGATTGTGACAAGCACCGACCCCTCGCGGGGGTCGAGGAATCCCCCCCGCATTTCGGGGACTTGACCCCTGCGGCTGCGTGTCATACATTTTGTGTTAGTAAAATGCAAAATGTAGGACACACCGTGACGATTTACTCTGCCCAGTGTCGGGCCGCTCGAGCACTCCTCGATTGGAGCCAGGACCAACTTGCCGAAGCAGCCGCGATATCTCGATCGACCGTTGCCGACTTTGAACGCAACGTGCGCATGCCAAGCTCCGCCAACCTCAGCGCGATCGCCGAAGCCTTCGACGTTAACGGGGTCGAGCTGCTTCCTGACGAAGGTCCTCGCGGCGTCGGTGCGCGGATGAAGCTCGTCGAACTCCACGTTGTTGGCGGTCCCTTCCGCGGCGATGACAAGAACGTCCGCTTTCAGGTCAAATACCGAGACCGTCCGTTTGTCGTGACGGTCTCTCGAGAGGCGCTAGAGGACATCGGCCTGCAGGGCGGCATCATCGATAAGGACGAAGATGCAGAGCGAGCGGCCGGCCAAATGCTGACCAAGATCAAGTCGGCGGCAACCAGGCGCATTGTCGGAGGGGCTGAAAGCCCGATCCATCTACGGTCGCGCGACTTCCAGTGATGGCGATCGACGGCGGCGGGCGGAGGCGGTCGAAACAACGAAACTCGTCGCCAAGTTGGCGACGATAATTGCAACCCGCTTCATCGGCTCGTGCTACCGTCGCCACTCAAAGCCTGCGGAGGTAGGAATGCCAGCTATGACGCGCGAGGAGGCCGCAGGGCACTCCCGAGGCCGTCCTTTGGGAAACGCCCTCCCATTGGCCAAGAAAAGGTCCGGGAGATGTGGGGCGAAGACCCGCGCACCGGCGAGGTCTACTGGAACGGTCAGCCTGTTGTGCTAAAGCGCCAGTTGGCTGACTTCGAACGGTGGCTGGCCTTTTCGGCTGTCGCCTTTACGGCGCTGGCCGCGCTCGCCGCTTGCGTCCAGGCGTGGGCGGCGTGGCAGTCGATCCCGCCTCATCCCTAAGGGACACACCAGGGACTAGCGTCACCGCCGCCACGGCCCGAACTTCCGATACTTCCCGACGGACGTCCGCGTCTTGCCCCGCTGATCGGGCGGCAACCGCGCTTCATCTCGCGCCCTTGCGAAGGCACGCGCCTCAAGGGCATAGGTAGTCGCCTCCTCGAATGAGACCGCTGCGAAGCTCTGCCGGGTGGTGTCGACGAATGACACCTCTTGCCGGGCCTCGCCGCAGTCGCAGGGGAACGTGTCCTGCAGCTCTGCAAAGCCATCGTATAGGTCGAAGTCGGCGCCGAGGCGCTGCACCAGCTGCTCCGGTCGAATCCACGTCGTGTGGCCGCCCGGACAGCGCATGACGACGATGCGTCCGTTGTCCGCAAATTCGCGCGTAGTGCGGGGAAACCGCCCCGTGATGCCGATCGCCATAGCCGCGGTGTCCCTCGGAAACGATGGCAAGCATGCGGCCGGAACAAACAGAGAACAAGCCGCGAAGGTAGGGGCGGCCCGAAAAGTCGCTGCCAGCACGTGGAGAACGCACACTTGCGTTTGGGCCGCCGGTTGATACGGTTTAATTGAGCGGGGGGATTAATAATGAAGTCGATCGTATTGGCGGTATTGGCGGTCAGCGCCCTTGGATCAATCGCGGGCTGCGCGACGATGGGGGAGGCAGGAAACCCCACAACTTCAGTAGCCTTCGATCCCAAGGAGGTCGCATTCGTGAAAAGACCGGGCACATCAACAGTCAGCGGCCAAGCGTTCCTTCGAAGAAACGACGGCATAGTCGTCTATGGCGCTGGCAGTGAAGTGGATTTGGTGCCGAAGTCCACCTATTCAGACTCGCGTATTCAGAAGATCTACGGGGCCGGAAAGGAAGCCGACGGCAGCATGCTTTTCGGCACTCCCGACATTTTCAAGGATGCCGACCCGGCGTTCACCGACTATGCGTTCAAGACCGTTGCCGACGGCGAAGGGAAATTCACGTTCTCCAAGGTCGCGGCCGGCGACTATTACGTGATCAGCGCGGTGACCTGGATGGCCGAGTATCCGCAAGGCGGCAGTCTGATGACACCCATCACGGTCAGCGCTGGGCACGACCAACAGGTGATCTTGGATGGCAAGTAGCAGCCAAATTTAGCCTGAGGCGGCTGCCGGCCAGCGACTGTCAGTCTCGACCTGCGCCGCGGTGGTGATCACCGCCTGCGCGATATCGGCATCGATCACCTGTTCCGCCGCGAAACAGGCCTGCACGTGGGCGCCGACCGCCAGTCCGATGGCGACAGCCTCGGCGGCCGTCAACGACACGAAGCCGCCCTCGGCCTTGAAAGGAATGCTGTCGGGCTTGGCGACGGCGGCATAGGTATAGAGCCCGGTGATCATGGCCTGGCTGGCCCGATCGGTCTGGATGGTGGCTCCATTGACCACGATACCCCCGGTCTCGACGCGCCAGCGCTTGTCAGCCGCGTAGGCCTTCAGGTCGACGGGCTGCACCTCTGGCGCCGGCGCGGAGAACACCCCGCCTGCATAGCTCCAGCCGATCTGCGCCGCCTCGTCGGCAACCCAGAGGTCGTCGGGGGCCGCCCAGTCGTCCGGCATCGCGCCGTCGAATTGCGCGCGGTTGACGACGGTGCTGCCGTCGATCTTGCAATAGGTGGTCATTGCTCGCTCCCTATTGGCTGCAGAATTCGGTGACGATCACGAGGCCGGGTGCCCCGGCGCCCCCGGATCGGTTGGTGGCGGCATTGTCGGTGTGGCCTCCGCCGCCCCCAGCGCCATACCCGGTCGCCCCGATGCCGTTGCCGTTGAATGTAGCAGCGCCTCCTGCTCCAAAAAGCGTTGACGCGCCGGCGCCTCCATAGATGAGGACGGTCGTGATGGACGCTGGTGTTCCTGGCGTCCCCGAAGCACCTGCACCAGCGATGTCACCGGTTCCTGCGCTTGCACCCCCGCCGGCCTGCCCACCTCCACCAGCGCCTCCGCCTGCACCTGCACCGCCGCCGTTGGCGATGCACAGCGTTCCAACCGAAGTCGCGCCGCCCGCGCCGCCGGAGTTATTGCCCGTCGACCCGGCCGATCCGGCCGCACCAATCGTCACTGCCTTGGAGGCGCCGATCGTAGCCGCGCTGGCGAGCAACCTGGAATACCCGCCTGTGCCCGCACCGCCGCCCGCGTTGATCTGGCCGACCGTGCCGGCGCACCCGCCACCACCACCGCCGCCGCCGACGCACTCGATGACGCAGTAAACCATGTTGGCGTTGGGCGTGTAGGTGCCCGAGCTGGTGAAAACCTGGGTGCGGACTACACCAAGGGCGCCCAGGTTAGTCCGCGCCGTCGACGCGCTGGCGAGGTCCGATAGGTTCGACGACTTTGCCAGCTTCGTGTCGTCGGCCGTCGGCGAGAGCTGCACGGTGGTCGGCACCGCCGCCCAGGTGCCGGCCACGGTCTGCGTGTCGATGGTGCTCGCGATCTTCCGGAACGGCACGTTGCTGCGGCCGGTCGCCGAATACATGGTCGCGGCGGTGTTCGACCCGCCGGCGATCGTGGTGGTCGAGGCGCGCCCTGCCCGACCGAAGTCGGTTGCCGAGACCGCCAGCTCCAGCGTGCCGGCATTGTCGATCAGGTACCAGTAGAGATTGCCGGCGACCGCGCTGGTGTGCCCCAGCGTGGCCGTAGACGGCACCGTGAGCGACAGAGCGCCGGTGATCGACCGCTGGTTGAAGGCACCGCTGGTGAGCGTCGCGGACCGCATGCCGGCATAGATCGGCGCCGTGCTCGAAGCGTCGGTCGATCCATCCGCCTGCTTGACGGCGCAGGTCAGGGCCGACGAGCCGACCGAGAACGCGAGGCCGAGGTTTTCGATCTGCTCGCTGCTCTTGAGCAGAACGGTCGCGCCGGTTTGACCGTTGACGCTGCCAACCACGGCGTCGGTTTCGGACGCGAGTCCGATCGCGACGTAGCGGCGCACACGGGAATTAGCGCCAGCGGTGAACGTGATCTTGTAGGCGCCGCCGGCGACGTGAAAGCCGACATGACCATCGGAGGACGTGAACGGGTTGCCGAGCGGCGTTGCTCCGGCGCGGTCAGAGTAGACCGATACGAGGCCGCCGCTTTCGAGGCGCACTTCGACCGATACATTGGTCAGCAGATTGCCGGCATCATCCGTCGCGTCTGATTCGTAGCGGGCAAGCGTCGTCATGCGAAGCTCCTGTTCAAACCACGTTGAGCTTGGCGCCGTTGTTGGTGGCGCTGTTGATGGCATCGATCAGAGTCAGCACCTCGTCTCGGCTGTATCGGGTATTGGCGCTGCCGAGGAACTGGACGTTGACCGTCGGGCCGGCCTGCACGGGCGCAGCGGCAGCGGTGGGCGTCGAGCTCGACGAGCCGCCTGACGAGCTAGCTGGCGACGTGCTCTGGTAGGAGGTCGACGCGATTGCCGCAATCTGCGCCGCCACCGCCGTTGTCGCGATGGCAGCAAACGCGAAGCCCACCGGTGGGCCGCCGATTGCGGCGCCCGCATTGTAGCTGTGGACGATCGCTTCGCCGCCCGCCACGACCGCCCGGGCAATGGAAAGGTCTTTCTGAATTTCGAAGGCGGCTTTGCCCTGCAGGCCCATGGCGTCGGTCAGGTTCGACAGGTTACCGATCACGTCGTTCGCGGCGTTCCCGTAACTGTCGACCATGGTCTCGGCCGACTTGCCGACCTCGGTCGCATAGGTGCTCCAGTTGATGGCGCCGGCCTTCAACAGTTCGTTCTGCTTGGCGATCGACTGCTCCATCGTGTCCCACGGCGACTGGTCCGCCATTGTCTCCTGCAAACCGGTGAGCTGGAGCTTTTCGTTCGCATAGGCCTTGGCCTGGGTGTCGATTTCCTTCAGCTGCGTCGGGGATAGCTTGAGACCGTCCGAGTTCGCCTTGTTCAGCAGGTTCTGCTTTTCGGTGAGGAAGGCCGCCTGCCCTGCCGTTTCGGTGAGCGCCTGCTCCTGAGCCTTGAGCGAGGCAGTCGCGGCCTCGGCGGAAGCGATGAGCTTCTTGTAGGCGTCAGGGCCGCCGGGCGTCGACGCCGGGGGCGTTGTAGTCGGCTTCGGGAGGTCGCCCCACCCGGCGTTGCCATGCGTGTCAGCCCACCCGGAAACCGACGCCGCCGTGCGCTGGGACAGTTCGCCCTGGTCAGCAGCGATAGCGGCCTGCACGGCCGCCGTCTGATCGGGACCCGTCGAGACGCGCATCGGGTTGAAATTGGGGTTAGCGACGAACTGGCCCGCCGAATTCTTCACCAGCGACTGGCCCCCGCCCGCGCTGAGTTTTGCGAGGAGGGCTTTCTGGCTCTCGAGGTCTTCCGTGAGGTGTTCCGTCGACCGATCAGTTGCCGGCAGGGCCTGCTCAATCGCCCACCGGCCGGCCGTGACCGCCGCATTTGCGGCCTGCACGGCAGCAGTGATCGCCGCCAGCGCCGCTTCAAGCGGCGGGGCGATATTGACCATGAACCCTTCGAACGCCGTGTCGAGGGTGGCTTGCATCGCAATGAATTCGCGATTCAGATCCTCGGCGGCTTTGAGGGTGTTTTCGCTGAGGATGGCGCCTGCGCCGTCAGCTTCCTCGGCGAGATGCTTCACTCCCTCAGCGCCGCCATTGAACAGACGGCCCATGTCGGCGGCGCCCTTTCCGAAGGCCGCCGTTACCAGGTAGTTCTTCTGCTCAGCGTTGGTCGCGCCCTGCACGAGATTCGCAAAATTCTCGAAATCCTTCGTCACGTCGCCGGAGATGGCAACGTGGTTTTCCTTGAGAATGTTGGCGAGAGTGCCTGCGCCGGTCGCGGCTATTCCGAGGTTCTTGGAGAACTTCTCCAAGGCGTCGTTCATCGTCAGTGTCGACACGTCCGACAGCCGCGCGGCGTAGTCCAACCGCTGAAGGTTGTCCGCGGTAAGCCCGATCGTCTGAGCCGTGCCGGCGAGCTTAGCCCCAGCCTCGACGGCCTCGGTGATTTTGGCCGGTAGTTCCGCCAACCCGCCGAGCACGATGCCGGCCCCGAGCCCCGTCAGAAGCCCTTTCGCAAGCTCCTTGGCGGTCTCCATCCGCTCGCCCATAACCTTGGCGGCTTCCCCGGCCTCGGAGTATTTCACCGCGGCTGCTGACAGCAGTTCGTTCTCGCGCTGGATGCTGATCAAGCCTTCGCTGCGCGCTGCCGCAAGCGTCTTCTCGACGGCCGCCAGCTTCTGTTCGGACGCATACTCGGCGTCCAACGTCTTCATCAGCGATGTGAGCTTGCCCTGCACCGACACGGTCGCCCGCTCGGTGTTGCTCGTCGCGACGGCGACCACGTCCTGGGCGCCGGCCAACTTCTGCAGCGCGGCGGTGGTCTGCTCGACGCCTTCCTGGCTGGCCTGAATCTGGATGCGCCGAATGACGTCCTGCATCGTCGTGGCCATTGGAGATTCCTTTTCAAGCCGTTCCGGCCGGCGTCATTTCGCGGATTGCCAGGTTCTTCCCGGCGTCGACGTACCCGGCCAGCCACAGGGCTAGATCGGCCGCGGTGGCACCCTCGCGCACCAGCTTGCCGGTTTGCGCTGCCGCAAGGGCCATGCTGGCGCTCTCGGCGTCCTCTGCGGAAATCCCGAGGCGCCGTAGCAGCTCGAAGTTGTCGACGGCGTGCTGGCGCCCGATCGCGTCGTAGTCTGGAAGGTTGGCGCGCCCGGCGGTGGGGTGGCCGGCATCGTTGGAGATTCCGATGCCGGCCGGGGTGTCACCGTGCTGAGCGGTGGACTTCATGAAACTAGCCCGCGAACATGCCGACGATCGGACCGGCGGTGGTGTTGTCGCCGAGATCGTGGACATTGATGTCGACGCGCTCCGACACGCGGTAAGCCGAGCTGTCGGTCTCGAAGTAGCCGCTGCCGTGCCTGGATTCGAAGAGCGTCACTTCCTTGCGGTCGCCCACCGTTGCGGCGAGGGAAAGATCGCCAAAAGCGCAAATCAGCTTTCCGGTCGGCGAGGAATTGACGATCGCCTGGGTCAAGATGACCGGAAAGCCGAGATACGTCGGCCGGAGGCGGCCGCTGAGGTCGGGCATCATGATGATGCCGCCGGACGCGTGGGCCAAGCGGCAGAAGATCTGCGCGAAGCCGGCGGGCGAAGTGAACCAGGCACCATTGGCCAGCGCCACTCCCGGCGCCAAATTCATGAGGTTGGAAAGGTCTGTGCTGGTGATCGCGTCGAACGTCGCGTGCCCGCTGGCGGTGTACTTGCCGGCATTGTGGTTGCCGTCAGCGAGCAGCGTGGCGATCCCGCGCGTGCCGCCATAGGCAGAGGTTCCATCACCGTTGAAGCCGCAGTCGTCTTCCTTCACCGCGAACGCGTACCCGGCTTCGAGCGTGATAAACTCGCCGAGATCGATGATGGCGTCCTCGCTCAGTTCGTTCGCAGCGCTCGTGAAGGTGGTGAGCTTCTTCGCGACGAGGGAAACCCCGTCGACGCCGAACTGCGATTTGCCGATCGACGAGGGGTTCTCGGTGGTGAAGCTCGCGGTCAGCCCCGAGGTGCGGCGCGGGACGATCGAGCTGTCCGACCCCATCGGCCTGACGTCCGCCGCAGCGCGGAACGCGCCAGTCACTTCGCGGATGGCGATGATCGCGCGCTGCATTTCGAGCGGCACAAGGAAGCCGCCAACCGAATTGCTTCCGGTCGATTGGGCGCGCTCGACGCTGATGCTGTGGAGTTTGCAGTACCTCTCGGCCGGCAGATTGCCGCGCGTTGCGAGGAACCACGCCCCCACCTTGAAGGCCGACTCCTCGTCACCGGCGAACGCCCGCAGCGGCGCGGTGCGGATGGACTCGCGGTGGCCGCGGCGGAACGATACTTCAGCCATTTTTGTCGATTTCCTTCTGGGTGACGAAGCCCTCGCGGACGGCAGCTTCGATAAACTCGAGCGCCGCGACGGCGGTGCCGGTGTTGGATTTCGTGCCTCCGAGCAGCTTGAGCGCCGGGCGCTGGGCCGGGAGGGTGGGCACGCTGCCGTTGAAGGCGAGGCTCGCGATGAACGCGTCGACTTCGTCGTTGAGACGACGCAACGCCAAGACGGCAAACACGCGCTTACGGACTAGCTCGCGCCACGCACCGGCCTGAGCAGCGACCCGGGCGTCAACGACGGCGCCATTCGCTATGGAGAAGCGCGCATGCAAAATGGGGAATGCCCGGTCTATCGCGGCGCGGTCGAGGACGAGGTCCGACAGCTCGTGCGTCGGAAACTTGGGCGCCGCGCTGCCGAGGAGCTCGGTGAGGCGGTCGTGCAGTTTCTGTTCCTCGGGCGGCGGCGTTGCAGCTTCACTGCCGGCCTTCTCGAGCTCCACGATGCGCTTGGTGCCGACGATGCGACGAGCGGCGAGTGCCGCGATCTGGTCGCCGATGGCTTCCGCTTTGGCAATGAGCTCGGCTTCGGTGGGTGTCGGTGATTTGTTGCTCATGTCGCCCATGATGGCGACGGTCGTGGATAAAATCTCAGTCGAGTTTAGCCACGGCTTTGCCTGCTTTTTTCAGCTTGAGGCGCAGCTGGGCGATGCTTGGGACGTTGCCGCCGTTGTTGTTGATGATGGCGAATTTGTCCCGATCTGCGGGATCAACGGCGCAGCCCGCCGCAACGTCACGCGGGTATCGCCGCGGCCAGTAGGCAGCGAGCCGATCGTGGAGCAACTGGGCGATGGCTCGCTCGCTCCCGGGCGGTAGCCCAGCGGCCGCCGCGGCTATCGCCTCGTCGCGGGATTGCACTGCCGTCTGTCGCGACCAACCGGGGGAGTAGCCGAACCCCTCGTCGAGACTGGTGCGGTCGCGTACGGCGGCGTCCCATGCGTCGACGACGACCCGCGCCAGGGCCGGCGCAATCGGTTCGTCGGCAGCGATCGCAAGCCGTAGGGTGTCGACGAAGGTTTGCGTCGTGTGCGTCAAACCGGCACCTCGTCGAGCAGGCCGAGGCGATCGGCGAGGCGCAATCGCAGCGACGTCGTCGCGTCGATCTGGCGATTGATCTGCAGGACGCGGGCCGACTCCGCCGCGGGACCTTGTGCCCGGCGGGTGACGGCGGTGAGGACGATCTGCATTTGCGCCAGGCGTGATCCGGCGTTCACATAGTCGCCGGCCGCCTCGATCAAAGCTGGCGGAACGGCGCCATGACGAGCCTGAAGGTTGCGGCAAATTCGCTGGAAAGCGCGCGCGTCGGCGAGATTGAAGTCGTAGGACGCCCGAAATCTAGGGCTCTTGCTGTTCATTTGCTCGGTTTCCGGTTGAAATCATCCGAGGACGACAAATTCTGCGCGTGGCATCCATGCGGTTCGCGCCCCCTCGGCGGCTTGGGGGTTTAAACCCCTATCCCCCCCTGCATGCAGTCGGCGATCTGCTGATAGAGCGCGGGCTCTTGGCTCTTGAGCACGGCCAGGTCGACGGTTTCGGCGAACCGCTCGCCATTGTGGGCGAGATGGAAGCTGCGGCGCCGGCCGGCTGCTCGCTTGCCTTGCAGCCGTACAGCCTTGAGCCGTTGCCACGCGCTGCCCTGCGCCGGTTCGCGGCGGAACAATATCCAGCCGTCGGCCTCGAGCAGCACCTCGCCCTCGACTGAGCGGTTGATGCTGGCCATGACGTTCCTCTCGATGTTGGACTGGCACGATGTAGGCAAGGCCGCAGCCGCCCGTCAGGGGCGGCGGCAGGCCCTACTTTAGTAGGTGGGATGCGTGCAGGGGTGCGTGCATATGCGCGTAGGGTGCACGCAGGGGTGCATGCAGGGGTGCATGCATATGCACGCATGGGGGTGCAGGGTGCGTGCAGGGGTGCGCGTAGGGTGCGTGCAGGCCCGATCATTCGACCCTCCGCGCCTTCTGCACCAACATGTCGAATTGCTTCGAGGGCGGTCCTGGCGACCTCTCGACCGCGACCCGGCCGTCAGCAAACAAGCGACTGAGAGCCGCTTCAAAACCCGCTCGGGTGATGCCGTCCGCGCGGTGATCCTTCGCAAAGACCGTCGGTGCATAGGTGTTCGAAGTCGGATGCGGACTCACGCGTCGTCCCTCGCCGGCGAAGGCGGCCAGTAGTTCCAGCAGCCGATTTTCGACGTGCGAATTGGCAGCGATCGCGCCGAACGCTGAGACTCGTGGCGCGTCGAGCGCTTCGAATATGCCGTCCTGCCACCTGAGGCGCACCTCAGCGCCGATGCGCCCATAGTTGCTCTTGAGCACCCTGAGCACCCTGACGTCGGGATCAGCCTCGAAGCCGTCGTCATCCTTCACGCGGTCGAGATAGAGCCGGCTGCGAACGCTGTTGTTCCAGGCCGTCGAGCCGGACAGTCCCGACCCGCTGCTGATGCCGGTCAGAGAGGGGTGCGCCAGCAGCAGAAACGCGAGGTCGAACCGGATTGCCCAGCCGCGCAGCAACCCGACGAACTGGCGGGCCGCAGCCCGCTCGTTTTCCTGGCCGCCGAAAAGATCGCTCAATGTGTCGCCGATCGCCAGCACCGGCGCCACCTCTGCAATCTTGGCCTCAATGCGCAGGGCGAGATCTGTAGGCCTCAGGGCGCCGGCCTTCGGGTCGGGCACTGCCAACAGGGCATCGGCGCCGGCGAGCGGGACGATATGCAGATCCCCGAGCCGGTCGAGCCCGACCCCGAAGCCGTTGGCGATCGCCACGAGGCGACGGTGGAGCTCGTCCAGGTCGTCCTCGGCGGCGACGTAGATGCAGGCCCCGCGCTTGACCGGCTGATGGCACCACGAGCCGCCGACTACGGTCGCGACCGCGAGTTGCAGCGCCAAGAGTGACTTACCGGTGCCGCCGTCGCCGCCGAGCATGGTCACGGTTTTGCCCGGCACCATGTCGGGCACATGGAAGTCGCGCTCCGGCACCGGTTTGCCGTCGAAGTCGTCGCCGCGGATCGTTTCAAGCGGCGGCAGCACTTTTCGAGGATCAAGGTGTCGGTTCATGCCGCCACCTGCAGCTGTTGAGTGGCAGCAGTGACCTTGCCGGTGTCGGCCGCCATGGAAATCAGCCGCTTCAGCTCACGAGCATGCGCCCAATCGGCGGCCTGGACCTCGCCAGGTATGTCGATCAGGGCCCGACCGGCGAGGCGAGGAACTGCGACGGCGGCGCCTTGGCAACCGGAGCGCGCCCAATCGAACGGTGTGCGATGCATCGCCAGCTGCTTTCCGAGGTAGTAGCTGGCAGGGTTCATCGCCGCCCACATGCCGGCTAGCGGCGCCCGCCCGAACATCGTCAACACGGTGCCGGGCGATTCGACCGGCCACGCGATGATGTCGAGCGGCGTCTCCCCGTCCGTCTCGAGCACCTCGAGCGCGAAGCCGTCGACGGGCTCATGCTCTTCGTCGTGCGTGCTCGCGAAATCGAACCGTGCCGCCGGATAGACGTAGATTGGCATGCGTCCGTGCCCACCGGCGAAGTCGGCGAGGCGGCCGGGGTCGATGCCGTTTCTATTGAGGTAGGCGACCAGTCCGTGCGTCGTCTCGGCGCGGTCGTACAACTCGAGCAGGGCCGCGGCGAGCGCGTCATCCATTGGCCGCACCCGTGACCAAGACCTCGGCGGCGAACCGAGCGATCAGTGCCGCCTCTGCGCGGCCGTGATCCTTTTTGCGGGAAAAGGCCGCTGATGTGGGCCAGAGCGCGATTGCGCGGGCCCGCGCGGCCTCTTTGTCGGCGCCAAGGGCATAGTGCTTCTTCCAGCGCGTCGGTGGCGTCCGGTAGAGCGGAATCCCGGCGCCGGCAATCACCCCGATCACGGTGCCGAAGGCCTGCCCGAACTTGAACATGCTGCTGACGCCCTGACCGGGCCGCGCTGCCACGGCCTCGATCACGGCGATGTCGGGGCGCAGCTGATCGATACGGCGCCGGAGCGCGGCGCCGTCGATTTCATTGCCGGCGAGGGGGAGGTCGTCGGCGGTGATCAGGCCGGGGTCTGCCGGAAAATACCAGGCCAGAGCGCCCGACAAGCCGGGGTCGATTCCAAGGATGCAACTCATAACGCCAGCTCCCCCGGGCGGCGCCGCCGCTCGATTTCCGCCTCGAGGGCGGAAAGCACCAGAGCCGCCGGCGACACGCCAATGCCGCAGCTGGCGCGGACGGCCTCCCGTTGGTTGCGCAGCTCCGCTTCGGTGAGAGTAGTGAGCGCTGAGGGCCAGTTCGCCATGGCCTCCTCAACGCGCGCGATCATGTGACTGGAAAGGCTCATGGTTCGAAGCCTTCCGCGACGATGTCGACCACAGGGGCAAGCCCGAATTGGCGGGAAAGCTTTTCCGCTTGCCGGAGAGCGGCGTCATAGCGATCCCCCGACCACCAGCAGAAGCGTGCCCCGTCATGCTCGACGGCGTCGATCGTGAAGCGCAGGCCGCCACTTTCGCGTATGCGGCTGGCGTCGAGTTCGATGCGCGCGATCTCAGCCATTGGCGCGCCCTCCGTTGTTGAGGACAAGCACGGCCAGCACGGCTGCGGTCGACGCCGCAAGACCGAACCGCGCCGCGAGGCGCTTGGCCATGCGGCCTTGCGGGCCGGTGAGGAAGGGGTTATCCATGGCGTCGATCCGGCCGGGAAGCTGCAGATCATTGGGCAGGCGTGCCGTGCGACCGGCGCCCTGCCCTTCGTTTTCCAATTTCATGATCAGGCCGCCACCTTCCGCCGAGGATTCGGGCGGCGTTCGTGGGCGGCGAGCCACGCCTTGACCGCTTCAATGCGGAAAAGGGAACGCTGGCCGATTTTGGTGACAGGCAACCCGTCGGGCAGATTCTGCCAGCGATCCACAGTGCGGGTCGTGACCCGCAGTTCGGCGGCGAGTTCGTCGCGAGTGAGATAGGCGTCGAGAAGGGCCAAAGGTCATCTCCCGTTGAAGATGACCGCCTATTAGTCAGAGATTTCCGGGCCTGTCGCTAGCTGACTATTCCGGCTAAACCGCGAAATACCGGGTTACTTTTTTGCAACAGTTTCGGCGACCCTTGCTTCAATCGAGTAGCCATCGCCCGGAAGCATCAACGTTGCAGCAGGCGATTGGCGAGGATGGAAACTCTCAGCCGCCGACCGCAGCGCCTCGGCTGTGGCTACGAAGAGAGGCAACTCCCGGATCAGGCAGGGGATCGCTCGGACGAAAACCCCGGTCACGCCTTCCAATTGCTGTCGGGCCGCCCACAGATGCGAGACAGGGCGGTATTGCTTCCACACTTCATCCATCTTCGACCGGCCATAACGTAGGCCAACTTTTTTGCCCCAAGCTTCCGCTTCGGCCTTCGCCGCGCCGAGTTTCGCGCCATCGAGCAAAGCGGCCGCAAGCATGTGCCCTGATAGCTCGCCGTTAGCGACCGCTTCGCGCATCTCGGTGCTGAAATCGGGCAGAGATCGGATTGCCTGGAATTGCCGATCACGATCCTCGATCGTCAACGGCCTGGACGACAAGGCCAACGATTTGACGGCGTTCGCTCGCCGCGCTCGGTCTCTTAGGTCACGATTTGAGGGGAAAAGCATCGTCACGGCGATTTCGTCGAGATCGTCGGCGGACGGATTGGTGAGCGCGTCCGCGCTCACCCAGATCGTCCTCTGCGGCGGCGACTGGGTTTGGTTCATTGCCCGGTCGCCCTTGCCATGACGATCACACCGGCGCGCTCGGTAGCCTCTCGCAGCGGATCGTCCATCAGGTGCGAGTACCGCGCAGTCGTCGACGGCTGCGAATGGCCGAGCAGAGCCCCGATAATGGGCAGCGACAGACCCGCGCTTGCAAGCACCGAGGCGTAGGTGTGCCGCAGGTCGTGTATGCGCGCGGACGGCAGGACGATCGTCTTCCCCCGTTCCTTCTTCGTGGTGACGATTTCCGCGGCGAGGCACGCATCGGCCCAGGCGTACTTGATCTCGACCCGATGAGGTGCGCCATGGCCAGGGAAGACGTAAGGCGCGACTTCCTCGCCCTTTGTCTTCGCCGTGGCCTCAACCTGCCCCCGAATGGTCGACAGCAACCGGTGAGCGGGGGCTGAAAGGGGCACCCGATGCAGCGTCTTTTGCTTGGTGGTGCTGCCCGGCTTCGTCCACACCCCCGCGGCTAGATCGATATCTTCCCAGCGCATAGCCATGACCTCGCCGGATCGGGCGCCGGTGAGCAGCAGCAGGCGGATGATGTCGGCGGCCTGTCGGTCGTCCAGCACGGCGAGGGCCGCGGTGAGCTTCGCCAGCTCGGCCGGCGAGAGGTAGCGGTGACGCTTCTCCTCGGGATTGCGCGTTATGCCCTTGGCCGGATTGTCCGACCGCCACTGCCACTTGATCGCCAGCGAAAACATCTTGGATAGGACCGCGACAGTCCTGTTGGCCTGATACTTCGCCGACTTCGACACCTTGCGGTGAAGATCGTCGACGTCCGAATAGGTGACCTCGGCGACCTTGAGGTGCTTCATGGCCGGCAGGATGTTGCGGTCGATCAGGACGTTGTAATTGACGACTGTGCTCGGTCGGTTTTTGGGCAAGTGCTCCTCGCGGAACCTCTTCACCAAATCCGCAACCGTCTTTGCGTCGCGATCGGCTTCCAATTCCTCGAGCGGATCCGTCCCAGTGGCGATCGCCTTCTTGAGCCGATCGGCTTCCAGGCGCGCGGCCGCCGCGGTCCACCCGGGGCCGCCCTTCACGATTTGGGCGGGGCCGATGGTAAAGCGACGCTCGCGCCCCGACCGGGTGCGATAGTTGAGCACGAAGCTTTTGACGCCTGCAGCCGTCACCCGGCAGCCGAAACCTTTCACATCGGAGTCATAGGCGATCTTGCTGCCGGCCGGCGGCGCTGGCAGGCTCTTGATGATCGCGTCGGTCAGCTTCTCGACCATTGTCGGGTGGTTCCCGTGTCCGCACCATGTCCGTCCGTTCGACGGCACTGCGTGTCTATGCTTGTCCGCTGTTTGTTCTCTTAAGTCAAATCCTGACCTTTGAAAACGAACGCGTTTTCCCCTGTCAGGTCGAAAAGCCGTTTCGTCTCAGCGGGTTGAAGAAGACGCCAAAATAGGACTTTTAATCGGATGGTCCCGGGTTCGAATCCCGGCGGGCGTACCACTTGCGAAACATCAGTAAGTTCAGCGCGTTATAGACAGTCTGCGGCACTAGCGGCCGATGGTCGGCCGGCACGTTCCTACCATGCCGCAAGTGAGGGTCAAATGGTCTTGCGCTCCCCAAGCCCCGAGCAGTCGACCCAGATTGTCACTCTCGCTCGTGATACCGCGATGCACGCGCAGTCGTATCTCGCTGTTGCTGCCAGGGCCGCGAGCGGCATGTCCCCCATGGAAAAGGTGGATGCCCGCATGCCGCTAAATTTCCTTTTGGGACATGCCTGTGAGCTGGCCCTAAAATCGATGTTGATCAACAGCGGGTACGAGGACCCGGACCTCAAGAAGATCAGTCATCACCTTGATCGAGCCATGAAGGCCTGCCGTGACGAAGGCCTGACTATTGAGGCTGAGTTCGAAGAGTTCTGCGGCATCCTGGGTCCTGCACACGGTGAGTACCTATCAAGGTATGCCATCAGGACGTTTCCTTGGGTCGACTACGATCAAGCGGTGGCGATGATCGAGCCTCAGATGAAAAGGCTACCTTGGGTATGGCCGTCCAGCATCCGGACCGAGATCGCGCAAGCCGCAGAACCGGTATCGCTGCAGTCCGCCGCTCAGGACTTCAAGAATGCGACAAATCTGAGCGACGCTCGGGAAAAGTTCCAACGATCAGCCGCTGGCGTTGGAAGCGCTGAGCTGGCGTACGACGAGCTCAAGAAGAGCATCGTTGCCCGAGTCCAGCAAATAAAAGACGCCACCGGAGTCGCCGATTTGGCGGCCATTGATACAGGCGGGATACTGGTAGTCGCGCCCTTGAATGGGCGCAGCCTGCTCGTCAATTGGCGACGCCGCTACTCCAACACGCTCGAGGGCGCATGTCTTGAGGTGGAATACTACTTGGGATTTCCGCCACATGTGCCAGGCTATCCCACTTTCGAAGAGCCGGCCAAGCTCTCGTCCGCGAAGTACACGTACGGGCTGATAGACGAACGCACCGCTGGGTACTTCACTGAAGGCAAGGGATCCTGTCTCACATGGACTCAGGTCGCTGATCAGATCTTGAGCCGACTGATCGAACTTGCTCGGCCAGAAAAATGAAGCATCGATCACGTCTGTGGCTCTAGGCAGATGACAACCCCCTAGAGGCCGGCCCGCACCTGCCACCCCCGGCAGGCAGAAATTGGATGTGCTATCCCCCCGGCACCATGAACGCCGTCAGTGTCCCCTGCCCCGGCCCGATGTCGGCCCAGCGTGCAGCGTCGAACTCGATCACCGCCAGGGCCGTGGTTGGGAACTTGGCCAGCAGCGATTGCCGCATCTCGGCGGGGCCGGTCGCAACCAGACGGCCGGCAAGGTCATGCATCGACGGGTTGTGGCCAACGAGCAGCAGCGGCGAGACGGCGCCGGGTTGCGCCCGGATCAGGTCGAGGCAGGTGCGCTCGCCGGCATTGTAGAGCCCGGTCGGGTGGTCGATTGCCGCCTCGGTCGGTCGGGCGGCGCCAAAGCCGGGCAAGAGGCACTCGAGCGTCTGCCGCGTTCGCACCGATGGCGAGCACAGTACGGCAGCCGGCACATAGCCCGCCGCCGCCATCAGCGTGCCCATCTCTTCGGCATCGACGACGCCCTCCGGCGCCAGCGGCCGCGCCACGTCGGACGCCGCCTCCCGCACCGCTTTGGCGTGTCGGAGCAGCAGCAGGCGGAGCACTTTGCGCCGTGCTCCCGGCCTTACTGCTTCAGCCCGTGGTAGTGCGCCAGCAGGCCGCGGGTCGAGGAATCGTGCCCCGCCGAACCCTCGGTGCCTTCCACCGCCGGCAGCAGCGCCTTGGCGAGCTGCTTCCCCAGTTCGACGCCCCATTGGTCGAACGAGTTGATGTTCCACACCGTCCCCTGAACGAACACCTTGTGCTCGTAGAGCGCGACGATCTTGCCCAGGGTTTCCGGATCGAGCTGGCGGTAGAGGATGGTGTTGGACGGGC
>Ga0209233_1000535_pt1 | contig 21662 bp, 18 predicted proteins | sample AraplaCL_Cvi_mCL_FD_184269 | JGI IMG/M metagenome (GOLD analysis project Ga0209233, IMG submission 184269) | Arabidopsis root microbial communities from the University of North Carolina, USA - plate scrape CL_Cvi_mCL (SPAdes) (version 2) | ecosystem: Host-associated > Plants > Roots > Endosphere...
ATGGAGAGCCGGCTGCACTCGGCCCTGATCGAGATCACCGGCAATTTCGAGGAAGCCACCGAGCGCGCCCGCACCACACTGTCTGGCGCCGGCTCGGATTCCCTGTCCAATTTCGACAGCAAGATCGAGGAAATCTCCAACGTCGTCGGGCAGGTGACCAGCAATTTCGAGGAAGCAACCGAACGCGCCCGGGCTACCCTGTCGACCGCCGGCTCGGACACCCTGATCAACTTCGACGCCAAGATCGACGAAATCGCCGCCATCATCGACGCCCGCGTGCAGAGTCTCGAAGCCGTGGTGGGAGACAAGGGCGAACGGCTCGTCGCCAGCCTCGACAAGCAGACTGCCGCCTTCGCCGCGCGCGCCAACGTGCTCGAAATGGCCCTCGACGAAAAGTCGGGCCACTTCAACGACATCGTCGGTCAGCGCACGCGTGAGATGACCGAATCGCTGGGCCAGCGCATCAAGCAGGTCAGCGACACCATCGGCGGCCGCACCAACGAGCTGACCGACTCGCTCGAGAGCCACGCCAACATCATTGCCGACGCCCTCGACAACCGCCTCCAGCTGCTCAACGACACCATGCGCGGCCGCACCGACGAGTTCGCCGCTGCACTCGACACCCGCGCCGAGTTCCTCAACGACGCGCTCGACCAGCGCACCAAGACGCTGGGCGCCACGCTCGAAGGGCGCACTCAGGAGCTCGCGTCGACCCTCGATGGCCGGACGCGCGACCTCAACCAGTCGCTCGAGGCGCGGGTGACGGAAATCGCCTCGACACTCGAAGGTCACTCGGACGTACTGAACGAAACGCTCGACCAGCGTTCGCGTCAGCTCGCTTCCACCCTCGACAGCCGCACCCAGCAGCTCGCCGGTGCCATCTCGACCCGCTCCAACGAGCTGTCGGAAGCCCTTGGGACGCGCACCCAGCAGCTTTCCGACACGCTCGGCAGCCATACGGCCGACATCGCCAACGCCATCGGCGAGCGCACGGTCGACCTCGCCCGCACCATCGACGCCCAGGGCCTGACGGTCCGCGACCGTATCGATGCCTCGCTGCGCAACGTCAGCGATGTGATGTCGGAGCGGACCGATATCCTGTCCAACCTCATCACCGGCAAAGTGGCCGAGGTCAGCAGCACGCTCGGCCAGGGCGTCGAAACCGCGATCCTGCGCATGAGCGACGCCGAGATCGGGGTCGCGCAGCGCATCGAGGCGGCCTCTTCGACGGTCGGCGAGAGCGCCCGCCACGCCGCCGACATCATCGAGACCGGCGTCAACTCTGCCCGCAAGGCAATCACCGACATGGTCGACCAGCGCCTCGGCACCCTGCCCGAGGCCATCACCGCCCGCGCCGACATCACCGCCGAGCGCCTCGCCGCACTCAACAGCGCCATCAACACCGCGCTTGTGCAGTCGATGGCGGACCTCGAATCGGGCGCCGACCGGCTTGAGGAGACCATCTCGCAGCGCATCGTCTCTGCGACGTCGAACATTTCGGCCGACGTGACGGCTACGGCCGACCGCATGGACGTGGCGGTCCGTCAGGCCCTGGGCCAGCTGCAGGTCGCCGCGCAGGCGATCGAGGAGATCGTCGAGGTCAAGGCGGTGAACGCCGCCGAGGCCGTGTCGAACCGCGTGGTCGAGATCCATCGCGCCGTCGACGAGCAGACCAGCGCCTTTGCGGCCCTCGTCAACGAGAAGTCCGAGCAGCTGCACGTGGCGCTGCTCAACCACGGCAACGTGCTCCGCGACGCGCTGGGCGACAACGCCCGCGAAGCCGAAGCACTGATGGCAGCCTCCAACCAGCGCATTCTCACCGACGTGGGCGCTGCGCTCTACAAGCTCAACGAAAGCAACGAGCTGCTGCAGCGCGTGCTCGAAGCCTCGACCGGCAACCTCGCCAACCTCGAGACCTCGATCGCCGACCGCACCGCCTCGTACTCGGCAACGGTGCGCGACGCGATCGGCTCGACCGAGGAAGCGGGCAAGCTCGTGACCGAGCACGTCACGGCGTTGCAGAACACCATCCGCGGCATGGTCACCGAGTTCGGCTCGATGCTGGGTACGCTCGACGGCGAGGCCAAGGCGCTCGACCAGGCGGCCGGCACGCTCAACACCGCCAGCAATTTCGCCGTCAGCAACCTCGAAGAGCGCCGGACGGCCATGGATGCGCTGGCGCAGAGCTTCGCTTCGCGCGCCGAAGATATCGATACGCGCATGCGGGGCTTCGCCCAGTCGATCGCCGACACGGTCAACGACACCGAACGGCGCCTGGTCATGGCCCGGCAGACGATGGAAGAGGCGCTCGGCGCAACGTCCTCTTCAGTTGCAGAGGTCATGAGCACGGCGACGAACCAGTTGAACTCGGCGCTGAGCGAGAGCACCGGCCAGGTCAGCAGCGCGCTCGAACTCGCCGAAAACCGGCTCGGCCAGACCATCACGGCCAGCGAAGGCCGGCTCGGCCAGACGCTTGCCGCGACCGAGAACAAGCTCGTCGCCGCACTCGAGGGCAGCGAGCAGCGCTTCGCTTCGGTGGTTTCTGCCGCCGAAGGGCACCTCGAAGGCGTCATGTCGAACGCTCAGGAGCGGCTCGGGGCCCTGCTGGGCAACACCGAGGGGCGCCTCAGCAGCGTCCTCGGCGACACCGAGGGCCGCCTCAACAATGTGCTGGGCGGCACCGAGGAGCGGATCAACGGCGTGCTGGGCGGCACCGAAGGCCGGCTCGAAAGCGTGCTTTCGACCGCCGAGGGGCGGCTCCACAATGTTCTCGCCGGTACGGAAGACCGGCTCGATCAGGTTGTTGTCGGCGCGGAGACTCGGCTGCAGCAGGCGCTCACCGGCAACGAGGAACGCCTCCAGACCGTGCTCTCGCACTCCGAGGCGCGCGTCAACGATGCCCTGACCAACACCGCCGACCGCGTGGCGACGACGCTCGAACTCACCTCGGGCAACGTCACCAGCGTCATGAACAGCACCTCCAGCGCGCTGGCTGAAGCCATCAGCGCCAACAGCAACACCGTCGCCGACGCGCTCCGCGCTACCACCGCCGATGTTGCGGCGCGCCTCGCCGACGTGCGGGGAACCGCGACCGCCGAAGGGCAACGTGCCGACGAACTGCTCCGCCAGACGCAGCAGGCGATGATCGGTGAGATGGAACGCGCCCTCGAAGAGGCGACCAAGCGCTTCAACGAGACGGCTGCCGCGATGCGGTCGACAGCCAAGGAAGTCAACGGCGAGTTGGAAGCGACCCGCACCGAGCTTGCTCGCGGCGTCATGGAGCTGCCGGAAGAAACGCGCGCCAGCGCCGCCGCCATGCGGCGCGTGGTGGCCGAGCAGATCGAGGCCCTGTCCGAACTCAACGATATCGTGCGGTCGCAGTCGGCGGCGCATGACGTCAGCGAGCGCCGCGAGCCGCCCCGCCCCGCCCCGCAGCCAATGCCGCGCATCGAGCCGCGTCCGGAGCCGGTCCGCCAGCCGGCCCCGATGGTGGCCGAAGTTGCCCGCGCGCCGGAGCCCCAGCCGGCGCGGATCGAGCCCGCCCGCGTTGCTCCCCGTCCCGCTCCAGCGACGCTGCAGCCAGCGGCTCGGTTGCCCGAAGAGCAGCAAGCCCAGCCGTCCTATCAGCAGGCGCCGGCGCCGCGCCCGACGTTCCAGCCGCCTGCCCCGCGGATGGAACCGACCCGCGTCCCCGAGCCGCAGCCGATGTCGGCCTACCAGAGCGCGCCGCAGCAGCCTGCCGTGCCGGCCTACCAGCCGCCGCAGCCCCAGCAGCCCCCCGCCCCCCGGCAGGGTGACGACAATGGTGGCTGGCTGCGCGACGTGCTCCGCAACGCCAGCGCCAAGCAGCCCGGCGCGGCGCAGCCGGCACAGGCCAACAACCTTTCCGGCCTGACGGATGAGATTGCGCACGCTATCGACCTCAATGCCCTCGGCGACGCCTGGGGCCGCTACCAGGCCGGTGAATCGAACGTCTTCTCTCGCCGCATCTACACCCTGGCGGGCCAGGGCACTTACGACGAGGTTCGCAAGAAGCTGCAGCGCGACCCCGACTTCGCTCGCACGGCCCAGGCCTATATGACCGAATTCGAGCAACTGCTGCGCCGCGCCGCCAGCGGATCGCGCCCGGCGCAGGAGTCGCGCGAGTACCTGCTGTCGGATCGCGGCAAGGTCTACACTATGCTGGCGCACGCCAGCGGCCGCCTGAACTGATCGCTTTCGATCGGGAGACAAAGGCCCCGCATCAGGCGGGGCCTTTGCTTTTTTGGACGGTGCATGAGCTCGCCGGCTAGGTGCGGCGCCCGTGGTACGAGACTGGCTGCACCCGCAGGTCGTCCTGCGAGGTCGAAGGTCAAGCCTCCAAGGTACCGAGATCGGCCTACTCGCCCCTCACCATGGGCGCGTAGCTGCGCCTCAGTCGAGGTCCAGCGAGCCTTCGCCGACGATCACCGCATTGCCGCCGATACCGCCATGGGTCAGGGCGTTGCCCTCCTTACGGATCTGCACCGAGATGCGGCAGAGGCGGCCCATCTCCATGCCCTGACGGATTTGATACTCGACCTGCCCATCGCCGAAGTCCGTGTGTTTGGCGAGGAGGCCGACCAGCGCGGCCGCCGCTGCGCCGGTGCCGGGGTCTTCGCTCAGGCCCATGCCGGGAGAGAACATCCGGGCGCCGAAATCGGCGCCCTTTTCCTCCGGCACCGGCGTGAAGACGTAGACGGAATTACTGCCCAGCGGAAACACTTCGTTCCAGCGGTTGAAGTCGGGCTTGAGCCGCTTCAGCACCACCGAATTGCGCACCGGCACGAGGTAGAACAGCACGCCGGCCGAGTATACCGCCGACTGATAGGGCCAAGCGCCGACGTCTTCTGGGCGGATATTGAGCGCGGCGGCGATCGCTTCGGCGGAAGGTGGCGGTCCCACCTCCTCCGGCAGTTGCGGCAGCGCGAACCGCACATGGGCGGTCCGTTTGTCGGCCTTGTCGACGATGCAGGTAATGAGCCCAATCCGCTCCTCGAGGCGTACGGCAGTCAATCGCTGCTGCAGCGCCACCACCACTGCCGCGCCGACCGTCGGATGTCCAGCGAAGGGCAGCTCGATCTCCGGGGTGAAAATCCTCACGCCAGCGGTGTAGCGTTCATATTGCGGGCGGGTCAGGAACACCGTCTCCGACAGGCCGAACTCTCGGGCGATCGCCTGCATCTGATTGTCGAGCAGGCCGTCGGCCTTGAGCACCACCGCCAGCTGGTTGCCGGTCAGTGGCTCCGTCGTGAACACGTCGAGCAGCAGATAGTTGAGCTTCATGATAGCCCCCGCATCGAAACCCGGATCGGTGCCTGCCGCGGCTGCCGAGCCGCTCCGCGACCAGCCGCTGCGCTAGTCCGCCAGGGCGAAGGCCGCCGGATCGAGTCCCAGCTGGCGCGCCACCGCCGCGACGGCGACGCTGTGGTCGTCGCGCTCCGACAGTCCCGAAACCGTCACTGACCCAACCGGCCCGATGCCCTTGACCGAAATCGGGAAGCCGCCGCCGGCGAGCGCGTAGTCTTCCGTGTCGAGTGCGCGGTGGGCCGGAAAGACCCGTTCTTCGAACGTCCGCTCCAGCACCGCCCGGTAGCTGCTTTTGTGCAGTCGCTTGACGAGGTTGGACTTCCGCCGCACCCAGTCGACGTTGTCGGCCGTGGTGCCGGGCAGCGTGGCGTAGAACAGCGGCCGGTCCCAGAGCCGGATGTCGACGACGAGCGTCAGCCCGCCGCTCCGCCCGTACTCCCAGACCGACGTGCCGATGGCCATGGCGATGGTTTCGTCGAAGCGCTCGAAGACGAGGCCTCGCTCCTGCTCGATGATCTTCGCGATGTCGTCTGCGACCGCCACGGCACTCTCCCCGGCAATATCCGGGGTGCTGACTAGCAGCAAATGGCCGGCACGGCGACTGGAAAAGCCGCAGCTGCAGTCCGGCTCAGGAATCGATTCCCCAGCGTTGCCGCCAGGCCGCAAACAGTGGCTCGCGCGACGGCGCCTGGCCGGGAAAGCTCGGCGCGTCGGGATCGATTTCGATCCATGGCGCCTTGCTGGCGGTCCAGATGGCGCCCACCGGTTCGGCCCAGGAACTGTCGTCGAGCGTCCCCGGTCGCAGCACGATGAATTCGGGCGCCGACAGCGGCTCGTTGAAGAGGCGCGTGGCGCAGACCGCGCAGCTGTGCTGCCGCACGATCCTGCCGCTATCGGCCCGCTTGTCGTAAATCCCGGTTTCGCCGGCGATGACCGCGAACAGGGCGCGCGGGACAATCATCGACGCCGAATACGGCGCCCCGGCCGAGCGCTGGCAATCCTTGCAATGGCAATTGTAGATGCCGAGCGGGGGCCCGCCGAGGCGATAGCGGACCGCGCCGCAGATGCATCCGCCCTCGACGGGAAACGGCGGCAGGCTCGCCATGCTCATCCTCCTTTCAGCCGATGCTGACCACAGCATTCAGAGGCAATTCAGCGTCGCGGCGGCATTGGTCCGCCCCACACGAAACCTCATAGCTTTCTCGAAAGGACTTTGAAATGCCCACTTTCCTGTCTGCGTTGATGCAGAATGCCCGGCGCCGCCGGGTCCGCCGGCAGATGCTGTCGCTCGACGACCATCTGCTGCGCGACATCGGCCTGACTCGCGACGACATCCGGGCCCGCCTCAGCACGCCACTGCGCTGATCGCCGGACCGGGAGAGGCCGGGCGGGCCTCTCCTCGGCGCACCGCTACGGCTTGCTGCGTCTGCCGATCAGGCCATCGAGGCTCCACAGCCCCGGGCCGGCAAAGAACAGATAGAGGAAGACGAAGCAGAACAGCACCGCCGACTCGCCGCCGTTGAGCAGGGGGAAAAACCCGCCGCGCGGCACATGCGCCATCCAGTAGATCACCGCGCATTCGCCGGCGAGGATGAACGCCGCCGGCCGGGTGAACAGGCCCAGCAGGACCGCAAGGCCGCCGATGCTTTCCAGCGGTCCGGCGATCTTGATCAGCGTCAGCATGAAGTCGCCAGGACCGCCGCCAGGGGGCGGGCCACCGCTGCCACCGCCCGGACGGGGCATCATCGGGAAGCCGAACAGCTTCTGCGTTCCGTGTTCGATAAAAACCAGCGCCGTGACGATGCGCAGCACGGCCAGCGCAAGGGGCGCGTATTTGGCGAGATTGTCGAGTTTCATCCACTACTCCGATTGCGGCGCGATGCGCCCCGTTCCCCACCCGCTCCTCGCCTAGCCTGAAGCCTTCGCGCTCGGCTTGGGGGGCGGTGACGGATGGAGCGTTCGCTCGCCGCAAACGATGGCCGCAAACTGGGCCTCTGCCGTGACCGTCACGCCGGTCTCGCGCAATCGTGACGGAAGCATGTGGGATCGGAAACATGCTGCGTCGCAATGGCGCGTCGTAACCCGATGGCCTTCCGGGTCCGGCACGGAGGCTCATGCAACGGGTACTAAGGAGGATGGAATCCGGGAGGGTAAAAACTACGGCCGTTTCATCGGGATGGTCGTTACATCGTCAGGTGTGACGACGATGACCTTGCCGAGGCCGGTGCCGTCACCACCGACGGCGTTACCCCAACTCTGCTCGAAATAGACGCCGCCCGTCACCTTGAAGCAAACATCGCTGCCGGCGAGCGTCACGCCCCGCCCCTTGAGCGCGCAGCTATCGAGCGTCGTGAATTGCGGCATCCTGGTCTCGCTCGCGGCCATCGCCTGACCGAAATTGGCGACGATGGCGACGGCCAGCAGAACGGCAACAGCACGCACGATATTCCCCCGGATCGGCGACAAGCGATTGCCTATAGGCTCGCAGGCAACCGTGGCAAAATTGGCGATGGCTTGCCCCGCCCTACTCCGCCGCACTGGTGAAGTCGCCGTGCCGCGCTCGCTCCAGCCGCTGCTCCTGCTTGACGAAGGCGACGGCCTCGGCCGACTGGAACATCTCGAACTCGCCGTCCTCAGCCGACACGGGGGTCAGGGCCTGGTCGGTGTAGGCGAAGCGGTTGGGGTCGCGCTCGATCCTCAGGTACTGCCGGCCGTAGCGGGCGTAGAGCCTCGCCCAGCGCGCCAGCTTGATCACCGTCTCTGCCCAGTAGCGCGGATAAAAGAGCAGCGGCGATTCGAGCCCGAGCTCCGGCCGCCGCGCGTGGCGGAACTTACGTCGCAAGGCCCCGCATTCGAGCGGATGGACGCCTTCGATGGTGATCGAGCCGGCAAACCAGGTCGAGAGGAAGAGAATATTGGCCGTGTGCAGCCCGGTGGCTGCGGCGCGCTTCATCAGCGTCGTCACATGCTCGCTCGTATAGTAGCGGTCCCAGGCGGCGCGATAGCAGCGCTCCCACTCGGCCTTGCTCATCTTGCCGCCTTCGGGGCGGGTGGCGTGGTTGAGGTCGTATTTGTTGAGGTCGGAATCCATCTCGGCGCCGGCCCGGAACAGCTTCTGGTGATCTTCCGAGCCAGGGAGCGGCGTCAGGTAGAAAAATTCGAGGATGTCGATCGGCAGCTCGCGCTTGATGACGTCGATGTCGTGCATCACGCTGTCGAAATCGTCGGCCGGAAAGCCGAGGATATATCCCGCATAGGTGATGACGTGCTGCTTGCGCCAGGCGAGCAGCATGGTGCGGTACTCGGTGATCTTGTTCTGCCGCTTCTTGGCGCCCATCAGATTGGCGGGATTGATGTTCTCGAGCCCGATGAACACCCGCTTCACTCCGGCGCGCGCGCACTTCTCGATGAAGTTCGGAATGCGGTGGCAGAGCGTGTCGACCTGGATGATGAAGCTGAACGGCATCCCCTCGCCTTCGCGCAGGGCGATCAGCCGGTCGAGGATCGGCTCCCAATCCTTGTTGCGGGCGAAATTGTCGTCGGTGATGAAGAACTTGTGGATGCCTTGGGCGTGGTTCTCGCGGATGATCCGCTCGATGTCGTCGGGCGACCGCCGCCGCGATTTCCGTCCCTGCACGTTGATGATGGTGCAGAACGAGCACTGATACGGGCACCCGCGGCCGGCATCGAAGCTCGTGAGCCCGGTTGCCGTCCGCAGCACGTGCTCGTTGGGCATGAACGGGATCGGCGCGTCCTCGATCGGCGGCAGGTCGGCCATGTAGTTGTAGACCGGCTTCAGCGTCCCGCCAGCGGCGTCGCGCAGCACTTCGTCCAGCCGGCCCTCGGCTTCGCCGGCAAACAGCGACACCCCGAGCGATTTCGCCGCGCGCATCCCCTCGTCGTCGCCATCGAGCATGCTGATGGTGCCCGAGACATGGAACCCGCCGATCCCCACGGCAACCCCTTTGGCCCGGAGCGGCCGCGCAATGTCGAGCGCGCGGGGAAACTGGTTCGACTGCACGCCGATCAGCATCACCATGCCGGCATCGGCCGCTTTCACAGTTGCGGCAATGCGGTCGATCCGCACCTCCGAATTGGTCTCCTCGACCAGTTCTACGTCGATCTCCCAGTCCGGTCCGAGCACCTGCCGCGCGATGCAGTCCTGCACCAGCCCATACATGGCCGCGAGCGAATTGGAGGGGATCGGCGACCGCCACCATTGGATGACGTAGCCGCTGTCGTCATAGTGCGACGGCTTGATCAACACCAAGGAGAACCGACGACGCTGGGCCTGCATGCCCGCCTCCGTTCATACGGCGATAGCGGACACTATGCACGGCGGACGGCGACACAACAATGACCCGGCCGGTCACATCCTCCGTTCGAGCGATTGACCATTGCCTGTCACACGGCGATGATACGGCGGTTCATTCCCCGCGCGGCCGTTGCAGTCGCGCCCCAAGCAATCAGACATCGAGGTTTCGCTTTGCAGTACACCCATCTGGGTCGGACCGGCCTTTCCGTCAGCCGACTCTGCCTCGGCACCATGAATTTCACCTGGACCACCGAGCGCGACGATGCATTCAAGCTGATGGATGCCGCCCACGACAAGGGCATCAATTTCTTCGATACCGCCAACCGCTATGGCCGCCCGCTCCCTGGCGCCACCGAGTCGCTGCTCGGCGACTGGTTCGCGCAGGGCGGCAACCGACGTGAAAAGACCGTGCTCGCGACCAAGCTTTATGGCGCCATGGGCGAGTGGCCGAACGAGGGCAAGCTCTCCGCCCTCAACATTCGCCGAGCCCTCGACGCCAGCCTGTTTCGGCTCAAGACCGACTACATCGACCTCTACCAGTTCCACCATGTCGACCGCGAAACGCCGTGGGAAGAAATCTGGCAGGCGATGGATGTCGCCGTGCAGCAGGGCAAGATCCTCTACGCCGGCAGCTCGAACTTTGCCGGCTGGCACATCGCCAAGGCGCAGGCCGCGGCCGAAAAGCGCAACTTCGTCGGGCTCGTCGCCGAGCAGTCGATCTACAACCTGATCGAGCGCACCGTCGAACTAGAGGTGCTGCCTGCCGCGCAGGATTTCGGCCTCGGCGTCATCCCCTGGTCGCCGCTCCATGGCGGGCTCCTCGGTGGCATCATCCGCAAATCCAACGCCGGCGTACGCCGTCTCGAAGGCCGCGCGGCGCAGATCCTCGAAACCAAGCGCCCGCAGCTCGAAAAGTACGAAAGCTTCTGCGCCGAACTCAGCCAGGAGCCCGGCGACGTGGCACTGGCTTGGCTGCTGCACCAGCCGGCCGTGACCGCTCCGATCATCGGGCCGCGCACCCAGGAACAGCTCGACGCCGCCATCCGGGCCCTCGACGTGAAACTCGATGAAACGGCGCTCGGCCGGCTCAACGAAATCTTCCCCGGCCACAAGACCGCGCCGGAAGATTACGCTTGGTGACCACGGGGGGCCCTCGTGCCCCCCCTTCTACCCCTGCTGCTCCTGCGCCTCGAACCAGTCGGCCAACTGCCCGCAGGTGGCCTTCCAGACGCCCTGACGGGCGCTGATGTGGGCCAGCACCTCGTCGAGATACTTGATGCGCCAGGGCTGCCCCATGATCCAGGGGTGGAGATGCAGCACCATCATCCGTCCGGTGGTCGCGCCGTCGGCATAGAGCCCGTCGAACCAGTCGCGCCACAGTTGGCTCACCTCGTTGATGGTTCGCCGGCCGCGCATGTGGATGAAATTGTCGTCGAGATAGCCGTTGACGCCCACGGACAGCAATTGGCCGGTCTTCGGCGTCATGCGGTACGGCTGCTCGTCGTTGCCCCAGTCGCAGACATACCGGATGCCCTCGGCAGCAAGCAGATCGGGCGTCGACATCGTCTCCTGGAAATCCGGACCGACCCAGCCTGCCGGGCGTGTGCCGGTGGCCGCTTGCACGGCGTCGATCGAGCTGCGGATATATTGCCGCTCCTCGTCCTCCGACATGCCCTTGTGGATCAGGTAGCGCCGCGACAGCCCGTGCGCGATGAATTCGGCGCCGCGCTTCTGTCCCTCCGCGACAAGGAACGGGTAGTTGTCGGCCGCCGCCTTGTCGAGCGCCAGCGTCGGGGTGATGCCGTGGCGATCAAGCACCTCGAGGATGCGGAAGATGCCCACCCGGTTGCCGTACTCGTGGTTACCGTAGCCGCCGATGTCGGGCAGTTGCACGGCGTTGCCGGTCCAGATCGGGTCCGGCCCACCCATCGGCGAAACCGCCACCGGCGTACCCTTGGGCACGTCCCAGTCCCAATGCTCGAGATTGACGATCACCGCCAGCGCCACGCGGGCGCCGTCGGGCCAGCGCAGCACGGGGCGCGAGACAACGGGGGACCACGGATAGAAGCTGTGGTCCATGCCGTAGGATGGATGTGCAGGCAAGCGTGCCCCCTTCGAGGACGCAGCGGACGATCAGGTTGCCCGTCGCTGCGCGAGATAATCGATGTAAGTATCGTAGTGATTGGCCAGATAGTATTCGGCGATGTCGTCGCCCGTCGTCGACCAGACGCCGTCGTGGCCGAGGATGTAGGTCAGCATCTCGTCGAGATATTTGATGGCGTTCGGGCGCCCCATCATGTGCGGATGAAGCGACAGGCACATCACCCGGCCACTGTCGGCGCCCTCGCGATAAAGCGTATCGAACTGGTCCTTGACCATCTGGCAGAAATAGTCCGCCTCCCGGTTGGCCATGGTGATCACCACGTCGTTGGTCTGGCCGCTATAGGGCACGTAGATGAAGCGCTGCCCGCCCTTGACCTTGATCGGCACCGGCTGGTCGTCGATGATCCACGACGTGTGATAGAGGCACCCCGCCTCCGCCATCAGGTCATCGGTATTTTCGGTGTACCCGGCCCCGCCGCCCAGGCGGCCTTTCACCGTCTTGCCCGTGTGGCGCTTCACCGTCGCGATGAAATCGGCCCAGTAGGCGCGCTCTTCCTCGATCGAATAGCCGTAGATCGGGCGGGTGTTGTAGATGCCGTGCGCCATGTAGTCCCAGTCGGCGGCGATCATGGCTTGCTTGATCTCCGGAAAGTGCTCCAGCACGCCGAGGTTGAGGCAGGCACAACCGCGGATCTTGTGCTTGTTCAGCACCTCGAGCATCCGCCAGAAGCCGATGCGGTTGCCGTAGTCGTTCCGCGTGTATGAGGGGATATCGGGCTGGGTCGGCCGGCTCAGCGGCGTGTACTCGTAGTGCTCGATGTTGGGCGCCACCCAGAACGCCACCCGCGCCTTGTCGGGCCAGGTGAGCTTGGGCCGGTCGGTGATGGGCGAGTAGTCGAAGCGGTCAGGTGCCAGGCCCAAAATTGTCCTCCCCGCCGGCGACGCCGGGCCGGTGACCAGGAAGGGAGCACCGGGCGCCAAAGCCGGACAAGTGAGCAATTCTCACCGCGCGCCCAAGAAAACTCGGCTGCCCGGTGACGGCGACCGACCGGCGGCATAGGCTTGCGGTCGCGCACGAGGAGATGATGCACCATGGCCATTCCCCCGATCGGCACCCCGCTCGCCGAACTCGAACGGCTCTACTGGCAGGCCATCAAGGACAAAGACGTCGATACCCTCGACGCCTTGACGCACTACCCGTGCCTCGTCACCGGCGCCAGCGGCGCGATGAGCATCAAGGACCGTTCGGTCTATGCGATGATGCTCGACAACGCCAAATGGACGCTGAACGACTTCACGCTGGAGCAGATGCAGATCAACGGCCTGAGCGATGCGGCCGCCGTGATCGCCTACAAGGCCACCGAGTACATGACGGTCGAGGGGCAGCCGTTGACGCTCGTCGCCTATGACAGTTCGCTGTGGGTGAAGGAGGCGGACGGCCGCTTCCGCTGCGCGCTCCACACCGAAGCCATCGCAGGGGATTCATTCGGCCGCGACCGGCGGGGCTGACGCGGGGCCACCGAAAGCAAAGGCAGGCGAGTTTCCCCGCCTGCCTTCAAAAATCGTCGGTCGACCGACCGTTAGTTCTTGGACTTATCGACCAGCGCGCCGGCCTTGATCCAGGGCATCATGGCGCGCAGGCGCTCGCCGACTTCCTCGATCTGGTGCTCATCGGCAAGGCGGCGGGTCGCCTTGAAGCGCGAGGCGCCGGCCTTGTATTCCTGCATCCACTCGGAGGTGAACTTGCCGGACTGGATGTCCTTCAGCACCCGCTTCATCTCCTGCTTGGTGTCCGAGGTGATGATCCGCGGACCCGAGACGTACTCGCCCCACTCGGCGGTGTTGGAGATCGAGTAGTTCATGTTCGCGATGCCGCCCTGATAGATCAGGTCGACGATCAGCTTCACTTCGTGCAGGCACTCGAAATACGCCATCTCCGGCGCGTAGCCGGCCTCGACCAGCGTCTCGAAGCCGCCACGGATCAGTTCCACCAGGCCGCCGCAGAGCACCACCTGCTCACCGAAGAGGTCGGTCTCGCATTCCTCGCGGAAATTGGTCTCGATGACGCCCGAGCGGCCGCCGCCGATCGCCGAGGCGTAGGCGAGCGCGATGTCGTGCGCGTTGCCGGAAGCGTCCTGGTCGACGGCGATCAGGCAGGGCACGCCGCCGCCCTTCTGGAATTCGCCGCGCACCGTGTGACCGGGGCCCTTGGGCGCGATCATGATCACGTCGACGGTCTTCTTCGGCTCGATCAGGTTGAAGTGCACGTTGAGGCCGTGGGCGAAGGCGAGCGCCGCGCCGTCGCGGATATTGGGCTCGATTTCGTTCTTGTAGACGTCGGCCTGTAGCTCGTCCGGGATCAGCATCATGATGACGTCGGCCCATTTGGCGGCGTCGGCGATCGACATCACCTTGAGGCCTTCGCCGGCGGCCTTCTTGGCCGAAGCGCCGTCGGGCCGCACCGCCACCACGACGTCCTTGACGCCCGAGTCGCGCATGTTGAGCACGTGCGCGTGGCCCTGCGAGCCGTAACCGACGACCGCGACCTTCTTGTTCTTGATGATGTTGAGATCGGCATCCCGATCATAGAAAACGCGCATGGAACTCTCCCTGTTGTGCGTTGGGCCGTCATTTGGCCCCGTAAAGCTCGAAGAACTGCGCCGTAGCCGCACGCGCATCGCGTTCGACCTCGGCCGGCGGATAACTGAGGCTTTCCCCCAGCAGCAGCCTGATCTGCGCATCGCGCACCACCAAGCCGTAGAAGGTGCGATAGGCGTCCTCGGAATTGTCGAAGCGGAGCAGGCGTGCCTCGCGCCCCGCCTCCAGCACCGGCTTCAACCGCTGGCGGATGGCGAGCGGCCCGTTCTCGAGCACGATGGCGCCGAGACCGCGCTTTTCGGCGCCCGCATGCTCGATAGCGAGGCGGTTGAGCGTAACGGACACTTGCCCGACGATGGTGGTCAGCAGGTCCAGCGCGAACTGCTCGACGCCCTGGCGCAGCACCTGCGCATCGAGCCGCCGCCGATCGACGTGCGGCATCCTGACCTTCGCCGCCTGCCACTGCACCGTGGCGGTCAGCAGCCCGTCACGATCACCGAACCATTTGTAGAGCGTCTCCTTGGAGCAGCTGGCCCGCCGCGCCACCGCCGTCATCGTCAGCCTGTCGCCGCCTTCGACCAGCAGCGCCAGTGCCGCCGTCAGCACGGCTTGCTGGCGCGGCGTGAACGTCTCTTCGCTGGCCTTGATAGCGACCGTCACGACCCTGACCGCTCCCCTCCGGTGTTCCTCGCCTGCCGCTTTCCGACAATTTCGACCTCCGTACCGTAACGTACGGTTCGGCGCAAGCAAAAAGCTTGGCGCCGGAGCCCCTGATCGCCATCAGGCGCTTGGAGAGGAGCCCCTGTGGCAGGTTGCGACAGGTCAAGGTCGGACTGGCTGTGGCGCGCTAGCAAGGCGCAGCCACGCGGGGTGACCATGGACGCGCCGTCGCCGATCACAGCACAGTCCGTCTTCCGCACCGAAGCGCTGCGCAAGGTCTATCGCAGCGGCGACGTCGAGGTAGTGGCGTTGCGTGGCGTCGATTTCGCCGCAAAGCGCGGCGAGTTCATCGTCATTCTCGGGCCGTCGGGCTCCGGCAAATCGACCTTCCTCAATATCATGGGCGGGCTCGACACCGCGACGTCGGGGCACGCCTGGTTCGGCGAGCATGATCTGACCCGTGCTAGCGAGGCCATGCTGACGCGATACCGGCGCAACCACGTCGGCTTCGTCTTCCAGTTCTACAACCTCGTCCCCAGCCTCACCGCGCGCGAAAACGTTCGCCTCGTTACCGAGATCGCCCGCAGCCCGATGCGCGCCGAGGAAGCCCTAGCGATGGTCGGTCTCGAAGCCCGCATGGACCATTTTCCCGCCGAGCTGTCGGGGGGCGAGCAGCAGCGGGTCGCCATCGCTCGCGCCATTTCCAAGCGCCCGGAAGTGCTGCTCTGCGATGAACCCACCGGCGCGCTGGATTCGGAGACCGGCGGGCGCGTGCTCGAGGCCCTCACCCAGGTGAACACAGAAGTGGGCGCGACCACTCTCGTCATTACCCACAACGTCGCCATCGGCGAGATCGCCCATCGCGTCGTGAGCTTCGCCGATGGGCAGGTGATCGGCGAAACCGTCAACGCCGAGCGCAAAGCCGCCACGGAGGTGCGCTGGTGAGCCTCGGCCCGCTGCACATCAAGCTGCTGCGCGATCTCGCTCGACTCTGGGCCCAGGCGCTGGCGACCGCCCTCGTCATCGCGGCGGGCGTCGCGACGCTCGTCATCGGCGTGGGCGCCTACGACTCCTTGTCGTCGACGCGCGCCCGCTACTATCAAACCAACGCCTTCGCGGACATCTTCGCCGGTGTTACCCGAGCCCCTGCCGACGTCGTGTCCGAAATTGCCGCCATCGATGGAGTGGCAGTCGCCGAAGGCCGGATCAGCGCCCCGGCGTTGCTGGACCTCGACGGTATGTCCCAGCCTGCCTCGGCGCTGGTGGTGTCGCTCCCCGACCTTGCGCCGCAGCAACTCAACAAGGTCTACCTCAGGGTCGGGCGGCTGCCGCAGCCGGACTCCGAGGAGGAGGCGGTAATCAGCGAGCCCTTCGCCCTCGCCCACCATTATGAGCCGGGGGCGAGCTTCACCGTTTTGATGAACGGCGCACAGCGCACGCTGAGAGTGACCGGCATCGCCCTCTCGCCCGAGTTCATCTACGCGCTTGGACCCGGCGACATGATGCCGGACCCACGGCGCTTCGCGATCATCTGGATGTCGGAAAAAACGGTGGCGGCGGCCTACGGTCTGAGCGGCGCATTTTCGAACATCGTCGTCAAGCTGATGCCGGGCGCTGTCGAAAGCGAGGTCATTGCCCGGATCGACACGGTCCTTGCGCCCTATGGCGGCCAGGGCGCCTATGGCCGCAAAGACCAGCTCTCGAACTCGTTCCTCGACAGCGAGTTGATCCAGCTGCGCGGCGTTAGCGAAATCCTGCCACCGGTTTTCCTGCTGGTCGCTGCCTTCCTCGTCAACATGACCCTGACCCGCATGATCGCGCTCGAGCGCGAGGTCATCGGCCTGCTCAAGGCGCTGGGCTATTCCTCCCGCGCCATCGCCATGCACTATGTCGAGTTTGCCGCACTGATCGCACTCATCGGGGCCGCCATAGGCCTCGTCGCCGGCATCTATCTCGGCGCCCAGATCACCCAGCTCTATGCCCGCTCCTACAACTTCCCGTTCCTCGTATTCAGCAGAAACCCCTCGATCTACATCATCGCCGTCGGCGTGACCTTCGCCGCTGCCATGGCGGGCGCGATCCGCGCGGCGATCGGAGCGGCGCGCCTGCCGCCTGCCGTCGCGATGGCGCCGCCGGCGCCGCCCCGCTACAGCCGCCGGGTCGCCGGCTGGCTGGAACTGGGCGGCATCATGAGCCAGTCCGTGGTAATGACCAGCCGGCATCTTCTGCGCTGGCCCTGGCGCACCGCCGGGGGCGTGTTCGGCGTCGCGATGGCCGTTGCGGTGCTCACCGGCTCCATGTGGACCTTCGGCGCCACCGACACGATGATCAACGCCACGTTCTATCAGTCCGCCCGCCAGGACGCCTCGATCAGTTTCAACCAGCCACGGCCGCTGGCCGCGCTGTTTTCGATCAAGCACCTGCCGGGCGTCCGCGAAGCCGAGCCGTTCCGCTCCGTCGGCGTCGTCATCCGCAACGGCCCTGTCGAACGCCGCATCGCCCTTTCCGGCCAGCTTCCCGACGCTGACCTGACGCGCGTCGTCGACAGCCATGGAGGCCTCGTCGACCTGCCGCCTTCCGGCCTCGTGATCTCCGCCGCCCTCGCCTGGATCCTCCACGCCAGCCAGGGCGAGACCGTCAGCGTCACCCTCCTCGGCGGCGACCGGCGGACGCTCACGGTGCCGATCTCGGCCGTGGTCGAAAGCTATATCGGGCTCAATGCCTACATGAGCCTCGCCGCTCTCAATCGCCTGCTGAGCGAGGATGCCATGATCTCGGGCGTCAATATCAGCATCGATCCCGCCGCACAGGAACAGCTCTTCGCGGCCCTCAAGACCACGCCGTCCGCCAGCGCCATCGCGCTGCTCAAGGCGTCGCTGCAACGCTTCCGCGAGACGCTTTCGGCCAACATCCTGGTGATGATCACCATCTACATCTCGTTTGCCGGCATCATCGCCTTCGGCGTCATCTACAACTTCGCGCGCATCTCGCTCTCCGAGCAGGGCCGCGAACTGGCGAGCCTGCGCGTGCTCGGCTTCGAGCCCGCCGAGGTCAGCGCCCTGCTGCTCGGCGAAATCGGCGCGGTCGTACTGGTGGCGCAACCCATCGGTTGGGCCATCGGCCTCGGCATCGCCGCGCTCGCCGCCAACAGTTTCAGCACCGAGCTCTACCGGGTTCCGCTGGTGGTGGAACCGAGCGTCTACGCCACCGCGAGCCTGGTCAGCATCGCCGCCGCCATCATAACCGGCACGATCGTCCGGCGCCGTGTCATGCGGCTGGACCTGGTGGCCGTACTCAAGACGAGGGAATGACAATGTTGCGCAACATCGCCTTTGCCCTGATCGCGGTTCTGGTCGTCGCTGGTGCGGCGTGGGCCTTCTGGCCACGACCGCTACCGGTCGAGACGACCACTATCGCCAGGCAAGCACTCGACGTGACCGTCGAGGATGAGGGCCTCAGCCAGATCAAGGACGTCTATACCGTCTCGGCCCCCATCTCGGGGAAGATGCAGCGCCTCGGCCTCGAGGCGGGGGACTTCGTGACGATTGGCCAGACGCTCGCCACGATGAAGCCGACCGATCCGGGTCTGCTGGATGTCCGCACGCGGGCCGTGGCCCAATCGAACATTTCGGCCGCCCAGTCGGCGGTCGACCAGGCGACGGCGCAGCAGGCACAGGCGCAGGCGCAGCTCGATTTCGCGCAAAGCGAACTCGAGCGCGCGCAATCCCTGAGCGCCGGTGGCATCATCACTCAGTCCGGGCTGCAGAAGGCTCAGCTCGACGTCTCCGTGGCCCGGACGGCGCTCGACGCCGCCAAGGCAAACATTGCCGTACGCCAGCGCGAGCTCGACAGCGCCCACGCCTCGATGATCGAAGGCGGCCTTGCCGACTGCGACAGCAACAAGGCGGGAACCACCGGCGGCTCGGTCATCGTGCCCTCGCCCGTGACCGGGAAGGTGCTTTCGGTGAGCACGACCAGCGAGCAGGTCGTACCGGCCGGCACTCCCCTCCTTACGATCGGCGATCCGCACGACCTCGAGATCACCGTCAACCTCCTGTCCCGCGACGCCGTGGCGGTGAAGCCGGGCGACGCCGCAACGATCGAAGGCTGGGGCGGCCCGGATCTGGCCGCCGTGGTCGAGCGCGTCAGCCCTGCGGCGGTGACGAAAGTCTCCGCCCTCGGCATCGAAGAGCAGCGCGTGGCGGTAACGATCAGGCTCGCCGACACCACCGACGCGGACCAGGCCCAGCTCGGGCACAATTTCCGCGTCGTGGTCAGCATCGTCGTCTGGCACGGTGACGGTCTCGTCGCCGTACCGATGGGCGCGCTGTTCCGGCAGGGCGGCGACTGGGCCGTCCTCATCGTTGCCGACGGCAAGGCGAAACTGCGCCGGCTTTCGCTCGGCGAGCAGAATTCCGACTTCGCCCAGGTCGCCTCCGGTCTTTCGCAAGGCGACATCGTCATTCTTCACCCTAGCGACCGCGTGACCGACGGGACATCCGTGACCGTCGCTTCGGCGCGGTGACGCTCAGGCAGGCAGTTGCGGAGCCTCACGAGGCGGAGAGTTGTTGTACCGCCCCGGCCAGCTCGCCTCGCCCTCAACTACCCGGCAGTTCGGCCCGCATCGGGCGGACCGCGGCCGGGTCGTAGCCCCGGAAGTGCGCGATACGGAGCCGGAAGTTGAAGCCGATGCGCTCGGCGCGGTCGACGAAGAGGGCCGCGACGTCGGGCGCGCAAAGCTCTTCGACGGTCGCCCGGAACAGCGACAGCCAGCGGGCGAAGTGGGCATCGGAAAGTTCGGAAATGGCGAGGTGCTTGGGCATCGGCCGCCCGCCGTAGCTTCCCGTTCCCAGCAACATCGACGACCAGAAGTCCGAGATCGTCGCGAGATGGGCAGGCCACTCGTCCGCAGCGATCACGCGATTGAACACCGGCCCCAGCAGGTCGTCCTGCCGCGCCCTGCCATAAAAGGCGGCAACGACCGCAGCGACCAGATCCTCGTCGAGCCGGTCCGAGATCAACCGGCCGCTCTTGTGCAATCGCTGTTCGGCCATGGCGCCCATCCCCGACGACCGGCTGTCAGGCCGTCCCAGCGAACGCCTAGCGCTCCGGCGACGGCCTGACAATCGGATACGCCGTCATCGGAACGCCGGGCCCGGACAGCCGCCGATCTTTATGAGATTCCTATACGGCAGCGCCCCCGCCCCAATCGAAATCATGCGCCCGCAAGGCGCATCTCTCCTTTGCCTGGCAACTGGCTCAAGGAGTGTTCCATGCTGGACTTCGTCATGCTGATCCTCGGCGGCGTCTTCTTCGCCGCCACCATCGCTTACGCCTATGCGTGCGAGCGGCTCTAGGGAGGATGCGATGATCTTCGACTACGCGCTGGCCGGCATCGTGACCGCCGGCATCACCATCTACCTAATCGTCGCCCTGCTGCGCCCCGAGCGCTTCTAGCGCCCTGCGCCGCGCCGACGCGACAAACCAACCCTCAAGAGATTCCCATGACCGCCATTGGCTGGACCCAGATTCTCGTCTTCTGCGCGATCATCGTGGCGCTGACCCCACCCGTCGGCGCTTACATGACGCGTGTCTTCAACGGCGAGCGTACGTGGCTCTCGCCGGTACTGCTGCCGGTCGAACGGCTCATTTACGGGCTCTCCGGCGTTGACCAAAACAAGGAGCAGGGCTGGCTGGCCTACACGGTCGGCATGCTGCTGTTCCACATCGGCGGAGCCCTGCTGCTCTATGTCGTGCTGCGGCTGCAGCAGTTCCTGCCGTTCAATCCGGCCGGCATGGGCGCGGTCGCGCCCGACCTCAGCTTCAATACCGCCATCAGCTTCATCACCAATACCAACTGGCAGAACTACGGCGGGGAATCGACCCTGTCGTACCTCAGCCAGATGCTGGCCCTGGCGCACCAGAATTTCCTGTCGGCGGCGACCGGCATCGTGTTGGCCATTGTGCTGATCCGCGGCTTTGCCCGCCACTCGGTCAAGACAGTGGGCAATTTCTGGGTCGATATCACCCGCTGCACGCTCTACGTCCTGCTGCCGATCTGCGTGGTCTATACGCTCTTTCTCGTCTGGCAGGGCATTCCGCAGACGCTCGGCGCCTACGTCAACGCGACCACGCTCGAGGGTGGACAGCAGCAGATCGCGCTCGGCCCGGTGGCAAGCCAGGTCGCCATCAAGATGCTCGGCACCAATGGCGGTGGTTTCTTCAACACCAATGCCGCCCATCCGTTCGAGAACCCGACGGCCCTTTCCAACTTCGTGCAGATGGTCTCGATCTTCGTGCTCGGCGCCGGTCTCACCAACGTCTTCGGCCGCATGGTGGGCAACCAGCGCCAGGGCTGGGCGATTTTTGCCGTCATGGGCGTATTGTTCATCGCCGGCGTCGCCGTCTGCTACTGGGCGGAAGCCAGCGGAACCACCATCCTGAACTCGCTCGGCCTCGTCGGCGGCAACATGGAAGGCAAGGAGGTCCGCTTCGGCGTCGTCGCCTCGGCGCTCTTTGCGGTCATCACCACGGCCGCCTCGTGCGGCGCGGTCAACGCCATGCACGACAGCTTCACCGCCCTCGGCGGCATGATCCCGCTGATCAACATGCAGCTGGGCGAGATCATCATCGGCGGCGTCGGCTCGGGCCTCTACGG
>Ga0209233_1000537_pt1 | contig 21536 bp, 25 predicted proteins | sample AraplaCL_Cvi_mCL_FD_184269 | JGI IMG/M metagenome (GOLD analysis project Ga0209233, IMG submission 184269) | Arabidopsis root microbial communities from the University of North Carolina, USA - plate scrape CL_Cvi_mCL (SPAdes) (version 2) | ecosystem: Host-associated > Plants > Roots > Endosphere...
CTGCGGCACGGGCAGCCAGATGAAGCCATCTGCGAGAGCAGGGGCGTCACCCCAGTGCAGGCGTGAATCCCGGACGACAGTTGTGATCGTGCCATCAGGCGAGCGCTTCTTCAGCGCATCATTCGCCAAGTCGGTGAAATAGAGCGTACCGTCCGATGCCATCGCCGTTCCGCCCACTGGCGGAAGATCCGCCCACGCCTCCACCTTGCCAGCCAGTTCGGGTCCGGAAACAGCGGGCTCGTCGAGCAGTCGTGTCTCGATCCGAGACCAGGGCCCATGCAGACTGCCAAAATAGAGATATCGTCCGTCGGGGCTAACCTCAAGCGGATCGCTGTTGACCCGCAGCGGCGAACCGTCCGGCCCGCGCACGATCTCGCCGTCTACTACAATCGGTCGGTTGGTTGGCGCCGTGACGGAGGGGGCACCATCGAGCACCCGACGTGTTTCTCCGCTGCGCAAGTCAAGCACGACCAGCCCGGCGTGCCCGGCATCCGTGAGGTAGGCATGGTCGCCATGGAAGCGGATGTCATCGATATAGCTGCCGGCAAGAGCGGCTTGAGGTCCAAAGGGATAAATCCGCTCGACGCGATTGGTGGCGAGATCAATACACACCGCCTTGGCGGCGGCGGGCAATGGATCGCCTCCGAAGCTGGGCGAGCCCGTGTCAATGATCCAAAGGCCACCGCGGTCGTCGCGATGGATCGCATTCACGTTAACGAAGGTGTTGGTCACGTCGGCACCGGGCTGCCACGCGTTCCACGACGCGTCGGGATAGGGGATCAAAGCGTCCTTGCCATCAATCAGTGCGACAGCCGGCCCGTTGGCGCCTGCCCAACGCGGTCCGGCGACAAAGATGCGATGGCCATCAACCGCGACCGCATTCCAGATCATGCGCCTAGTCTCGGCGGCAACAGTGAGTCCGTCTGCTTGTTGCATGTCATCGGAGGCCTGCGCCTGCAATCCTGTCACGAGTGAAGCTCCCGTCAATGCCGCGGCGGTGGATGCCTGAAGCATTTGCCTGCGGTTCATAGGTCCCATCGCGCGTCCTTGGGGCTGTTGGTGGAATCAACCACGACTTACAGCCGTTCATGCCCGAGGGGGCTGTGGCACTGCACGAAGCGTGGCGTCTGGTCGACGAAGCTCGACACTAGATCGTTCGATAGGACTCAAGGCAAGTTAAGGGACGCAATTGAACGCAAATCGATGCTAAAGCGTATTCGGGCGGCAAGCGGAGGTCGTTGTATCTAACTCAATTCCAACGAATGTTTCTGGAATACAGACCTAGTAAACCTCTGCTTCAACCTGAAGTGCACCATGATGGTCGCCCGCAGACGTTCTGGACGCTTTTCCGGCATTCGACGAAGCTCGAGAGCGCTACGCCGCTTCGGCGCTCTGCCTCTCCTCGCTCCGCTTTTGATTGATGAGGTTCAACAACTGCGCCGAGGCCCGCGCGTCGCATAGGGCGCGATGGTGATTGGCGAGCGATATGCCGTACGTTTCGCAGAGCTTCCCGAGTCCGTAGAACTTGTGTCCCGGATAGCGCCGCCGCATTCCGGCGCAGGTGCAGAGCTTCGGAAATCTGAAGCGCCGCCCGATACGGTCGAATTCATAGGAGATGAAACCGTAGTCGAAGCTGACGTTGTGGGCGACGAAAATGCCGTCCGCCATGAACTCCATGAAGCGGTCCGCCACTTCGGCGAATAAAGGTGCGTCCCGAACCATTTCGTTGGTGATGCCTGTCAGCTTAACGATCTTCGCCGGAATGGAACGCTGTGGGTTGAGCAAAGAGTGCCACTCGTCCACGATGCGGTGGTTGCGGACCTTCACCGCGCCGATTTCGGTGATGCGGTCGCCGTTCGGCCATGAGCCGGTCGTCTCGATGTCGACCACCACGTAATCCTGCTCGGGGTCGAAACGGTAATCGACCCGCCCGATCTCGGCCGTTATGCCGGCGGCCCCGAGCTGACGGAGACGGGTCAATTGGTTGCGGCGGATCACATCGCCTTCCGCCTTGACCTCCATGAAGGACGCCCGGCCGGCTTGCACCAGCATGAGGTCGGGGAAGCCGTCTCGCATCCCGCGGAAATCGTTGGACATGCTGCCGAGTATTGTGGCGATGCCGGCCGGATTGACTCCTTCCAGCAGCGCGCGCAGCGCCTCCACTTGCACATGATCCCAACTGAAGATCCCGTTCGGCCGGCCCCATTTTCCAGCAACAGTGCGGAGGATCAACGGGAGGGCGGATCCGGACGCGATGGCTGCTAGTTTCTCGTCGATCTTCCCGGCGAAAAGCCGACGGAAGCTGCGGTCCTTCAGGCAGTGAGGTAGCCAATCGAACCCGCTGGGCATGCGGGTGCTCTCAAACAGCTCGTCCCAGAAGAGCAGGCCGAACAGGGTGTGCCACAACACGTTCTCGGTGAAGAAAACCTTCGTTCCCTCGCGCCGCAGCACGCTGGCGACACCCGCTTCGGGATTGCCACGATAGGTATCGTCAACGGTGATCGTGCGGCCGGACCGCAGAAGTTCGGTACAGAGACCCGTACGCTGTCCACCGAACTTTCGGGCGTAGAAATCGGTGGCGAAGAGGTGTTCGCCATCGCTGGCGGGATCATCGATCATCCGCTGCAGCAGCGCTTCCGCCTCGGCCGTGTCGCCCGTATTGTAGAGCAGGCGAACCAAGCGCTCGTTGCAGTTGGGGGAAGGCCCGGCACGATAGAGCTGCCGGGCGAGCTCGCTCTCGCCCACTTTCTCGAAGAAAAGCCCAGTTTGATGCGCGGCTCGGCTGCGGAGATCGGCGGCGAACTCGGTTGTGCAGGCAGGACCTGCCAGCACGTCGATAGCGGCCCGCCTGTGAACAGCCTCCGATCCGTCCTCCAGGCTGTCCAGGACCCGGCTGTAGTGGAACGAGGCAAGCGCCTCCTCGGCATCGGTGAAGCGCGCGCTGAACGAGGTCTCGCGATTGGTGCGGAGGATCCCCAGGTCACGCAGCGCGAAGTTCTTCAGATCTACCTCGGTCTTGCCGAAGTAGAGGTAGAGCAGAAACTCGATCGGACGCGTACGGTCGAGCGCGATGAAGTTGCGGGCGCCGCAGTGCTGCGCGGCGACCGAAAATGGGATGTGCTCGAGGTAGTAGTCGATGAACTTCGGCTTGGACCAAGATTTGCGGACGTCTCCTCGCCCGGCCGCCTGCGCTCCGGTGACGAGGATGTCCTTTGGCAGGCATGAGACGAAGGCCGCATAGTCCGCCTCGCCGAGCTCGCGTGCGTGACCGGCCGCGCTCAGATCGGATGCCGCACGCTCGACGTTATCGATCTCTGGGTAGCTGAACAGGGATCGGTTGAATATGGCACCGCGTCTGTTGATCATCCGGACCAGCAGGCATCGCGCATCTCTCGGAAGGCCCTCGAAGCGCGCTATGAAGGCGTGATGCTCCGGACCAAGCACGGGGGCGTACGTCCGCTGCACGAACCCAAGCATTTCGGCGAAGTGGTCGAGATAATAGTAGACCGGCAGTTGCGGTAGTCTGGCCAAGTGGACCTTCGGGGCAGAATCGTTCGTTCTATTTTTGTTCGAGTGTCGTCCTCAGAGTCAAGCGCCTCGACGGGCTACAAGTGACCAGAGCCACGGACGTCGGTCGCCAGCGCGGCGTCTTCCTTCACGCCCCGCGCCACGATTCGGAGCCTACCGTCCGGAAGGGGCCGCTGCAGCTTCAAGGCCTCCTCGGTGGGCGCGGTCATCCAGGTCTCGATTTCGTCGGGTGTCGTCAGGATCACCGGCATCGCCTTTGGATGGATGGCGCCAACCTCGGCGTTGGGCTCCGTCGTCAGGAACGCGTAGAGATCGTTGGTGGTCTCGCCCTCCTTGACTTTCCGGACGGACGTCCCGTTGGTCCAGATACCTGCGAAGCAGGCGAGCGGACGGGTCTCGTCGAGCGCGAACCAGATATCGCCGCCCTCGGTCTTGTTGAACTCGCTGAACGAGTTGAACGGCACCACGCAGCGATGCTCCGGACCCAGCCAGCGCGTCCAGTGCTTGCTCTTCAAGTTGCGGATGTTGGTGGTTCCAGAATCCGGCTCCATCCGGAGCAATTCCTTGAAGTCGACCGTCTTGCCCTTGGCTTGCAGCCTCTCGGCGCGCTTCTTGGTGGCGTCCATCAACGCCTTCAAGGACGACGGCATGCCCCACCGCGCGGTCGCGAGCTCGCGGCCGTCGGGGCCTGTCCGGACGATCGGCGCCTTGTAGTCCGGAAACACGCCGGGCATCGGCGCGAGGTTACCGACGTACCGGTTGACCACGCGGAAGAGCGCGCTGATGGGTGCCTGGTTGGTGGTGATGGAATAGAGGTTGCACATCGTCAGGTCTCCGAAGCGGCCTGGCCGGGGGCGCTGCGCCAACTGTAGCAGCGTCGCCGCCGGCCGGCGATTGGCCTTGGCGCACTTGCTGCAGCGGAGCCGGCTTGCCAAGTCGTGCACGAAGGTCGTCGGCGGATGGCGCAGCGTCGCCAGATCCACCTCCCGCCGGGTCTTGCACTGCGAGCACTCGATCTCTAGTCACGCGTAACTGCCGTTGATGGCCTGATCGATCGTTGGCGAGGGGGCGATCGGGCCGCCCGACGCCCACATCAGCTCGTTCCAAGACTCGCTAAGGAGCCTGTCGGCCTGCTTGATGGGTGCCTCGCCCTTGACCCGAGCCTCAACGGACTGCGCCGCGAGGATCGTAGTCATCGCGCGGGCCCGGCCGAGCTCCTTGGCGAGGGCCTTGCGATCGCCGCCACTAAGGGGCGTGGGGTGATGCTTCGGTGCCATGGCAGCATCCAGTTCCCGCCGCGCCGGCGACTACTCGAACTCAGGCCAGCAGCCGTCCTCCTCTTGACGCCCGGTCCGTTGAGTGCAGGTGTTGTCCAATAGCCGCTGGCCGACATCCTTCCAAAGCGCGTCCCGGCCATACAGTCGGGCAGCATCGACCTTCTGGATCTCGACGACCCTCCCGCAGCGGCGGCAGGACGCCCTAAGCACGTGCTGGGGGATGTCGGCGAGCCGCCGCATCGGTGCCCAATTTTTCCATCTGTTTCGGGGTGGGCATGCGCCAGCTCGCGGGTCGGTCGGTCATGCCCTCCAATAGAACACAACAAGAACATATGTCGAGTCCAAATGGGTGCCTAACATCCAATCCGTCGAAATGCCGACGCGCGAAAACATCACGCCGGTGCTTCCATTCCGGCGGAGGCGCGCGGCGGGCCTTATCCCCGCTCGGCGCGAATGGACCTTTGGTTCACATCTTGGCCGTTCACGATGTCCCTGAATAAACCTTTGATCGAAGTTGACCGAAAGGAATCTTCTACAACACAATTGGTCCATTCAAAGAGTTGCGTCGAGATCGTCTTCCAGGCTCTTCCATCGCGGTCATTGGTGACCGAAGCGGCTGCTGCCCGTGAGTGCCGGTCGATCGGATCATTTATGCCAATACCTGATTTTAATATCGATGGACTATTGCCCCCGTTCGTAGGTGACACACCTGCAGGTCCTTCGAGCGACATGTCGCCGTACAGAGGGTCGGCGCTCGACGTGGTGCAGTTTTTCGCCTTCAGCGAGATGCGGAAATCCATCCTTCGAGGCTGGCTGCTGCACAGGAAGGCGCTCAGGGCCATCGGCTTCGGCAAGGGGTTTCAGTGGATCGATGGGAGCTTCGTGGAGAAGGGCAAGGAGCCGAAGGACATCGATACGATGACGTTTCTCCGCCGGCCACCGCATGCGAGGACCCTGCACGATCTCGGACTCTTCTGGCAGGCCAACAGGCCGGTGCTGGGGAGGGCCCAGGTCAAGGCCTCCTTCCACGTCGACTTTCTTCCGCTCGATCTCGACGGCGACGACGAAATCCTGGTGGATCTCACGCGTTACTACCTCAGCCTGTTCTCGCACCGACGCGAAGATCTGGTCTGGAAGGGGATGGTGCAGGTGCCGCTGGACACTGTCACCGAAGACGATCAGGCTTTGAACTTGCTGGGGCCCGAGCCAACCTCGTCCGATCCCGACACGGGAGACGGGACATGACCAGCCTGCGGAAGTTGGAACGCGACTACATCGAGGCGAACATATCCGAGGTCACCGCGCTGCTCGACCGGGTCGGCGATCGAGACGTTATGTCCCGCTTCGGGCTGGAAGACCAGTTGAACGAGTTGAGGGAGGCCTTGGCGAGATTGCAGGCGATGCCGCCGGAGACGCTCGCGTCTGCGGCGCTCTTCTTCGGCGGCAAACCAGTCCTTGGTTCCCAAGGAATCGAAAGCAGCTTCGCCGGCTCGGCCGTCGGTCAGTTCCAGGACTTGGTGTCCATGGTGCATGCCCACGACACGGTCGGCCTGGCCGAGCGCGGGACGGTGCCGCGGCGGTCTTCCTCGACGCTTCACATCACGAACATCGTCAGAGGTTCGTTCGGCTTTCTCCTCGAGGAAGTGCAGCCGCAGCTTCAGATGGTGGACTCCTCGCTGAAGACGGCCGTCGACGAAGCGACCCGTCTCCTGATGGCGTTCGGAGAGGACGACGAGGAGGAATTCAGGAGTGCGGTTGAGGAGATCGACCAGCGCGTGCTGGCCGCTTCGGGCGAATTCTTCGATCTCATGCGTAAAAGCGGGGCGACAGTGCGTTTGGTGTCCGGCGAAACCGACCGCAGCTTCGGCTCGGACGTGGTCGCGAGAGCGGTCGAGCGCGCCAGAACGACGACGGTCGTCGACGGCGACGACGTCGTTCGCGGACAGCTCGCTGGCGTGCTGCCGGAGTCGCACCAGTTCGAGTTCAGGGCCGCCGACGAGCGGGGCACGATCCGCGGTAATGTGGATCGTGCCCTCACGCCGCATCAATTGGGGCTTTTCAACAAGGAATACGTCAACGCGAATTCACGCGCGAGACTCAAGGTCAAACGCGTGCTGCGCAATCAGGCGGTTGTGCGCGAGAGATACACGCTCGTCGGCATCGAGCGAGATGCCGACTGAAGCGCACGCTCAGTCGCACCACTCAACGCGGCCGCGCCGGAGCCAGAAGTGCGACTTGCAGCCGGTCTGAAGCCAGACGGACGGCTTCAGACTCGGAAACTCCGACGAGTCGACCGAGAGATCCCATCGAGGTTTCGCCTCCTTGACGAGGAGAAGCTCGATGCCCTGGCCGCAACCGCAGGGGCATCGCATTCCGACGCACCAGTCCTCTTCGCCTTCACGCGCGAGGACTAGATCGCGCCGAGGCAGGCGCGCCGGCAGACTGTTGCCTTCGACAATCTGCAGACCGCGTCTCGGCCCGTACCGATCGAAGGCGCGTCTGAGCCACCTCAGTATCATCACGCGGCCTCCTTCCGTCGCCGCCCTAGGAGCGGCAGCCCGAGGAGCGGCTCCTGATCGCCGCGTGCCAATGCCGGATTCGGTGCGACCGCGAACGTCGATTCCGCGAAGAAGTCCTCGTCGCACGCGGCCAGGCTGAACATGGTGCGGGCGTAGTTCTCGTTCGGATCGAGACGGAAGGGATAGGCCCGCGCCACGAACTCGTTCATGCAGGCGGCCGACGCCCGCATGTTCAAGGTGATCACCGACGGCGCCTCCTCGGCGAGCCCCTTGATGTAGCCGGCCTCGACCTCCGCGCGGTGCGCGTCCGGATCCGCCTTGGCGAGATATTCGGCGCGCAGCGTCTCGGGCGAATAGACGCCGCGATCCTGCAGCGTCGAGCGCCCGGGCTGCACGTAGTCGATGCGTCCGCAGACGTCCGCGATCGCGACGCCGCCATCGCGCGTCTTTCTCGTCGGGATCGTGACACCGACGTCGAACAGCGGGATCAGGAAAGCGCTGCTGATGAGGTCGGCGAACTGGCGCGCCTCGAGCGTATCGACGCAGCAGTACAGCACGTCGCTCTGGCTGGCGGCGATGACGGCATCGCGCGTGCCGATCTCGCGCGGAATCGGAAATGCCACGCCGGGGCCGCGATAGGTGGCGACGGCGGCCGCGAACATCTCCGCCTTCAGACGCCCGGTCTTCGCGTCGTCGAGCGTGGCGTTGAGGATTCTGTTCAGGTTCTTGGCCTCGACCTTGTCGAACTCGATATACTGGTTGCGGCCGAACCCTAGTCTCGCCGCCTGCTCGGCGGTGATCGAACCCGTTCCCGACACGCCGATGAAAGTGGCGCAGAGCTTGGCGAGCTCGGCGGTCATGCCGGAGGTGAAGGCCATCGGCCGCCTCGCGCGCCTCGGATCGGTGGCCTGATCCTCCCAGAAATACAGAAGATCATGTCCGACGACGTTGACGAGCTGCACCGGCGTGACCGCCAGAGAGCGGTCGTACAGCCTCGCGCGAATGGCGCCGTCCGGGGTCATGACAGCGCTGCCGTGGATGTCCCCGCATGCCTCGAAGAGACAAGGCATGACGACGGCGTTGCTTGCGTCGTCGGCCCCCGAGAAGGCGAACAGGCCTCCAGGGTGTGAATGGATCAGCACGATCGCCGAGCCGAACGGCTCGGCGACGTCAATGGCCTTCTCGAGATACACGCCGGGCCAGTCGATTTCGTCGGGTCGCCGCGTCCGGCATTCGCCGTGCGGGATCAGGATCACGTCCTTCACCAGCAGGCGGAGCCGCGGGCCGGGCGTGCGGGTGCAGACCAGGATCGCGGCGGCCTCCTTGCCGTCTCCCGGAAGCAGATGCTTGCCGAGGCGGTCGTAGTGGACTCCGGAGAGCGTCAGCGCCGGCGAGATCATTGGCCGACCTCCTTGGCGATCGCCGACTCCACCAGCGCCAGATGCGTGATGACGTTGTCGGTCGCGGGATTCCAGGGGGCCGGGGGACCGCGATGGCGCGACCAGCCGTTGAAGGGCGTTCCGAAGATCGTCGCGGCGACCTGGGTGCGGTCGATCGGCCGGCCCGAGTTCAGGTTCAGCTTCGGGCTGGTGTAGAACATGTCGATCTGCGCCGTCGGATAGGTCGGCGGGATCAAGAGCGCCAGCATCACCATCCGCGGCGTGTAGCCGGGCGGGACCTGGTAGTTGTGGATCAGGAGCCAGCGGCTGGTGCCGTCGATGACGGTCTCCCAGAAGACCCCGAGCGAATCGAGGTGCTTCTCGTCGACCTCGAGCAGGTCGAAGTGGCGCCGCGGCTTTGGCGCGGCCTCCCCGTTGTGGACCCCAGTCGGCGTGAGGCGGAGCTTTTCGATCCCCGGAGTGCGCAGATCGATCGTGTAGTCGAGACCGACGGCGCGCTTCGGCTCGCCCTTCACGATCAGGAAGATCTGCCAGCCCTTCGTCGGGTCGAAGCCGGCGTCGAGCAGCGCCTGCTTCACGACGATGGTCGGCTGGTGCAGCGTGAGGACGACACCCTGGACGTTCAGCTTCCAGCTCGGCTTGCGGCTGACGAAGGCTTCGATGCCGCCCTTGCCGAGGTCCACGAGATCGCGGGGCGCGATGATGCGATCGGGCTCGTCGACGCGGGTCAGCAGCACCTCGTCTTCCGAAGGCACCTTGCCCAGCTTGCGGACGACGGCCCCGGAGATCATCCGGCTCGGCCATTCGAACCGCTCGCCGTCGATCGTCAGGAAGAAGAGGCGATCGGTCTCGACGACGATGAACTGATTGCCGGCGCTCAGGTCGACGGTCTGGCTGGGGGCGATGTCCTCGAGACCGCCATCGGGCAGGAACTGCAAAACCACCGCCTGCTGCGCCGGCGTGAAGCCCGCAGCGCGGCTGATTTGGGCGCCCGTCGGGGTGGAATCTTGGATAACAACTTGACGGAACTCAAGATTTTCTCCCGCGACTTCGATCATCTGCCCCGCTGCGCGGTGATCCGGAGCAGCTTCTTGGATGCTCATTAGCGTACCTTTCTCCGGACATGGCCGGCGTTGATAGTGTCGCTAATATGAACGAGCCTGCTAAATTTGTCAAGCAATCGGTAAGCGTGCTTGAAATACTTAGCAAATAGCGTATGATCCCATTAGGCGGGGATTGGCCCCGCCTCTCGGGAACGGAGGAACGATGGCAGATGAAGAACTCGATGACACAAACACGGCGGAGAGCCTCGGTCGCTACCTGAAGAGTGTCCGGCTCGGTCACAAGATGACGCTGCGGGACGTCGAAAGCGCCACCGGCAAAGAGGTGTCGAACGCCTACCTCTCCCAGCTGGAGTCGGGGATCATCAAGAAGCCGTCCGTCCACGTGCTGTACGCCCTCTCGACGTCCCTTGGCGTCCCGTACGAAACGCTCATGGAGCGCGCGGGGTACATCGTCCCTTCCGGTCAGAAGACGGAAGGTCAGAAGCACGGTAAGGCCGCGACCTACTCGATCGATAATCTGTCCTCGGACGAGGAAAAGGAATTGTTGAACTATCTCAACTTCATCCGATCGAAGAGGAAGTGACCATGCGACGGCCGGACGACTGCACTCTCACGCCCGGCCAGTTGGCCATCATCAGAAGGGAAGCCGAGCGCGCGCTGCGGGAAGCAGGCGCGCTCGGTGTGTTTCCGACGCCCGTCGAACGGATCATGTCGGTGGCCAACGTCGAAGAGGTCAAAGAAGACCTGCTGTCGCCTGGGCTGCTGGCGAAAATTCGCGCTGGCGCCGAGATGGCCGGCGGCCTGCTCAAGCGCGCCGTATCCAAGATCATGGGCCTCTTCCATGCGAGCGCCGGCCTGGTCTACCTCGACCAGAGCCTGATCGAGGTGAAGAAGCGTTTCGTTCGCCTCCACGAATCCGCCCATGGTTTCCTGCCGTGGCAGCGTCCGCTGTACGCCGTCGTGGAAGACTGCGACAAGTCGCTGGACCCCGAAGCGGCCGACTTGTTCGACCGTGAAGCCAACGTCTTCGCCTCCGAAGTGCTGTTTCAACTGGATGCGTTTCGAGACGTGGCCGAAAGCCGTACGTTCGAGGTATGGACGCCGGTGCGATTGGCGAAGCAGTTCAACGCCTCGATCTATGCCTCCATCCGGCAGTACGTCTCCAAGAACCACCGCGCATGCGCCGTCGTGGTGCTCGACATGCCGGGGCTGATCGAGGGGGAGGGGTTCCGAGCCAACCTCCGCAGGGTCGTGCAGTCGCCGACCTTCACGGAGACCTTCGGCGACGCCATGTGGACCGCGCCGTACTACACGCCGGCCGACGAGATCGGACGGCTGGTTCCGCTCGGCAAACGCAAGTCCTCGGGCAAGCGCAACGTGGTCCTGGTCGACCGAAACGGCGTCAGGCACGAATGCATCGCGGAGTCCTTCACGCAAGGACATCAGGTGTTCGTCCTCGTGCATTCCGTGAAGACCTTGACCACGACGCTCTTCCTCATCTCGGCCTAACGGGCGCTTCGGAGGGAATAACTCGGCACGACGGAGACGACCGTCGAAGTCTACCGGAAGTGAGTCGATCAAGCCTTCTTCGACTTCTGCGTCTTGATCGCCCGCTCTACGAAATGCCAGGCGTCCTGGTCCTTCAGGGCCTTGATCACCGCCTGTTCGACGAATTGCCAGGCCTTTTGGTCGTTCGCGGCCGAGGCGTCCCTCACTGCGGCGATGAATTCGGGCTTCATGTAGTACAGCGCGCCCGAACGGCCGTCCTTTCTCGGAGGTGCCTTCGTCGCCCTCTTCGCCGTCTTCGCCATCGCCGACCGCCCGTCTCGCCCGAATCTGCGCGAAGTTATCACGTGCCGCCGATCGGCCGCGAACGTTTTCCTAAACTTTTCGCCCCCGGCTTCCGAAAGTCGTAACTCGCCATCGATATCTATCAGATATCTAATCGATATCGATCGGATATCAGATTTTTCTTGACTTTTCCCCGGTTATATGATCTAAGCAGCGACATCCCACTCACTACCAATCGGCCAGGCCACCTTCACCCCGCGCGAACGGCGCGGCCTCCCCTGCGCGCGTCCGCGTGCCGGGGGAGTACGCGCGTTCCATTTCCGAACGAGGACTCATGAAGACGAAACCCGCCGCCGCACTCTTCGCCAGCTTCAAGACGTCGCGGGCAATCCCCTGCAGCCGGCCGCACCGACGGGACCTCCTGATCCAGTCGACCCTCGACGCCGGCGTCAGGGCCATCGAATACCATCCCATGGTGGTGCTCGACGACCACGTGATCAGGACCGACGCCATCGTCCTCGACAGGGACGACGGCTTCTTCGCGATCGACTTCGTCGATGCCCGCTCGAGGATCCGCGCGCGGAAGGCCTCCTCCAGATCGGGTTCGAGCAGCGTTGCTCCGGCATCGTGGCCGTCACCGCGGCCGATGTCGGCCTCGAACCGCGTTTGTCGGCGGCACGCCAGGTCTGGTTCCACGCGGGCATGACCGTGACCGCGGACGACCGTTCACAGGTCCTCGACACCCTCGATCGCGAAGGACCCGTCCCGCTGCGTTCGCTGCAGGCGCTCGCCGCGACCCGCCGCGATCCGACCCAGGTGATCTATGCGCTGGCCTGCGAGGGCAGCGTCTCCATCGACCTGAGGGCGGGTCTCGACGGTCGCGCCATCGTTCGCGGCGGAAGCCTCGGGCTGGGAGGCCTGCGGTACGGAACGTAGCCCCGATAAATCCTGGGAATACAATCGCGACATAGCGGCGTCCGGTCCGCGCGCCGATCGGCAATTCATGTTCGCATCCCGAGGAGTTCACATGACGGATCACGAGACGCCGGATTGGCGCGACGCGCTCTGGGCTAAGCATGCGTCTCTGTTCGAAGGCAACTTGCCGTTCGCCACGGGCGTCGGCACGCTGCCGGTCGGCTGGCGCGAAATGGTCGAATCCTTGTGTTCGCGGCTGGCTGCGATCTCGCCGGCGCAGGTCGGCCGCGTCCGGGTCCAGCGGCTCGAGAACGACCGGGCGACGCTGAAGGTCGCGTGGGTGACCATCCCGCGACGGGCTGTAGTTCAAAGATATGTTGGAGATCGCGAGCGCATTTTGATAAGCTGACATATCTCCGGCCGTTGGGATACAGGGCCAAGCGCGTCGGTTAATTCGCGCTTGCCACACGATGTGCCGTACAGGGCACTTACACGTGCCATACATCTCTTGATCGCAACGTACTCCCAAGATGACCTCGCCTTCGATTATCGATGTCTGGAACGTCGCGACCTTCGATCCGGCGCTGCTGCGCATGCTCGAGAACGAGGCGGCACTCATCCGAGATTACCTGACCACATCGCGGCGGCAGTTTCTGGAACGGGAGATGTCCGACCACACCGGGCCATACCCGACCAATCCGTACGCAGGCTGGCATCAAGCATTCGTCGAAGCCGTTGGCCAGGAAATGAACAGCCGGACGATGAGGGCCTGGCACTACACTCGCCTGACCGATGATGAGGTTCGCAATATGCTGGAGAACGGCATTTATCCCGGCACACTAGACACGTTGCGCCGCCGCCTCGAATCCGCAGCAAGAGCCCTGCTGTTGTCGCCTGGGGACGTTGAAGCGCTCTATGCTGCAAGCCCCTGCCACCATCCAGAACAACAGCCTGGCCGATTGGGCAAGTTCTGGATGACGTCAGACCTGGTCGCCATCGATGATGGCGGGGTTGAACTGCTGCTTGCGAATTGGGGAGGTGAATCGACGTATTTCTGGCTGGAGGACCAGCGGCTAGAGAAGCTTGTAGCCAGCATCGGACGGCCTCGAGTGCTCGAAGTCGCCATGCCTGTCAGCAAATCCCGTCATTGGCTTTCCGCTGGCCGTGCTGTGGTCGGCGCATTTGCGCGGACGCTTGGCTGCCGTCCCGAGCATGGCGCATTCGACCTCTATACTTTGGAGCCGCTCGATACGGGCGCCTGGCCGTTCATAACGATGGCGAGCCTAGCTTCAAAAACATGGGCAAGAGCTACCCAATCGGTTATGCGCCACAATCGCAGGAGTGAGGGAGGCCTTATCCTCTTCATGCAGATCGTCCGCAGACAAGAGTGCTCATCTTATAGCAAATCCCGAAGCCTATTTCCGGCAATCGGCTCGTTCCTCCCTCGGCCTTGCTAAATCCCCGACGGTAGAGTGCTCGCTGCATTGCGCTGATTCTCTCGCAATCAAAGCGCCAGACATCGCTGCATCAAAGGTCCCTTAGAGCCAATTTGTAGGCCTATTGACATTCGTCCACTAAGACTTGGGAGCAGCCGTCTCAATGCCACTTGCTATCTGCTCCCGAAACAGAAACCGAATTCCCGCGTCTTCCAACGTCTGGCGCAAGCGCTCCATGGTCGAGGAGTACGGTACCGAATGGCCCTGCTCGAAGCGGTTGAGCGTCTCTTTTGAAAGCCCAGCCAGCTTCGCCAGATGCTCCTGATTCCAACTCAGCCAAGCGCGAGCGGCTCTCACTTGAGCAGGCGTGATGTGAGGAGCATGGTTCGGGTTAACCATAAGTTCCGACCGTAGTTGGAGTCTTGCCTCGCATTTGCTATTATTAAGGGGTCGTTAAGAAGATCCTCGGGTCGGGTGGGGCCGACCGTCACTTAAAACAGCAATCGAATCCTACAGCCTAATCCTTGCCAGGTCATTGGTCTGGCAAAACGGAACAGTTCGTCCCTAGCTCATCTGGACGACTACGTAGGAGAGTCCTTGGCGCGATCAAGCGACGCCTCACGAGGCCTCGCGACGATTTTCGGAATTATCTAACTACCTAGCTTTCCGTTTCGATATCAACCACCTTGCTTTGGGGGAATGCATGCGCTCGGCCTGGCGAAACGACCAAAATGCGTCAAACGTCACTTATCCGGACGCGATCCGCCGTACTTCGCTGCCTCCCACCCGTTGGTGGCGTGCGCGGAGCCCTCACGACTTCTCGCGGAAGGACATACGTACGATCCGGGAATTTCTCTTGCGCCACGAACGCGTTGCTGATTGCGATTGGCTCGGCGCAGTTGGCGGCGATCCGGCAACGGCCGTTGGCATTGCCATCAAGGGATTACAACGCCACGGGTTGAAGAACCCGGTCACGGATGCCGTGATCTCGGCCATCCTGTGCTGTGCTTTGGAGGGAGATCCCACTGCGAAGATGGTCTTGATCTCTGCGCTTCGACGCCGCGCAAAAATCGATCCGCTTTGTAACATGCTGAGACTGCACTGGCTTCACATCCAGTTCTGACTGACGTGCCCTCCAAAGCCGCAGAACCAGCCGCGTCCTCTAGCAGGCTTTTGCCTGACAAACCTTTGGCAAGGAGATGCCGAATGAGCGTCCCCACGCACGACTGGCGCATCGTTTTAATTTGCAAGTACCGCAGCTTGTTTCAACCTCCTTCGAAAGCTCCGGTGCTCGCAAAGGGATACCCCGAGTGCGGTTCGGGCTGGAGTGACGTTCTTGAGCGCGCTTGCGACAGAATAGCTGAGGCACTCCGAGCGACAGAGTGGATTGTGTTTTTGAAGATCTCGTCAAAGAACGGATCTCTCCGGATCTATTGGAGCGGTGAACTGTCGGATTTCTCAAGATATCGCGTTCAAAACGCTGTTGCGCTTGCGGAAGCTAGATCAGCCGTCACTTGCGAACTCTGCGGCGCTAGAGGCCAGATCCATCGCTCAGTTGGAGCGCTGATAACCCGCTGCAGTGAGCACGCAGAAGGCGTACTAGTTCCAGTTAAGCCTAGATATATGAACGTTCACATCGTCCATCATCGACCCATCAAGGGACCATCGACAGTCACCTGCCGCCGATACGATCGAGATACCGACGCGTTCGTGGATATCGGGCCATCGCCTATCGAATTCGACGCCTTAAAATAGCGCCCTCATATTCTCGAATGCGCTCTTCTGGGCGGTCTGGCGCGATGCCGGGCCCGCGCGGAGCGACCGATTGCGCCAGCGCACTGGAGGCTGTGGACATGAAGGTCATTATCATGGAGGACGGAGAGCGCGCGCGGTCCGTCTACGTGCGGACCGACGGCGACGTGACGGTGTTCGACCGGGATCGCAAGTTTCGCTTCCGGACCGATATCTCCACTGCCGAGACGACATGGCAGATCCTTGAGCGTGTGGTGCCGGCCATCGTTCATGCCGAGACCGCCCGTCTCAAGATCGACGCTCTCGCTGCTCGGTGCCGCACCGGCTGGCGCCCCGGATATCCGGACGAGATCGATCCAAATATCCCCCAGCGGACGCTGTGGGGCGCACGGTTCGCCGTCGACCTACTCCGCTATCTGGACGACGACGAGTTTTACAGCCTGGACACCATTTTGATGGGAGTCGACGAGAACGGTCAGGTCCAGGCGACCGGAGAGATCTTCTGGATCGATGCCGGGCGCGAGTGGGTAATCTGCGAGGATTCCTTCTGGTGGACGCCGGCGGAGAAATAAAAGTGGCCAGATTTCGATGCCGCGCATGCGGGCAGAAAGGCGGTTTCACCTACGATCCGACGCGGCACGAATGCCCGCGCTGCGGCTCGCCCGACGTGCAATTCGCTCTCGCCATAGATGAGATGCCCGAAGAACTCATCAACCTAATGGCACGGGAGTTGAGTCAGGCCGATGCGTTCGACGACTATCCCCCAGACGAGGACTGAACCTGCTGTGTAAATCTTTTCAAATCTGCACATCGAACTGATCAGGCGGGCCGAGACCAACCGACAACCAATACACATCCCCCTTCGATTTCTTGGACGGTGAGGAATGAGCACCGATAACGATAACATTGACGACTTCGACTTACCGGCAAGTGAGGACGCGATCTCGACGGGAGCGGCCGCCGATTCCGCCGATTGGGGCGAGCGTTTCAAGGGCCTACCGCGACTCTTGCGCTATGCGATGCTTATCATTGAGAGGGCCGACCATCTCGAACCGCGGCTTGTCGCCGAAATCGAAGAACTTTGCCCACAATTGCCTCAAAACAGAGCGTGGGCTATCTCCAACGCGCTAGAAGCGGGGCTAGCGCTCGCAGCCGAACTCGATCGGCGTGCTGCCGTCCAGGATGAGCCCAATCTCAGAAGCCTTGCCGATTGTATCCGGCTCGTGAGCCTGCCGACGCCGCGCGATCGTTATTTCAGGGAGTACCGCAGGGTGGGCAAGGCGCTGGTGCACGCCTTTCAAGTGGCATCCCGTCATGTGGAGGAACAACTCCGCTGCGATCTTGAGCGCTTCACTTTTGGTTGGGCGGGGCTGCCGGTCGCCACTCACATGTTGCTGCGTGGCGCCAGCGCGGCGGAGAACGCTACAATCCTGGGAAACATCGTGGCGATGCATCGCATCTCTGCGGTCAAGGCGGCAGCACGACGCGAAGAGGAAGAGAGACGGAGGAATCGAGAGGTCGAGAACAAGGACGCGGCAATCCAGACACAGGCCGCGGCGATCGCGGAAACGGTTCCCGAGCACCACCTCCTAGTCGCGCATCTGTCCACGGAGGAAATGAAGAACACCAAGCTCAAGGATATCCTGGCACCCCTGAAGACCGTTATTAGCGTCCCCTTGCCGCTGGCTAAGGTGCCACCGTTACACGAGGCGCGCGCCGCTCTTGTATTCGAATTTCCCTACGCAGTCGACGTGATCGACTTCGCGCTTGTCGATCTCGTTGGGCGCGAGACAGTTCATTTGCGCCCGCTCCTGATTGAGGGCGAGGCTGGCGGCGGAAAGAGCCGCTTTGCGCGTCGGCTCGGCGAGGTCTTGGGCGTCAGCGTCTGGCGTACGGATGCCAGCCAATCGGATGGCGCTGTGTTCGGCGGCACGGATCGACGCTGGCACTCTGCCGAACCTTGCCACGCGTTTCTCGCGATTGCTAAGGGGAAGATTGCCAATCCCCTCGTGTTGATTGACGAGATCGAGAAGGCGGCAACGCGCTCCGACTACGGCCGTCTCTGGGATTCCTTGCTCGGCTTTCTGGAGCCAGAAACCAATTCTCGCTATCCTGATCCGGCATTGCAGACCAATCTCGATCTTTCCCAAGTCTCATATGTCGCAACGGCGAATAGCGTCGATCCGCTGCCCTCGCCGATCCGCGATCGCTTCCGAGTAGTGAGGTTTCCGAAACCGACTGCAGATGATCTCGAGGCCCTTTTGCCAGCTGTCATGGCCGACCTGGTGCGAGAGCGCCGCCTTGATCCGTGCTGGTTTCCGCCCCTTGACACTATGGAGCGCGCCGCTGTGGCTGAGTATTGGCGCGGAGGTTCCGTGCGCCGTCTACGGCGGATCGTGGAGGCAATCCTCCGCGAGCGAGAGGTTTCTGCCGCCAGGAACTGATCTTAATCCAGCGAACTGCAGAACCCGTTGTTAAATCGCGACGTAGGCGTCGCAAGTGGAGTGTAAGCATGAGCGCAGATCGTGCTGGTGGTACTGGACTCGAGCCACGCACTTTTCTGGTGCGCGTAGATGGGCTTTCAATGCGTCAAAGCGGGAGATGCCTCGTCACATTTGTCGAGGCTGACTCATCAACGGTCATCGCAACACGATCCTTTGACAGCGGCTTTGTCGCGCAGTCATCTTTGCGCCAATTGATGAACATCATGAGCATCGGTTATCGATGTAAGTCCCGTCGTGTCGAGCAAGCCGCACGTTCGTTGCAGATGGCGACGCGGAGCGTTGCGCGCGCTCTTGCGAACAAAAGCACTCAACCACGAAGCGTCAAGGATTCGATTAACGAATCAAGGACTCGATTGCCGGAAGGAGAGAAAGTCGACACAAGGTCAATCGACAACACAAACTTATCCACATGGATTGAAGTTGCCGTCGAAAAATCCAAGATGATCAGCGAGTGATTCGCCGGATTGATTCAGTCGGCTTGATCGACTGGAGAACAAGTCCTTCGATCGCTCGCAGAGTCCAATCAGCGTGAGCACGGAGGACACAATGATCTAACGAAAAACGCGCGACCGGAAGGACCGACCGCGCGCTCTTCATCACCCAATTAGCGGGAATGGATTGGCTGCCAGCTCCGCTCATTTGGGCCCACTCTTCAGTCGAATGACATCGGCTGAAGGCGATGAATTATGCTCGCGCGATTCTGCGCGACGAGTCAAGCGCCCCACGGTCAGGCCCACCCGTTGCAGTCGCAGGAAGTTGCGCCATGCGTGGCGCGGCTTCCTATTTACCTGAAATTTTAGGGTTTTGTCGGTCGCAGCGCTGTGTCCAAACACAGCGCAACGAGATCGCATGTCCACTTGGGGAAATCGACATGTCCCTTGTTACCAGAGCCCGGTTTATGGGGCGATCCATGGCGACCAGAAAGGTCGTGACCTATCGACGCGATAACTTCACTGGCTGCGTACGCACGGGAAGCCGCGAAAACGCAGGGCTACGAAGATCTCGAACTCTGGACCGAACGAGAGATCCGAGCGTTTCCGCGACTCAGCAGCGCCGAACTAGTCGTTTCTGCGGAAGCAAGCTTCGAGGTGATGGACGCCCAAATCGCCCTTTTGTCGGCGATCCGTTCCATCCGCCGTCTATCCGAACGTGCGGCGATTCGCGAACTGCGCTCCGCGAGCGACCCCGGGGTGGTCGCCTATTGGGAAATCATCCGGATGGTTGCGCGCGGCCAGCTTATTCCAGCCAATAAAACGCGCTTGATCGTGCATTGCTGACGTTCGCCATCAGTGAAAACTCAAATGTAGATGAGGAGACTATCCAATGAAAACGCATCGTATTGCTAAGCAGCGAGCCATGACTCCTGTCATCAAGCTGAAAGAACATGCCGCCGGTACTGTCGACCACGCTTGGCTAGCGGAGAAACTGGGACGCGCGGCTGCAAATACCCGACTTTACGGATCGAGAACGAAAAGCAGCGTTGCTGCTCCGCGCCGAACCGAACTCGATCATGTCGCTCTCGACGTACTGGTCGTCGACAGCCATGGAAAGCTTTTAGGCAGACCGTATCTCTCTATGGCGCTCTGCCTACGCACGCGCACGGTCGTCGGCTGGCACGTCGGATTCGAAAGGCCTAACTCGCTAACCGCGATTCAAACGTTGCGCGCGGCCGCGAGCAAAACAACCCTTCGTAGCTCGTTGAAGCAGCCGCGAATTCGGGTTTGGGGAGCGGTCGATCAAATCGTCGCCGACAATGGAACGTCGTCCCACTCGACTTCGGTGGTCGCAGCATCTGAGGAACTGGGTCAAAATCTGCAACTGGCTCCACACCCAAAAAGCACGATCGAACGGTTCTTTCGTCATACCGTGAAAGAGCTCGACAAATCTCAGCGTGGCGGAAGAGACAACGGTGCAATGACGATTGAGGAGTTGGAGCGAGCCGTCCAGAGTTGGATCGCACAGAGCAACTCACTTTCCACACTTGCTGCGCTCCCGAGGAAGGAGCGGCGGCCGTGAATGTACCCCTTATTAGACTGGGAACGGGTGATGCCGTCATACTTGATGTCGGCTCGAGTGCAATTCCTTTGACATGATGACCTCGGGCAAATGTGTTCTAGATCCCACTCATCGGAGTCGCCGTAATGGCTCGTCGACGCTACGCTTGGACTGAGAGGCGCATTGCGAAGTTCATGCGAGAAGGACGTGGGCTTGGCAGAGGCCCAAGCTATCTTCCTTGGCTGACTGTCGCCGACATTCCATCGCTTGGCAAAAGCCACCGCGTTTTTTGGTCGGTAACCGATCGCCAACATCATCTGCTGTCCGACAACGAGTACTACGCGTTTCTCCGTATGTGCTACGACGATCGTACGTTGGACATCCGGGAGCAGTTCCCGCTGCCGCGACAGGAAACGCTGAGGATCGCCGCCGAACTCGGCGTGAGGCATCCGAAAGCCAATGGCGTCTGCATCGTCATGACGACCGATCTGCTGGTCAAGTCGTCGACTGGCTCAGGATCCATTGAGTGCGCCTACGCGGTGAAGCCCGACAATGCACTGGTGGACCAACGCACGCTAGAGAAGCTGGACATTGAGAGGGTCTATTGGGAAAAACAGAGCGTAGCGTGGTCCATCATTCCCGCATCAAACGTTCGTAACACGGCAAGCGCAAATCTCGAATGGATCTTTGATTGCCTGCCCGATGACGGGACTGACAGCAACGAAGAACGGCTCATCAGCGGATATTTGATCGGCGCGATTCAAGATTTCGGCAATTTTCCGCTGCGCACCGTTTGTAGCATCATCGACGGCCGCTTCGCCCTGCGGGCTGGTCGGACATTAAGCACGGCTCGACGGATGCTTAGCCAAAAAGCCTTCCAGGTGGATCTTAGCGTCGGAAGCTTGGCGGATCTTCCCGCTTCGAACTTTGTCTATCGTGGAGAATTGGCATGACATCCACGCGGGACAACGGACCTGCATTGGTCGAGCGCATGCTGATCAAGGAAACCGACCATGGAGGAAGGTTATTCCGAATCGTTCACGTGGAGGATAACGGTGGGAGGATCTGGCTCTTCGACGTGAACGAGAAGACATGGCCCGTCCCCTGGGAACGGGCAACATTGAACGCCGGCTTTCTTTTGCAGCAGCCCGCCTACTCCATTGAGTACGATGAGCCCTTTCCGATTCGCATTTCTCAAGACGAGACGGATACGGCTGCTAATCGAGCCCACCGCCGCCAATGGGAGATCATCCTCCATCTAATAGGGGATGAGGGCGATAGGAACTTACTCTTTACGACAACCCGGAAGCGCAGAATCGATCACACCATAGCGGTAAAGCGCGTGACGAGGCCCA
>Ga0209233_1000538_pt1 | contig 21535 bp, 18 predicted proteins | sample AraplaCL_Cvi_mCL_FD_184269 | JGI IMG/M metagenome (GOLD analysis project Ga0209233, IMG submission 184269) | Arabidopsis root microbial communities from the University of North Carolina, USA - plate scrape CL_Cvi_mCL (SPAdes) (version 2) | ecosystem: Host-associated > Plants > Roots > Endosphere...
TGCAGCATCACTTCGCTGAGCCAGACGCGGTAGGGATCGGGCTCGACGCCGGCGGCGCGGTCGGCCGGCCCTACCCGCCAGGGCAGGTCGCGCGCGTGCCGATCGTACCAGGCGAGGACGGCGGCGGAATCGATCGGGGACGGCGGGGCGGCAGCTTTCATCGGAGTGGCAAAAGACGGTATGGTCGGCACGATTGCAAGGACAGCAGATGGCCGCCCCCAGGAACAGCCCGCCCGCCGAGCCGAAACGCCTCAACCGCACGGTCGGGGTCGGCGAGGCGATCGCCGGGGCACTCGATCCGGCGCTGAAACGGCGTGGCTTCGCCAGCCGCGACATCATCGCGCACTGGGGCGCCATGGCGCCGAAACCCTATGACCAGGTGACGCGGCCGGACAAGCTGGCCTGGCCCCGCGGCGAGCGGAGCGCCATGGGCGCGACGCTCTATCTCCGCTGCTCGGAAAGCCATCGGCTCGCCGCCAGCATGGAAGCGCCCCGCATCGCGGCAGCCGTCAACCGCTATTTCGGCTATGTGCTGGTCAACGAGGTGCGGCTCTCGGCGGCCCCGTTCAGCGCCACCCCGCCAGCCCCGCCCCCGGCTGCCGCCGAGCCCGATCCGGTGCGCCGGGCGGTGGTCGCGCATGCCGTCAACGGGGTCGGCGACGCGCTGGTGCGCGAGGCGCTGCGCGAGCTCGGGCACGCGCTGGCGACGCGCCGGCCGCGCTGAGGCAGGGCGACGCCAGTGTTACGTAGAAACCGGGAAGACATTGCCGATTGTTCACCTCGTCTTGATGATCGGTAAGGTCGGAGCCCTCTTGTCGCCAACATGCCCGCGTGTAGTAGTGCGGCCAAACAACAGGAGCGTCGTGCCGTGATCCTCTCCCGCCGCCAGTCATTGATCCTCGCCGCTGCGGCAGGCGCCGCCGGGGCCATCGGCATCCAGCCCGCGTTCGCCGACGATCCGGTGACGATCGATACGGCCAAGCTGATGCAGCCCACGGGCCTCCCCGACCACGTGCTCGGCAACAAGGACGCCAAGGTCACGGTGATCGAATACGGCTCGGCCACCTGCCCCCATTGCGGCCGCTTCCATCACGACGTCTATCCGGCGTTCAAGACCAAATACATCGACAGCGGCAAGATCCAGTTCATCTTCCGGCCGTTCGCCCTCAACGTCTTCGACGTGGTGGTGTTCATGCTGGCCGAAATCGCCGGCTCCGATCACTATTACTCGGTCATCGACACGTTCTACGACAACCAGGACAAGTGGGTGCAGTCGGACAAGCCGAAGGATGCGATCGAGGCGATTGCGCTGCAGCTCGGTTTTACCAAGGATAGTTTCGAGCAAGCCTTGACGAATCAGGACTGGCCCAAGCGGATTCAGGACCAGCGGGACCAGGCAGTGAACGACTTCAAGATGAGCGGCACGCCCACGTTCTACATCAACGGCAAGCAGCTGGTCGGAGAACAGACCCTGGATGAGATGTCGGCGGTTATCGATCCGCTGCTGGCCTGACCGGCGCCCTGGCGCCACGCATTCGATTCCGGGGCAGAGACGCCCTCACCCGCCGCTTCGGGTCGACCTCTCCCCCCGGGGAGAGCTGCCGGTAGGGCCAATCCTCGCCACATCGCGCCTCTCCCCTCGGGGGAGAGGTCGGTCCGCAGGACCGCGTGAGGGCGCCTTCGCCACAAGCGCGGCGCCAAGCCGGAGCCTCCTCCGGTGAAATTCTCCCGCCTCAAGCTGCACGGCTTCAAATCCTTTTCCGACCAGACCGAGTTGCACCTTGAGCCGGGCCTTTCGGGTGTCGTCGGCCCGAACGGCTGCGGCAAGTCGAACCTCGTCGAGGCGATGCGCTGGGTGATGGGCGAAAGCTCATACAAGGCGATGCGCGCCGCCGGCATGGACGAGGTGATCTTTTCCGGCTCCGCCAACCGTCCGGCGCGCAACTCGGCTGAAGTCACGCTCGTGCTCGACAATGCCGACCGCACCGCACCGGCGGCGCTCAACAATGCCGACGTGCTGGAAGTAACGCGCCGCATCGAGCGCGAGGCGGGCTCGGTCTACCGCGTCAACGGTCGCGAGGTGCGGGCACGCGATGTCCAGTTGCTGTTCGCCGATGCCTCGACGGGCGCACACTCCCCGGCCCTCGTGCGGCAGGGCCAGATCGGCGAACTCATCGCCGCCAAGCCGACGGCGCGGCGGGCGCTGCTGGAGGAGGCGGCCGGCATTTCGGGCCTCCATTCGCGGCGGCACGAAGCCGAATTGCGGCTCAAGGCGGCCGAGCAGAACCTCGAACGCGTCGACGACATCATCGGGCAGGTCACCCAGCAGCTCGAAACGCTGAAGCGGCAGGCACGGCTGGCGGTCCGCTATCGGGCGCTGTCGGGTGACATCCGCAAAGCCGAAGCGACGCTGTTCCATCTGCGCTGGGTGGCAGCGCGCGTCGCGGAGAAGGAAGCCGAGGCCGTGCAGGGCCGGCTGATTGCGGCGCTCGGCGATGCGCAGCACACCGCCCTCAAGGCCGACGAACAGGCCGAGGCCGTCGAAGCCGCCCTCGCCGCGCCGCGCGACCGCGAGGCGCGGGCCGGGGCCGCGCTGCAGCGACTGACCATCCTTGCCGAACAGCTGGCCGACGACGCGAGGCGCGCCGAGGCGCGGCAGCAGGAGTTGCAGCAGCGACTGGCGCAATTGAGCGGCGACAGCCGGCGCGAGGAGGCGTTGCGCGCCGAGAGCGCCGAGGCGTTGCTGGGGCTCGATGGCGAAAAGGCCCGGCTCGAGGCTGAGGCGACCGGCGAGCAGGTGGCCTTTGCCAGTGCGCGGCAGGCCGTCGAACAGGCCACGTCCGCGGTCGCCGTCGGCGAGGCTGCGGCCCGGGCCGCCGGCGATGCATTGGCGCAGGCCCGCGCCCGCCGGACCCAGGCCGTTCGCGCGCTGGAAGAAGCGCGGACGCGCGTTGCCCGGCTGACGCAGCAATTGGCCGAGGTGGCGCGCGACGCCGAAGTGCTCAACCGGACGCTCGATGGCGACGCAACGCTGGCCGAAAAGCGGGCCGGGCTCGAGCTGGCGCAGGCAGCCGCGGGTGCCGCCGAGCGTTCCGCCATCGCGGCCGAGGAAGCGAGCCGCGCGGCCGAGGCGATCGTCGAGGCGGCCCGGCCGAAACTGCAGGCGATCGAAGGGGTGGTACAGAGGCTGGAGAGTGAGGCGGCGACCCTGTCGCGCATCCTGAGCCGGGGCAGCGCCAGTCGCTGGCCGGCGATCGTCGATGCGCTCAACGTGCAGCCGGGATACGAGGTCGCCCTCGGCGCGGCGCTCGGCGACGACCTCGATGCCTCGTCCGATGCGGCCGCGCCGATTCACTGGTCGGCTCCGCTCGATGGCTCGCTCGATCCGGAGCTGCCGGATGGCGTCGTGCCGCTATCTCGGTTCGTTACCGGCAGCGCGCTGCTGGCGCGGCGGCTGGCGCAAACCGGCGTGGTCGACGCGAATGAGGGCCCGCGCCTCGCCGCCGGGCTCAAGGCGGGGCAGATGCTGGTGAGCAAGGCCGGGGCGATCTGGCGATGGGACGGGTTGGTCGCCGCGGCCGACGCGCCGAGCCCCGCCGCCGAGCGACTGGCGCAGAAGAACCGGCTCGCCGAACTCGATGCCGAACTCGGCGAGAAGCGCCGCGAGCGGGCCCAGCAGAAGGCCGACATCGAAGGCTCGGTCGCCGGCCTCGAGCGCGCCCGACAGAACGAACGACAGCTGCGCGACACCTGGCGCAACGCCCAGCGTTCGATCGCGACCGCCCAGGCCGAAGTCGACCGGGCGCAGAAGGCGATGAGCGACCTCGTGGCCCGCCGCAGCGCCCTCGACGAGGCACGGGCACGGCTCGAGGCAAGCCTTGCCGAAGCGCAGGCTGCCCATCAGGCGGCCGAGCGGGCACTGGCGGAAGTCGGCGATGAATCCGTCCTGAGCCAGGACGCCGGCGAAAAGCAGCGCCTTCTCGCCGCCGCGCGGGTCGAGGCCGACCAGGCGCGGCTGCGGCTCGGCACGTTCGAGACGGCGGCGCGCATGCGCAGCGGCCGGCTGAGTCAGATCGACGGCGAAACGGCGAACTGGCAGCGCCGCCTCGATGGTGCCGCGGCGCAACTCGCGACCCTCGCCGCCCGCGCCGCGGAGGTTACGGCGCAGCTCAGTGAAGTCAGCACGGCCCCGGAACAGCTGGCGGCGCGCCGAGCCGAACTCGACGAGCAGATTGCCGAGGCGCGCGCCGAGCATGCCGCGGCCACCGATGCACTGGCCCGGGCGCAGACCGCGCAGCGTGAGGCCGACCGCCTGGCCCGCGCCGCAACCGAAGCCCTCGGCAAAGCGCGCGAAGAGCTGGTCCGCATGGAAGAACGGATCAAGGGTCTGATCGCCCAGCGGCACCAGATCGAACGGCAGGTGGTCGACAGCCTCGGCATCGAGGCCGACCGCACCGCGGCGGAAGCCGGTATCCGGCCGCAGGACGCGCTGCCCGAGGAAGCGCCGGTGGAACAGCGGCTCGACCGGCTGCGCGCCGAGCGCGAGCGACTGGGCGGGGTCAATCTCGGCGCCGAGCGCGAAGCTGTCGAGGTGCAGGAGAAGCTCGACCTGATGGTCAAGGACCGCGACGACCTGATCGCGGCGATCGCCAAGCTGCGCGGCGGCATCCAGAGCCTCAACCGCGAGGGCCGGGTGCGGCTCGCCGAAGCCTTCGACAAGGTCAACGGCTATTTCCAGGAGCTGTTCACGTCGCTGTTCGGCGGCGGTACGGCGGAATTGCAGTTCGTCGAAAGCGACGATCCGCTGGAAGCCGGGCTCGAAATCATCGCCCGGCCGCCGGGCAAGAAGCCGACGACGATGACGCTGCTGTCGGGCGGCGAGCAGGCCCTTACGGCGATGAGCCTGATCTTTGCCGTCTTTCTCACCAACCCGGCGCCGATCTGCGTGCTCGACGAAGTCGACGCGCCGCTCGACGACGCCAATGTCGAGCGCTTCTGCAACCTGCTCGACAATATGCGCCAGCGCACCGAAACGCGCTTCATGGTCATCACCCACAACCCCATCACCATGAGTCGCATGGACCGGCTGTTCGGCGTCACCATGCAGGAGCGCGGCGTCAGCCAACTGGTGTCAGTCGACCTGGTGACTGCCGAGTCCTACCGCGAGGCGGGCTGAGCCGGAGGTTGCTTCGGCATGGACGTGCCGCGTTTGCCCTTTCCCCTCGCGGGAGCGAGTGCCGGCAGGCGAGTGAGGGGGGAGCGGCGCTATGCCTCCGCCTTATCCGGCCCTGTCGGGCCAGCTTCTCCCGCGAAGGGAGAAGGAAAGGCGGGCCCGGCGCGAAAGGGCGCCTTGCACGTAGGCAGGCGGTGCCATAGCAGGTGAAAGCATGCCTGCTCTGCCGCACCGGCACGCCAGATTCTGCGACAGCCTTCATACAGTCGCTGGGAAAAGTCGAAATCTCCTTTGATCTCAACAACTTATCTGCCCCTGCGTCGTCTTGACACGGTGCAGGTCGATCAATATGGTGCGCGCGACTTCGAGGGTGTCCTCAACATATAGACGCTAGGGGCGAGTGGGGTAGGCGCGTTGGCAAAACCGCGTGAATCCGACCCGTCGCCAGGCAATGACGACGGAAGATCGACGACAGACGATCTGGCGGCGCGCATTGCCCGCGCGCAGGCGAACCGTGCGGTGGGGACTTCCCGGCCAGATCGGTACGCTTCGGGGGACGCGACGACGATGAGCCGGGCTTTGCGCCTCGGCTCGGAGTTCATCGCGGCGATCCTCGTCGGCGCAGGAGCGGGTTACCTGCTCGACCAGTGGCTCAAGACGACGCCCTGGTTGATGCTGGCGATGCTGCTGATCGGATTTGCGGCCGGCGTGCTCAATGTGGTGCGTTCGGCGGCCGAATTGAACCGGGTGGCACCACCGCCGCCCACGTCGGCTCCCCCTGGGGATGACGACGAGGACGAATAGAAAGAGAACGGGGACCGAGCTTGGCCGATCCGAATAAAGTCAACCCGATCCACCAGTTCGAGATCAACAATATCTTCAGCCTCGGTGGCGGGCTGCACTTCACCAATTCGGCGCTGTTCATGGTGCTGACGGTAGGCGTGATCTGCATCTACCTGATCCTCTCCACCGATCGCGAGCGCATCGTGCCGACGCGGGCCCAGGCGGCCTCCGAAATGCTCTACGAGTTCGTCGCCAACATGGTGCGACAGTCGGCCGGCAACGAAGGGATGAAGTTCTTCCCGTTCGTGTTCTCGCTCTTCATGTTCGTGCTGGTAGCCAATTTCTTCGGCCTCGTGCCGTTCTTCTTCGCCGTCACGAGCCACATCGTCGTCACCTTCGCGCTCGCCATCCTCGTGTTTGCCGTCGTGATCATCTACGGCTTCTGGCATAACGGTTTGGGTTTCCTCAAACTTTTCGTGCCGTCAGGCGTCCCGGGCTACATTCTGCCGCTGGTCGTGCTGATCGAGATCGTGTCGTTCCTGTCGCGCCCGATTTCCCTCTCGGTGCGTCTGTTCGCCAACATCCTCGCGGGTCACATCACGCTGAAGGTGTTCGCCGGCTTCATCGTCATGCTCGGCTCGCTCGGGGTCGTCGGCACCCTTGGCGGCATCCTGCCGCTGATCATGACGATCGCCATTACGGCGCTCGAATTCCTCGTCGCTGCCCTGCAGGCCTACGTGTTTGCGGTGCTCACCTCGATGTACATCAGCGACGCGATCCACCCCGGACACTAATCCCCATTCAGTTTCGCCTGCCCGAGATGGGCGAGGCGCAAGAAGGTCAGCAAAGGAGCACTTCATGGACCCCCAAGCAGCAAAGTATATCGGCGCGGGCATCGCGGCGATCGGTATGGCCGGCGCCGCCATCGGCGTGGGTAACATCTTCGGCAGCTTCCTGTCGGGCGCGCTGCGCAACCCGGCGGCATCCGCCAGCCAGTTTGGCAACCTGATCTTCGGGTTCGCCGTGACCGAAGCTCTCGGCATTTTCTCGTTCCTGATCGCCCTGCTGCTGCTGTTCGCAGTCTGATTCGGACAGACGCTAGGACGCCCCGGCCCGTGAGGCCGGGGGTGGGCTCTGAAGAGGATTGGATATGGCCGCCAGCGGCACAGTAATCTATGTGGCCGAGACCACCGCGCCAGCGGCGACGGAGGCTCACGCCGCAACGACAGCCGGCACGGCTGTGGCGGAGGTGAAGGAGGCGTTCCCGCCTTTCGACCCTTCGACGTTCGGAAGCCAGTTGCTGTGGCTGGCCGTCACCTTTCTGATCCTTTACCTGGTTGCCAGCCGGGTGGCGCTGCCCAAGATCGGCGGCATCATCGAAAGCCGGCGGCAGCGGATAGACGGCGACCTGGCGGAAGCCGACCGGATGCGCCGCGACACCGATCAGGCGGTGGCCAATTACGAGGCCACTCTCGCTCAGGCGCGGGCCAGCGCACAAAAGATCGCCGACGACACGCGGGGCAGCGTGCGGGCGGATATCGACGGCAAGCGCAAGGCAGCCGAGGAACGGCTGTCCGGGCAGATGGCAGAAGCCGAAGGCCGGATCCAGTCGATGAAGGTTGCCGCGCTCGGCAATGTCGACGCCATCGCAGCCGATGCCGCGCAAGCGCTCGTCGCCCGTCTGACCAGCCCGGTCAGCCCGGACGAGGCGGCGGCCGCGGTCGCCAAGCTGAAGGTGACGCCGTGACCAATTTCGGACTGGACGCAACCAGCGCCGCAAGCATCTGGGTCTTCATCGGCCTCGTGATTTTCCTCGGCATTGCGCTCTATTTCGGTGCGCACAAGCAGGTGGCCAAGGCGCTCGACGGCCGCATCAACGAAATCGAACACCAGCTGGCCGAAGCCAAGCGGCTTCGCGAGGAAGCCAAGGCTTTGCTCGACAGCTATGCCGGCAAGCGGGCTCAGGCCGAGGTCGAGGCCAAGGCCCTCGTCGCCGCGGCGCATGAAGAGGCAGCCCGGCTGACGGTCGAGGCAGCCGCCTCGCTCGAAACGCTCATCGCCCGCCGCACCAAGGCGGTCGAGGACAAGATCGCCCAAGCCGAGCAGCAGGCCGTCGCAGAAGTGCGCGGCCGGTCGGCGGACGTCGCCATCGAAGCGGCGCGCCTGCTGCTGACCCAGCAGATGGCGACGCAGGGCGACGCCCTGGTCGACCAGTCGATCCGGGATGTCGGCGCCAAGCTGAACTGAGTTTTTCGGCTGAGCAGTGAGACTTTGAAGCGGGCCGAAAGGCCCGCTTTGTTCTTTGGAGCAGCGCCTGCGGCCTCCCCCATCCATCCTCCTCCGCAACGAGGGAGGTGAAGCGGGGCAAGGCCCTGCCTCGAACACCCTCCCCTCGATGGGGAGGGTCGGGGAGGGGTGTGGCTCAACACTCAGCGCTTCAGGTTCGCGGCGCCGCTTACGCGGTTGCGGCCGAAGGGGTGAATGGGCTGTGGACTACGAGCGTGTGGCGTCCCCCACCCATCCTCCCCCACAAGGGGGAGGTGCAGTCTGAGCGTGTGGCGCCGGTGTGGCCAAATGCGCGGCGCTTCAGAACTCGGCCCCTACTCCGCCGCCTGCGGGAGAGCGTCCGGGCGCTCCCATTTGAGCTTTGGGGTGCGGGCGGCGCGGGTTTCGTCGAGGCGGCGGACCGGGGCGCGGCTGGGGGCGGCGGTGAAGCGGGCGGCGTTGCCGGCTTTGGCATCGGCGGCAAGGTCGAGCATGGTGTCGCAGAACGCATCGAGCGTCTGCTTGGGCTCGCTCTCGGTCGGCTCGACCAGCATGGCGCCGTGGACGACGAGCGGGAAATACATCGTCATCGGGTGGTACCCTTCGTCGATCAGCGCCTTGGCGAAATCGAGCGTCGAAACGCCGGTGCCATCGAGGAAATGATCGTCGAACAAGGCCTCGTGCATGCAGGGCTGGTTGCCGAAGGGCAGCGTGAAGACGTCCTGCAGCCGGGCCCGCACATAGTTGGCGTTGAGCACGGCGTCCCTTGCCGCCTGCGCCAGACCGTCGCCGCCATGGCTCAGCATATAGGTCAGCGCGCGCACATACATGCCCATCTGCCCGTTGAAGGCAGTGATGCGGCCGAGGTGTTCACCTTGGGCGTGTTCGACCAGCTCGAGCTCCCCTGCCCCCTTGCGCACGAACGGCACCGGCGCGAATGGCGCCAGCGCGTCGGACAGCACCACCGGGCCAGCTCCAGGCCCGCCGCCGCCATGCGGGGTGGAGAAGGTTTTGTGCAGGTTGATGTGCATGGCGTCGATGCCGAGATCGCCGGGCCGCACCACCCCCATGATGGCGTTGAAGTTGGCGCCGTCGCAGTAGAAGAAGGCGCCGGCTTCGTGCACGGCGGCCGCGATCTCGATGATTTCGCGTTCGAACAGGCCGCAGGTGTTGGGGTTGGTCAGCATGATCGCCGCAACGTCCGGCGACAGCGCCGCACGCACTGCCTCGACGTCGACCGTGCCGTCGGCACGCGCCGGCACCGCCTTGACGCTGTAGCCAAGGAAGGCCGCCGTCGCCGGATTGGTGCCGTGGGCGCTTTCGGGCACCAGCACGATCTTGCGGTGCCCCTGCCCCCTGGCTTCCTGCGCGGCGCGGATCGCCATCATGCCGCACATTTCGCCATGCGCGCCGGCCTTGGGCGTCAGCGCCACGGCGCTCATGTTGGTCAGCGTCAACAGCCACTGGCCGAGCTGCCGCATCACCTCAAGCGCCCCCTGGACGGTCGATGCCGGCTGCAGCGGATGGACATCGGCAAAACCGGGCAGCCGCGCCGTTTTCTCGTTGAGCCGCGGATTGTGCTTCATGGTGCACGAGCCGAGCGGGTACATACCCGAATCGATCGAGTAGTTGCGGCGCGACAGGCGCACATAGTGGCGCATCGCTTCGGGCTCGGTGAGGCCCGCGAGGTCGAGCGGCGTCTTGCGGGCGAAGTCGCCGAGCCGGCCGCCACCGATCTCGACATCAGGCAGGTCGACGCCGGTGTGCGAATTGTCACCGATTTCGAACAGCAGCGGTTCGTCGGGCAGCAGCGCGGCGCCGCCTTGCGTGGCGCCGGGCGTGCCGGCATGGGTGGGGCGGCCTTGGGTGTTCATGCTCATTTCAATGCCTCTCCCAGCGCATCGGCAAGCGCCGCGATGTCGTCGTCGGTGGTGAGTTCAGTCGCGGCGAGCACCAGCAGGTTGGCGACATCGGCATGGTCGGGGTCGAGACGGCTGACCGGTACCCCGGCGAGGATGCCCTGCACGGCGAGCCCTTCGACCAGGTCGGCGGCGGGCTTGCTGAGCCGGACCGTCATCTCGTTGAAGAAGGTGTGGGTTTCGAGCGTCACGCCCGGCACTTTTTCAAGCGCATCGGCCAGCGCGCAGGCCCGTGCGTGGTTGAGCCGCGCCAGCCGGGTGAGGCCCGCCTCGCCGAGGAGGCCCATGTGGATGGAGAAGGCGAGCGCGCAGAGCCCCGAATTGGTGCAGATGTTGGAAGTCGCCTTCTCGCGCCGGATGTGCTGCTCGCGCGTCGAGAGCGTCAGCACGAAGCCGCGCCTGCCATCGGCATCGACGGTCTCGCCGCAGAGCCGTCCAGGCATCTGCCGGACGAACTCCTTGCGCGTCGCCATCAGCCCCACATAGGGACCGCCGAAATTCAGGGCATTGCCGATCGACTGCCCCTCGCAGACGACGATGTCGGCGCCGAGCGCGCCCGGCGCCTCGATCAGGCCGAGCGAAACGACCTCGGTCACCACCACGATCAGCAGTGCGCCGGCGTCGTGGGCGATATCGGCCAGTTCCTGCACATTGCGCAGCGAGCCGTAGAAATCGGGCGTCTGCACCACGATCGCCGCCGTCTGTTCATCGATGCGCAGCGGCAGGGTGCCGGCCTCGGCATGCGGAATGATCACCAGGTCGGGGCCGTCGCCGACATAAGTGCGGACGACGTCGCGATAGTGCGGGTGGAGGCCGCTCGACAGCACGATGCGATTGCGGCGGGTCAGCCGGCGCGCCATCAGCACGGCTTCGGCAGTGGCGGTCGAGCCATCGTACATCGAGGCATTGGCGACCTCCATGCCGGTCAGGTGCGCCACCTGCGTCTGGAACTCGAACAGCATCTGGAGCGTCCCCTGCGACACTTCCGGCTGGTAGGGCGTATAGGCGGTGAGCCACTCCGAGCGCTGGATCAGGTGGTCGACCGTCGCAGGCACATGGTGGCGATAGGCGCCGGCGCCAATGAAGAAGGGCCCGTCGGCCCCTGCCATGTTCTTGCCGGCGAGGGCGCGCATGTGCGCCTCGACCAGGAATTCCGGCGAATGGGGCGGCAGCTCGAGCGGCGCCTTCAGACGGGCGCTCTCGGGAACGCCGGCGAACAAAGCATCAGTGTTTTCGACGCCGATGGTCGCCAGCATTTCGGCGCGCTCGATGTCGGAATGGGGGAGGTAGCGCATTTGCGGTCGGTCCTGAGGGGGAATGGGCGAAGGCCAGAGGACCCCCACCCTTGATCCCTCCCCTCAAGGGGGAGGGAGACGATGGAGCCGCCAACCCTGCGACAGGTCACGGCCCACTCACCTCCCCCTTGCGGGGAGGGGCTGGGGGTGGGGGTTGAGCCCCTCCCCTCCGCCTACTTCGAAATTTCGGCGTACGCCGCTTCGTCCAGCAGCGTGTCGATTTCGGCCGGGGCGGAGAGGGTGAGCTTGAACATCCACCCCGCCCCTTCGCTGTCGGCATTGACGAGGCCGGGCTCGCCATCGAGCCCCTTGTTGACCTCCGTCACCGTGCCGGAGGCCGGGGAGTAGATTTCGGAGGCGGCCTTGACCGACTCGACGACCGCCGCCTCGTCGCCCTGCTTCAGCACCTTGCCGACCGCCGGGAGTTCGACGAACACAATGTCCCCCAGCTGCTCCTGGGCGAAATTGGTGATGCCGACGACGGCACTGTCGCCCTCGACGCGGATATATTCGTGGTCCTTGGTGAAGCGGATCGTCGGTTCGGCCATGGGTATCCTCAGGCGGGTTTGCGGAAATAGCGGTGGGGGACGAAGGGGAGCGCGGTGACCTGCGCCAGCTGGGTGCGGCCGCGAACGGAAACGCCGAGCCGGGTGCCGGGCGCGGCAAAAGCAGGGGGCACGAACCCCAGGGCGATGGCGCGGCCGAGGGTCGGCGAGAAGCCGCCGCTCGTTACCCGGCCTATCGCCGTGCCGTCGCCATCGAGGATTTCCGCCCCGTCGCGCGCCGGTGCGCCATCGACCAGCAGCCCGACCCGGAGGCGAGCCAGGTCGCCGGCGAATTCGCGCAGGATGCGGGGCGCGCCAGGGAAATCGGCGGCCTCGCGGCGGCGCTTGCCGACGGCGAAATTGAGCCCTGCCTCGGTCGGCGACACGGTCTCGTCGAGGTCGTGGCCATAGAGGGGCAACCCGGCCTCGAGGCGCAGCGAATCACGGGCGCCGAGGCCGATGGGTTTTACGCGCGGGTCGGCGAGCAGCGTGTCCCAGACCTCGGTGGCCCGATCGGCCGGGACGAGCAGTTCGAAGCCGTCCTCGCCGGTATAGCCGGAGCGGGAAACCATCAGCCGGGCGCCGCGCCAATCGAAGGAATTGTAGGTCATGAAGCCGAGCCCGGTCGCCTCGGGCAGGAAATCGGCGAGCACGGCGACGGCTTCCGGACCCTGCAGGGCGAGCAGCGCGCCATCGTCGCCGCGGGTGAATTTCGCACGCTGGCCCGCCGCCGCGGCGAGCAGGCGGAAGTCGTTCTCCTTGGTACCGGCATTGACGACGACGTAGAGCGTGCCGGCAAAGCGGGGCGAGCGCGCGATCATCAGGTCATCGAGCGTGCCGCCGGCCGCGTTGAGCAGCAGCGTGTAGCGGATCTGCCCGGGCTTGAGGCTCTGGATGTCGCCGGGGATCAGCGGCTCGACCAGCGCCGCGACCGCGGCATGGTCGGCCACCGCATCGCCGGAGGGCGCCGCCAGTTCGAGGAAGCTCGGGCCCATGTGCGAGACATCGAACAGCCCGGCGTGCTCGCGCGTCCACTTGTGCTCGGCAATGATGCCGGTGGGATACTGGACGGGCAGCGAATAGCCCGAAAACGGCACCATCCGCCCGCCGAGCGCGAGGTGCCGGTCGTTGAGCAGGACGGATTTCAGTGGTTCGGTCGGCGCATCGGCCATGGGACACCAAGGGTTGACGGCACACGCGCGGCCGATGCCGCGCCGTTGTGCCCCCTCTGTCCGCTAACCTGAGAGATTTCCCTGCCGCCTATGGACAGGTTGCTCCTTCGGTGAGGCGAGATCGCCTGCTTTCCAGAGTGAGCCCCAAGAGGCTCATTTTGCTTCGATAACCCACGAGCCTTGCGGCCTGCCGGACTATCTTGGGTGACGGCGGTCCTTTTGCCTGAGAGTTTCCGGGGCGGTTGCTCCTTCGGCGCCCCACCGGGGTGGGGTCTCTCCCGCAGTCCAAAATACGATGGGCGAGAATCCGCCGGGCGTCAACTGGCGTCTTCGCAGGTGCGATGCACCTTGGCTCGGCTTTCGCACTCCCCTTGCGGGACCCTGTGGCGCCGAACGAGGGCGAGTGCCGAGAACTACCCGTTGGCCTTGCCGCTGCCCGAGTCGAAGCCGACCCAGATGACGATGTCCTCGCCGCCGAGATAGGGGATGGCGACGTTGTCGACGACCTTGACGAACTCGGCCGACTGGGCGGGCGGGGTGATGGCCACCGGCACGGCGTATTTTTCCGAGAACACGGCGGCGCCGTTGCGCTCGACGGTGAAGCGCAGCGGCACGTTGACCGAGGTTTCCTTACCCGACGGTCCGAGCAGCACGCGGCCGATGACGCCCATCTTGACGGTGATCAGGCCGTTGGAGACGACGCAGTTGCGCGTCTCCTTCTCGAAGTCGGCCTGGTAGTGCAGGTCGCCGGCGTTGCCCGGCTTGCCGTTGCCGTAAAAGAACAGCGCCTCGGCGCCGGGACGCACCTTGATCGGCGGGCATTCGGTGGCAATGGCCGGCAGCGCGCTGGCCTGGCCCTGGGCGATCTGGGCCGGCGTGGCGCTGGCATTGGCCTGCGTGGTGTCGCTGCTGCCCGAGCCGAACATGTCCAAGCCGCAGCCGGAGAGCCCGAGCGCAAGGACGCCAACCGCGATGATCCGCAGGCCTGCTCCGCCCGCGATCGTCCTAGAGTTCATCAATGCCTTCCCCCAACAGCGCGCCCTGGCTTGTCGCACGCCTCTTCCAACCTCGATCCCGGGCCGCTGCCCGCGCCCGGGATATTGCCGAAGGGCCACACTTGCGGGCGCCCCTTGCTGCGCTTTCCGACCGGCCTCGACCGCGGCAACCGCCGCGATGCCCGTGCCTGCCGTCCCTAAACCGTGGCTCCCTGAAGCGCCAGAAGAATGGCAGCCGCGCCGCTGCCGGTCACCTGCCCGGGGCTGTCCTCGACGAAGACCTCGCGAACCGTGCCGTTGTCGATGATGAGCGCCGCCCGGACATAGCGCAGGCCCATGCCGCCGGCGCTCATGTCGCGGTCTAGCCCGAGGGCCTTGGCCAGTACGCCATTGCCGTCGGCGATGAAATCGATGACGCCGAGCGCCTCGGAGGCGGCGGCCCAGGCCTTCATCACATGATGATCGTTCGTCGCGGCGCAGACAATGCGATCGGCGCCCGCTTGGCGCAGCTTGCCGGCATTGGCGAGGAAGCCCGGCAGGTGATTGGTGTGGCAGGTAGGCGTAAACGCCCCCGGCACGCTGAAGAACACGACGCGCCCGGTGCCGAGAAGCTGATCGCTGGTGGTGTCGGAAATTCCGGTGGCATCGACCAGTTTGACGGGGACCGAAGGCACCTGGTCGCCCGTTTCGATCAGCTTCGTCATGCCGTCTCCCTGCTGTCGCACTGCCCCAACGGCCAAAACCGCGGGGCACCATAAATCAGGGCCGTGGCGCCGTCACCTGCCCCGACACCTCGTAGGCGCCTTTCGGCGTCATGAACGTGAGCTCGACGGGCTGGTGGGTCCAGTCGAGCGACCCGACCTTGCCCCGAAGGGTTAGGAGAAGTGATCGGCCATCGGGGCTTTTTTGCGGCGCGTCGAACACCGTCGTCGGGTCGGCCGTGGAGACGAGGATCGAGGCCGGATCGACGCTCTGGTCGGTGACGGTCAGGTGCAGCGCCCCCTGGCCGGGGTCGAAAGCGAGCTCGGCAAAAGGCGGGGTCGGGCCATCCCACGGCAAGGGCGTCAGCGCCTCGGCCTGCTTCAGCCGGATCGTCTGGCTCAGATCCTGCCGGGCGAACTGCAGTGGCAGGGAAAAGCTGGCCTGGACCGGCACGCAGACATCCGAGCAAACGCCCATCACCACGCGGGCGTTGAGCACGGCGCCGGCCTCAACGGCCGTCACGACGACCGGCAGCACGGTCGGGCCATGATAGACATAGTCGAGGTAATCGCCGCTCGTCTCGGCGGCGGGATAAGGCCATTCGATCGCCGGCTTGCCCAGCCCGGCCGACCCTGCGACGTCGATCTCGGTGGGGATGCCGGTCTCGCCCGGCTGCCGCCAGTACGTACGGTAGCTCTGCGGCATGTCGAGCTCGATGCCGACCAGTGTCGTGCCATCGGGCCGGCGCACGTCGGAGCTGATGAGGCGAAGCTTTGCGCCGGGCGCGACATCCTGCCACGGGGTGGCGGCGGCCAGGGCAACGGTGGGAAAGAACAGGGCGGCGAGAACAGCAAGAATGCGCATGAGCCCTCGCATAGCGGAAGCAAGCCCCGGGGGAAATGCACATCCGATCAGCGCCCCGTGATCGCCTGGGGTGCTTGGCAGGGAGCGCCACTACGGTCTAGCATATGTAGTGGGGGGCCGGGAGAAACCGATGCTTTCGCTCAAGGGCCAGTTCTTGGTTGCCATGCCGGACATGGGCGACGAACGTTTTCGCGATACCGTGATCTACCTGGTGGGACACGGGGACGAAGGCGCCATGGGGCTGGTGGTCAACCAGAGCCTCGAAGATATGCGCTTCGGCGACATCCTCGAGGAACTCGAACTCGGCGCGCCCAACGAGATCATCCGGCTGCCCTCCCGCATCCGCGACCGCAAGGTGCTGCGGGGCGGACCGGTGCAGCGCGGGCGCGGCTTCGTGCTGCACTCGGACGACTATTTCCGCGACGGCAATTCGTATGCCGTCAGCGAGGACATCTGCCTCACCGCGACCCTCGACGTGCTCAAGGCGATCGCTTTCGGCGACGCACCGGCGCAGGCGCTGTTCGCCCTCGGCTATTGCGGCTGGGGCGCCGGGCAACTCGAGGACGAAATCCTCGGCAATGGCTGGCTCACGGTGCCGTTCGATCGCGACCTGCTGTTCTCGACGCCGCTCGAACAGCGCTATGACCGGGCGCTCGGCACCCTCGGCATCACCCGCGCCTCGCTGAGCCCGGCCGCCGGCCGGGCGTAATGCCGCTGCCGCCTGGACGAGACGAACCGCTGATCGACATCGCGGTTGAGCCCAAGACCAAGGCCGACCAGGAGAAGATGGGTCAGGCGCTGGCCCCGCGATTGAGGGCAGGTCATCCTTGGGCTGCAACGCTTGTGACGATATGCGTCAAGCAAAACAGAGATTCCCGCTTTCGCGGGAATGACCTGGCGCGTGTGGAACTGGGCTCTCGAAAAGTCACGGCGTCATTCCCGCGAAAGCGGGAACCTCCGTTACCGGCCATGCCACACACCAGGCATTCAACCGACCGTTGACTACTGCGCCGGCTGCTTGCGGCCGACGGCCTGGGATTGCAGCTTCTTCTGGATTTCGGCGCCGGTCATAGCCGAGCCGAAGGCAAAGCCCTGGGCGTAGTTGCAGCCGAGGGCGCGCAGGCGATCGATCTCGTCGAGGTTCTCGACCCCCTCGCCCACCACCAGCAAATCGAGGTCGACGGCCAGCGCCACGATGGCGCGGATGATGGGCACCTGGGTGTGGGCCATGCCGCGCTCGTCGTTGATCTGCACGAACGGCGCCGGAATCTTGATGGTGTCGATGGGGAAGCGGTGGAGGTAGCTCAGCGACGAGTGGCCGGTGCCGAAATCGTCGAGCGCGAGGCCGACGCCGAGGCCGCGCAGCGCGGTGAGCATATAGGCCGAATGCTCGGGATTGGTCATCGCCTGCGACTCGGTGATCTCGAGCTTGAGGTGGCGGGCGATGCCCCGGTTTTCCTGCACGACGCGCCTGAGGTCGCTGAGCAGGCTCTCGGTCGCCAGCTGCGACGGCGACAGGTTGATCGAGACGAAGAAATCGGGCGGCAGCGACAAGAGGTTGAGCCAGTCGCGCAATTGCGTCGCCGCCTGCTCGAAAGCCAGCCGGCCCAGCCGCTCGATGAGCCCCGAACGTTCGGCGAGCGGGATGAATTCGTCCGGATTGACGACGCCGCGGCTCGGATGGTTCCAGCGCATCAGCGCCTCGGCGCCGGCGATCGAGCCCGACTGGATGTCCATGATGGGCTGGAACTGCACCTGCAACTCACCCTGCCGCAGGCCGCGATCGAGGTCTTCCTCGGTGGCGCGGTTGTAGGCGGTGATGGTGCGAGCCGAGGCGCGGTAGGCCTCGATCCGGTCGCCGCCAAGCCGCTTGGCGTGATACATGGCGAGCTCGGCATCGCGGAGCACGTCGGCGGCACTGGCCGGATTGTTGTCGTAGATGGTGACGCCGATCGAGGCGCTCAGGATCAGGTCGCGCTCGCCGAAATTGAACGGCGCCTTGAGCGCCTTGCGGATCTGTTCGGCGGTTTCGGCGATCTTGGGCGCCGCCTGTTCGGAAGCGAGGATGACCGCGAACTGGTCGCCGCCGAGCCGCGCCACCGTATCAAGCGGCCGCATGACGCGGGCGATGCGGCGGGAAATGGCGAGCAGCACCGAATCGGCCGCCGAGTGCCCGACCTTTTCCTCGAGCTCGATGAAGCGGTCGATGTCGATGAGGAACACCGCTGGCTTGACGCCGCCCGGCGCCTTGGCGCGGGTCAGGGCGCGGTCGAGCCGGTCGAGGAAGAGCTGCTTGTTGGGCAGGCCAGTCAGGCTGTCGTGCACCGAATCGTGCAGCAGCCGGTCGCGGGCGCTGCGTTCCTCGGTGACGTCCTGCAGCGTGCCGACGATGCGGTTCACCTGGCTGTCGCCGCCCAATACCGGCTTTACCCGCATGCGGAAGGTGCGGTAGCCGCCATCGTGGCTGGCGATGCGGATATCGGACGAGACCTTGCCGCGCCGCAGTTCGACCAGCGTATCGAAGGCGGTGCGGAAGCGATCCCGGTCCTCGGGGTGGATGCGGTCGAGCCAGCGCTTGATGGCGCCGCGCAAGGCGCCACGACGTTCGCCGAGCCGGGTCGCCAGTTCCTCGGAGACGCTGACGCGGTCGCGCTCGATGTTCCAGTCGAAGACGAAGTCGCCTGAACCGGTCAGCGCCAAAGCGCGCCGCTCGACCTCCGACAGCGTGCCGATCGAGACCTGCCCGTCGGCGAAGGCGTGTTGCACCGAGGTGAAGCCCAAGAGCATCACCAGCAGCACCAGGCCGCCGGCGACCGCCGGCTGGGCCACGTCGTTTGAGACCTGCCCCGAGATCACCAGCCAGGAATAGAACAGCCAGGCGATGTAGATGATCCAGGTCGGCACCAGCAGCACCGCACGGTCATAGCCGCGCAGCGCCAGCAGCAGGATGAGGAAGAAGCCCGAGAGCCCGAGCAGCGCCAGCACCAGGCGGGCAACGGTGACGGCGATCGCCGGCTGGAAGAAGGCGAAGGTCAGCAGCGCCAGGAACACCGCCGCGAGGGCCAGCGCCAGGTGGATGAAGCGCAGATGCCATCGGTGGAGGTTGAGATAGATGAAGAGGAAGCCGAACAGCGTTGTGGCGATCAGCGCCTCGGAGGCGGCGCGGAAGGGCTGCATGTTGCCATTGCCGATGCCGAGCAGCCGCCCAAGCACGCCGAAATCGATCAGCAGATAGATCAGCACCGCCCAGGAAAAGGCGGCGGTGGCGGGGAAGATGCCGCGCCCCTTGACGGCGAACATGATGGTGAGGAACACCGCGCCGAGGCTCGAAATGCCGAGCACGACGCCGCGAAACAGCGTGAACGAGTTGACGTAGTCGCGGTAGGCGTCGGGCTTCCACATGTAGAATTCGGGGAGCTGGCCCGACGACAGCTCGGCCACGAACGTCACCGTGGCGCCCGGATCGAGGGTCACGTCGAAGACGTCTGCTTCGCCGTCGACAACGCGGGCGGGCCGGATGCCCTGGCTCGGGGTCAGCGCCTTGACGCGCTCGTTGCCGAGATCGGGGTGAAGGATGCCGGAACCCGGCAGGCTGAAGAACGGGGCGACGAGCAGGCGCTCGATCTGCGCATCGGAATCGTTCTTGAGCGCGAACAGCGCCCAGTCGGGGTTGGCCCCCTGCGTCGCCGACAGCACCTCGATGCGCCGGATGATCCCCGAGGCGTCGGGGGCAGTCGAGAGCTGCACCTTGCCAGCATTGCCGTGCACGATCTCGATGACGTTGGCCAGATTTACGGCGTTGACGTCCTCTGGGACCGAAATCACCTGGAAAGCGTAGACCGGCAATACCCCGACAAGCGCGAACAGCAGACTCAGCCCGAGTACGATGATGTTGCGCATTAAGGTGAGGGGCGTCCCAGGAATTCAGGCGAAACTGGTAGCGGGCTTTGCGGTCTGCCACAAGCTTTCAAGGCGCGGGCCGCCGCAGGTCCCGCTCGTGCTGTTCCCGGGTCAGGCCGAACAGCACATGGTCGGCCCACCGGCCGTCGATCTGCAGGTAATTTTCCGCATAGCCCTCCTCCCGGAATCCGCTTTTTTCAAGAACGCGGCGCGAGGCGATATTGGTGGGCAGGAAGGCGGCATGAATGCGGTGCAGCCCGAGCGTGTTGAAGGCGAACCCGACTACCGCGCCGACCGCGTCGGTCATCAGCCCCTTGCCGGCATATTGCTGCCCCATCCAGTAGCCGAGGTTGACGTGCTGGGCGGCGCGGCGGCGGATGTTGGAAAGCGTCAGCCCGCCCACCAGCGTCTCCCGCCGGCCCTCGACGACAAAGATCAGGAAGTTGAAATCGGTGCCGAGCGCCGCTTCCCTTCGGCCGCGGACCAGCCGGGACATGAACACGCGCCGCGTCAGGTCGAGCTCGCTCCAGCGCGGCTCATAGGGCTTGAGGAAATCGCGGCTGTCGCGCCTCAGGTTGCGCCAGGCGACGTAGTCGCGCGGGCGCGGGCCGCGCAGCAGCACGCGGGCGCCGCGCAGGGTCGGCGTCTCGTCGCGCGGAGTGAACGGCCAGACCATGGAGCCGGCTAGTTCTTCAGGTAATTGGCGATGGTGTCGTAATCGGTGAGCTTCTCCACCGGGCCGACGCTGGCGAGCGACAGGTTGGCGTTGGAGAAGATCTGGTCGGCGACCTGCTTGACGCGGTCGACGGTGATGCGGTTGATGCGATCGACCGTCTCCTGCAACGGAATGGCCCGGCCCCAGAGGATTTGCTGGCGGGCGAGCTGGCCGGCGCGCGACGACGGGCTCTCGAGCGACATCAGGAGGCCGGCGCGAATCTGGTTGCGCACCCGGATCACCTCTTCCTCGCTGATCGTCTCGGTGGCCTTGCGGAGTTCTTCCAGCACCACCGGCAGCAGGTCGTTGACCTGGTCCTCGCCGGTCGAGGCGGCGATGCCGAAAATGCCGCTGTCAGCGAAGGCCCAGTGGAACGCATAGACCGAATAGCAGAGGCCGCGCTTTTCCCGCACCTCCTGGAACAGGCGCGAGCTCATGCCGCCGCCCAGCACCGAAGCCAGCACCTGCGCGGCATAAAAGCCGTCCGAATTATAGGCACGCCCCTCGAAGCCGAGCACGATGTGGGCCTGCTCATGATCGGACACCAGCCGCTGCTCGCCGCCCACGTAACGGGCCTTCTCGGGCTCGGGCGCGCCGTTGCGCCGCAGCGTGTGGAAGCGGTCGTTGGCGATGTCGGCCAGCTGGTCGTGATCGATATTGCCCGCCGCGCAGATGACCATGTGGTCGCCCACATAGTTGCGATCCATGTAGGAGCGAATCGAGTCGGGCTGGAAGGCATTGACCGAGTCGACGGTGCCCAGAATGGTCCGGCCGATCGGCTGGTCGGGAAAGGCGGCCGACTGGAACAGGTCGAAGACGTGGTCGTCGGGATTGTCGCGGGCGGCGCCGATCTCCTGGACGATCACCTGCTGCTCGCGATCGAGCTCCTGGGCGTCGAACAGCGAGTTCTGCAAGATGTCGGAGAGGATGTCGCCGGCGAGCCGCACATCTTCCTTGAGCACGCGGGCGAAGTAGCCGGTGTGCTCGATCGAGGTCGCGGCGTTGAGGTCGCCGCCGACGTTCTCGATCGCTTCGGCGATTTCGCGGGCCGAGCGGGTGGGGGTGCCCTTGAAGGCCATATGCTCGAGCACGTGGGAGATGCCGTGCTCTTCCGGGGTCTCGCTGCGCGAGCCGGCCTTGACCCAGATGCCGATCGAGGCGCTCTCCAGATGCGGCATGTCGTCGGTCAACACCGTCATGCCGTTGT
>Ga0209233_1000539_pt1 | contig 21403 bp, 18 predicted proteins | sample AraplaCL_Cvi_mCL_FD_184269 | JGI IMG/M metagenome (GOLD analysis project Ga0209233, IMG submission 184269) | Arabidopsis root microbial communities from the University of North Carolina, USA - plate scrape CL_Cvi_mCL (SPAdes) (version 2) | ecosystem: Host-associated > Plants > Roots > Endosphere...
CAGAGCCCGGCTCACGCCCCGGAATCGATACTCGGGTGATACGTAGTTGAGCGTGACGGCGTTGCCACCAAGGGCGCCGACGGCGGCGAGCCGGCCGTCGATCTCCGCCACGAGGAGCGGCGAGCGCACCATCATGGCCCGGACGCCCTCCGGGGTCTTGTTGGAGAGCCATTTCGAAAGGACAGCCGGGTCGCCGCGATGGTCGGCCTCGCAAAGCTGCGTGATCGAGGCGATGAGCACGCGGCTGATTTCCGCGACGTCGGACGGACCGGCATCGCGGATGGCTAGTCGCTCTTTCAGCTCCGGACCACCGACAGGCTGGGCTCGAGCACCCGCAGAACGTTGTCGAGATCGTGGCCGCGCTTCAGCACCCGCCCGTGCTGCGAGATCAGCATGTACTGGCCCTGGCGGTCGCGGTTCTTCGGGTTCTTCTCGATGACGTAGAGCGGCCGTTCGGAATGGTTCCGGTAGATCGAAAACAGGGCCCGGTCGCGCAGGAAATCTATGGCGTAGTCCCGCCAGGCGCCGTCGGCGACATGGCGCCCGTAGAGATTGAGGATGGCCTGCAATTCGCGTCGATTGAAACGGACCGTGGCGGTCGCGCGTGAACTGCCGCCGCGGAACAGCGGATTGTCATTGGTGACGACGACGTCGAGGTGGGGTTGCGGTCTCTGCTCGGCGGCTTGCTCTGCCAACATACACTCCCCTTTAACACAACCGTCATGAAAGCGGTGATTCCGGCCGATGGCAAGGGGCTTGCTCATTTTTGATGCATCGAGCTGATCACGCCTGCTGCATACGCACCATGCAAGAGGCAACGCCCGCCCCCGCCGACTGTTTCCTCCGCGCCATGGAAAGCGCCGCCGCGGTCGTTCTTCGTTTCCCTTGCAGCGGCAAAGACGTATAGCAGGCGGATATCCTGACGGCAGGCGAGGACGAAGTGAACCAGCTCGGGCCCATCGGAGTGGATCGCGCTACCGCGGCGCGGCGGATCGTCGCCCGGCTGTCGGGCGTCATTCCCGCGGACAAGCTGCTGACGGATCCGGTCTATACGTATGCCTATTCGGGCGACGCCAGTTCCTACCGGCTGATTCCGGCGCTGGTGGTATTCATCAATACCGAAGACGACGTACGCGCCGTGCTCGAGGCATCGCGCGCCGAAGGCCTGCCGGTCACCTTCCGCGCCGCCGGCACGTCGCTCTCCGGCCAGGCGATCACCGAGGGCGTGCTGGCCGTCCTCGGCGACGGCTGGCGGAAGATCGCCATCCACGATGGCGGCGAGCGGGTGACGCTCGGACCGGCGATGATCGTCGCCAACGTCAACACACAGCTCAAGCGCTTCAACAAGAAGCTCGGACCGGACCCGGCGAGCCAGGCGACCTGCAAGATCGGCGGCGTCGTCAACAACAATTCGTCCGGCATGTGCTGCGGCGTCGCCTACAACACCTATCACACCATGCAGCGGCTCAGGGTGATGCTGACCGACGGCACGGTGCTCGATTCCGGCGACCCGCAATCACGCCAGGCGTTTGAGAGGAAGCGCCCGGAGTTGCTGCAGGCGCTGCATGCGCTCCACCACGAGGTCGCCGCCGATCCGGAGCTCGTGGCGCTGATCCGCCGCAAGTACAAGATCAAGAACACGGTGGGCTATTCGCTCAACGCGCTGCTCGACTTCCATGATCCGATCGACATCCTGACGCACCTGATCGTCGGCTCGGAAGGCACGCTCGGCTTCGTTTCCGAGGTCACCTACAACACCATAGACGAGCATCCGTTCAAGGCCACGGATTTGGTGCCGTTCCCCGACCCGCATTCGTGCGCCGAGGCGATCATGCGCCTCTCCAACGGCGGCGTGCAGACCACGCTGGGGGTGACGGCGGCCGAATATATCGAGCGCCGCGCCCTGGCCACGGTCGAGCATCTTGCGCCGCTGGCTTACCTCAAGCCATTCCTGACCGAGAACTCCCCGGCGGTGCTGATCGACGTCTCGGCGCCGGACGAAGCGTCGCTGCAGGCCGAGCTCGAAAAGACCATAAGAATCCTGCGCGAGGAGGGTGCGACCAACATCGCCTTCTCGACCGACGAAGCGCGCAGCCATGCCCTGTGGGACGTGCGCAAGGGCTTCTTCGCCTCGGGCGGCGCGGCGCGGCCCAAGGGCACCTCGATGCTGACCGAGGACGTGGCGGCGCCGATCGACCGGCTCGCCGATTTCGTCATCGAGATGCGCGAGCTGCTCGACCGGCACGGCTACCACGACGCCATCATCTTTGGACACGCGCTGGCGGGAAACCTTCACTTCCAGGGCAGCGACGATTTTTCGAAGCCCGGTGCGGCGGAAAAGTTCGATCTGTTCAACCAGGAACTGAGCCAGCTGGTGTCGGTGAAGTACAAGGGCTCGCTGAAGGCCGAGCACGGTACCGGCCGCGCCATTGCCCCCTTCGTCGAAGCCGAGTGGGGCGCGACCGCCTACCGGCTGATGCAGCGGGTCAAGGCGCTGTTCGATCCCGAGGGGCTGCTCAATCCCGGCGTACTGCTCAACGCCGACGACAAGATTCACGTCAAGAACCTCAAGCTGATGACGCCGGCCGACCCGATCGTCGACCTCTGCATCGAATGCGGTTTTTGCGAGCCGGCCTGTCCTTCGGCGCAGCTGACGCTGAGCCCACGGCAGCGTATCGCCATCACCCGCGAGCGGGCCCGGCTTCGCCTGACGGGCGAAAATCCCGAACGGCTGAAGGCACTCGACGATGGCTTCGAATATGCGGGCCTCCAGACCTGCGCTGCCGGCAATGTCTGCGCCCTGCGCTGCCCGGTCGGCATCGAGACCGGCACTATGGTGATGGGCGAGCGCGCCCGGCGCCGCACCGAAAAAGCCCGCAACACCGCCCATTGGGTAGCCGACCACACGCGGGCCACCGAGACGGCGATGCGCATCGGGGTCGGCACGCAGGCGCTGTCGCGCACCATCATCGGCGACGGTGCGACCGATGCGCTGGCCGGCTTCGCGCGCCGCGTTTCCGGCGACCGCATCCCCCGCGTCAGCAAGGCACTGCGACCGGGGCCGGGCGCGCCGGCGAGGCCCAATCCCCACCAGTCGCCGAAGGCCGACGGCCTGCCGGTAAGCGTCGCCCAGCAATCGGCGCCGCGCGGCAAGGTGGTCTATTTCCCGGCCTGCCCGACCCGTCTTTTCGGCGCCCCGGCCAAGGTCGGCGAGCTCGATCTGCTGCCAACGCCAGAGGCGGTGATGGCGCTGCTGCGCCGCGTCGGGTTCGAGGTGGTTGTCCCGCCCGATCTCGATGGCAGCTGCTGCGGCCAGCCCTGGCAGTCGAAGGGCTTTCCGGAGGAATCGAAACGCGTCGGCGATCGGCTCGAAACCGAACTGACGGCGCTGTCGGCCGGCGGCCAGCTGCCCGTCCTCACCGACGCCTCGACCTGCGCCAAGCACCTCAAGGCCGATGCCCGCACTGCCGGCGTGGCCGACAGCGCCGAGTTCCTGCTGAAGGAAGTGCTGCCGCATCTGACCATCACGCGGCCGGTGCCAGTCGTTGCCGTGCACCACAACTGCTCGGCGCAACGGATGAGCGAGCAGCCGGCGACGGAAGCCGTGGCGAAGGCCTGCGGCAATGGCCGCATCGCCGTGCTGAATTCGGTGAGCTGCTGCGGCTATGCGGGCGACAAGGGGCTCTTCACCCCCGAGCTCAACCAATGGGCGACCCGCTTCGCCAAATCGGACATTCCGGCCGATTGCACGATCGGTGTTTCTACCGTCTCCACCTGCGCCTCCGGCCTCACCGAACGGGCCGGCGTCCCCTTCGTGTCGCTCGCGAGCCTGCTCGAGGCCGTCAGCCGGCCGGCAGCATGACCCCTCACCCCCTGCCGGACCCTCTCCCACAAGGGGAGAGGGCATGTTGCGGCGAGGCGTCCGGTCCCCTTGCCTTCTCCCCTTGTGGGAGAAGGTGGTCCGCAGGACCGGATGAGGGGTGGGGGCGATGACCACCCTCACCATCAGCGCCCTCGGCCAGCGCGGCGAAGGCGTGGCGGAAGTCGACGGCAAGCGGGTGTTCGTGCCGCTGACCTTGCCGGGCGAGACCGTCGACATCGCGATTGCCGGCGAACGCGGCACGCTCGAGGCCATCGTCGTGCCGAGCCCGCATCGCGTCGCAGCGTTCTGCCCGCATTTCGGGGTTTGCGGCGGCTGCCAGCTGCAGCATCTCGATGCCGAGACCTATTCGGCGTTCAAGCGGGGGCTCGTCGAGACGGCACTGAGCCACGCCAACATCGATGCGCCGGTGGCGCCGCTGCTCGATGCCCGAGGCGCGGGCCGCCGACGGGTCACGCTGCATGCGCGGAAGAACGGGGCCGGCTTCATGGCTTTCCATAGCCACGATCTTCATCCCATCGATCGCTGCCCAATCCTCGTTCCGGCGCTCGCCACGGCGCCGGCCATCGCCCGCGCCGTCTATGCGGCGGTCGGCGATTGCGATGTCTCCATCACTGCGACGCTCACCGGTCTCGACGTCGCGGTGCGGCCGGACCGCAAGGCGCGTGTCGAACGGCTGACGCCGCTGGCGCAGCAACACGCCGTGGCGCGGCTGTCGCTCGACGGCGAGACGGTGATTCAGGCGCAAGCGCCGGTGATCCGCATGGGCAATGCCCTGGTCGAGATCCCGCCGGGGAGCTTTCTCCAGGCCACCGAGGCGGCCGAAGCCACGCTCTCCGCGTTGGTGGTGGCGGGCCTCGCCGACTCGGCGGCCATCGCCGACCTGTTTTGCGGCGTCGGCCCCTTCGCGCTCCGGCTCGCCGAGCGGACCAGGGTCTATGCCGCCGATAGCGACAAGGCTGCCATCGCCGCGCTGGCGCAGGCTCGCAACAAGGCACGCGGCCTCAAGCCGCTCACCGCCGAGCGGCGCGACCTGTTCCGCGAGCCGCTCACCGCCATCGAGCTCAACCGCTTCGACGGGCTGGTGTTCGATCCGCCGCGCGCCGGGGCCGAGGCGCAGGTGAAGGAGATCGCGCGTAGCAAGGTGAAGACCGTCGTTGCGGTTTCCTGCGAGCCCAAGACCTTCGCCCGCGATGCCAAGCTTCTAGTGGAGGGCGGGTATCGGCTCGAGGGCGTCACGCCGGTCGACCAGTTCGCCTGGTCGACGCATGTTGAACTGGTCGGGGTGTTCCGGCGGTAGGGGATGTATTCCTGGCCCACCCCTCACCCGCCTTCCGGCACCCTCTCCCACAAGGGGAGAAGGCAGCAAATCGACAGGTTGTGCCTCGCCTAGCCTTCTCCCCTTGTGGGAGAAGGTGGTCCGAAGGACCGGATGAGGGGTGGGCCACCAGCTCGGCGGTTCCTGCGGACGAGGAGAAACCATGCCTCCCTACAAGCCCTCGATCGCCCACACGCAGCTCGGCGATGAGTTCTACGATCCCGTCGAGCCGGCGCGGTTCCCCCAGCATATCGTGCGCTACCGCAACCAGCGTTGGGCGCGGCGGGTGGGCCTGGATGGACTGTCCGAGGCGCAATGGCTCGGGCATTTCGGCCGCTTCGAGCCCCTGCCGGGCAGCCTCGAACGGCCGTTGGCGCTGCGCTATCACGGGCACCAGTTCCAGACCTACAATCCCTATCTCGGCGACGGCCGGGGGTTTCTGTTTGCCCAGGTGCACGACCTAAAAGATGGCCGGCTGCTCGATCTCGCGACCAAGGGGTCGGGCCGTACGCCGTGGTCGCGCACCGCGGACGGGCGACTGACGCTCAAGGGCGGCGTGCGCGAGGTGCTGGCGACCGAAATGCTCGAAGCGCTGGGCGTCGACACCAGCAAGTCGTTCTCGCTGATCGAAACCGGCGAGGAACTCGAGCGGCACGACGAGCCTTCGCCGACCCGGGCCGGCGTGCTGGTGCGGCTCAGCCACTCCCACATCCGCATCGGCACGTTCCAGCGCCTGTCGCATCTCGGCGATGAAGCCGGTCTCGAAAGGCTCCTCGATTACGCCGTCCGCACCTATCTGCCGCAGAGCTGGCGCGACGGACGAGCAGAACGCGCCGCGGCCTTTCTCGAGCAGGTGGCGAGGCGGGTCGCCCGCACCGGGGCGCGCTGGATCGCGGCAGGGTTCGTGCACGGTGTGCTCAACACCGACAACATCAACATCACCGGCGAGAGCTTCGACTACGGCCCGTGGCGCTTCCTGCCGACCTATGATCCGGCCTTTACCGCCGCCTATTTCGACGAAAGCGGCCTCTATGCCTTCGGCCGGCAACCCGATGCGCTGGCGTGGAATCTGACCCGCCTCGCCGAATGCCTCGTGCCGCTTTCGACGATCGAGCAATTGGAGCCGGCGCTCAACGCTTTCTGGCCGGCGTTCCGGACCGAAGTTTCCGCGGCTGTTCTCGACCGGCTGGGCCTCGTCCCCGAGAGCGAAACCGCCGACAGCGATTTGCTCACGGGCATCCTGACCTTCCTGTTCGAGACCCAGATGCCGTTCGAGCAGTTCTTCTTCGACTGGTATGGCGGGGCGCTAAGCCAAGGTCGGGCCGAGCGCAGCCCCGCCGCCAGCCACTATATCGGTCCGGCCTTCGCGCCGCTTCGGCGGCAGATCGATGCGCGCCGCCCCAAGCCCGGGCTGCGGCTCGACCACCCCTACTTCGCCCGGGCGACGCCGCGCACCATGCTCATCAACGAAATGGAAACCATTTGGGCGCCGATCGCCGAGCGCGACGATTGGTCGCTGTTTTCGGCCGCACTCGATGAGATCGCGCAGCTGCGCGAGGCCTATTGGGGTTGAATAGCGGCGGATGAGCGCCCTATTCGTGGCTGTCAATGCCACGGGCGGAACCAAAAACCTTAAGGATCGTTAGGGTGTTGTGCTTCAGAAGGCCAACTGCATTTCGATCACACTGGCGCCCCATTCGACCAATACTGGCCTCGTCGAAATTGGGGAGCAGGAGATATGACGATGCCCAAATTTACGCGATTGGCCACCGCCGCCGTGCTTCTCGGCTTGGTTGCCACGCCCGCGCTGGCCGCGGGAATTAGTGTTTCGCCCGCCGGCTCGTGGGTGTCCTCGGACGGCCAGGCGCATGTGAGCGTCACGCTGTGCGGCGACGGCACCCAGCTGTGTGCTCGGCTGACCGGTGTGTCGGGCGACGCGCGGACGCCGCAGAACCTGAAACTGATCAACACCTATGTGGTGAAGGGCGCCGAACTTGCCGACACCAATACGTGGGCAGGCACGGTGCACTTCAACGGCCAGACCGCGGATGGGCACATCACGCTCGTCAGCGCCTCGACCATCACGGTCAGCGGCTGCCAGCTTGGGATGTGCAAGACGTTCGAGTTCCGCCGTGTAGGGCATGTGACGAGCACGCCCTCGGCGACCATTGCCGACGCCTCGGCGGAGTTGCCGGCCCGGACCGTGGCGCTCTCCGTGCCGGAATAAGCTCGGCGTTGCCGGCCCTCGTGGTTCGACAAGCTCACCATGCGGGCGGCGCCTAGTATAGCCTGGGGCACCTCATTAAAAGCCTAAGGTTTGCCGGCGCTGCCGTGTAGGATCTTTTCGACGGCGGCCTTGATGGCGTCGCCCGCTTTGCTCGCATGTTCGCCGGTCTTGGACTGTAGCTCATCGATGGCGTGGTCGACGGCTTGCTTGACGGTCGCCGCGGTGCCGCCGCGCTGGTATTCCCGCACGATGACGGTCTCGAGCCGGGCGACGATGGCGTCTACAGTGTAGTCCTTGTTGAGGCTGCTCTCCCGGTGGGCGATCACCGAGTAGATGTCGATCGACGAGTCGATGGTGCGGCCCATTTCGACCACCTTGTAGAAGCGACCGCCTTCGACATCGCCCTTCAGGACGAGATCCATGGCAGCCACGCCCAGGGTCAGCGGCACCTGGAAGAAATTGTGCAGGTTGTTGAGTGCCAGTTTTGCCTCGAACACCGCAACATCGCGCAGGAAGCGCCAGCGCGCACCCGTCGACGCCCCGGGCTCCTCGGCCGGCGTGGTGAGAGCTGGCAGGTCGGTCATGGGCGTCCCCGGTCAAAACCTCTGCGGCAATATCGTGCCTGCTCACGTTGGCAACAAGGCGTCCGGCTTGAATTTCCCGGCGGCCAAATGCCTAGGGCCTGATGCTGTTGCGAACTTGCCGCGACGGCTCAGGACACCGCGCGCGGCAGTCTGATCTCGGCTCTGAGCCCACCCTCGACGCGATTGGTCAGCGTCAGCGTGCCGCCATGTGCCTTGACGATGCTGCGGGCGATGGCGAGGCCGAGACCGAGGCCCCCGGTCTCGATGCTACGTGACGCCTCGAGCCGCACGAACGGCTCGAACGCCGCCTCGATCTGGTCGGGCGGCAGGCCCGGCCCTTCGTCGTCGACGACGATCGATGCAGTTGCATCGGTGGCAGATACGCTGAGTTTCGCGCTGCTGCCATAGCGGATGGCGTTTTCGGCCAGGTTGCGAACGGCCCGTTTCAGCGCGATTGGGCGACAGCCGCAGCGCACGGGGGAGACCGGCCCCAGCGTCACGGGCGCGCCGGCGAGGTGGAATTCGGCGACGATCTCACCGACGAGGTCGGCCAATGCCACGACCTGCGTCGGCTCGCTCGTGGCCTCGGCGCGGGTGAAGGCGAGCGTTGCCTCGCAGATGGTGGTCAATTCGTCGATGGTAGCGATGATGCCGTCGCGAGTGGCTTCGTCGTCGATGAACTCGGCCTTGAGCCGCAGCGTCGTGATGGGCGTCCTGAGGTCATGGCTGATGCTGGCGAGAAGCCGTAGTCGATCCTTGAGGAAGACGCTGAGGCGCTCCTGCATGGTGTTGAAGGCGCGCGTCGCGGCGACGACCTCCGATGGACCGCTGGCGGGCAGGGGGGCGACTTCCTCGCCCCGGCCGAGCCGGTCCGAAGCCTCGGCAAGCGAGCGTAGCTGGCGCGTCTCGAAGCGGATGGCGAGCACGACGACAACGGCAACCGCCAAAGACGAGATGAGGAACGATACGAACGCCGCGCGGTCGAGGCCGTGCGGATCGCCCACGGTGGTCTTGAGCGTCAGCCAGCGTCCGTCGAGCAGCGGTACCGACATCGAGACGAGCACCTGGTTGGCCTCTTCCCCATCGTCCCGCCGATCACGCTGATCGAGGTGCCCGGCCGGGGCCGTGGCATCGTCGCATGGGTAGCCCGCGGCGGCCGTTTGCCGCCGGATCGAAACTGCGGCTGCGCCGGCGCGGATGCCGTGCATCATGGCGCCCAGCGCGTCGGCGAGCTGGCGCTCGGCGGTGTTCATGCCCGGAACGGATGGGGCGGTAGTGTCCACCGTGGCGCACGAGCCCCGCGAGCCGAAGGCCCCGGCGAGTTGGGGTCCGTCGGCCGCGGGGTACTGATTGAGCAGCCGTGCCAGCGTCACCGTCTCGTTGAGGGCCTGGCTATGCATCAGGCCCTCGACCACCAGTTCCTGCTGGTTGGAGAGCACCAGGGTCAGCACGAGCTGCGCGATCGCCAGCGCGCCGACCAGCAGCACGGCAAGGCGCCCCGCAAGGCTCGCCGGCCAGAGCACGCCGAACAGGCGCTTCATGGCAGCTCTTCGACCTCGGCGGCAAACATGTAGCCTTCGCCCCAGATGGTGCGGATGATGGCGGGCTGCTGGGGGTCGCGTTCGATGCGCTTGCGCAGCCGGCTCACCAGGTTGTCGATGCTGCGGTCGAACATCTGCGGGGTGCGCCCGGCGGTGATGTCGAGCAGCTGGTCGCGCGTCAGGACCGCGCCGGCGCGGGTGACCAGCGCCTGTAGCAGGCGGAATTCGGCCGTGCCGAGCGCCGATTCGTTGCCCTCGCCGTCGAGCAAAGCATGGCGTGGCACATCGAGCACCCAGGGCCCAAAGCGGTAGCGTTTGCGCTCGGCGTCGGTTGCCGGCTGCGGCACGGCAGCCACCCGGCGCAGGATGGCGCGGACGCGCGCCAGCAGTTCCCGTGGATTGAACGGCTTGGTGACGTAGTCGTCGGCGCCGAGTTCGAGACCGACGATACGGTCGGTTTCCTCGGACACCGCCGTGAGCAGCACGATGGGCACGTCGCTGGTCTGGCGGAGCTGGCGGCAGAGCGCCAAGCCGTCCTCGCCGGGCATCATGATGTCGAGCACGATGAGGTCCACTGCGGCGGCGCGCAGCACCTGGCGCATCTCCGCCCCGCCATTGGCGGCGGAGACGCGCAGCCCGTTCTTCTCGAAGAACTTTGCGAGCAAATCCCGGATCTCCCGGTGGTCGTCCACGATCAGGATGTGGGGGGTGCGTTCCATCGCCTTCCTCGTCCAGCAAGCCTTTCGCGCCGCCGCCGCCCGACCGCCAGAGCAAAGTTGTAACCAGATGTCACAGCCGCAGGACGCCGCGACAGCCGCTTACACAATACCGATTTTCTCCCCCGATGGGGCCGTCTAGCGTCGTGGCATCATGAAGCTAAGGAACCAGGCATGAGCCAATCCACCATCGCTGCGAGCAGTTCGCGGTCCGCCGTGTCGGAGCGCTATGATGTGCCGACACTGATCTTCCATTGGCTGACCGTCGTGCTGGTGGTGGTGCTGTTCGCAAGCGCGCTGACGTGGAACTACGTCACGCCGCACGATCGCTTCTGGCGGCCGCTGCTCGAGGATTCGCACGTGTCGCTCGGCGTGCTGTTCGCCGCCGTCATCGTGTTGCGCGTCGTGTGGCGCCTGACCGGCATGCGGCGCCTGCGGCCCGAGGCTGGCGTTTCCGGCGTGCTGTCGCGAATCATGTACGGCCTGCTCTACCTTCTGCTGGTGGCGCAGAGCGCCTCCGGCTTCGTGCTGCGATGGGCCCAGGGAGAGGCTTTCACCTTCTTCTCGCTGTTCCCGATCCCGGCGCTGATGGGGCGGGATCGCAGCCTCGCCGAAACGCTCGAGCAGTTGCACAACTACCTCGGCTGGGCGATCGTCATTCTGGCTTTCGGCCACGCGGTGGCGGCGCTGTTCCATCACTACGTGCTCAAGGACAAGGTGCTCGACCGCATGGCCCTTCACAACGGTCCGGACGCAGCCTGACGCTCCGCTTTGAGGATGGTGACCGGGCCGCTGTCGGCAGGTCACCATCGTAGGCGCACCGGCTCTCACCCGAGCACGATCTCCGCGCTGCGACAGGGTCGCGATCCCAGCTTTCAGCCAAAAATGCCAGCCCGGCCAGCCTGTTGGGGACGCTTCCGGCTGCTCCGAGACGGGCGACAGAATTGTCGCATGATCCGGATTGACGACGTTCCAATCATCGTATTTAGTTCATGTGGAACGTTCCAATCCAAGGGAGCATTGGATGACGACGCTTCGTGTAGGGCTGGTGGGGGCGGGCCTCGTCGGGCAGGCCGAGCACGCATTCTATCTCTGGGAGGAGCGTGAGCGCTTCGCCTTCGTCGGCCTCGCGGACGCCTCCGAGGCGGTCCGGGCTTCGGTCGGGGCGCGCTACGGCATCCCGACCCTTAGCCCCGACCTCGCCGGACTGCTCGGCGCCGGGCTCGATGCCGTCGTTATCGCGGCGCCTGATCCGTTTCACCCGGAACTTGCGATCGCAGCGCTCGACGCCGGGCTCCACGTCATGTGCGAAAAGCCGCTGGCGCTGACCGTCGGCGGCTGCGACCGCATCGCTGCCGCGAGGGATCGTGCGGGCAAGGTGATGCAGGTCGCCTACATGAAGCGCTACGATCCGATCTTCCGGCGAGCGCTCGATTTCCTGCCGAAGCGGATCGAGGACGTGAAGCTGATCTCGGTCGAGGTGAACGATCCCGACCAGGACCCGTTCGTCGCGCATCTGCCGATGACGCGGCCCGACGACATTCCGGCGACGCTGCGGGAAGACTTCCGAGTCAAGAATGCTGCGCAGCTGCGCGAGGCGGCTGGAGGCGAACTGAGCGAGGCCGGGGCGCGGGCGCTGAGCGGCGGCTTCCTGTCGTCGCTGGTGCACGATGTCGCCGTGGTGCACGGTATGCTGGCCCATCTGGGGGTCGAGCTGCCGACCGAAGCCGAGCATGGCGCGGTGTTCGATGCCGGGCGCGGCGTGCAGTTGGCGTTCGGGCTGCCCGGCGGTGGGCGGGTGAGCATGACGCATCTCAACCTCGGCGGCGTTCCCGACTATACCGAGCGCGTCGCCGTCTATTGCACCGACCGTATCGTCGAGCTCACCTTTCCCTCGCCCTATCTGCGGCATCTGCCGACGCGGCTCAGGGTGCTGCGGCGCGACGAGGGCGCCCCGCACGCCCTCGAAACCAGCGAACACCGCACCAGCTACGAGGAGGCGTTCCGCGAGGAACTGCGTGCCTTCCACGCTGCCGCGACGGGGCAGGCTCCGGTGCAGACGACGGTCGAACAGGCGCGGCGAGACGTGGCCCTGCTGACCTCGGCTTTCCTGAGGTCGGGCGCATGAGGATCGGGGTCTATTCGGACTCGCTGCCCAAGCTGTCGCGCCGCGAGCTCTTCGCCTGGTGCGCCGAGCGCGGCGTCGCCGACATCGAGTTGGGCGTCGGCGCGTGGGGGCCGTGGCCCCGGCCCCACCTCGACATCGCGACCGTCGGCGACGCGGCTGAACGCGACCGGCTGGCCGGCGAACTGCGCGAGTTCGGCATCCGGCTCGCGGCGGTCAATGCGGCGGGCAACCTGCTTCATCCCGATCCCGCCAAACGCGCCGATGCGCAAAAGCGCTTCCGCGCTGCGGTCGAGCTGGCGGTGGCGCTTGGCGTCAAGCGCGTCATCACCATGAGCGGCTGTCCGGCGGGCCCCGGCGGCGGCGGCCTTAGCGTCTTTCCGTGCTGGGCGACGTCGGCCGACGACGAGCGCATCTTCGACTGGCAGATACAGAACGAGGTTGGACCGCTCTGGCGCGAGACCAGCGCGTGGCTGGCCAAGGCGGCGCCCGAGGTGATGGTCTGCCTCGAACTGCATCCGGGCGTCACCATCTTCAGCGCTGCCGGTTTCGAGGCACTGCTCCCCTATGTGGGTCGAAACATCGGGCTCAACATGGACCCCAGCCACTTCTGGTGGCAGGGCATCGATCCGGTGACGGTGGTCGAAGCCTTCGGCGACCGCATCGGCTACGCCCATGGCAAGGATACCCTGCTCTACCCCGACCGCATCCGCCGGCAGGGCGTGCTGCACTTTGCGCCCCCCAGCGATCCGGCCAAGGCGCCATGGCACTTCGTCGCGGTCGGCGAGGGACACGACGACGCCACCTGGACGGCGCTGATCCGGGCGCTCCAGCAGGCCGGCTACGACGACGTGGTCTCGATCGAGCACGAAGATCCGCGCTACGATGGCGAGGAGGGCACCAGCCGGTCGCTCGCCGGTCTCGAGCGGGCGCTGGTGCCGCTGGGAGCGAGCGGATGACGACGATCTTCGACGTGGCCAGGCGGGCGGGTGTTTCCAAATCCACCGTTTCGAACGTCATTCGCGGCGACGTGCCGGTCTCGGAAGAGACCCGGGCACGGGTGCAGCGGGCCATCGCCGAAGTTCAGTACCATCCCAATGCCATCGCCCGGTCGCTCAAGGCGCGCAGCAGTACCGCCATCGGCATCGTGGTGCCGGACCTCACCAACCCGTTCTACGCCGAACTCGCGGCGGGCGCCGAGCGGGCGGCCAGCGCGCAAGGCTATGCGGCGCTGATCACCCACACCGAGTGTGCCGACCCCACCGAACTCGAGGCAGCGCGCGCCTTCATCGAACGGCGGGTCGACGGGGTGATCGTGGGCGGCATTTCGCTCGGCTCGTCGCTCCCCACCCTGCTGCTCGACCGCGATATTCCGGTCGTCGTGGCCTCGTTCGGCGAATCCGACGATCCGCGGCTCGGGGTGATCGATCACGACGATCCCAAGGCCATGGAGGCCGTGGTCGATCATCTTTACGAGCTCGGGCACCGGCGGCTGGCGTTCGTCTCCCACCATCTGCGCGAACAGTCCGGCGAGCGGCGCCGCATCGGTTTCGACCAGGCGCTGGCGCGGCGCGGGCTCGTCGCGATCGGGCTCGGCGATGGGGCGACGGCGGTCGCCTGCCACAACGACATGCTGGCGATCGCCACGATGGACCGCATCGAGCGGCAGGGGCTGGTGGTGCCGCAGGATATTTCGGTGGTCGGCTACGACGATATCCCGCTCGCCGCGCATCGCCGCATCAAACTCACCACGGTGCAATCGGATGCCGGCGAGATGGGCCGGCGGGCGGTGGAACTGGTCCTCGGCGCGGCGCGCGATGCCCGACACGTCTCGCACCGCGAAATCATGCCGGCGCAGCTGATCGTCCGGTCGACAACCATGAGGGCCGCCGCGTGAGCTCCGTGCGCTACGAGGGGATCGAGAAGCGCTTCGGCGGGGTAACGGCGCTGCAGGCGCTCGACCTCAAGGTGCCAGACCACGCCTTTCTGGCCCTGCTCGGGCCCTCGGGCTGCGGCAAGACCACGGCGCTCAGGATCCTCGCCGGGCTCGAGCTGCCGACCGGCGGACAGGTGCATATCGGGGACCGCGACGTGACCCGGCTGCAGCCGCGCGACCGGGACGTCGCCATGGTGTTCCAGAGCTACGCCCTCTATCCGCAGATGACGGTGGCGCAAAACATCGCCTATCCGCTGCGCATCCGCAAAATGGATCTCGACGAGCAGGCGCGGCGCGTTTCGGAAGTGTCAGCGGCGCTCGAAATCGACCACCTGCTCGACCGGCGACCGCGGCAGCTGTCGGGTGGCCAGCGGCAGCGCATCGCGCTGGCCCGCGCCATCGTGCGCGAACCGGCGGCGTTCCTGATGGATGAGCCGCTCTCGAACCTCGACGCGCGGCTGCGGCTGACGATGCGGGGCGAGATCAAGCGGCTGTGCCACCGGCTCGGCGCCACGACGCTCTATGTCACGCACGACCAGGCCGAGGCGCTGACCATGGCCGACCTCGTGGCGGTGATGCGCGACGGGGTGCTGCAGCAGCTGGCGCCGCCGGCCGAGGTCTACGACCGGCCCGCCAACCGGTTCGTCGCGACCTTCGTCGGCAGCCCGGCGATGAACGTCCTCAGCGCGGCCGTCGACGACGAGGGCCTGCATCTGGGCGGCCGGACCTTGCCGCTCGAAGCCGCGCGGATCACGGCGTGCCGGGCAGCGGCAGTCACCGCGACCGGTATCCGGCCTGAGGATGTGGCGCTCACCGAACCGGGTGCCGCGGCGCTGCCGGCGGAAGTCTACGTCGTCGAGCCGATGGGCAACGAAACGCTCGTCGACGTCCGGATGGCGGGGGAGCGGCTGACGCTGCGCACCCGCCGGGGCTTCACCGCGCCGATCGGCTCGACCGTCGGCGTCACCTTCGACCCCGCCGACGCCTGCTTCTTCGACGCGGCGGGAACCACGGTGGTGCATCGCGCACCAAAACAGGGAGAAACGTCATGACTGATCATAATCCCTTCCAGCGGCCCATCAGCCGCCGGAGTCTGCTGCAGGGCACTGCCGGGGTGGCAGCAGCCGCGGCACTGGGGGTTGCACCGAGCCTGCCGGCGCGCGCCGCCGACACCAAGAAGGTCATCATCGGCGCTTTCGCCGATGGCGGCCTGACGCCGTTCAAGGAAAAGATCATCCCGCTGGCCAAGGCGCAGGGCTTCGACATCACCTTCCTCGAAGACGAGTACGGGGTGACGCTGGAGAAATGGTTCGCCGATGCCCAGAACAAGGCCGGCCAGTACGACCTCTACCTCCTCGATGATCCGTGGGTGCCGCAGTTCGGTGCCGCCGATGTGCTCGAGGACCTTGGCGCCGCGGGCATCGACGGCAGCAACAGCGACTGGGTCGGGCCGCTGATCGACATGGGCTACTGGCCGCCGCGCGTCGGTCCGCGGGTGAAGGGCTTCGAGAGCGCCACCCCGACGCTGGTGACCGTACCGTTCGTCGGCGACCTGCAGACGCTGACCTACCGGAACGATGTGTTCAAGAACGGCGCGCCGCAGACCTGGGACGACATCATCACCATGGGCAAGGCCGGCGTTGCTGCCGGCACCATCAAGTACCCGGTGGTGTTCCGCGGCGTCACCGGCAACCCGATCGTCACCAGCTGGTATCCGGTGTTCCTGTCGTTCGGCGGCGAGTTCTTCGACGACAAATGGAACGTTACATTCAACAATGCCAAGGGCAAGGCGGCAGCGGAGTTCTTCGTCGGGACGATGAAGCAGAACGCCCCGCCCGGCGTGGTGGAGTTCGATTCCGACCAGGAAGGCGCGGCCATCCTCGGCGGCGATGCCGGGGCGATCATCCAGTATTCGGGCAACGCGCTCAAAGCCGATGATCCGACCCAGACCAAGGTGCCCGGCAAGCTCGATTTCGCGGTCGTTCCCAAGCAGGAAAAGGCTATCGCGCAGCTCGGCATCTTCATTGCCGGCGTGCCGAAATCGGCGCCCAACAAGCAGAACTCGATCGACTTCCTCAAGTGGTACACGAGTGCCGCAACGCAGGTGAAGCTGGCTGAGGCGGGCTCCATTCCCGTGACGCGGAGCGGCTTTGCCGCTCCCGATCCGGGCAACCGCCTCATCCCGGTCGCCCTCAAGCAGCTCGACGCCGGCGCGCTCCCGCGCCCGCGCATGCCCGACTGGGCCAAGGTCGAGGAACTCCTCGGCAATGCCCTCAACAAGGCGCTGCAGGCGGGTTCGGGCGGCGGCGACGCGCTCGACGCGGCGGCGACGCAGGTGACCGCCTACCTCAAGCAGGCGGGCTATTACGGATGACGACGATGGCGCCCACGATCCGCCGTGAGCGCCTCCAGGGGGCGGGGCTCGACGGGGCCCTGCCTTACCTGCTGCTGGCGCCGGCCGTGCTCGTCGCGCTGGCGGTGCTGATCTACCCGCTGTGGGACGGCATTCGCACCAGCACGCAGTTCTATCGCTACGGCCGCCCGCTGCGCGACGTCGGGTTCGGCAACTACATCCAGCTCTGGACCGACCCCGAATTCCTCAATTCGCTCTGGGTGACGGTCAGCTTCGTGACGCTGGCCGTGGCGATCGAGGCGGTGCTGGGGCTCGGCCTCGCGCTGTTCTGTGTCCGCGAATTCCGCGGCATCAGGCTGCTCAGGACGATCCTGATCATCCCGATGGTGATCACCCCGGTGGTGGTCGCGATCGTCTTCCGGCTGATCTACGCCAGCGATGCCGGCATGCTCACCGCCTTCTCGGAAGCGCTCGGCGGCGCGCCGGTGCAGATTTTGGGGCAGGCGGGGCCTGCTTTCCTCGCGCTCGTGGCGCTCGACGTCTGGGAATGGACGCCACTGATGTTCCTCATCATCCTCGCCGGCCTCCAGTCGCTGCCGGTTGAGCCGTTCGAAGCGGCGCGCGTCGATGGGGCGGGGCCGTGGCGCACCTTCGTCGATCACACGCTGCCGATGCTGCGGCCGGTCCTCGCCGTGGCCATCGTGCTCCGGACGATCGACGCCTTCGGCACCTTCGACCAGGTGTTCGTGCTGACCGGCGGGGGGCCCGGGCAATCGACCCTGGTGCTGTCGATCTTCGGCTACAACACCGCCTTCAAGTTCCAGGAAACCGGCTACGCCGCCGCGCTGTTCGTCACCATGGGCCTCATCGTCCTGGCCCTGGCGCTGGGCGCGGTGCGGCTGCTGCGGCGGGTGGAGGCGAACTGATGCTGCGCCTTGCCCGTGCCGCCGTGACGACCGTGATCCTCGTCGTCGTGCTGCTGCCGATCTACTGGATGGTCTCGACCTCGCTGAAACCCAATCGCGAGATCACCCAGGACGGCACGCTCTATCCGCACGCGCCTTCGTTCGACAACTACGCGCACCTGTTCTCGCAAAAGCAGTTCGGCAATTTCCTGCTCAACTCGGTCGCGATCACGGTGGTTTCGGTGGCGCTGGCGCTGACCGCGGGCTCGCTCGCCGCCTATGCCATCGCCCGCTTCCGGCTGCGCTTCGGGCTCGAGCGCTGGATCGGGCTGTCGCTGCTGACGCTGCGCATCGTGCCGCCGGTGGTGATCCTGATCCCGATCTACCTGCTGATGCTGCGGCTCGGGCTGCTCGACACCTGGCTGGGGCTGATCATCACCTACACGGCGCTCAACATCACCTTTTGCGTCTGGATGATGGAGAGCTTCTTCCGCGAGATTCCGCTCGATCTCGAGGAAGCGGCGATGGTCGATGGCGATTCCCGCTTCACCGCCTTCCGCCGCATCGTGCTGCCGCTGGCGGCGCCGGGCCTCGCCGCGACGGCGATCTTTGCCGTCATCGTCACCTTCAACGAGTTCCTCTTCGCCCTCGTGCTCACCGCGACGCCGCGCTCGATGACCATGCCGCGCGGCACTGCGACACTCATCGGGCGGATCGATACGGACTGGGCGTCGATGTCGGCGGCGGGCGTCGTCGGCGCGCTGCCGATCGTCATCTTCGCGCTGCTGGTGCAGCGCCACCTGGTCCGTGGCCTCACCATGGGCGCGGTCAAATGAGTTGCACGGCCATCGAGACAAGCCGAACGGGAGGTTCGCCATGTACACGGTAGGGCAGGAAGAGATCGACGCGTTGACGCGGGTCATCAACTCGGCAGCGCTGTTCCGCTATGGTGTCGGCCACGAGTGCGACCGCTTCGAGCAGCGCTACGCCGGTTATCTCGGCGTCAGCCATTTCGCGCTCGCTGCCAGCGGCAGCAATGCCCTCGTCGCGGCGATGATCGGGCTTGGCCTCGGACCCGGCGACGAGGTGCTGATCCCGGCGCACACCTATATGGCAACGGCTACCTCTGTGCTCGCGGTGGGTGCCATTCCGGTGATCGTCGACATCGATGAAACGCTGACCATCGACCCCAAGGCGGTCGAGGCGGCCATCCGTCCCCATACGCGGGCGGTGGTGCCGGTGCACATGTGGGGCACCGCCTGCGACATGGCGGCGATCATGGATATCGCCCGCCGTCATAATCTGCTGGCGATCGAGGATGCCTGCCAGGGGGTGGGCGGCGGCTACGAGGGCCGCAAGTTCGGCACCATCGGGCACGCCGGCTGCTTCAGCTTCAACTATTTCAAGAACATGACCTGCGGCGAAGGCGGCGGGGTGGCGATGAACGACGACAGCGTCGCCGAGCGCGCCCGGTGCGCCATCGATCCCTGCCATTTCTACTGGCACGGCCGCAACGAGGCGGAAAAGCCGTTTGCCGGCAACGGCGCCCGCCCGTCGGAGCTGATGGGGGCGATGCTCAACGTCCAGCTCGACCGCATCGACGGCATGATCGCCGCCATGCGGGCCGAAAAGCGGCAGATCCTTGCCGGCACCGCATCGCTCGACAATCTCGGCCTCCGCGCCACGCCGATGAACAGCCCCGACTACGACTGCGCTACGCAGGTGATGTTCACCCTGCCCAGCGCCGACGCCGCCGAGCGGTTCGCCAAGGTCTTTCCGAGCGTCATCGCCGGCAAGACCGGCCGGCACAACTACACTGAATGGGACCAGGTGCTGATGGGCGCCGGCGCCGCGCATCCCATGATGAACCCCTATCTGATGCCGGCCAACGCCGAATGCCGGCGCACCTATTCCAAGGACATGTGCCAGCGCTCGCTCGATATCCTCAACCGCACGGTGATGGTGGCGACGAACCCGCATCACGGCGAGGCCGACATCCGCGACACCATCCACAATATTGGCGCCGCCGCACGCATCGTGCTCGCCGGGCTGGCCCCGGCGGATGCCGAGCTGCGCAACCTCAAGCCGGTGGATGCGCAGAAATTCGATATGCCGGCCGACGCCTGAGCGCCGACCGCTCTTTCCTTCTCCCCATCCTTGGAGCTTCCGATGGCCGTGCGGCTTGGCATCAATCCCATCACCTGGGTCAACGACGACATGCCCTCGCTGGGGGGCGGCACCAGCCTCGAGACCATCCTGTCGGAGACCCGGCTCGCGGGCTTCGCCGGCACTGAAATGAGCTTCCAGTTCCCGAAGACCGCGGCCGAGCTCGGGCCACTACTGAAGCAGCACCATCTCGTGCTCACCTCGGGCTGGTACGACGGGCGCATCCTCGAGCGTGACATCGAGGCAGAATGGGTGGCGATCCTGCCGCACATGACGCTGCTGCGCGACCTCGGCTGCAGTCACGTCGTCTATGCCGACACCTCGCGCCGCGCCGAGGGCGACCTGTTCGCGCCGATCTCGCGGCGACCCAGGCTCGGCGATGCCGAGTGGGGCGGCTATGGCAAGCGGCTGACGGCGCTGGCCGACCGGATGGCGGATTTCGGCGTCGGCATGGCGTTCCACCACCACATGGGCACCATCATCGAAACCGATGCCGAGGTCGACCGGCTGATGGCCGAGACCGGGCCGTCGGTGGGGCTGCTCTACGACACCGGCCATTCGGTGTTTTCGGGTGGCGATCCGGTGGCGCTGCTGCGGCGCAACGTCGGGCGGGTGGTGCACGTCCACTGCAAGGACGCCCGCAAGGACCTGCTGCAGAAGGCCCGCGCCACCGACGAAAGCTTCATGCAGGCCGTGCTCGACGGGGTGTTCACCGTGCCCGGCGACGGCTTCATCGACTATCCCACCATCCTCGGCATCCTGCACGACGCGGGCTACTCGGGCTGGCTGGTGTGCGAGGCCGAGCAGGACCCGGGCAAGGCCCATCCGCTGACCTATGCGCGGCTCGGCTTTTCCAACCTCGTCCGCATGGCGCTGCAGGCGGGGTTCACCGTCGAACCCTAGCAAGGGTCCCAACCAGCCGCGAAAGGAACGCCATGCTGCTGCCGATAGGCTACTCCTTCCACTAGCGCGAAAACCCCGGCGCATATACGGCGCCGGCGGCCATGGTCCGCCGGCAGGATTCGAGCTGGCTGGTGCTCGAAGCCGCGATGCTGTGTGCCTTGATGCTGCTCGCGGGCGGCATCGCCCTTTCGACGAGACTGTTGCCCTAGCTGGGCTCGCCGGCCACCCGACTAGGTCGAGGTGCCGGCCTTGCGGCCGGCACCTCGACCAATCGTTGCGCCCTGGGGCGGCTCAGCTCCAGGTGCGGTCCCAGGACCAGTCGTCGTTCCACTGGTCGGTGGGCTGCCAGATGCCGGTGACACCCTCCTGCAGGTGCTGGCCGAGCAGCTCGTCGTTGAGGTCGTCGATGCCGAGGCCGGGCTTGTCCGGCACGGTGATGAAGCCATCCTTGACCAGCGGCTTGGGGAGCCCGATGGCGATGTCGTCCCACCAGTCGACATCGGCCGAGTGGTATTCGAGCGCCATGAAGTTTTCCGTTGCCACAGCGACGTGCGCCGCGGCCATGGCGGCGATCGGGCTTTCGGCCATGTGAATGGCCATGGCGACGCCGTGGTCCTGCGCCATGTCGCCGATCTTCTTGGTCTCGAGGATGCCGCCCGAGGTCAGGAGGTCGGGGTGGATGACGGAGATGCCCGACTTCAGCAGCGGCTCGAAACCCTCCTTGAGGTAGATGTCCTCGCCGGTGCAGA
>Ga0209233_1000541_pt1 | contig 21347 bp, 22 predicted proteins | sample AraplaCL_Cvi_mCL_FD_184269 | JGI IMG/M metagenome (GOLD analysis project Ga0209233, IMG submission 184269) | Arabidopsis root microbial communities from the University of North Carolina, USA - plate scrape CL_Cvi_mCL (SPAdes) (version 2) | ecosystem: Host-associated > Plants > Roots > Endosphere...
CCCGACGTGCCGGGCATGCACGGACCGAGGACCGACCGCGACGACATGGTCAAGGTGCTGATCCCCAAGGCCGATGGCGGCATCCTCGAGAAGAAGGGCGTCGTCGACTACACGGTGGGCAAGGGCGTCGCGCCGGGCGTCTTCGTCATCGTCGAGGCCGAGCACCCGCGCATCATCGAGCGCATGGACGATCTCCATATCGGCAAGGGGCCGTATTACGCCTTCTTCCGCCCCTACCACCTCACCTCGCTCGAAGTGCCGCTGACGGCGGCCCGCATCATGCTCTACGGCAAGCCCGACATGGTGCCGATGGCGCAACCGGTGGCCGAAGTCTGCGCCGTCGCCAAGCGCGACCTCGTCCCCGGCGAGAGTTTTGATGCGATTGGCGAAACCTGCTACCGCAGCTTCACCATGACCATCGCCGACGCGCGCGAAAAGCATGCCATGCCGGTGGGGCTGCTCGAAGGTGGCAAGGTGTTGCAGCCGGTGCGGAAGGGCGAGTTGCTGACGGTGCGCAACGCCCTGCCCGACACCACGACCAACCTTTATCGCCTACGCCGCATGCAGGACCAGATGTTCGGATTGACGCCATGAAAACGGTGATTTTCGGCTCGGAAGGTAATGTCGGCCGCCGCCTCAAGACCATCTTCCCCGACCATTTCGGCGTCGACCGTGTCGCCGGTGCCGACCTCGTGGCGGGCATGGACACCGTCGACTACGACGCCGAGCCGCTGAAGAGCCGGCTGGCCCAGGCCGACCTCGTGCTCCACCTCGCCACCTCGCCGCGCGTCGACGACCCCGACACCGTGCACTATCAGGCGGTGGTCGATGCGGCGCGGCTGCTCGCCGCCTGCCAGAAGGTGCCGGTGCCGCGCGTGCTGCTGCCGTCCTCGGACTGGGCCGACCCCAAGCGCGGCTGGCCGCCGGTCAACGTCTACGGCTATTCGAAGCGCGTCTTCGAGACCATGGCGACGATGTACACCTATTCGACCGGCAAGCTCTGCGTCGCCTTCCGCTTCGGCTGGGTGGCGCACTCCCACGCCCAGGCGGAAGCGGCCGAACAGGACTGGCTGCGCAACAATTACTGGGACGATGCGCGGCTGTTCGCCGAAGTCCGGCACGCGCTGCGCCTCGACTGACTTGCGTCAGCCGCCGCCTCCGGCGGTTTTCCGCACGAAATCCAGTATCAGCGCATTGAAGACGTCCGGGCGCTGCAGCGGCGCAAAGTGGCTGACCTCGGGAATGATGGTCAGGCTGGCGTTCGGCAGCGTTTCGGCGAGATAGGCCATGTGCTCGGGCCTGATGAATTCGTCGTGCTCGCCGAGCACGACCTGAACCGGCACGTCGATCTGCCGGAGCTGTGCCGCCGAATACGCCGGTTCAGTGCGCTGCATCGCTCCGAGATCGTCGGCAAACGTCTGGAACGCCTCGGGCGTCGATGACAGCGCCGCGTAGTCCTTGACGTGCTGGTTGTAGATGCGGCCGATGATCGGCGTGAATTCGAATGGCAGGGTGCCAGTCGAATCGACATTGCAGGCAAAGAAAAACAGTCCCGCGACCCGCTCGGGCGTTTCGTCCGCCAGCACCAGCCCGGTATCGGCGCCATCGCTCCAGCCGATGATGGTTGCCCGATCCACTCCCGTCCGGTCGAGCACGGCGCGCACATCGCCTGCCATCAGTTGGTAAGTAAATGGCCGCGCGTCCCGCGTGCTGCGGCCGTGGCCCCGACTGTCGATGACGATGGCGCGATAGCCGGCGGCGACAATCGCCGGCACCTGGTACGTCCAGTTGCCGGCATTGCCGAGCCCGCCATGCAACAGCAGCACTGCGGGGCCGCTGCCGAAGGTCGCAAACCAGATGCGTGCGCCATCGCTGTCGATCCAGCCCGACTCGCTGGGCTGCGGCAAGGGCGGCGGGCCTTCGGCCTCGAGCAGCGTCAAATCGTCATCGCGAAAGACCATGGGGTTCTCCGGGACGGCCCGCCTATTCCGCCGGTCGCGGATAGCTGACGCGCGGCGGGATCCAGTGATGGAGCACGGCGACGGCAACGAGACACCCCGCTCCGGCCAGAATTGCCCCGAACAGCGTCGTCGGGGCCAGGGGACCGGCCACTGCCAGCAGCGGCACGCCGCCGGCCGGCGGATGCGTCACCCGCAACGCCAGCATGGCGGCGATAGCGATCCCGACGCAGATCGTCGCGGCCGGCCACTCGCCCGGCCAGAACAGCGCCGCGAGCAGCCCGAGCAAAGCCGATACGGCATAGCCACCGAAGACATTGGCCGGCTGTGCCAGCGCGCTTGCCGGCTGCGCGAAGAGCAGCACCGCCGTCGCCCCAAGCGGCGCCAGCAGCAGCGGAAAATGCGTCCAGGCTGCCAATGCCCCGACCACGGTCATTGCGACTACCGCACCAAGGCCCGATTTCACGTGCCCCAGATATGAGCCCTTGGCTTCGTGGCGGGCGATATAGGGCATGAGCTGGCGCATGGCATTCCGGCAAAAAATCGAGGCGGGTTCAATACCAGAACCCGCTAGGCAGCACACCGTCCCGTGCCGCTTTTTTTAACATCGTGCCGTAACTTAGTGCAGATTTGCGCGCCTCTCGACGGCCACGACGAGGCGGGCCGACCCGAAACATTTCCGGAAGAACGTCGGCTCGCATTTCGCGCCTCGCGTCACTGCCAGCCTACCCCCTGAGCGCGATCTTGCCGGGGCGGCCGGGGACGTCGCTGGCGGCGCAGGCGGCCGCGGCATCGGCTAGGTCGAAGACCTGCGCCACCGGCAAGCGGATGTCGCCCATGGCCGCGCGCTTCACGATCTCGCCGATCAGCGCGCCGATCTGCTCGCGGCTGAGGATCTCCGATGGCCGCGCCGCCCAGAAACCGCGCAGGATGGCGCGCTTGAAGATCAGCCGGCCGGGATCGATGGCGAGCTTTTCGCCCGACAGCGAGCCGAAGAAGTAGATCGTCGCCAGTTCCCCGACCACCGACAGCAGCTGGTCCGGTGCCTCGCCGCCGACCGAGTCGAGACCGCGGACGATCGGCGCGCCCTTGGTCAGTTCGGCGACCCTGGCCTCCCAGCCAGGCGTCGCCGTCGAGACCGCGTTGCCGATCCCCTCGGCGGCGAGTTCGGTCACTGCCGCGTCGCGCCGCACCAGGTTGACGATGTTGACGCCCCGCTCCGTCGCCCGCCGGGCCAGCATCTTGCCGACCGCGCCGTTTGCGGCGTTCTGGATGATCCACTGTCCCGGCTCGACCGCCATCTCCTCGAACAGCCGCCAGGCGCTGAGCGGCATGGCGATCAGCTGGCAGGCCGTCTCGTCGGGGATGGCATCGGGTAGCGGGATGAGGCCATGCGCCGGAGCGATGAAATACGTCGCCCACATGGCGCTGCCACCGCCGCAGACGCGCTGCCCAGGCTTTAGCTGGGTCACCCCCTCGCCTACCGCATCGACGATGCCGACTGCCTCGGTGCCCGGCACCGCCGGCAGCGGCGGCTTGTAGCCGTAGAGCCCAGCGATCGTCATCAGGTCGTGGTTGTGGATCGCCGACATCGACAGCCTGACGCGCACCTCGCCGGGGCCCGGCTCGGGCACCGGCCGCTCCGCAAGCTTCAGCACCTCTGCCGGACTGCCGAACCGCTCATAGATCACGCTGCGCATTGCCACACTCCCGCCGAGAGCCCAGCCCTCAATCGTCTTCGACCCGGCAATACACCACCGCAAAGCCCGGATCATCCCGATTGTAGCCGGGGCGCGGCGCCAACGACTGCCGATCGCCCAGTGCAATGGCAGCGATATCGTCGAATCTCAGGCGGCGCCAGCCCGTCGACTTTGCATCAGTGCCGATCTGATACCCGCTGATGGCGAGCGCACCGACGGTCGTTTCACCGACGATGTGCACCTCGAGCAGCCTTTGCTGCCCGTGATAGTCGAGAATAATGCAACGGGCCAAGGCAATGGCGCGGCAGGTTATGCCGCGGAGTTCGGCCGCATCGAGGGCGGCGACACGCTTGTCGGCGGCGAGCCGGGCGGCCCGCCGCATCAGCGCATCGGCTATGTCGTCCTCACTGGCCATCCTGCATCCATCTAGGGGCGCGACACCCCCAAAATCAACGCAGGTTCGGCGGCGGCAACACTGCCTAGAACACGAACTGGCCCACTGCCACCGCCGCAATCAGCACGATGATGGTGATGACGATGAAGACGCCGAAGAGGACTTTGGCGACACCGGCACTGGCAGCCGAAATGCCGGTGAAGCCGAGCAGGCCGGCGACGATCGAAATGACGAAAAAGATGAGGGCCCATCTGAGCATGACGCTGTCTCCCATGGCGCAGAGCGCACCGGCCTGACAACGCCGCAGCGGACACTTCGTTGCGGCCTCGCGGGCACCCGCGCCGACGGGCGAGCGCCGCTCGGCGCTCAGCCTTTGGCAGCCGTCGCCTTGCGCCGGCCGATCGCCTCGCCCGAAACCGTGTTGTCGACCAACGGCCGAAGCAGCGCCAGCGCCGAGGCGATGCCGGCGCCGCCGAGGCGGGCGCCGATGTCGGTATAGATGCCGTCCTCGATCGCCCGCACCTGTCGGTCGAGCGCCTTGCCTTCCGCCGTCAGTTCGAGCGTTACCTGGCGGCGATCCGCTTCATCCTCGCGGCGCACCACGATGCCGCGGCCGACCATGGTGTCGACCAGCCGGCTCGGGCTGCCGCTTTCGCAGACCAAGAGCCCGCCCAGCGCCTTGAGCGATAGCGGCGCATAATCCGCGAGACAGCGGACCACCTCCGCCTGCGATGGCGTGAGGCCGAGCGGCGCCAGCAGCGCCGTCAGCAACCGGTTGCCCTCGCGCTGCGCCCCCAGGATCAGGAACCTTATCTCTTCCTCAGGCCGCATGGTTCTCCTGCCGCTGCCGCGGAACGATTTGCCGGCGCTCGAGCCGGGAGCCGGCGTCGGGATCGTGCGTCGGCAGATAGACCGTCGGTCGCTCGGCGGCAAAGCGCCGGATCGCGGCCAGCGTTGTCGCCGTCAGCGCCGCATCCGGGCTGATGCCATCGATCGTCCCCGCCAGCATCGCCGCCTCCGAATAGGACGTGTCGCCAGCCAAAAACAGTGCCGCCGCCTCGTCTTCGACGATTATCGACAGATGATCGGCGGTATGCCCGGGCGTTGCCACGGCGATCACGCTCCCGTCGGCGGTCAGCGGCTGGCTGGCGGCGAAGGGCCCATAGGCACCGGCGGTCAACGGCAACGCTTCGGCATCGAGCCATGCCGGCCAGCGGCGCGGCAGGTAGCCGCGAAGCGTCCCGGCCATGCCCTTCGCCTTCGCCAGTTCCCCCGGCGCCACGCGGATACGGCTGTGCGGGAAGGCGCTGAGGCCGGCATCGTGGTCGACGTGCATGTGGGTGAGGACCACCTGCGTCACATCGCGGGCGGCAATGCCGAGCGCCTGCAATTGCGGGCCCACCTCTTCTTCCGGCTCCATCTCGAACTGGGCGCACGTCCGCATGAAGGGATGCAGCGACCGGCGCACTTCCTCGAGCAGATAGCTCGCCTGGCCGGTATCGACCAGGATGACGCCGTCGCGATGCTCGATCGCCCACGCATAGGTCGGCAGCCAATCGCTCCATTGCCGGTCGAGCAACACCCCGACGACGCCGAGCGGCCCCGGCCGCGGCGCCGCAAGTTGCGCCAGCTTCACCTTCACCGAACCGGTCCGGATCGCATGCACTTTCATTTCAGTCTCCATTACATGACATATCATCAATGATGTGTCATGTAATGGAGACTGCAGACGCCGTCAAGAACCATCGGGTGGCAGGCGAGGTCAGTCGAGCGTCTGGCGGTAGCGGAGCATGGCGATCGTCGCGACCACCAGGAGGATGATGCCGAGGGCACCCATCTCGCCCAGGATATCGCCGACATTGGCGCCCTTGAGCATGACCATGCGGACGATCCTGAGGAAGTGGGTGGCGGGCACGCACGTGCCGAGCAGTTGCGCCCATTGCGGCATGCCGGCGAACGGGAACATGAAGCCCGAGAGCAGGATCGAGGGTAGGATGGTGAAGACCGACAGCTGCATCGCCTGCATCTGGTTGCGCGCCGCCGTCGAGATCAGGAAGCCCAGCGCCAGATTGACGATGATGAAGAGGTTGAAGCCGATGAAGAAGGCGACGAGCGACCCCTCGAACGGCACCGCGAACACCACCTTGGCCGCGACGACGAAGACGATGGTCTGCACATAGCCCATGAAGATGTAGGGCAGGATCTTGCCCAGCATGACTTCGAGCGGCCGCACCGGCGTGGCGAGCAGCATTTCCATCGTGCCGCGTTCGGTTTCCTTGACGATCGCCACCGCCGTGATGACGATCATCGTCATCGAGAGGATGACCGCCAGCAGCCCCGGCACGATGTTGGTCGAGGTCTTGCCTTCCGGGTTGTATTCGCGGTGCACCGTCATCGAGAACGGCGCGACGGCTGGCACCAGGCTGGCCAGCGGCCCGGTCAACACCTGTGCCATCGCCGTCTGCATGATGCCGGCGAGCGCCGCCGCGGCATTCCCGACCGCCGAAGGGTCGGATGCATCGGCCGCCAGCAGCAGGGCCGGCTTTCTGCCGCGCATCACGTCGCGCTCGAAATCCTGCGGGATGACCAGCACGAAGTCTGCCTTGCCCTCGCGCAGCGCCTTTTCACCGTCGGCTATGTTATCGACCGGGCCGGTGAAGTCGAAATAGGTCGAGTGCGACATGCCGGCGACTACGGCACGGCTGAGCGGTCCGGTGTCGTTGACCTCGATCAGCGTGGGCAGATGGCGCGGATCGGCGTTGATGGCAAAACCGAACAGCATCAGCTGGATGATCGGCAGCCCCACCATCATGACGAAGGTGACGCGGTCCCGCCGCATCTGGATGAATTCCTTGATCAGCACCGCCATGAAGCGGTCGAGCGACAGCCCGCCCCGTCGGGAAGTCTGGCGGCCCTCGCTCATTGGGAATCGCGCGCGAAATTGTCGCGCGCTCCTGCCATGAGGTAGATGAACGCTTCCTCAAGCCCCGCATCTTCCTTGCGCCAGCGCTGTTCGGGCAGCGCCGCACGAGCAGCCGCCGTCCTTTCGAGCGCTGTCGCATCGGTGCCCGACACATGCAGCGTTGCGCCGAACCGCGCCACCTGCTCGACGCCCGGCGCGGTCTTGAGCTCAACCTCGAGCGCTGCAAGATCGGGCCCCTCGACCCGGTAGGTAACGAGCCCGATCTGCGCCGGGATATCCGCCGACGGCCCGTCGATCAGCTTCTTGCCGTAGGCGATGTAGGCGATGAAGTCGCACTGCACCGCCTCGTCCATGTAGTGGGTGGAGACCAGCACCGTTACCCCAAGCCCAGAGAGGCGCCGGATTTCGTCCCAGAAATCGCGCCGCGCCTTGGGATCGACGCCGGCGGTGGGCTCGTCGAGCAGCAGCAGCCGCGGCTCGTGCAGCAGGCAGGCGGCGAGCGCCAGCCGCTGCTTCCAGCCGCCCGACAGCGAGCCCGCCAGTTGCTTGGCACGGTCGGCGAGGCCAAGGTCGGCCAGCGCCTTGTCGACGCGCGCCTTGCGGCCCTCGAGCCTGTACATCCGAGCCACGAAATCGAGGTTCTCGCGGATCGACAGGTCTTCGTAGAGCGAAAACCTCTGCGTCATGTAGCCAACCTGCTCCTTGATCTGCTCGGCATCCTTGAGGATGTCGAAGCCGAGGCAGGTGCCGGCCCCGCCATCGGGCGTCAGCAGGCCGCAGAGCATCCGGATGGTCGTGGTCTTGCCCGAACCATTGGGCCCGAGGAAGCCGTAGATCGCCCCCTTGGGGACGGTGATGTCGAAATGGTCGACGACCCGCTTCTCGCCGAAATCCTTGGTCAGGCCGGTGACCTCGATGACGTGTTCCCGGTGGTCGAGGGCGGTCATGGCGTCGGGCTCACCGTAACCGGCTGCCCCGGCAGGATGTTGCCCGGATGGCTGAGCGTCGCCTCGGCGAGATAGGTGAGCTGGCTCCGCTCGTCGCGCGAATAGATGATGGGCGAGGTATATTGCGGGTCGGAGGCAAGGAAGGTGACGTCGCCGGAGAGCCCCGCCCCGCAGCCGTCGCAACTGACGGCGACCGACTGCCCGAGTTCGAGCTTCAGGCGGTCGGCTTCAGCGACATAGAACTCGACCTTGAGCGAATCGGCCGGCAGCAGCGACAGCACCGGACTCCCCGCCGGCGCCATCTCGCCCGCATCGTAATAGGTCCGTTCCACCCGCCCATCGACCGGGGCGACGATGGTGCGATCCCTGAGATCTGCCTCGGCCTTGGCGGCATTGGCGACTGCAGCATCGAGCTGGGCCTTGGCTGCCTTCTGCTGTTCCTCGCGCGAGGGCAGCGCCAGCACCGCAAGGTTGGCCGTCGCCTGGTTGAGCGCCGCCTGCGCGCTTTCCACCGAGGCGCGGTCCTGGTCGAGTTGCGCCTCGGTGACGGTGTTGCTGGCAAAGAGCTTTTGCGAGCGATCGAGCGTCGACTGCGCCAGCTTCAGGTCCGCCTTGGCCTTGTTCACCGCGGCCTGGCCGGCCGCCAGTTCCTCGGCCCGGCCGCCGGTCAGCGTGTTCTGCCAGGTCGCCCGCGCCGCACCGACCGAAGCTTCCGCCGCATCGGCCAGCGACTGCTGCTGGCGCAGATCCTGCACGAACAGCACGTCGCCCTTTTTGACCGACTGCCCCTCCTTGACCACCAGCCGGTCGACGACGCCCGCCCCGACCGGCGCCACGTAGACGTATTTGGCCTCGACATAGCCCGAAAAGCTTGTCGTTGCCGGCCCGGCAAAGCCGGGCAGCACCGCCAGCAGGCTCCATACCCAGGCCAGAAAGCCGTTCATCGCTGCCGCCCCTGTTCGGTGAAAAGGCCGTTGGCCAGAATGTCCATGTGGCTGTCGATCAGCCGCCCGACGTCGATGCCTCCCGCTGGCGTGACGCTGAAAATCTCGGCCAGCAGCAGGTGGATGGCGATCGGACCGATGACGCTGCGCACCGCCAGTTCCGGATCGACCGACCGGAAGTCCCCGCTGGCGATGCCGCGCCGCACCAGTTCCTCGAGCAGCGGCAGGCCGCGCTCGATCACCTCCCGGCGATACATCCCCGCCAGGTCGGGAAACTGCCCGACCTCGCGGATGATCAGCTTGGGGATCGCCACAACCCGCGGATCGCCGAGCCGGGCCGACATCAGGGCGGCCAGCATTTCGAACGCCTGTCGCGGCGTGCCGCTGAACGCGCGCAACGCCTCGGCCGCCCGTTCGGTGATCGGCACCAGGGCCCGCCGCACCAGCGCCTCCATGATTGCTTCCTTGGAGGGAAAATAGAGGTAGACGGCGCCCTTCGAGAGCCCGGCGCGCTTCGCGATGTCTTCCACCCGGGTCGCCGCGAAGCCGCGCTCGATGAAAAGATCGAGCGCCGCCTCCAGCACCTCGTCCGGCCGCGCCTCCGCCCGACGCCGGAATTTCGGCAATCGGCGGGCGGGATCGGCGGGCGGCTGCGGAGATGGCACGGGAATGGTCACGACGCCTGCTCTGAATTGCTGACCCATCGGTCATCTATTCATGTTAATAACCGACCAGTCAGTTAGTTGCAAGCGTGAAAGGAGTAACGCGGCTATCGGGGCGCCCGATCCACGGCTCGTCAAAGCCCTCGTCAGCCGCGCACCAACTCGTGGCACCGATACGACGCGCCGACCTTGATCTTCGTCATGAAGCTGAGAGTGGATTGGGCACGACCGCAGACCCTGCAAGTGGGCGCACCCCGCCCCCCGCTGCCGCTTCCCTCCCCACAGGGGAAGGGACGGCTTGCAGCACGGCCCCGCCTCTCCCTCCCCCTTGAGGGGAGGGTGGCCCCGCTAGGGGTCGGGTGGGGGTTGCCGCGACCTCAGCTCCGCCCTGGAACGGACCTGCCGCTTCGGCCCAACGGCACCGCTACGCGGGCTGCAAAGTCGCGGCGCAGAAGGCACGCCAGCTGCCGAAATGGGAGATATCGGTCGCGTTCTCGATGGCGGCGGCTTCGGCGAGGAAGCCTTTGGCCGTCGTGCCATCGGCGAGCGCGATGGTGCCGATGCCGAGCGGCGCGGGAATGGCGGCGACGAAGCTGCCGAAGGCCGCGGGAGAGAGCCGCCACACCTCGGTTTCGATCGACGCACCCTGGCCGCGGGCGATGCGAATGAGGCCCGGCTTGGCCGGAGTTTGCCCCGCCAGCGCATAGAGCCGATAGTCGGGCGCCGTCCTCGCCACGCGGTCGAAGCGGCCGCCCGCGCCGACCAGTTCCCGGTTGAGCGGCATGCCGGAAAGGTGGGCGCCCACGACCACGATCGGGATGCTGTCGTCGTCGGGCCTCGCAGTCGCCGGCGCGACGGGCGTTGGCTGCGCCCACCCGGTCGCCCCGAGCGGCAGGCCGGAGAGGGCATGCACGTCGCGTGCCAGCGTTGCGACCAGAGCGTCGCCGCCGGCAGGGGCGAGCAGCGTGACGCTGGCCGGCAGCCCGTCCGACCGCTTGCCGGTCGGCACTGCCATGCCGCACATATCGAGCAGGTTGACGAAATTGGTGTAGGTGCCGAGCCGCGAATTCTCGCGGATCGGTTCCTTCTCGAGATCGGCGACCGTGTAGTGCGTCGGCGCCGTCGGCACGAAGATGACATCGACCGAGGCAATGACGGGCGCGAGCTGTCGCTTGTACGCCTGCAGCGCGTAGAAGCCGGTGAAGGCATCCGCCGCCGTCAGCGCCTTGGCGCCGGCATAGATTTTGCGCGTCACTGGATGGAGCGAGGCTTCGCTGCGGTCGAAAAATTCCCTGATCGCGGCATAGCGCTCGCCGACCCAGCCGCCCTCGTAGAGCAGCCTGGCAACGCCGTAGAAATCGGCGAACGGCAGCTCGACCAGTTCGCAGCCGAGCTTTTCTAGCCCGACAAGCGCTTCCTCGTAGGCCGCCTCCATGCGGGCATCGCCGAAGAACTCGCGGTCTGCCTTCGCCGGCACGCCGACCCTCAACACCGGTGGACGAACGCCGTACGCGCCTGGCGCGAAGCTGCGGGAATAGGCGTCGGCCACGTCGGGCTTCGCCACCACCGAGAACACCGCCTGCGCGTCGTCCACCGTCAGGGCGAAGATCGAGACGCAGTCGAGCGTGCGGCAGGCCGGCACGACGCCCGTAGTCGAGAGTGCGCCGACGCTCGGCTTCAAACCGACGATGTTGTTGAGCCCGGCGGGAATGCGGCCCGAGCCTGCCGTATCGGTGCCGAGCGAAAAGCTGACGATGCCACGGGACACGGCAACCGCCGATCCCGAGCTCGAGCCGCCGGGGACGAGCTTGGGATCGATGGCATTGCGCGGCACCGGGTAGGGCGAGCGCACACCCACGAGGCCCGTCGCGAACTGGTCGAGATTGGTCTTCCCGACCGGGATGGCGCCGGCGGCCCGCAGCAAGGCGACGACCGTCGCATCCTGCTCCGGCCGGTAGAGATAGTCGGGACAGGCCGCCGTGGTCGGCAGACCGGCAACATCGATATTGTCCTTCACCGCGAAGGGGATACCCCAGAGCGGCTTGCCGGCATCATAGGCGCCGAGCGCCTCCGCCTGCGCGACGAGCGAGGCCTCATCGCCCATCGTGATGAAGATGCCGGGATCTTCTGCCGCCCCGAGGCGCGCGAAGACCTCGCGGATCACCTCGGCCGGTTTCAGCCCTGCGGCATAGGCGGCGCGGAGGCTCCCGATGTCGAAGGGCAGGTCAGTCAACGCGGATGCTCCTGTTCGAGAATAACCACTGGCCGGTCCCATTGGATGAGGACGACGCACCCCATCTCGGTCCAGACCGAGTGCACGGTGCCGGTCGGATTGAGGATGAAGCTGCCGGTCGGATAGCTGCCCTTTTCGTCGCTCTGGATGCCCTCGAGCACAAGGATGGTCTCGAGCCCGGCATGCCGATGCTTGGGCACCCGGGCGCCGGGCAGGTATTTGAGAATCGCCACCGTCGGCTCGTCGCCGATGCCGCGGAACAGCCAGTGCACCGACACGCCATGGCGGAACGGCTCGAAATCGAGGTCGCGCCAGCCGCCCTGGACGAGATTTCCGTAACTCTGTTCATGCATTGGCCAATCCCTGCAACACTTGATCGGTGGTGGCGGTCCACCCCACGATAGCGCCCTGGGCGCGGATCATGGCAAGTGCAGCAGCCTTGAACTCGGGGAAGTAACTTTCGGTGGCGTCCTCGGCGAGGAGGCAGACATAGCCGCGGTCATTGGCTTCGCGCATCGTCGTCTGCACGCAGACTTCCGTGGTGACTCCAGCGAAGACCAGGTGCGTGATGCCCTTGAGCCGCAGGATGTCGCCAAGCGGGGTAGCATAGAACGCCCCCTTGCCCGGCTTCTCGATAACGATCTCGCCGTGGATGGGCGAGCATTCGGGGATGATCGAGGTCCCGGGCTCGCCGGCGATCAGGATGCGCCCCATCGGGCCCATGTCGCCGATCCGCAACTTGGGATTGCCGCGGTCGCGCTTGGCGGGCGGCAGGTCCGACAGATCGGGGCGGTGGCACTCCTGGGTGTGGATCACCGTCAGGCCGGCCCGGCGGAAGCCGTCGATCAGGCGTGCGACCGTCGGCACGATCGCCTGGATGCGGCGGACATCGTTGCCCAGGCTCTCGCCGAACCCACCAGGCTCGGCGAAGTCGCGCTGCATGTCGATGACCACCAGCGCCGTGTGCGCCGGATCGAAGCTGTAGGCAAACGGCTGCGCCGCGATTTCGGCCATCAGTGGTGACCCGCCATATGCGCGCCGATGACGGCGATGTCGGCGGTGGCGATCGGCGTTTCGTAGACCAGCTGGCCGCCCGACATCACCAGAATGCGGTCGGAGAGCTCGAACAGTTCGTCGAGGTCCTCGCTCAGGAGCAGCACCGCGGCGCCGGCGTTGCGCGCCTTCATGATGCGGGCGCGGATCTCGGCCACGGCGGAAAAATCGAGCCCGAAGCAGGGGTTGGAGACGATCAGCAGGTCGACTTCACCCGTCAGCTCGCGCGCCAGCACGGCGCGCTGCACGTTGCCGCCAGACAGCGACGAAATGGGGCTCGCCAGCGACGCCGTCTTGACCTTGAAGGCCGCCACCAGCCCGCCAGCGAAATCCCTCATCCGGCGCGAATTGATCCAGTGCGCGTCGCTGCCCTTGGCCGAAACGTCGAAGGTACGGAACGCCATGTTCTCGGCCACCGTCATTTTCGGTGCGCAGGCGTTCTGCAGCGGCTCCTCGGGGATGAAGCGCACATGGTGCTCACGAGCCTTGTGGCGGCTCGCGTCATAGGCCTCGCCCTCGACCATGATCTCGCCCTCGGTGCGCGGACGCTGCCCGGCCAGCACTTCGAGGAACTCCTTTTGGCCATTACCCGAAATTCCGGCGATGCCGACGATCTCGCCGGCCCGGACCTTGAGGTCCGCGATGTGGATTTCCTTCAGCCCCGACCGGTCGGGCGCCGACAGGCCGCGCACCGAAAGGATCGGACGGGCATCCGGCTTGACCTCGGTGCGGTTGTCGAGCGTCGCCAGAGTGGCTTCCCCGATCATCATCTCGGCCATGTCCTTGGGGGTCAGCACCGAAGTCTTGCCGGTGCCGACAAACTTGCCCTTGCGCAGCACCGACACCTCGTCGGCGAACGCCATTACCTCGTGGAACTTGTGCGAAATCATCAGCACGGTGATGTCGCCGGCCTCGGTCATGCCGCGGACGAGCCCCAGCACTTCCTGCGCCTCGCCCGGCGTCAGCACCGAAGTCGGCTCGTCGAGCACGAGGAAATGCCGGCCGAGGTAAAGCTGCTTCAGGATCTCGAGCTTCTGCTTCTGGCCGGCGGCGAGCTGGCCGGTCGGCACGTCGAGCGGCAGCTTGAACGGCATGCGCTCCATGAAGGCCGCGAGGTCGCGGCTCTCCTTGCCCCAGTCGATCACGCCGGGCACCTGCTGGCGCGAGATGACGAGGTTTTCCGCCCCGGTGAGCGAGGGAACCAGTGTAAAGTGCTGGTAGACCATGCCCAGGCTCAGCGCCGCGGCGTCACGGGGCGAGGCGATCTCGACCTCGCGGCCGTCGACCTGGATGGTGCCGGCGGTCGGATGGTAGAAGCCGAGCATACATTTGACGAGCGTCGACTTGCCGGCGCCGTTTTCGCCCAGCAGGGCGTGGAACGAGCCCGGCGCGACCTTGATCGACACGTTGTCGAGCGCGGTGAACGAGCCGAACCGCATGGTCATGCCCTGGGTTTCGACGCCCACCGCCTTGGTGGCAGGCGGGAAATCGCCGATGGCGTGGGGGCTCATGGCAGCGTCCCGATCAGCGCAGCAGAATTGGAGACCGAACCGAACACCCCGCCCTGCATCTTGACCATCTTGATCGCCGCGAGGTGGTTGCCCCAATCGGTGGCGCCGCAGCAATCCTCGAGCAGCAGGCACTCGTAGCCGCGGTCATTGGCCTCGCGCATCGTGGTCGAGACGCAGACGTCGGTAGTGATGCCGGTCAGCACGATATTTTGGATGCCGCGCTGGTTGAGGATCAGCTCGAGGTCGGTAGCGCAAAAGCTCCCTTTGCCCGGCTTGTCGATGATCGGTTCGCCAGCGATCGGATAGAGCTCGGGGATGATGTCCCAGCCCGGCTCGCCCCGCACCAGGATGCGGCCGCAGGGGCCGGTGTCGCCAATGCCGGCGCCGATCCGCTGCGAGCGCCAGCGCTTGTTGGCCGGCAGGTCGGCGAGGTCGGGGCGGTGGCCCTCGCGGGTGTGGATGACGTGGTAGCCCTTGGCGCGGAAGGCGGCGAGGGTGCGCTTGATCGGCTCGATCGGCGCCTGCACCAGGCTCAGATCATAGCCCATGTGGTCGACATAGCCGCCCTTGCCGCAGAAGTCGGTCTGCATGTCGATGATGATCAGCGCCGTGTTGTCCGGCCGGAGATCACCATTGTAGGGCCAGGGATAGGGATCGGCCGCGACGTAGGTTTCGGCTGTTGCGAGCTTTGCATCCATGGCGGCCTCCTACTTGGTAATCGATAGTTCGCCCGGCGCGCCGCTGAGCGAGCGGGTACGCGACGAGGTGGCGATCATGATGAGCAGCGTCAGCACATAGGGCGCTGCATAGAAGAGATAATAGCCCTGCGTGACGCCCACCGACTGCAGCGCGGGCCCGAGCGCTCCGGCGCCGCCGAACAGCAGCGCCGCGAGGAAGCAGCCGAGCGGGTTCCAGCGCGCGAAGATCACCAGCGCCACCGCCATCAGGCCCTGGCCGGACGACACGCGCTCCGTCCAGCTGCCCGGATAGTAGAGCGACAGGTAGGCGCCGCCGATCGCCGCCAGCGCGCCGCCGGCGGCGGTCGCGAACAGGCGCACCGTGTTGGGGTTGAGACCCATGGCGCGGGCGGCGTCGGAACTGTCGCCGACGACGCGGATGATGAGGCCGACCCGGGTGTTCCGGAACGCCCAATAGAGCACGAACGCCAGCACGATACCGAGGATGAAGAGCACGTTGACGTCGAGCGCCGCCTTGACCTGCGGGATGTCGCTCCAGAAGCCGAGGGGAATGGCCGGCAAATGCGGCGCCACGGGCTGGATGAACGGCTTGCCGAAGAAGAAGGCGAGCCCGGTGCCGAACTGCATCAGGGCGATGCCGATGGCGATGTCGTTGACCTTGGGGAATTTGCAGATCCAGCCGTGGAACAGGCCGAAGCAGATGCCGGCGAGGGCGGCAGCGCAGAGGCCCAGCCAGGGCGAACCGGTGACCACGGCCGTGGCGTAGCCGATCATGGCGCCGAAGACGAGCGTGCCTTCGAGCCCCAGATTGATGCGGCCGGAACGCTCGGTGATGGTCTCGCCGAGCGAGACGAAGATGAAGGGGGTCGAGACGCGGATGGCGCCGCCCAGAATTGCGAGCGGGACGCCCCAGAGACCGACGCCGGATGGATCTGTCATTGCCGGTTCCTCAGCCAGAGATCGGGATTGAACAGCTTGAAGCGGCCATAGAGCGTGTCCGAAAACAGGATCACGATGAACAGGATACCTTCGAGCACGAGCACGCTCGCGTCGGGCAGGCCCATACGCCGCTGCAGCAGGCCGCCCGAGGCGTCGATGCCCCCGAGCAGGATCGCGACCGGGATGATGGCGAGCGGGTTGTGCCGCGCGAGGAACGCCACGAGGATGCCGGTATAGCCATAGCCGGCGGCGAGCGAGGCGTTGGCGTTGCCCTGCACCGCCCCGACCTCGATCATGCCGGCAAGACCCGCGAAGGCGCCGGCAAGGGCGGTGAAACCGACGATCAGCGGCCCGACCGCGAGGCCCTGGATCTGGGCGGCCCGCACATTGCCGCCGGACACCCGGGCGGCAAAGCCCCAGGTGGTCTTTTCGATCAGCACCCAGCTGACGACGCAGGCGACGATGCCGACCACCAGCCCCCAGTGCACGTCCATGCCGGGGATGTTGCCGATCATGTAGTCCTTGCCGATCGGATAGGTGGAGGGCTTGTTGAGCGAGGACGGATCGCGCAGCGGTCCCTCGACGATCTGGTTCATCAGCGCGATGGCGATGTAGCTCATCAGCAGCGAAGAAATGGTCTCGTTGACGCCGCGATAGTGGCGCAGCGCCCCCACCGCGCCGATCCAGATGCCGCCCGCCAGCATGCCGGCGACCGCCATGGCGCCGATCACGACGACGTAAGGGCTGCCGAGCAGCGGCACGCCCACGGCCGCCGCGGCGAGCCCGCCGAGCACCACCGCGCCTTCACCGCCGATCACCACGAGGCCGAGCCGGGCGGGCAGCGCGACGCAGAGCGCCGTCAGCAGCAGCGGCGAGGCGCGGGTGAGCGAGTTCTGGATCGAAAAGCTCGAACCGAAGCCGCCCTTGTACATCAGCGAGATGAAGTCGACCGGCGACTTGCCGAGGAACACCAGGAACAGCGAAAACATCGCCAGCCCGACGATGATCGCCCCGACCGGGATCACCACCGCCTCCGACTTGCGCGCTACCTGCTCGATCAACGCGCCGTAGGCCGGCGCCGGCAGCGTCGTGCCGCCGAGTGCTTCGGGTGTGGTGTCGGTCATGGCGCAGTCCCTTCTCTGGTAGAGTGAGGCAGGCCCTCACCCGTTCCTTCGGACCACCCTCTCCCGCAAACGGGAGAGGGGAAGATCGCTGTCTGCTCCCCTTCCCCTTGAGGGGAGGGGTTGGGGGCGGGGGTGTTCGCAGCACACCCGGCGTTTGTGGCTGACCCTCACCCTCGATCCCTCCCCTCAAGGGGGAGGGAAGCAATGGCGCCTGTCGCTCCGTTGCGCCCTTACGAGGTCGAGCCGATCACGCCGTCGAGCAGGTAATCCATGCTCTCGAGTTCGACCGCGTCTTCCGGATAGACCTTGCCGGTGGGCACCACTTCCTTGCCCTTGTTGTCCTTCATCGGCCCTTTGATGATGGCGAACTTGCCGGCCATGATCGAGGCCATGCCGGCGTCGAAATCCTTCTTGGCCTCGGGCGTCACGGCCGGCCCCAGCGGGCTCATCTTGACGAAGCCCTCGGGGATGCCGCCGCGGACGAACTGGCCGAGCGGCTTGCCGCCCTGCATGGCGGTGATGAAGTCGGTATAGGGCTTGCTCCAGTTCCATTCGGCGCCGGTGAGATATTTGTCGGGCGCCAGTGCCGACTGGTTGGCGTGATAGCCGCACACATACATGCCGCGGCCGGCAGCGGTCTGCACCACCACCTTGGGGCTGTCGACGTGCATCGTGACGACGTCGATCCCCTGGTCGGCGAGCGCATTGGTCGCCTCGGCTTCCTTGACCGCAAGGCTCCATTCGCCGGTGAAGATCACCTGCACGGTGATCGTGGGATCGACCGTCCGCGCGCCGAGCAGGAACGAGTTGATGTTGAGCAGCACCTGCGGGATCGGCTTGGCGGCGACGAAGCCGAGCTTTTTCGACTTGGTGGCGTGGCCGGCGACGATGCCGTTCAGATACTGGCCCATGCCGATATAGCCGAAATACGAGCCGGTGTTGGCCGGGTCCTTGTCGGTCCACAGGCCGCCGCAGTGACGGAACTGCACGTCGCCATATTTCTTGGCCGTGTCGAGCATGAAGGGGTCGAAATAGCCGAACGAGGTCGGGAAGACGAGCGTGGCACCATCGAGGTTGATCATCGATTCCATCGTCTTTACGACGTCGGTGGTCTCGGGGACGTTCTCTTCCTCGACGATCTTCACGCCCGGCATCTTCGAGACCGCCAGGGCGCCCTCGTGGTGCGACTGGTTGTAGCCGTAGTCGTCCTTGGGGCCGACATAGATGAAGCCAACGGTGATATCGCCATCGGCGAACGCCCCACGGGGCAGCAGGCCGGCGCCGAGGCCGAGGGCGGCTCCCGCCGCCGAGGATTTGAGAAGCTGCCTGCGGGACAGCACGAACTTGCCGGTCATGAAATTCTCCCTGGCTATGGACGCATTAACGGGTCGTCAAGCAACTGTATGCAATCGCCGTGCCAGAGAGATTTGCGTTACGATTCAAAGGTACTCGTCGGCAACCTGCCCACGCCGTGCCCACGTTTGGCGCACTGCATACAGTTTCTGCGCAATCGATAGGCATGCCCGTAATATGTGCAATTGCGACCAATGCGCGTGTTGTGCGCCGCCCTTGGGGAAGCCACACTGACTTGCCACATTGAGTCGGCACGCCTGCCGTTTGCCTCGGCGACCGCCACGAGCGGCGCGCCGGCAAGCGTATGCATCGGCGAAATCAGGGAGCTTGCAATTGGCTAGGGGACTGGTCCGCAGCGGCAAGACGGTGGAGAGCCTCGTGCGGGCGATCGCCGACGACATCGTCAGCGGCAAGCTCGATCCGGGGACGCGGCTCGATGAAACCTCGCTCGCGCAGCGCTACGAAGTGTCGCGCACGCCGGTGCGCGAGGCACTCGGGCAGCTCGGGGCGATCGGCCTGATCGACCGTCGACCCAATCGCGGCGCGGTGGTCGCCGTGCTGTCGGACGAGCACCTGACCTCGATGTTCGAGGCCATGACAGAGCTCGAGGCGATCTGCGCCCGGCTTTCGGCGGAGCGCATGACGACCACCGAGCGCAATCAGCTCGACGGGCTGCACCAGGGGGCGATGCGGCTGGTGCATCGCGGCGCCGAGGACGAGTATTCGCTGCACAACACCGAGTTCCACACCCGGCTCTACAATGGCTGCCACAACACCCACATTTACGAGCTGGTGAGCCAGACCCGCAGCCGCCTGGCGCCGTTCCGCCGCGCCCAGTTCAGGATCGCCGGCCGCCTGGCCAAATCCTGGGACGAGCACGACGCCATCGTCACCGCCATCCTGCGCGGCGACGCCAAGGGCGCCGAAGCGGCGGCGCGGGCCCACGTCACCATCGTTTCGGACGCCAGCTCGGAGTTCGTGCACAGCGTGCAGAGGGTGTCGGCGGCGTCTTAGGGCAGGTGGCCACCCCTCCACCATGCTTCGCATGGTCCCCTCCCCCGTCTTGCGGGGGCGGATAAGAGGCACACCGCTCCTCCGTATCTTCCCCCGTTTACGGGGGAAGGGGACCACCGATAGGTGGCGCAGGGGGCGGCCCTACCACCACCGATGCTTGCCTTTCGCTCTCCGCCCGGCGCAAATGCCGCTGCACAAGCGGGAGGCTAACCCATGGTCAAAGCGGCATTTCTCGGACTCGGCGTGATGGGCGGCCCAATGGCGCGGCACCTGGCGGCCAAGGGGCATGACGTCACCGTCTATAACCGCACCGCCAGCAAGGCCGAGGCGTGGGTGGCCGCCAATGGCGGTCGGTCGGCGCCGACGCCCCGCGCGGCGGCCGCCGGTCAGGACGTAGTGTTCGCCTGCGTTGGCAATGACGACGACCTGCGCCAGGTGACGCTCGGCCCCGACGGCGCTTTCGGCGGCATGGGCCGGGGGACGGTATTTGTCGACCACACCACCGCTTCCGCCAGCATCGCGCGCGAACTGGCCGAAGCCGCCGCGGCGGCGGGCTTCGGCTTCGTCGACGCGCCGGTCTCGGGGGGCCAGGCCGGCGCCGAGAACGGCCAGCTGACGGTGATGTGCGGCGGCGACGCCGATGTCTATGCCAGGGTCGAACCGGTCATCGTGAGCTTTGCCAAGAGCTGCCGGCTGCTCGGCCCCTCCGGTTCCGGTCAGCTCGCCAAGATGATGAACCAGATTTGCATTGCCGGCATCGTCGAGGGCCTTGCCGAGGCCATTCATTTCGGCAAGCGGGCAGGGCTCGACATCGAAGCGGTGATCGAAGTGATCTCGAAGGGCGCGGCCCAGAGCTGGCAGATGGAGAACCGCTCCAAGACCATGAACGCCGGTAAATTCGACTTCGGCTTCGCCGTCGACTGGATGCGCAAGGACCTGTCGATCGTGCTCGACGAGGCCCGCGGCAACGGCGCCAAGCTCCCGGTGACGGCGCTGGTCGACCAGCTCTACGCCGAGGTCCAGGCGATGGGCGGCCGGCGCTGGGACACCTCGAGCCTTATCGCCCGGCTGGAAAAATAGCCTCATTTCAGCCGTTACCGCCGGAGGCACTTCAGCCGCGGACTCGTCATGAGAACATGCAACCGACTCGGCCCCCGGGGAATTTCCTCCCCGTTGCCGCCCTGCAGGCAACGGGCCCGTCGGCTACTCTCGTGACCTCCTGGAACGGCCGACGGGCGCCCCGCGGGGCGCCCCGGCTATCAGCCGCCCGGCGGCAGCGGCATGTAGGCCTTGTCCGGCAAGGTCACGGCCGGCATGTCGGAGAACGTCAGGTTCACCGCCGCCCCGATCGTTTCGGCGGCCGTCGACTCGCCGCCGGCCGAGCCGCCATTGCCGGTCTTGCCACCCATGTTGCCGCTTTCCTGCCCCGGCTTGCCGGCGCGGGCGTCCGCTGCCTCGCTCGGGGTGCCGCCGGCGCCGTTCTGGCCCATGATGGTCTGGCCGGAGTTGATCTTGTCCTGCGCGTTCTTGGTATCGTCGGCGAGGCGGACCGTATAGGGCACTTCATAGGCTCGGGGCGCGCCGATCGGGACGTTGTTCTGGTTGATCTCCTGCACCCAGAGATAGACATGCCCCGCCTCGCCGGTGACGAGATTCGGCTCGACCGTGTGCGTCGCCACGAGATTGAACTTTGCGGGTAGTGCCGTGAACGTCGGCCAGCCGATCATGGCGGTGATCGTGAAGTAGGACACGACGAGGCAGATCGTTGTCACCACGATCGCCAGCCCCTTCACCCACCAGCGCCAGAGCGAAAAGATGTTGAGGCTGAGCAGCAAAACCAGCAGCACGAGGTAGACGGCGAGCGTGCCGTAGAGCGCGGTCTGCGGCATCAGCG
>Ga0209233_1000545_pt1 | contig 21104 bp, 20 predicted proteins | sample AraplaCL_Cvi_mCL_FD_184269 | JGI IMG/M metagenome (GOLD analysis project Ga0209233, IMG submission 184269) | Arabidopsis root microbial communities from the University of North Carolina, USA - plate scrape CL_Cvi_mCL (SPAdes) (version 2) | ecosystem: Host-associated > Plants > Roots > Endosphere...
AGGCCGAGTTGGGTACCCTTAAACTTGTCGCGCGGCGGCTGTTTTTCCTTGTTTTCGTGATCTGGGCCGCGTCGACCATCACATTTTTCGTGCCGCGTCTTTCGAGCCGCAGCGCCATTCGCGAGCGCTTCGCGCAGCTGGCGCGCACCGGCGGTTTTGCCCCCGGCGACCTCGAAAAGATCATTGCGGCCATGCAGCATCAGTTCGGCCTCGATCGGCCGCTGATCCAGCAGTACGGCGATTATCTGTGGAGCGTGATCCACCTCGATTTCGGCTTTTCGCTGAACAAATACCCCTCGACGGTGCTCGACCTGATCTCACAGGCCTTGCCCTGGTCGATCGGCCTCATCTTCGTGACCACGATCCTGAGCTTCATCATCGGCAACCTGCTCGGCGCCATCTCGGCCTGGCCGAAGGCGCCGCGGTGGCTGCGCGGCATCGCAACGCCCTTCGTGCTGCTCACCGGCGTGCCGCCGGTGCTGATGGGCGTGCTCTTGCTGTTCTTCATCGGCTTCAAGCTCAAGCTGCTGCCGCTCGGCAGCGCTTACTCGATCGGCGTCATCCCGAACTGGTCGTGGGATTTCGCCCTCGACATGCTGGCGCACCAGGTGCTGCCGGCCCTGGCGCTGATCCTGGGCTCGGTCGGCAGCTGGGTGCTCTCGATGCGCGGCATGGGGATCACCATCCAGGGTGAGGACTACGTCAACTTTGCCGAGCACAAGGGTCTCGGCGGTATCGCGATCTTCCGCGACTACTATCTGCGCAATGCGTTGCTGCCGCAGGTGACGGGGCTGGCCCTCGCCCTCGGAACGCTGGTGACCTCGGCGATCGTCGTGGAGGGCATCTTCGGGCTGCCGGGCATCGGCACCGTGCTGCAAATGGCGATCCAGTCCAACGACTTCCCGGTCATCTACGGCATCGTGCTGTTCATCACGATCACCGTGGCGACCCTGATGGTGGCGCTGGAGTTCGTCTACCCGCTGCTCGATCCGCGCATCCGCAAGCAATAGGAGCCGACCATGGCAAGTATCGCAATGACCTCGGCGCCCCCTTCCAGCGAAGTGCGCCAGCCGGGACAACTGACGCTGTTGCTGCGCTACCTCCGGCGTAACAAGAGCCTGCTGATCGGCATCATCATCCTGCTGCTGCTGGTCCTTTTCACGGTCACTGGCCTGCTGGTGGTCGATCCCAAGCACGCCTATCCGCTGTCGGCCCCGACCAAGCGGGCGCCGAGCCTCCAATATCCGCTCGGCACCGATTTCTTCGGCCGCGACCTGCTGGCCGCCATGTCGGTGGGCATGTGGCAAACGGCCGTGATCGGCCTGTTGGCCGGCGCCCTCGGTACGCTGATCGGCGTTATCCTCGGGTTCGTGTCGGCCTATTTCGGCGGCTGGCTCGACAATCTGATCCGCGGCATCTGCCAGGTGCTGACGCCGATCCCCGTGCTGCTGATCCAGGTGGTGGTGGCCTCGACGCTCGACAAGCGAGACGTCACCATCATCACCATGGCGCTGATCGTGGTGATGCTGGCCTGGATGTGGCCCACCCTGGTGATCCGCTCACAGGTGCTGACCATGAAGGAGCGGCAGTTCGTGGCCGTCGCCAAGCTTTCGGGCGAAGGCGATTTCGGCATCATCTTTAAAGAGATACTACCCAACCTGCTGCCGTTCATCGCCGCCGCCTTCGTCGGCCAGGTGTTTTCGGCGGTGTTCGCGTCGTTCTATCTGGCCGTGCTCGGCCTCGGCCCGCTGCGCGAGCCGCTGCTAGGCAACATCATCTGGTCGGCGCAGGGACAGGGCGCTTTCTTCAACGGATGGTGGTGGTGGCCGATCGAACCGGCGGTCGCCATGATCCTTATCCTGGGCTCGCTCGCGCTGATCATCATGGGGCTCGACGAACTGGCCAACCCCCGCGTCCGCAGGTCCGAATAATCATGCTCAATTCCACGCTTAACGACACTACCGCGAAATCGTCGGCGGCACTGCGGCCGCAGGCAAGGCCCGACCAATCGGTCTTGAGGGTCGAGAACCTCGAGGTCACCTACTATACCGACGCCGGCCGGGCTAAAGCGCTCGACGATGTGAGCTTCACCCTTGGCGCCGGGCAGAAGCTCGGCATGGTGGGCGAATCTGGCTCGGGCAAATCGACGCTGGCGCTCGCCATGATGCGGATGATCAAGCCGCCAGGGCGGATCGAGGGCGGCCATGCCTGGGTCGGGGACACCGACCTGATGGCGCTCGATGACGACGGCATGCGCAAGGCGCGTCTCAGCAAGATCGCCTATATCCCGCAAGGCGCGATGAATTCGCTCAACCCGGTGACGCGCATCGGTAACCAGATGGTGGATGCCATCAAGGCGCATGTGGGGCGCGAGTCCCGCTCGGCGATCGAGGATCGCTGCGCCCATGCGCTGCGCTCGGTCGATCTCGATCCGGGGGTGTTCCGCATGTACGCCCACGAACTGTCGGGCGGCATGAAGCAGCGCGTGTGCATCGCCATCGGCATCCTGCTGCAGCCGCAGGTCATCATCGCCGACGAGCCGACCAGCGCGCTCGACGTGGTGACGCAGCGCCAGGTGATGGAAACCATCGACCGGGTGCAGAAGGAGATCAACGCCGCTGTCATCCTGATCGGCCACGACATGGGCCTGATGGCCCAGTTCGTCGACCGCGTGGCGGTGATGTATGCGGGCCGCCTCGTCGAGGTGTCGACGGTGCGCGAAATGTTCACCAGCCCCAAGCACCCCTATGCCCAGGCGCTGATTTCGAGCCTTCCCAATCTCGACAATAAAGGCGTGTTCCAGGGTATCCCCGGGCTCGCCCCGTCCCTGCTCCGCCTCCCCAGCGGCTGCGCCTTCCATCCCCGCTGCGTGCACGCGATGGACATCTGCACCACCACCCGGCCTGAAACCAGGACCCTGGCCAGCGGTCGGATGGTGACGTGCCATCTGTTCAACGAGGAGGCATGACGATGGGCAACCTGCTCGAACTGCAGAACATCTCGAAGGTCTATTCGCGCGGCCTGGTCAACGCCAAGGCGAACGTGGCGCTCCGGGACATTTCGCTAACGCTGCGCGAAGACGAACCCACCATCCTGACGGTCGCCGGTGAGAGCGGCAGCGGCAAGACGACGCTCGCCATGCTGCTGCTGGGCTTCATTGCACCGACGACGGGACAGATTCTCTATCGCGGCAAGAACATCACCATGCTCGAGGGCAAGGAGCGCCTCGCCTATCGCCGCGAGGTGCAAGCGGTGTTCCAGGACCCGTTCGCGGTGTTCAACCCGTTCTATACCGTCGATCACCTGCTCACCGTGCCGATCAAGCGCTTCAAGCTCGCCAGGTCGAAGGCCGACGCGCGCAAGCGCATGGACGAAGCGCTGACGGCGGTGGGGCTGCGGCCCGAGGACGTGCTCGGGCGCTTCCCGCACCAGTTGTCGGGCGGCCAGCGGCAGCGCATCAACGTCGCGCGCGCCCTCCTGCTCAAGCCCAAGCTGCTGATCGCCGACGAGCCGGTCTCGATGGTGGACGCCTCGCTGCGCGCCAACATCCTGGAAACGCTGCGCAACCTGCAGCGCGACCACGGTGTGTCGATCATCTACATCACGCACGACCTGACGACCGCCTACCACATCGCCAAGTCGATCATCGTGCTCTACCGGGGCGCCGTGATGGAGGCGGGCGACGTCGACACCGTGATCAAGACGCCGCAGCACCCCTACACCAAGCTGCTCGTCGACTCGATCCCGTGGCCGAACCTCGACCAGCGCTGGGGCGCCGAAAAGATCATCGCGCGCACCACCGATGACGGTGGGGACGGTTGCCGCTTCCGCTCGCGCTGCCCGCGCGCCATGGACATCTGCAATACGAGCCCGCCGCTCTTCCGCATCGACGGCCACCACACCGCCGCCTGCTATCTCTACGAACAGCAACCCGAAATCGTGCCGGAAAAGCTCTCCGAGCTACTGCCGGTCTGACCCGACCACGACTGCCGACCTGTCGCGCCGCCCCTTGCCGGGCGGCGTTCCGGGCGATTGCACTGGAACATCATAATGCTCGAGATTGCCGAATTCATCGCGCCCACGCCGTCCCCGGTCTGGCGACTCGCCAAGCAGGCGGGTGTCGACCTGGCAGTCGGGGGCCTCGCGCCGGACGACCTGCTGCAGGGCGAAAAGCCGTGGGACTTCGGTCCGTTGCAGCGGACCAAGCAGCGCTACGAGGCTGCCGGCTTCGACCTTCGCGTCATAGAATCGCGCCCGCCGCTCAACAAGGCCAAGCGCAGCCTGCCGGGGGGCGAGGAAGAGATCGATACCGTCTGCACGCTGCTTGAGAACATGGGCAAGCTCGGCGTGCCGGTCTGGTGCTACGAGTGGATGACCGACTTCAACTGGGTGCGCACCAATATGGCGACGCCCTCCCGCGGCGGTTCAGTGGTGACGAGCTTCGACATCAACGACGTGCCGGCGGACCTGACCAGCAATCCGCCGATCAGCGAGGAAGCGCTCTGGGTCACGCTTGAGCATTTCCTCAAGCGGGTGCTGCCGGTTGCCGAGAAGGCCGGCGTCAAGATTTCCATGCACCCAGACGATCCGCCGCTGTCGCCGATCCGGGGCGTCGGGCGCATCATGCGCTCGGTAGAGAACTACCAGCGGCTGATCGACAGCGTCGCTTCGCCGATGAACACGATCACCATGTGCCAGGGCAACTTCACCCTGATGACCGATGACCTCCCCTCGGTCATCCGCAAGTTCGGCCCGAAGATTTCCTTCGTCCACTTCCGCGACGTCAAGGGCGTGCCGACGCACTACGAGGAAACTTGGCACGACGCCGGCAAGACCGACATGCTGGCCTGCATGCGGGCCTACAAGGACATTGGCTTCAACGGCGTGCTGCGGCCCGACCACGTGCCGACCGTCGAGGGCGACAGCAACGAACACGCCGGCTATTCGGCGTTCGGTCGGCTCTATGCCATCGGCTATATCCGCGGCCTCCACCAGGCTGTTTACGCGCAATAGGATTTTGAAATGAAGATTGCCCTTACCGGCGGCAGCGGCCGCATCGGCCGCGCCATCATCGAACTCGGCGTCGAGCGCGGCCACAGCTTCGTCAGCATCGACCGAGTGCAGCCGACCGGCGCGCTGCCGGCCAATGTCGAGTTTTTTCAGGCCGAAATGGACGAATACCACGGCCTCGTGCGCGCTTTTGAAGGCTGCGACGCGATGATCCACATGGCGGCCATCCCCTCGCCCGGCCACCACCCGGACCATATCGTCCACAACAACAACGTGGTCGGCAGCTACAACGCGCTGCGGGCGGCGGCCGAACACGGCATCAAGCGCATCTGCCAGGCTTCGAGCGTCAACGCGATCGGCCATTCCTACAGCCGCAATCCGCGCTACGACTACTTCCCGCTCGACGAGGAACACGCGAACTACTCCGAGGACCCCTACAGCCTGTCGAAGTGGATCTGCGAAGCGCAGGCGGATTCGTTCGTGCGCCGCTACGAGGGCACGGTGATCGCCAGCATGCGATTCCACGCCGTGGTGCCCGAGCGGGCCACGGCCGCCGGCTGGTTCACGCGGCAAGCGGCGAATCCCGGCAAGAACCTTTGGGCCTATACCCGCTTCGACGCGGCCGCCGACGCCTGCCTGTTGAGCCTCACCGCGCCCTTCACCGGCCACGAGGTGTTCTACATCGTGGCGCCCGACACGACGCTCGACGCGCCGAGCCTCGAGCTCGTCCAGGAGCATTTCCCGGGCATCGAAATCCGCGGCGACTTTTCCGGGAACCACAGCTTCTTCAGCTCGGCCAAGGCCGAGCGGCTGCTGGGCTGGAAGCATCCGCGCGGCTGAACCGGAGCGCCCATGGCCCGACACCTGAAGCACGTAGCGAGATCGATTGCCGTCGCGCTGGCGACGCTAATTGTTGCGATTCTTGGGGCGAACGCTGTTGTGGCGCAGGATCTGCCGAGCTCGGTCGTCGCCGGCAAGCTGCCGTTCGACGAAAAGGTGCTGGTCCGTGGTCTGCAGAGCCCCTGGGAGGTGACCTGGGGGCCCGACAACTACCTCTGGGTGACCGAACGCACCGGCGGTCGCGTGACGCGCATCAACCCCGCCGATGGCTCGCACGAGCTCGCCATCCGCTTTTCGGATGCGGTGAGCCCGGGAGGCCAGGACGGCGTGCTGGGGATGGCGCTCCACCCCGACCTGCTGAAGGGCAAGGGTCACGACTGGGTGTTCGTCGCCTATACCTATCTCGACCCCAAGGCACCGCCGCGGACCAGCTTCACCGATCCCGCGAGCCCCTACCGGCAGCTCTATACCAGGATCGTGCGGCTTACCTACGATCCGACGACGCAGATGCTCGACCAGCCGCAGGTGCTGATCGAGGGGCTGCCGGCAAGCTCCGACCACAATTCCGGCCGGCTGAAGATCGGGCCGGACATGAAGCTCTACTACACGATCGGCGATGGCGGAAACGACCAGCTCGGCAATTGGTGCACGCCCATCCAGGCGCAGCGCCTGCCGACTGCCGCGGAAGTCGCGAGCAAGAACTGGTTCGCCTACCAGGGCAAGTCGCTGCGGCTCAATCTCGATGGCACGATCCCCGACGACAACCCGGTGATCGAGGGCGTGCGAAGCCACATCTACACCTACGGCCACCGCAACATGCAGGGCATCGACTTCGCGCCGGATGGTACGCTGTACGCCTCCGAACAGGGGCCGAAGACCGACGACGAGGTCAACATCCTGCAGCCGGGCGGGAACTATGGCTGGCCGCACGTGGCGGGCTTCCGCGACGACAAGGCGTACCAGTACGCGCGCTGGGCCGACGCCAGCACGCCTTGCAAGCAGCTGACGTTCTCGGACATCACCATCGACCCGTCGGTGCCACGCGAGGACGAGACATCGTGGAAGGGCGACATGGTATCGCCCATCGTCACGATGTTTACCGTGCCGAGCGACTGGAACTTCGTCGATCCCAAGTGCCATGGCATGGATTTCGTCTGCTGGCCGACGATCGCCGCCTCGAGCATCGAGACCTATTGGCGCGCCGACGGCATTCCGGGCTGGGCGCACTCGCTGATCGTGACGACGCTGAAGCGCGGCTCGATCTACCGCATCCCGCTGGCTGCCGACGGCCGCCACCTGAGTGGCCCGATCGAGCGCTATTTCCAGTCGGAGAACCGCTTCCGCGACACCGCGGTGAGTCCCGACGGCAAGACGATTTATGTGGCGACCGACAATGGCGGTCTGGCCGAATCGAGCAGCGGCGGCACGACCACCACGATGCACGACCCGGGCACCATCCTCGCCTTCACCTATCACGGCAACTGAGCCCCCCAGCTCCTGCCTATCGAGTAGAACGAATATGAAAATCAAAGAGATCAAAGTCATCGTCTGCTCGCCCGGACGCAATTTCGTCACCGCCAAGGTGATCACCGACGAGGGCGTCTACGGCATCGGCGACGGCACGGTGAACGGCCGCGAGCTGGCGGTCGTCTCCTACCTGCAGGACCACATCGCGCCGACGCTGATCGGCAAGGACCCGCTCCGCACCGAGGACATCTGGCAATACCTCTACAAGGGCGCGTACTGGCGGCGCGGCCCGATCACCATGGCCGCGATCGCCGCCATCGACATGGCGCTGTGGGACATCAAGGCCAAGGTCGCCGGCATGCCGCTCTACCAGCTGCTGGGCGGCCGGTCGCGCGACCGGGTGATGGTCTACAAGCATGTCGGCGGGCTCGACATCCCCGAGGTCGTCGACGGCGTGCTGAAGATGCGCGAGCAGGGTCTCGAAGCGATCCGGGCCCAGGTCTCGATCCCCGGCCTGCCGCCCATCTACGGCACCGGTCCCTCGACCGACCAGGCGGCCGGAGGGATGATCAAGCCAATGGTCACCGAGGAAGTCTGGGCGACGCACAAGTATATGCCGCTGGTGCCAAAACTGTTCGAAAGCCTGCGCGACGCGGTCGGCTGGGAGGTGCACCTGCTGCACGACGTGCACCACCGGCTGACGCCGATCGAGGCGGCCCGGCTCGGCAAGGACCTCGAACCCTATCGACTGTTCTGGCTGGAGGACGCGATCCCCGCCGAACTGCAGGAAGGCTTCCGCCTCATCCGCCGGCACACCACGCAACCGCTCGCCGTGGGCGAAGTGTTCAACTCGGTCTACGACACCACGACGCTCATTTCAGAGCAGCTCATCGACTATATCCGGGTCACCGCGGTGCATGCCGGCGGCGTCACCGGCATCAAGAAGATCTTCGATTTCGCCTCGATCTATCATGTCCGCTCCGCCTGCCACGGCCCGATGGACATGTCGCCGATCACCATGGGCGCCAACATTCACGTCGATACGGCGATCTCCAATTTCGGCATCCAGGAGTTCACCGGCTACACCGAGGAGACCTACGGCGTCTTCAAGTGCGACTGGCGCTACGACCGCGGCTATCTCTACCCCAACGAGAACCCGGGCCACGGCACCGACATCGATGAAGGGCTCGCGGCCAAATATCCCTACGCACCCGCCTACCTGCCGGTCGCCCGGCTCGAGGACGGGTCGATGACCAGTTGGTAGTTTCTAGGAGGAACCCATGACCGAAATCGCGAAAATCACCCGCCCCTCGCCCGACCTGATCGCCCGCGTCAAGGCCGTGGGCGCGGCCAGCGCCAGCGCCACGCTCGCCCACATGGGCATCCGCAATTGCCACATCACGGGCCCTGTGACCTACAACAAGGGCAAGGCGATCGCCGGCCCTGCCCTTACCCTGCAATTCATGCCGAAGCGCGAGGACCTGTATGGCGAAGGCGAATATGCCGACGTCGAAAAGCAGTTGCATCGGCACGTGCTCTACCAGGTGGAAAAGGGCGACGTGGTGGTGGTCGACGCCCGTGGTGACATCACGGCCGGCGTGTTCGGCGACATGATGATGACCTATTTCCGCGGCCGCGGCGGCGCCGGCATGGTGATCGATGGCGCCATTCGCGACTTCGTCAACGTGCAAAAGCTCGACGTGCCGCTCTGGCTCAACGGCGTGACCCCGAACTTCCACACCCAGACCGGGCTGATGCCGTTCGCCGTCAACGTGCCGATCGCCTGCGGCGGCGTCACCGTGATCCCCGGCGACATCATCGTGGCCGACGACGACGGCGCCGTGTGCGTGCCGATCGCCAAGGCCGAAGAGATGATCGAGAACGCCAACAAGCATCACGACTGGGAAGATTTCTCCCGCATGAAGCTGATGCAGGGCGCCCCGCTGCAGGACTACTACCCGTTGTCGGAAGGCAAGCGGGCCGAATATGAGGAATGGCGCAAGACCCACCCGCTCGGCGGGCACTGAAACGCCACGGCCGGTGCGCTTGAGGCAGGACCCGAGCCGCTGAGCATACGGGACGCCACGGCCAGCCCGGGACGATTGGGGCGGCCCTTTGAAAGTAAGCGCTTGGAGCGGCTCCCCCTCTCCCCTTGCGGGAGAGGGTGCCGGCAGGCCGGATGAGGGGGGAGCGGCACAGCTCTGCGGCTCCCCCCTCATCCGGCCTTACCAGGCCACCTTCTCCCGCAGGGGGAGAAGGCAGGAGAGTCTGGCGACCACGCCAGGATCGGAGCCACGCGCCGCCCGTGTTGAAGGGGGCAGGTAGCGTCCAGCTGACTGGACTAGGAGCCTAGCCATGACCGATAGCGTCACCATCGAAACGCCGGAGCTGCGGGTTGTGGTGCTGCCCGGCTTCGGTGCCCGCGTGGTGTCGTTCATCGACCGACGGAGCGGCCGCGACTGGATGGCGCGGGGGCCGGAGACATCATCCAATTTCGGCGAGGACGCAGCCTATGGCGCGCCCGAGGCGATCGGGTGGGACGAGTGCTTTCCCACCGTCTCGGCCTGGGACGCGACCGGGACGCCCTGGCGGCGGCGGCTGCGCGACCACGGCGATGTCTGGGGTCGCCCCTGGCGCGTCGACGCGCAGTCGCCAACGCTGCTGACCACCAGCTACGCCGATCGCGACTTCCGCTTCGAACGGACGCTGTCGGTCGCCGGCGACCGACTGACGGTCGACTATCGCGTCACCAACCTCAGCACCGACCGCCTGCCCTGCATGTGGGCCTGGCACGCGCTGCTGGCGCTGCAAGCGGGCGAGCGGATCGACCTGCCGGACACCGAGACCGTCGACGTGGCGTATATCGGCGTCAACGGCCGGCACCTGCCGCCGGGCACCCAGCCGTGGCCCCGCGGCGAGGTGATCCCCTTCCCGCTCGACGAGGTGCAGCCGCTGTCGGCCGAGGCGGCCGTAAAACTCCACACGCGCGGCACTCAAAGCCGCGCCGTGCTGGGCGGCCGGCAAGGACGGCTGACGCTCGCCTGGTCGGGCGTCGATGCGCTCGGCATCTGGCTCACCTATGGCGGCTGGCCGGCGCCCGGCGACATCCACCAGGTGGCGCTCGAGCCGACCTCGTCGAAGGCCGACCATCTGGGCCAGGCCATCGAACGCGGCAACGCCTGGCTGCTGCCGGCCGGCGGCAACCGCGAGTGGCAGCTGGTGCTTACGGCGACCGCCTGAGAACGCCGCACTGACCAACGGCCTTCCCCCAGAATCCGGTTTCCCGTGCCGGCGGGTGCCGGTAGCATTCTTGCCGCACGGGTTGGGGAGCAGGAAGCGTTGGGGTTCGTCTACTGGATCGCGTCCTATCCGAAATCCGGGAACACCTGGATGCGGACATTCATCGCGACAGTTTTCAACAACGGCGAGCGGCCGAACCTTGATCAGTTGCGCCAGATTGCGCCCGACGACAACCACGGACAGTTCTACCGACCGCTGCTCGACAAGCCGATCGAGCTGGCCACGCTCGAAGATCTCGCGCGCGTCCGCCCGGCGGCGCAACAGGCGATGGCCAACGCACTGCCCCGCCTCGGCTTTCTCAAGACGCACTCGGCGCTTGTCCGCCACCTCGGCAGCATGACCATCAATGCCGAAATCACGGCGGGGGCGATCTATCTCGTCCGTCACCCGCTGGACGTCGCGGTATCCTACAGCGACTTCCGCGACCGGGACGTCGATGAGACCATCGCCCGCATGGAGCAGTCCGGTTTCATCCTGCCCAAGCCGGAGCGGGGCGCCTACCGCATCGCCGGATCGTGGAGCGAGAACGTCCAGTCCTGGACGCGGCAGCCGCATGACCGGCTGCTGGTGCTGCGCTACGAAGACCTGCTCGCCGACCCGCTCGCCACTTTCGGCAAGGTGATCGATTTCCTGCGGCTGCCGCTCGATCCAGGCGTGCTCGAGCGATCGATCGCGGCAACTTCGTTCGCCCAGTTGCAGGCGGCCGAAGCGAGCCAGGGCTTCGTCGAACGGCCGGCGGAAACCAAAGCCTTCTTCCGCGAGGGCCGCGCCGGACAATGGCGCGAGCGGCTGACGGAGGCCCAGGTGGCGCGGCTCGTCGTCGCGCACCACGAACAGATGCGGCGGTTCGGCTATTGGGAGCCGGCGTTCGAGGGCTATCTGTCGGCCGCCCGCTAGGACGGTGGCCCGCTCCCGGTGCTCGCCTCGACCACCGCCCGGATGCAGCCGATGACCTCCTCGGCGGTGGGCGACAGATCGCCGGCGCTGCGCGTGGTGATGCCGATGGGGCCGAGCGTCGTCCGCATGTCGAGCGGCAGGCGCACCAGTTGGCCGGCGGCGAGATCGCTGGTCACCACGCCCTCCGATATTACCCACACCGCGTCCGTCGACAGCGCGTGGGCGCGGCCGAGCGAATTGGACACGGTCTCGATCTCGGCCACAAGCCGCGTCACCCCGCCGGCCAGCAGCAACCCGTCGACAGCCGGCCTGATGATGGCGCCGCGCGGCGGCATCAGCAACTGGTAGGCCGCAACGTCCTGCAACGAGATGGTCGCGCGCAGGGTGAGCGGATGGCCGGGCCGCACGACCAGCGCCAGGTGCTCGGAATAAAGGTGCTCGAAGGAGAGCCCGTCCATCGCTTCGGCGCGCGCCAGACGGCCGACGACGAAATCAATGGCGGCGCTTCGCAGCAGCCCGAGCAGATAGGGGCTCGGGCCGCTCTCGACCAGCGCCCGGCAGGCCAGCGGGCTCCGGGCGAAACGGGCGAGGGCCTGCGGGACCACCCCGGCGGCGACCGTCGGAAGCGCCCCGAACGCCACCATCGCCGTGCCGCTGCGCTGCGCGGCAATGGTATCGAGCCCCTGCTGCAGCGTCGCCTGCCCGGCTTGGGCGAAGCGCAGGAAGGTCTCCCCGGCCGCGGTCAAGGCGAGCGCCCGCCGGCTGCGGTCGAAGAGGGCGACGCCCAGCGTGCCTTCGAGCTCGGCCAGGGCCTTCGACACCGCAGGCTGGGTCATGCCCAGTTCCTCGCCGGCCCGGGTCACGCCGCCGAGGCGCACCGTCTCGAGGAAGCAGTTGAGGTGGCGTGTCTTCAGCCGGGGATCGAGCACATATTCTCTTCGGTTATGCAATCGGATCAAATTGGCATTTTTATAGGCTCACCGGCAGTGCTTTGATGAAGAAAACTGGATGGTGCGATGTCTGAATTTCTGACACTTGCGGAGGCTGTGAGGCGCAACCTCAACAGCGGCGATACCGTCGCCTTCGAGGGCTTCACCCACCTCATCCCGCACGCCGCGGCGCACGAGGCGATCCGTCAGGGGATCGGCGAGCTGACCCTGCTGCGGATGACGCCCGACATCGTCTACGACCAGATGATCGGCATGGGCCTGGCCCGCAAGGTGGTGTTTTCCTATGCGGGCAATCCCGGCGTCGGCCTGCTCCGGCGCATGCGCGACGCCATCGAGAACGGCTACCCGCGCGCCATCGAGACGGTCGAGCATTCCCATTCCGCCATGGCGCAGGCCTATGAGGCGGGGGCCAGCGGCCTGCCCTGCGCCATTTTCCGCGGCTACAAGGGGGCCGACCTGCCCCACGTCAATCCCGACATCCGGACCGTCACATGCCCATTCACCGGGGAAGTGCTGGCCGCCGTGCCGTCGCACCGGCCGGACGTGACCTTCATTCACGCGCAGAAGGCCAGCCAGCAGGGCGACGTGCTGATCGAAGGCATCATCGGGGTGCAGAAGGAGGCGGCGCTTGCCGCGCGGCGCGTGGTCGTCACGGTCGAGGAGGTGGTGCCAAGTTTCAGGGGCCTTCACCCCAACCTCACGATCCTGCCCCACTGGACGATCGATGCGATCGCCGTGGTGCCGGGCGGCGCCCATCCATCCTATGCGCATGGCTATTACGCCCGCGACAATGCCGCCTACCTCGAATGGGACAAGGTGTCGGCCGATCGCGACACCTTTGCCGCCTGGATGGCCGACAACGTGCTGCAGGTCGGCCCCGAAATCTTTGCCCGGCGCGTGGAGGCGCTGCGATGAGCGACTTCACCCCGACCGAAATGATGACGATCGCGGCAGCCCGCGCGCTGTCCAACGACGACGTGTGCTTCGTCGGGATCGGCGCCCCATCGGCGGCATGCAACGTCGCACGCCTCACTCACGCGCCCAACATCACGCTGATCTACGAATCCGGCACCATCGGCACGGCGCCCGAGGTGCTGCCGCTGTCGATCGGCGATGGCGAACTCTGCGAGACGGCGCTCTGTACCGTCAGCGTGCCGGAGATGTTCCGCTACTGGCTGATGGGCGGGCGGATTTCGATCGGCTTTCTCGGCGCGGCGCAACTCGACCGCTTCGGCAACATCAACACGACGGTCATCGGCGACTACCGGCACCCCAAGGTGCGCCTGCCGGGCGGCGGCGGGGCGCCGGAGATCGCCACCTCCTGCGGCGAAATCTTCATCACCCTCAGGCAGGCGAAGCGTGCCATGGTCGAGAAGATCGACTTCTTCACCAGCTTCGGCCACGGCGAAGGCGGCGACCATCGCAGCCGGCTCGGCATCGCCACCAGGGGGCCGACGCTGTTGATCACCGACCTCGCGATCTGGCGGCCCGATCCCGACAGCAAGGAATTCACGGTGACGTCGCTGCATCGCGGCGTGACGCGCGACCTGGTGCAGGAGAATTGCGGCTGGGCGGTGCGCTTCGCCGACCGGCTGGAGGAAACCCCGCCCCCCACCGAGCTCGAACTCGGTACGCTGCGTGACCTGCAGGCCCGCACCGAGGCGGCGCATCGGGGGAGGAAGTAAATGCCGGAAGCCTTCATCTGCGCCTATCGCCGCACCCCCATCGGCCGCTTCGGCGGCGCGCTGGCGACGATCCGCCCCGACGACCTCGCGGCAGTACCGATCCGGGCCATCGTCGCCGATAACCCGCGCGTCGACTGGGATGCGGTGGACGACGTGATCCTCGGCTGCGCCAACCAGGCGGGCGAGGACAACCGCAACGTGGCGCGGATGAGCCTGCTGCTTGCCGGGCTTCCCGTCGGGGTGAGCGGCACGACCATCAACCGGCTCTGCGGCTCCGGGATGGATGCCGTGCTGACGGCGGCCCGGGCCATCAAGGCGGGCGAGGGCGAGCTCTTCCTCGCCGGCGGCGTTGAATCGATGAGCCGGGCGCCGTTTGTGCTGCCCAAGGCGGAGACGGCGTTCTCACGCAACGCCGAAATCTTCGACACCACCATCGGCTGGCGCTTCGTCAATCCCCTGCTGCAGCAGCAATATGGCGTCGACTCGATGCCCGAGACGGGGGAAAACGTCGCCGAGGATTATCGCGTCAGCCGCGCCGACCAGGACGCCTTCGCACTGCGATCGCAGCAGCGCGCCGTCGCCGCCCAGCAGAACGGCCGGCTGGCGAAGGAGATCGTGCCGGTCAGCATTCCGCAGCGGAAGAAAGACCCGGTCATCGTCGACCGGGACGAGCATCCGCGCCCCGATGCCTCGCTCGAGGCATTGGCGCGGCTGCCGACGCCCTTCCGCCAGGGTGGGACGGTAACGGCCGGGAACGCTTCGGGCGTCAATGACGGTGCCGCGATCCTGATCGTCGCCTCCGAGGCGGCGGCGCGGCGATACGGGCTGACCCCGATGGCCCGCATCCTCGGCGGCGCCACGGCGGGCGTGCCGCCCCGCGTCATGGGGATCGGACCGGTGCCGGCGACCCGCAAGCTCTGCGCCCGGCTCGCCCTGACGCCAGCCGGCTTCGACGTCGTGGAACTCAACGAGGCGTTCGCCAGCCAGTCCCTGGCTGTGCTGCGCGAACTGGGGCTGCCGGACGACGCCGCGCAGGTCAACGCCAATGGCGGCGCCATCGCGCTCGGCCATCCGCTGGGCATGAGCGGCGCTCGCATCACCGGCACGGCGGCGCTCGAGCTGAGCCTCTCCGGCAAGAGCCGCGCCCTGGCCACCATGTGCATCGGCGTCGGCCAGGGCATCGCGGTGGCGCTGGAGCGGGTCTAGCTACAACGGCAGTCCGACGTAGTTCTCGGCGAGGGCGCTCATGGCAGCGTCGGAGCCGGCGAGATATTCGAGTTCTGCCAGCTGCAGGCGCTCGCTGAAAGGCGGGTTGTCGGGGAAACGGTGCAGCACCGAGGTCATCCACCACGAGAAGCGCTCTGCCTTCCACACCCGGGCCAGGGCACGGCGAGAGTAGCCGGCGAGCCCGCCGGCGTCGTGGTCGCGATAGTGGGCGACCAGCGCTTCGGCCAGATAGTGGACATCGCTCGCGGCGAGGTTGAGCCCCTTGGCGCCGGTGGGCGGGACGATGTGGGCGGCGTCGCCGCAGAGGTAGAGCTGGCCGAACTGCATCGGTTCGACCACGAATGACCGCAGCACGGCGATCGACTTTTCGATCGAAGCGCCGACCGTGACCTTGTCGGCTGCGGCGTCCGGCAGGCGGCGGCGCAACTCGTCCCAGAAGGCCGCATCGCTCCAGGCCTCGACCCGCTCTGTCGCGTCGACCTGCACATAGTAGCGGCTGCGTGTCGGCGACCGCATCGAGCAAAGGGCGAACCCACGTTCGTGACGCGCGTAGATCAGCTCGTCTCCCGCCGGCGGCACGTCGGCGAGCAGCCCCAGCCAGCCGAAGGGATAGACGCGCTCGAAAGCGCGCAGCGCCTCGGCAGGGATGCTTTGCCGGCTGACGCCATGGAAGCCATCGCAGCCGGCGATGACATCGCAGTCGATGCGGCCTTCGCCGTCACTGCCGGCAAAGGTGACGTAGGGCGCACCGGCGAGGTCGTGCAACGCCACCTGGCCCGCCTCGTAGATCGTCGGCCGACCGGTGGCGGCGCGCGCGTCCATCAGGTCGCGGGTCACCTCGGTCTGGCCATAGACGGTCACGGTCCGGCCGCCGGCATGGCGGGCGAGGTCGATGCGATGGAGGCCATCGCCGAAGGCGATGTCGATGCCGGTGTGGGTCAGGCCCTCGGCGCGGAGGCGCGCGCCGCAACCGACGAAGGCGAGCAGGTCGACCGTGCCCTGCTCGAGGATGCCGGCACGGATGCGCGACAGCACATGGTCGCGACTCGTTCGCTCGACGATGATGTTGTCGATGCCGGCGCGGCCCAGCAATGCGCCGAGCAAAAGGCCGGCGGGACCGGCGCCGACAATGGCGACCTGGGTGCGTGTCATGCGGGACTGCCCATATGTGTGATCTGCCCGAGCAGCGTCGAGGCGGTGCGAAGACCGGCGGCCGTCGTCATCAGCAGTTGCGGCAGCAGCAGCCATTCGAGCATCCAGCGGGCGCCGGACCGCTCCTGCTCGTGCACCAGCGTCGCCTGCATGCCACCGGCAAGCACGGCGGCATAGGCGGCCAGGGCAACCAGCACTTCCGCTGCTATCGGGTTGTGCTTGTGCGGCATGGCCGACGAGGCGCCGCCGCCTTGCAGCGTCAGTTCGCCGACGCTGTTCTGCGCCATCAGGCCGGCATCGGCGCCGATCTTGCCGAGGCTCCCGCTGACCAGCGACAGCCAGCCGGCGAACTCGACCACGCCGTCGCGCTCGGTGTGCCAGCTCCGCTCCGGCGCGGCGAGGCCGAGCCTGGCAGCCAACGCGGTGGCCACCGCGACGCGCTTGTCCCCGAGCTTGTCGAGCGTGCCGACGGCCCCGCCGAACTGCAGCCGCAGCAGGCGCGGGGAGAGTTCCTCCAGCCGGTCGAGGTGGCGGGCGAGCGGCGCCGACCAATGCGACAGCCGATCGCTCGCGGTGATGGGGAGCGCATCCTGCATCCGTGTCCGCCCCATCAGCCGGTTGGCGCCGAACCGCTGCTCCAGTTCGGCGATGGCGGCGATGATCGCATGCAGGCGGCTGGCGAAGATCGGCAGCATCTCCTTGAGGCGGAGGATGAGGCCGGTGTCGACGACGTCCTGACTGGTGGCGCCGAAATGGACCAGCTGATCGTGCGGCGGCCCGACGCACCGGCGCAGCTGGCGCACCAGTTCGACGCCGACCGTGCCGTCGCGGGCCGTGGCCGTCGCGATCGCCGCGACATCCGGGTCAAATCCGCCGAGTGCGGCGACGATCGCCTGTGCCGCCGCCGCCGGGATGACGCCCGCCTCGGCCTCGGCTTCCGCCAGCGCGGCCTCGAAGCGCAGCATGGCGCGCAGTTGCGCGTCGGCCGACAGCAGGTCCGCCATCTCGGCGTCTCCGAGAAGCCCCGACAGCATCGGATCGTCGAAGGGCGAAACGCTCATGTCGCCTCAGATGTCGAAAAAGACAGTTTCATCAGCCCCTTGGAGGCGGATATCGAAGGTGTAGGCGTCGCCCTGGCGTTCACCGATCAGCGTCTTCAGCCGCGACTTCTGCTCGATGCGCGCGAGGATCGGATCGCCGGCGTTGGCGTCGGCCTCGTCGGAAAAGTACATGCGGGTGTTGAGGCCCAGATTGATGCCGCGGGCGACGATCCAGAGGCTGACATGGGGCGCCTGCAACCCGCCGCCGGGAAACGGCACGCGCCCCGGCTTGATGGTGTCGAAGCGATAGATGCCAGTTGCGGGATCGGCGCCGACGCGGCCCCAGCCGGCGAAATTGGGGTCGGCGGCGCCGCGTGTTTCCGAGGGGCTCGGGTAGAGCCCGGCGTGATCGGCCTGCCAGAACTCGATGACGCAGTCGCGCAAGGGCTCGCCGGCGCCGTCGAAGACCCGGCCGGAGATCGAGACGCGTTCGCCCAGCGTTCGCTCGTTGACGAGCCGGCTCCCCAGATCGCTCGGATAAATCCCCTGCAGCCCGCAGAAATTGGGCAGGAGCCCGATGTGGACATAGGGACCGGCTGTCTGCGACGGGGTTTCCTTGAGGTAGTGCAACGCTTGCGGCATCAGTTGCCCTCGAGCCGGTTCTCGAACAGCGTCGATCGCCGCCCGCGCAACACGATGTCGAACCTGTAGGCGGTGGCATCCATCGGGATGGTGGCGCCGAGATCGAGCGGCGCGATCAGTTGCTCGATGGCGGCGGGATCGGGGATGGTGGCAAGGATCGGGCAGTGCCGGATCAGCGGGTCGCCCTCGAAGTACATCTGGGTGATCAGCCGCTGGGCGAAGCCCGAGCCGAAGACCGAGAAGTGGATGTGCGCGGGACGCCAGTCGTTGACCCCGTTCGGCCACGGATAGGGCCCCGGCTTGATGGTCCGGAACGCGTAGGAGCCATCCTCGGCCGAGATGGCGCGGCCGCACCCGCCGAAATCGGGATCGAGCGGGGCGAGGTAACCGTCCTTCTTGTGCCGGTAGCGCCCGGCGGCATTGGCCTGCCAGAATTCGATCAGCACGCCGGGCACCGGCCGGGCCCGTTCATCGAGCACCCGCCCGTGCACGATGATGCGCGGCCCCTGGGCGCTTTCGCCGGGCCGGGCGAAATTGTGGATGAGATCGTTGTCGAGTTCGCCGAGCAGCGAATGGCCGAAGGCGGGGCCGGTCATTTCCGACAGGGTGTTGGAGAAGGCGACCAGCGGCCGCTGCGGCGAGCGCAGGACGGTGGTCTTGTAGCCGGGCGCAAGCGCCGGCGGATGCCAGCGCCGGTCGCGCGGAAAGAAGGCGCCGGTTTCGGGCGCGGCGTTGCCGAGGCTGTCGCTCATTGGCTGCCCCCCTCCTCCGCCATGTCGGCGAAGACCTGCTTGGCGACGCGGAAGGCGGTGTTGGCAGTCGGCACGCCGGCGTAGATCGCGACGTGCAGCAGGCTCTCGCGCACGTCGGCCTCGGTGGCGCCGGTGCGGGCGGTGGCACGGATGTGCATGGCGAGTTCGTCGGTGTGCCCAAGCGCCGCGAGCAGCGCGATGGTGACGATCGAGCGCTCCCGCTTGCTCCACTCGTTGCGCGACCAGAGGTGCCCCCAGGCCGCCTCGGTGATGAGCGTCTGGAACGGCTCGTCGAACTCGGTCGTCGCCGCCTCGACGCGCTCGACATAGGCGTCGCTCAGCACGGCCCGTCGCGTTTCCTGCCCCTGCCGGAGGCGCGTCGACTTGAGATCAGGGACTGACATGGGAGACCGTCTCCGTTGCAAGGAGGGACAGGAAGGCGCCGATGACGGCGGCAAGCGTTTCGGGCTGCTCGATCGAGGGCAGATGCCCGCAGGCCTCGATCAGCTCGAAGCGCGCGCCGGGGATCGAGCGGGCAAAATCGGCGACAGCCGCGGCGGGCGTCGAGCCGTCCTGGTCGCCGACGACGCAGAGGGTCGGCACAGCGGTGCGCGGCGCCAGGTCCGAGAGGTCGCAATCCCGCAGAGCCAGGCAGGTGGCGATGTAGCCATCGGCAGGCTGCCGCTCGAACATGGCGCGATAGCCGAGGTAGTCGGGGTTGTCGGGGCGGCGAAACGCCGGGGTGAACCAGCGCTCGAGAATGCCCCCGGCAACCGCCGCGAGCCCCTCGGCCTCGATACGGGCGATGCGGGCATTCCAGAAGGCATCGTCGCCGATCTTCGGCAGGGTGTCGCACAGGATCAGCGCTTCGACCAGGTCCGGCCGCAGCGCCCGGAGCTGCTGGGCAATCATGCCGCCGACCGAGACGCCGCAAACGACGGCGCGCCCAACCCCGACGTGGTCGAGCAGGGCCGCGAGGTCGGCCGCCAGCCCTTGCATCGAATAGGGCGTCGTGCCGACCTCGGACAGGCCATGCCCGCGCTTGTCGTAAAGCACGATCGTCGCCTCGCCGACGAGCCGCACGACCACGTCGCGCCAGATTCGGAAATCGGTGCCGAGCGAATTGACGAACACCACCACCGGGCGGCCGGGCGGGCCGCCGATCAGCTGGTAGTGCAGCGTGACCCCGTTGAGGCGAGCGAACTGCATCAGAACGGGTATCCCTGCCGCGGGTCCTCGATCGTGATCCACCTGAGGTCGGTGAATTCGGCGATGGCCGCCTTGCCGCCGAAGCGGCCGAAGCCCGAGCCCTTGACGCCGCCGAAGGGCATCTGCGCCTCGTCGTTGAGGGTGGGGCCGTTGATATGGCAAATGCCGGATTCGAGCTGCGCGGCCACCCGCAGCGCCCGCTGCACGTCGCGGCTGAACACGGCCGAGGAGAGCCCGTACTCGGTGTCGTTGGCCACCCGGATGGCCTCCGCCTCGCCATCGACGCGGATCACCGGCTTGACCGGGCCGAACGATTCCTCGGCATAGAGCCGCATACCGGGCCGGACGGCGTCGACGATCGTCGCCTCGACCACGGTGCCGGTGCGCTTGCCGCCTGCCCGCAGCTTGGCGCCCCTGGCGATGGCGTCGGCAATGAGCGCCTCCATCTTTTCGGCCGAGTGGGTGCTGATGAGCGAGCCGAGCACGACCTGCCCGCGCGGGTCGCCGGCGGGCAGCTGGGCAGCCCGCGCCGCGAGCTTGTCGACAAAGGCGTCGGCGACGGCGTTGTCGACGATGAGCCGCTCGGTCGACATGCAGATCTGGCCCTGGTGCATGAAGGAGCCGAAGATCGCCGCGTTCACCGCGCCGTCGATATCGGCATCGTCGAGCACCAGCAGCGGCGCCTTGCCGCCAAGCTCTAGCAGCGCCGGCTTGAGGTGCCGGCCGGCGAGTTCGCCGATTCGGCGGCCGACGCTGGTCGAGCCGGTGAAATTGACGCGCCGTACCGCAGGATGGGCGATCAGCGTCTCGACGACCGCCGCCGCATCCTTGGGATCGTTGCTGATGACGTTGACGACGCCCTTGGGAAAGCCGGCGTCGAGCAGGCACTGGCCGATCAGGCGATGGATGCCGGGGCAGGCCTCGGAGGCCTTG
>Ga0209233_1000546_pt1 | contig 21091 bp, 18 predicted proteins | sample AraplaCL_Cvi_mCL_FD_184269 | JGI IMG/M metagenome (GOLD analysis project Ga0209233, IMG submission 184269) | Arabidopsis root microbial communities from the University of North Carolina, USA - plate scrape CL_Cvi_mCL (SPAdes) (version 2) | ecosystem: Host-associated > Plants > Roots > Endosphere...
CCGCCAGGCGCATAGAAGGCGCGGCTGCCGAAATAGTCGAACAGCGCGTTGGCCTGGGCCATCAGCCATTGCCGGTGATAGGGCCGGCTTTGCCAGTTGCCCAGACCTGCCGGATTGAGCGGTGCTGCGGTCATCTTTTTCCTCCCGATGGTTGCGGGAGAAATGATCGGAGGCGGATGGATTTGGCAAGCGCCAAGCGCTGCACTGACCGGCGAAAACGCGCTCGGTCAGGCGTCGAGGATACAGCGGCGTCCGCCGGGGAACGACGCCAGCGCCCGCTCCTGATCGGCCGCCGAAAGACCGCTGAAGCGCACGTTGAGGATCGCCTCTTCGCCCCGGATCGAGCCGATGACTTCGATCTCGTCGTTGTCGGCGCCATCCGGAAACACGGGCAGCCTGTCATCGACCGGCTTGGGCGGCTGGCGGTGGGCGGAAAGCAGCACGATGGCGTTCATTTCGGCCTCCTGGCCGGGCGGCGTTCGCAGTCAACAATCAACACTGGTAGGCTCGACTTGTCTCAGCTCAGGCCTGAACCGGTGATGAATGAGAGATTATTTCCGGACTTGTCCTATTCAAGGCAGCACAACGGCCGGATCGTGAATTCGTTTCACTTGGGACGACACGCCATTGTGAAGCGCCCTTGGCCATGCCAAGCCAGAGCGGACGACAAGCCGAGGAGAGTGCCATGGGCAAGCCGCCCGAACGCCCGCGCCGCAGCCAATCCGCGCTGGAACAAGCCGAGGCGGTGTTCAAGCCGGCGCCGCCCAAGGCCGATTTTGTGCCGCAGCGGACCGCGCCCGTGCCACAGGGCAAGGAGATGGTCACCCTGCGTCTCGACCGCGACGTGCTGGCGCATTTCCAGGACGAAGGCCCGGGCTGGCAGGAGCGGATCAACGAAGCCCTGCGTCGGGTCGCCGGCCTCGAGTAGGGCGGTCGGCTCGCGAGCCGAGGGCCGGCTGCGAGAGACCTCGCCGAGACCTCTCTTCCGTCAGAACAGCTTCTTGCGCTCGCTCTCGGGCACGTAGTCCGAGGGCGCGCCGCGCGCCTGCAACACGTGCACAGACCCATCCGGCAGCACACGCAGCCCGGTCAGCACGCCGCTGTAGAAGCAGCCCGTGTCGATGTCGATCCGCCCTGGCACCGCCTCGACCGCTTCGACCGGCGTATGGCCGTGCACGACCGTCAGCTCGCCGGAAAACCGGGCGCGCAGGAACGGGGCCCGGATCCAGATCAGGTCCTCGTCGTCCTGCGCTTCGAGCGCCACGCCTGGCCTGATGCCGGCATGGACAAAGAAGAAATTCGGCAGGCTGAGGCAAGTCGGCAGCGCCTTGAGGAAGGCGATATGGCGCTCCGGCACCAGCGGTCGGAGACGCGCCCCATACTCGTTCGGTTGGCGCCGCCAGCCTTGGCGGGGATCGTCGGGCATGCCGTAGGCGCGAGCGGTCTGCGTGCCGCCCCACTCCAGCCATTCGAGGTTGGCTGCCGGGTTGTCGAGGAAATCGAGCAGCAACTGCTCGTGGTTGCCGATCAGCGCGAAGCGACGGAAGCCGGGCGGGGCAGGGGACATCACATGGTCGAGCACAGCGGGCGAAGCCCGGCCCCGGTCGATGTAGTCGCCGAGCGTGACGATCCACTTTTCGCCAGCGATGGCGGCCCCGTCGGCGACGATCTCGGCCTCGAGCGCAAGCAGTTGGTCGAGGCAGCCATGCACGTCGCCGATGGCATAGACCGCCGCCGGCCACTGGTCGAAGCTGAGGCGAGGGCGGCGATCCGACTTGAACACATTGAACTCCCGCGCGGCCGAGGCTATCGGCTAGGCGCCTCACTCAGCCGCGTCAAGTGAGCGATAGGTTGCCAGTGTCGTCCCCCTCGTGACGACGATGTGCTGGTTGGCGTTGAAGCGGTAGTCCGGGCTCCACGAGCCGTCCGGCCATTGCACCCGGACGATGCCGCGGTCGATCATCCCCATGCCCACGTGCACCGGGCCGATATGGCCCGAGGCGTGGCCGCCGCCGATCGAAACGATCTGGGTTTCAGTGTGGGTGCCGGCCTTGACCAGCAGCCGTGCCCCAACCGCATCGCGATTGCCGCTGGTGGGATCGACGACCTGGATTTCCGCCCAGTTGCCCATCGACCGGTGACCCCAGGGCATCGCCGCGCCGAGGTTGCGGAACAGAGAGACGCTGGTCTTCCGGTTCACCACCAGCACGTCGAGCATGCCGTCGCGGTTGAAATCGTCGATGATCGCGCCGCGACCGATCTTATTGAGGGCAATTCCCGCCGCATCGCCGCTCTCGACGAATTTGCCATCGATGCTCTGCAGCAGCAGATCGTTGGGATCGAACTTGGCGAAGTCCGACATCGCCTCGACATTGCCCTTCGAGATGAAGAGATCAGGCAGGCAGTCATTGTTGAAGTCGGCGAATTCGACATGCCAGCCGGTCGAGGGCAGTTTCGGGCCGTCGACATAGGGCATCTGGGCCGTGGCCCCGCGCTCGAATGCAGTGTCGTAATACTGCGGGCTGGAGGGATCGGCGGGATCCTCGAGGGCCTGCAGCTTGGTGTCGCCCATCGACGAGATGGCATAGACCGGCAAGCCGTTGTTGTTGAGGTCAGCCTGGGCGATGCCCATGCCCCAGATCGACAGATGGGCCCAGCCGTCGCTGCGGGTATAGAGCCTCGGCCGCTGTCCGGGCGAGACCTTCCACATCTGCTCCTCGCCGCCGCGGTAGTATTGCCGGTCATTGGCGACGCGCAGGGCGGCCTCGCCCGAATGATTCCAGTCGGTGAACAGCATGGAAAGCGCGCAGTAGCCCGGGGTCAGCGGGGTAGCGTCGGAATAATTGGGGCCGTCCGCGCCTGCCTTGGGGCGCATCAGCACATTGTCCGAGCAGGTGCCCCACGGCGTGCCGGGGGCGGTGCGGTCGATATAGTTGCCGAACGCGAGCGTCGGAAACTTGCTCCCCGCTTCCCACGTCGCCGCAAAAGCCGTGGTCCAGGCGTGGCCGGGGTCGATGTGCCAGAGCTGGTCGGCGCGCTCGAACTTGCAATGGCCGAGCCCCTTGAGCACCCGGTTGCCGGCATTGCGCAGCAGCACGATGTCCTCGATGCCGTCGCCGTCGATATCGAGCGCATAGGCGCCCGTTGCGTCGACGAGGTCCTTTTCCGGCAGGCCGAGGTCGGCATCGGGCGACCGACTGAACTTCAGCGCCCCGCCGACCGGCGAATGATTGACGTAGAGCGCCGCCGGATTGGTGCCGCCGGCGATCACCACGTCCGGCAGATCGTCGCCGTTGCAGTCGAGCGAAGTGCCGCCGCCGCCGACGAAGAAGTCGAAGCCGCCGGCATAGACCTGATCGATACCGGCCGCCTTAGCCTCTTCGGTGAACGTTGGCACCGTCAGCTTCGCCAGTTGCGCCGACCGGTCGGCAGGCGCCGGCTTGGCGTCATCGGCGACCGCCGGGACGGCGGGCAGCAGGGCAAACAGACCCGCGAGGGCCAGTGAGGTCAGCGTTCTCATTGTGGCGTCCTCAGCGTCATCAGGAAGGCGATGATGTCGTCCTGCTGCTCCTGCGGCAGGGCGGCGTAGGCATCGCGCGACGGCCGGCCCTCGCCGCCATGGGCGAGGATTACCTCGTGCAGCGTCGACAGGTCGCCGCGATGGCCATAGGGGGCGGTGTCCGCGACCCCCCAAAGGCCCGGCGTCATGAAGGTGTCTCGGGCGACGAAGGCCTGGCTCTGCACTTCGTTGGCAAAATGGTCGGCGCCCGAATCGGCGATCTGGTGCCGCTTCAGGTCCGAAAACACCGGCACCAGCACATCGCCGTCCGCGTTGCGGGGCAGCGTCTTGGCCCAGTCGAGCAGCGACAGGTCGTAGACGGCGGGTTTGGCGACATCCTTGGCCGAGAGCGTGCCGGCTGAATCGTAGGGCCCCGGATCCTCGAACTTGAGGCTATGGAGCGGCAGGCTTTCGGTGTGGCAGGCCGAGCAGCCGACCTTGTCGAACAGCCCGCCGCCGGCCTTCGCGTGCGTCTCCCAGTCGGGGTTGGTGAAGGCAACCGGCGTCGGCGGCGGCAGCGCTGCCTGGAAGGCGACCATGGCCGAGACGACGCCCGGCGAAACCTCGTTTGTCTTGCCGTCACCGTCGAAATCCGCCTCGCCGGTGAATTGCGGGCCGAACCGTTCGTCCGCCTCCATGCCCGAGTGGACGTTGAGGGCGTTGATGGTGAATTCGCGCAGTGAGGGGATGACGCCCTTCCAGCTGAATGGCCGAACGATGAGGTCCTTGTCGACCCCTGCTATGCCGGAGCTGTCGAGCGTGCCGTCGGCATTTGCCGTCAGCGTCCCGAAGCTGATGCCCTTGGTGACGAGGTCGACCTTGACCGGCTGGCCGGTCTTGGCCGCCTGCCGAACCGCGTCCTTGCGGATCGCCTGCAGGTCGCCCGACATTTCCCGGGCGAGCAGCTCGCGCAGGCCCGATCCGAACAGGATGTTGGTGTTGCGCTCGTTGGAGAACTGCGGGTCCACCGAGTCGAAATCGGCGCTTTCGGTACCTTCCGAGGTGAAGACGTTGACCGTGAAATCTCCCGCGCCGCCGGTGATCGGCTGGTTGTGGCAGGAGGCGCAGCTGTCGGCGTCGGGGCCCGAGGCGCGCTGGAAGCTGAGCTCGCGGGGATGCTTGAAGTGCGTGGGGATGATCGCCTGCGTCGCCGTTGGCCGCCCTTCGCCATCGGCCGTGGTGAAGCGGGTGGAAAACAGCAGCTTGCCGGCCTTGATCAGGCTCTGGAGATCGTCGGGGGCCAGTTCGCCCGCCAGCGCATTCTGGTCGACGCTGACCGGCATGTGCGCGGGATCCCATGGGGCCCGATCGATGAACGTGACCGCCCCTGCAAAGGCGGGGAGGGTGGTCGCCGCGACGAGGGCGGCCGTCAGTGGAAGTTTCATCATTTGCGCAACTCGACGCTCGTTGCTGGAGGGGAGGGAGTGAGGAGGGCGAAGTGCCGATCAAGGTTGGTCAGGGTACTCATGACCAGCCCCTGGAAGATCGGTTCGCGCTCGTCGTGGTGGACGGTGATACTCGGGCCGCCGTTGATCTTGCAGACCAGCGTCGCGGCAAGGGCGGCGCGGATCTCTTCCCGCATCAGCCCGTAGGCGCCGGCCCCCGGCCCGACGATGACGATATGGTCGGGCGGCAGCAGGGCCATCAATCGGGCGAGGCCATAGCCGATCGCCCGACCGGCGACGTTGAAGGCGTGGATGACGTTGCGCCGGCCCGATTGCCCGAGGTGAATGAGTTCCTGATAGGCGGCGGGGGGGACCGAGGCGGCGGGCATTGCCTGTTCGGGGACGCCGTAGGCGGTGCGCAGCACGCCGTAGTCGGCGGCGTATGCCTCGATGCAGCCGCGCATCCCGCACCGGCAGCGCGCCCCGTCCGGGTGGTGGTTCATGTGCCCGAACTCGGTCGCGCCCCCTTCTGCCGCGGCTCGGCCGGCAACGCTCATGCCCATGGCGACCGTAGAGCCGATAAAAACCGTCGCCAGCGTCTGGTCGCGAAACTCCGGATAGAGCAGGCGGGTGCCTTCCGCGAGGAGACGCCCGCGCTTGTTCAGATGCACATCGCACCCGAACGCCCGCTGCAACTCTGCCACGATGCTCTCGCCGCTGACATGGGGAATTGGCGACCACTTCAGCCTGTCGCTGGCGCGATCGAGAATGCCCTGTACCGAAATCGAGATGCTGCGGAGGGTGGTGTCGACCTCCGGGTTGCGCGTTCGCAGCCGCTCGATCTCGCCGATGATGAAGGTGCTCGGGCGCTGCTCGGCGAACAGTTCTGGCACCACGGCGCGCTCGATCCTGTCCACCAGCGTCCCGGCATAATCGATCAGCGACGAACGGGCCCGGTTGACGTCGAGTTCGACGATGATGGCGTGACAGGCATGCCGGTTGAATTTGACGGCAACCGCAGGCCGGCCGCGCTGCCGGCCGTTGGCTTCCACCTCGCCTGCGTCGAGGATGACGTTCTGCCCGATCAGTTCGCCCCCGATGGCGGTGATCGAAGCGTTGCTCAGCCCGGTGACCTGAGCGATCCGGGTGCGCGACATGGGTCCTTCTTGGCGTAACGCCGAGAGGATCAACCCCCGATTCTGCCTGCGAACGAACTCGGCGTCCGCCACTGAGCGCACCAACTAACTCCTCCGGAGCCCCGCCCACTTGGATCGTATGGGAAGGCGATCGATATCGCTCGTCTGGGGCTCGCAAATGACGTTGACACAGCTCTGCCGAGCGTGCCAATCCTTTTTTCGAGCAATGAATTAAATGCTCGGGGGCGGGCGACGCAGGAGGTCGCCCGTCGTTTCATTCGAGGGCGGCATGTCCCGCCACGGGAGGAAATCATGAAGAAATTTGCAGCGGTTCTGCTGGGTGCAGCCGCTTTGGTTGGCGTGAGCCAGGCCTTCGCGGCCGATCTCGTCGTTGGCGTGTCGTGGAACAACTTCCAGGAAGAGCGCTGGAAGACCGACGAAGCGGCCATGAAGAAGGTGCTGGACGCAGCCGGCGTGAAGTACATTTCGACCGACGCCCAGTCGTCGGCCAGCAAGCAGCTGACGGACGTCGAGAACCTGATCTCGCAGGGCGCCAACGCCCTGATCGTTCTGGCGCAGGACACCGACGCCATTCAGCCGGCCGTGCAGAAGGCCGTCGACGAAGGCATTCCGGTCATCGGCTACGATCGCCTGATCGAGAACCCGAAGGCGTTCTACATCACCTTCGACAACAAGCTCGTCGGCACCATGCAGGCGCAGGCAGTGTTTGCCGCCGCGCCCAAGGGCAACTACGTGTTCATCAAGGGCAACTCGGCTGATCCCAATGCGGACTTCCTGAAGTCCGGCCAGGACGTCGTTGTCGGGCCGGCCATTGCGTCGGGCGCCATCAAGAACGTCGGCGAATCCTACACCGACAACTGGGATCCGGCGAACGCCCAGAAGGAAATGGAACAGTTCCTGACCAAGAACAACAACAAGGTCGACGCCGTTCTCGCCGAGAACGACGGCATGGCCGGTGGTGTTGTGGCAGCGCTCGCGGCGCAGGGCCTTGCGGGCACGGTGCCGGTCTCGGGTCAGGACGGCGACCACGCCGCGCTGAACCGTATTGCGCTCGGCACTCAGACCGTGTCGGTCTGGAAGGACGCCCGTGAACTCGGCAAGCAGGCGGCGACCATCGCCGTCGAACTCGCCAAGGGCACCGCTCTCGACAAGGTCGACGGCGCCGTCATGTTCGACGGTGGTCCCAAGAAGGTGCAGATGAACTCCGTGTTCCTCAAGCCCGTGCCGATCACCAAGGACAACCTCAACGTCGTGATCGACGCCGGCTGGATCACCAAGGCCGAAGTCTGCCAGGGCGTCCCGGCGGGCAAGGTCGCCGTCTGCGGCTAAGCGACAGCTTTATCAAAGATACGGGGTGCCGCGGCTCGAAAGGCCGCGGCACCCTTTGCAAAGCCGGCCTGACAGTACTCGGTGAACCCGGCGGGACTCAGGTTGCCTGGCATTTCTGGAGAATAGAATGGCCGAACAAGACGTGATGCCGGCCGCGACCCGTACGCAGGCACCACCCGCCAATCCCTTCGCGCGGCTCCTCGTCGCCACGGAGGTCGACACCCGACTGCTCGGTATGATCGGGGCGCTCATCATCATCTGGATCGGATTTCACATCCTGTCCGGCGGCATCTTCCTCACGCCGCGCAACCTGTGGAACCTGTCGGTTCAGAGTTCCGAAGTCGCCGTCATGGCGACCGGCATGGTGCTGGTGATCGTCACCCGCAACATCGACCTGTCGGTCGGCTCCGTGCTGGGCTTCGTCGGCATGATCATGGGCGTGCTGCAGGCCGAGATTCTGCCCCAGTTCCTGGGCTACGGGCATCCGCTGCTGTGGGTCGTCGCCCTGTTGGCGGGCCTCGCGGTTGGCGCCCTCATCGGCCTGCTGCAAGGGGTGATCATCGCCTATCTCGAGGTCCCGGCGTTCATCGTCACGCTCGGCGGCTACCTCGTGTGGCGCGGCGCCGCCTGGTGGGTGACTTCGGGCAGGACCGTCGCGCCGATGGACCAGACCTTCCAGCTCATCGGCGGCGGCACTGCAGGTTCGATCGGCGCGCTCTGGAGTTGGGTGCTGGCGGTGCTCATCTGTGTGGCAATCGTGGCGGCGTTGGTGCTCGGCCGGCGCCAGCGGGCCCGCTTCAAGTTTCCGCAGCGCCCCGTCTGGGCCGAAGTGGCCCTCGCGGTGATCGGCTGCGCGGTGGTCATCGCCGCGATCTGGGTCGCCAACTCCTATTTCTGGCCGCCGATGATTGCGGCTGCCTGGGCCAAGGCCCACAACGTCGCGGTGCCGGACGGCGGGCTCTTCATCTCCACCGGCGTCGCCATCCCCGTGCTGATCGCGCTGGCGGCAGGGGTCGTGATGACCTTCATCGCCACCCGGACGCGCTTCGGACGCTACGTGTTCGCCATGGGCGGCAACCCCGAGGCAGCCGAACTCGCGGGCATCAACACTCGCTGGGTGACGGTCAAGATCTTTATCCTGATGGGCATCCTGTGCGGCGTTTCGGCGTCGATCGCCACAGCGCGCCTCAACGCCTCGACCAACGCGCTCGGCACGCTGGACGAGCTTTACGTCATCGCCTCGGCAGTGATCGGGGGCACCTCGCTCTCCGGTGGCATGGGGACCATCGTCGGCGCCATGATCGGCGCCCTGGTGATGCAGTCCTTGCAGTCGGGCATGGTGCTGATCGGCGTCGACAGCCCGTTGCAGTCGATCGTCGTCGGTGCAGTGCTGGTCTTTGCGGTCTGGCTCGACGCCCTCTACCGCCGTCGCGCCAAATAGGAAGTCGATTATGCTCGAGAAGAAAGTTCCCCTCGTCGAGATGAACGAGATCTCGGTCTCGTTCGGCGGCATTCGCGCGGTCGACGAGGCCACGGTGGATCTCTACCCCGGTGAAGTGGTGGCCCTCGTCGGCCACAACGGCGCCGGCAAGTCGACGCTGATCAAGGTTCTGTCTGGCGCCTACAGGCGCGAGGCCGGCACCATTCGGATCGACGGCAAGGAAGCCACGATCAACAACCCGCGCGACGCCAAGGCCTATGGCATCGAAACGATCTACCAGCAGCTGGCGGTGGCCGACAACGTCGACGCGGCCGCCAATCTCTTCCTCGGACGAGAGCTGGTGACCTCGCTGGGCACGCTCGACGATGCCGCCATGGAGTCGCAGACGCGCGAAGTGATGGGTCGCCTCAACCCCAATTTCCGCCGCTTCAAGGAGCCGGTGAAGGCGCTGTCGGGCGGCCAGCGGCAATCGGTGGCGATCGCCCGGGCGATCCTGTTCAACGCCCGCATCCTGATCATGGACGAGCCCACCGCGGCGCTCGGTCCGCAGGAGACCAAGCAGGTTGGCGACCTCATCAAGCAGCTCAAGGCGGAAGGCATCGGCATCTTCCTCATCGACCACGATATCCACGACGTGTTCGACCTCGCCGACCGCATCGTGGTGATGAAGAACGGTCAGGTGGTCGGAACCGCGTTCACCCGTGACGTGACCAAGGACGAAGTGCTCGGCATGATCATCCTCGGCAAATGCCCGCCCGGGGCCGTTCCCGGGCCCGGCGCCGTCAGGGACTGAAGTCGCAGAGCTATCGCGGGAAGGGGTGTTGCCGTAAGCTAACCGCTTGGTGACTCCCCTTGCTGCATGCTTCCTGTCGAGGGGACGGGAGGAAATCAATGACGACTGGTGCAGGGCACGGGGCAACCGTGGAGCCGCAGCACAGGATTTCGCCGCGCTACACGTCGTTCCTGATGGCGTTCGGCGTGGCGATCGTGGTGGGCGGCGCCTCGGCGCTGCTGTGGCGCGACCTGACGCTCGAGCTCGGGCCGATCGCCTTCTTCCTCACCTATCTGTTCATCGTCGTCCGCCACATGCCCCGGCTGACCAAGCAGCATTTGCGGGCCCACGCCGACGAGTCGGACCTCCCCGGCTACCTCATTCTGGTGATCGCGCTGGGAACGCTGGTTCTGGCGGCCACCTCGCTGGTGCTGGTGGTCAACGGGGCGGGCAAGCCCGATGCGGTCGAAATGGCGCTCGGCGTCGTCGCGGTCGTGCTCGGCTGGCTGTGCGTCCACACCATGGTGGGGTTCCACTACGCCTACGAGTATTACGAGACCGACACTGCGGGCGAGATGCTGAGCGACGGCCGCCGCGCCCATTTCGGCGGCCTCAACTTTCCCGGCAAGGAAATGCCGGATGGGCTGAGTTTCCTCTATTTTTCGTTCGTCATCGCCATGACAGCGCAGGTTTCCGACGTCACGGTGACGTCCAACCGCATGCGGCGGATCGTGCTGCTGCACGGCATCCTGTCGTTTCTCTTCAACACCGTCATCGTGGCCATGGCGGTCAATATCATCGTCGCGCTGGGTCACTGAAACATCGCGAAACAGCCTCGCCACAAACCGGCCACGCTGTTGTATGAGCACGCTCATCGGATTTGTTTCGGCGGCGCAGGGATTATCGGCGATGCGTAGCAGGCTCTCTCACGTACTCCTCGCTCTGGCCCTCGGCGTGATGCTGGCGTCATGCGGCAAGCAACAGGAGCCCGCCAGCACCACGACCACCACGGCCTCGACCCCCGCGCCCAATACCGCCGAGCCGGCGCCGCAGAAGGCTCCCGCCGCTGGCGAGGCTCCATCCGCGACGCCAGGTCCGGCGGCGGCAGCGCCGTCGAGCGCGCCGAAAGATGCTCCCCAGCCGGCCGACGCCGCAGCGACGTCGCCCGCTCCCGCTGTCGCCACAGCGACGCCGCCAGCGGACAAACCGGTCGCGAGCCCCGCCGCGAACGCCATGGCCGCTGCGCCCGCCGCCGCCCCGGCCGCTGTCTCGCTCGCGCCGGTCGTCGACCCCACCACGCCCGCCCCGGCTGCCTCCGCCCCGGGGGCACCGTCGGCCCGCGACGCCCCGGCGGCAGGCACTGCCGCATCCTCCCCTGCCGGGACCAGCGGCGCCGCCGGTCCCTCGACCACGGTCGTAACGCCCGCGACGCCGGCGCCGACGGTTGCAACGCCGCCCAAGGTGCCGGGTGCCGATGACGCCGCCGCCCCGAGCCCCGCCACCCCCGCCACGCCATCGCCCACCGCGCCGGCTGCCACGCCAACGGCGAACGGGACGATGGACGCGACCGCCGCGACGAGCCCGCCGCCGGACTTCGGCCACGCCGACACCGACTTCGACGCGCGCGTCTCGTTCGACGAGGCCAAGAAGATCTGGCCCGCACTGACCAAACAGCAGTTCGATGCCGCCGACCTCGACTCAAGTGGCTACTGGTCGGCCGACGAATACCAGCTCGTGGTGGCCCATCCGCCGAGGGCCCCCGCCGCCCCGGCGCCCGACAGCGGAACACCTGCGCCGGATGCTGCGGCAGCGCCTGCCCAGCCCGCTACGCCGCCCGACACCGCGCCCGAGGCACCCGCCGCCACTTCTCCTGCCACTCCGGCCGCCCCATCGTCCCAACCTTGACCGCTGCAGACGTTCGTGGTTTGTTCTAAAATAGAGGAGCGAACCATGCCCGATGTACACGGCGAATTCGACGTCAAGACGTTGCCGCAGGCGCTCGAGGCGGAGCCTTTCGGCGCGGTGGGGCGCTTGCTGCTCGACAAGCAGTTTCGCGGCCCGCTCGACGCCGTAAGCCACGGGCAGATGCTCGCCGTGGGCGGGCAGGGCGGCTGGGGCGTCTATGTCGCGATCGAAAAGGTCGAGGGCGTGCTCGAGGGGCGCCGCGGCAGCTTCATCCTCTACCACAACGGCACTATGAGCCCGGACGATGGTCAGCGGCTAACGGTGCGCGTCGCGCCGCAATCCGGCACCGGGGAGCTGGCTGGTCTCTCAGGGCGGATGTCCATCGATATCGTCGATGGCAAGCACTTCTACCGGTTCGACTACGCGCTTTCCTGACCGGTTTCGGCCGGAGTCGGCGCGAGCGCAGTCGCCGCGAACAGGGCGATCGCCGCGGCGTTGGAAACGTTGAGCGACTTGATCGGCCCGGGCATGTCGAGCCGCACCATCTCGTCGCAGAGGCTGCGCGTCTTCTGCCGCAGGCCCTTGCCCTCGGCCCCCAGCACGATGGCCAGCGGGCTGCCGCCCGCCCGTGGCCGCAGCTGGTCCGGCGCCTCGGAGTCGAAGCCGAGAATGGTGAGGCCGCGCTGCTTGAGCGTCTCCAGTGCCTCCCCGAGGTTCCGCACCTCGATCAGCGGCACGAGGTCGAGGGCTCCCGATGCCGCCTTGGCCATCACACCGGTCTCGCGCGGGGCGTAGCGGGCGGTGGTCAGCACGGCGTCGGCACCGAAGGCGCAGGCGGTGCGGAGGATGGCGCCGACATTGTGCGGATCGGTCACCTGGTCGAGCACGACGATGAGCCGCGGCGATTTGAGGTGGTCGATGCCGAAGCGGGCCACCGGATCGACTTCGAGCGCCGCCCCCTGGTGCACGGCATCGGCGCCGAGCAGCTGGTCGAGGTCCTTCGGCGTCGTCTCGCGGACCGGAACGCGACCGATCTCGCGGCCTTCGCGCAGCCGGGCCAGCGCATTGGGCGTCACCAGCAATTCGCGCTTCAGTCGCCCGGCATTGTCGAGCGCCGCCCGCACCGTGTGGATGCCGTAAAGATATACCGGCCCGGTATCGGGATCGTATTTCGGCTTCGGCGGGAACTTGTTGCGGCTCATGCACCGGGGTTAGTGGCTTTGCCGCCTGTGGGCAAGAGCGAGCCGCAGCAAGCCATTGCCACGCCGCCTGTTGACAGGGTGCGGCGGCATCGCCATAAGGCACCTCGCGCTTGCCCGGGCAGGGCGGCGCGGTCTCGCAAGGCAAGCACTTGCATGGGACGGGAGAGTGTCCCGAGCGGCAAAGGGGGCGGACTGTAAATCCGCTGGCTTAGCCTTCGTAGGTTCGAGTCCTACCTCTCCCACCATTCCCCTTCAGTTCGATGACGCCGCCGACGGCGGCAGCGGGTCGAGGCTCGGCCAGCCATCCGCCGTCCAGTGGATCGGAGCGATCCCGAGCTTGGATTTGCCGAGGTCCTGGCCGTCGTAATAATGGTAGACCAGCATGTCCTCGCCGTGCGGGCCGACGAACGGCTCCTGGCCTCCCGGGCCGATGAAGCGGCCATCGGAACGCTGCACCTGGGTGGCGTAGCCCTTCAGCATCGGCTGTCCCTTCTCATCGAGGTAGGGCCCGCTGATCGCATCGGCACGGCCGACCATGATCCGATAGGTGCTGGCGACACCTGCACAGCAGCGGTCGAACGACACGAAGAGAAAATAATGCCCGTCATGGGCGAGCAGCGACGACGCCTCGATGGCGCCGCCGAAGCGCGTCGCGAGGCTGTAGGCGGTGTCGTCGCCGCCTTTGAGGAGGCCGGTCTTGGGATCGAGTTCCCGTAGCTTGATGCCGTCCCAGTAGGAGCCGTAGCTGAGCCAGGCCCTGCCATCGGGCGTATCGAGGCGGAACGGGTCGATGGCGTTGAACTTGTCGCCCATGCCGCTCTTGAGGACCAACCCCTGATCCGTCCAGCCATCGCCCGGATGGGCGGGATCGAGATGGGGGTTCGTCATCAGCCCGATGGCCGACAGGTTCATGCCGAAGATCGAGACGGCATAATAAAGGTAGTAGGTGTCGCCGTGCTTCGACACTGTGGGGGCCCAGATGTTGGGCGGCTTGACCCCCAGCGCAGGCTTCACCCAGGCGGGCAGGCCCTTGCCGATGGCGCCCATGTCCTTCCAGGTGAGGCCATCCGCCGACGTCTTGGCCTTGATCGCGCCCTGAAAGAGGCCGCCTTCCTGGCCGGTGTAGTAGGCGACATAAGTGCCGTCGACGACGATCATGGTCGGATCGTGAATGCCGAGATCGCCCGTCAGCACGGGCTGCGCGCCGTCAGCCGCCATCGCGCCGCCGCCCGCAAGCAGCAGCATCGCCACCACGAATCTGCACAGTTTCAGCATCTTGCCTCCTCCACCTCCGGCGCAACTTGTCCGAGCCGGGCCCGGACGGCAAGCGGCGCGCCGGCGAGGAGGCTAGAAGTTCGAGGGCAGGGCGCGGCCCAGGGCGTTGGTGGTGTGCTGGATGGCTTCGAGGGGCGCCTTGGTATCGACCATCGTCTTGAGCTGCAGATACTGCTGGTTCGCCGAGGTCAGGCTGGCGCTCTGCGCATTGAGCTGCGCCTCGAGCGCCGTCGCCCTGGTTGCCAGCGTCTGCGTCTGCGCCTGATAGCTCGAGGCGGCAGTTCGGGCTGTCTGCAGGCTGGAATTCAGCTGGTTGATGCTGGCGACCTGCGCGTCGTAGCGCTGCAGCTGCGCCTTGAGGTCGACCACGACCGTGATGTCCGCGTCGACGCTGAACGGCTGCCCGTAAGGTACGATCTTGCCGTTCTGTACCTGGATCGTCGGCTCAGGGATCGACTGATCGTGCGAAGGCGGCTGCAGCACCAGCGTGACCATGTGCGGCGCGGTGAAGAAGAAGATGACCGCCCCCACAATGGTGGAAAATCCACCCAGGTACATGAACAGACGCAGCAGCTTGCTTCGGTTCTCCTGTATTTCGCCGGGCCACATCAGCGTGATGCCAACAGCCGCAAGAACTATCGCGCCGAGTCCAAGCGGGGTCACCTGCAGGAGGCGCGACACTGAATCCAGAACGCCGGAAAATTGTTCTGCGCCAGGCGCAACAGCGCTGGTGGCAGAGGTCGTATCAGACATGATGACGCGCCCCGTTCGCGGTCGATGTATTTATCACATCCGCGGCATCGCCCGCAATTGGTAGCAGGAATATTGGAAAGGCAGAAATATCGGCAAGTCGAAGCAGGTTGCCAGGTGCCAGATGAGTGTCGGCCGGACCCCGACGCCGAAGCAGTTGACGGCTGCCGGGCGGAGCGTCTAGACGGGTGGCGGTCGCCCCGGCGTCCGGCGGGTATAGCTCAGTGGTAGAGCAGCAGCCTTCCAAGCTGAATATGCGGGTTCGATTCCCGCTACCCGCTCCAACCGCCCGTTTCGTCGACCCCCTTGCATCGCCCCGGCTTTGCAATTAGACGTTTGCCTCGCCTGAAGGGGTATAGCTCAGTTGGTAGAGCATCGGTCTCCAAAACCGAGGGTCGAGGGTTCAAGTCCTTCTGCCCCTGCCAGGCGAAAAATCTGAAAATCGGTACTGAACGTCGCAGGCACCGCGGGCCTGCTAGCCGTTCGCGCCCATGGCTATGGGGCCGGCGGGTTGAGCCGCGTGTCGAGGGAAAAGCGCTCCTGAGAGCGCAACGAATAGCCGCCCTGCATCCGGCTCGCATCGAAGACGACGTTCCAGCTCTGCCGGGACACGGCACTGGGAATGGCGAAGATGCCGTGCCGTTGCAGCAGCGTGTCGCCGAACCTTTGCTGTCCGCGGCCAGGGATGCCCGGTTGCAGCCAGGCGGGGTTGGGCACCTCGTTCGGCATGACGATGTGCACGGCTTCCGGATCGTCGATGGTCAGCGCGGTCAATACGTGTGGCAGGGTGTCGAGCGCCACAAAGCCCTTGTGAACGGCAACCTCCAGGATGGCCGTAGACGGATCGAAGGCGCAGTAGACCGCTCGCGTGCCGCGACCATTCCACCGTCCCCCGACCTGATAGGCGCCCTCGCCGCTGTCCCAACTGGCGGCGAATCTCAGCTGGTCGAGCCGCCAGGCCACGAGGTCGCTGCCGCCGAGCGCGGCAGGCAGCGGCGTCACGTGTAAACGCCGTATTCGAGCCGCCGGAGTAATGTCTCAACCAGTTCGACGCCGGCCGGAGTTGACATCAGATCGATCGGGCGGTGGCCTTCGAGCGCGAGCGCCGGTTGGTCCAGCCACCGCTCGGCCAGCTCCTGCGAACCGAGCACGTCGGTTGCGAGCGACAGCACTTCCGCGAACTTCCATGCCCGACCCGACTGGTCTGGGCTCAGTGCGCGGCCGGGGTCCGTCCGCGAGCGCTGCAAAGTACGCAGGCTCAAGCCCAGGGCGCTTTCCAGGGCGGCGCCGCTACCTAGCAGCGCGACGTTGTCGACGAGGTGATGGAGCGCAGGGGCTGGTAGGCCGCCGACGAGCAGTTCATGCGCTTGAAGCGGCGTCCTGACGATCTGACCCAGCACCGACTTGCCGCCGAACACCTGCGCCACGCGTCCGATCTCACCGTCTTCGCTTTGGCGAGCGGCGGGATCCGACCTCACAGACTGATGCATGGCAACTTCTCCGACAACTGTCGCCAAATATACGACGCATGTCGCGAACCTTCAAGTGGGAAGCGGACGAACTTGCCCCTCACCCCCTGCTGACGAAGCTGTCGAGCACCTTCTTCCGGCCGGTCTTCTCGAAGTCGATCGAGAGCTTGTTGCCTTCTACCGCGGCGATGGTGCCGTAGCCGAATTTGAGGTGGAAGACGCGGTCGCCGAGGGCGTATTTGCTGCCGCGGCCGTCATCGGTCGAGCGGGCGACGAGTTCGCCGTCGATGGTCATCGGGCCGGGTGACTTGCGGGTCGCCTGCTGGGCGCGGGCGCGTTGCCAGCCCGGTGTCTCGTAGACCGAGTCGAAGGGGTCCGAGGCGTTGAACCGGCTGGCGGTGCGGCCGCCATAGCCATAGCCGCCATAGGCCGAGCCGGTGTCCTTCACCTCGACGGCGGTCGCCGGCAATTCATCGAGGAAGCGCGAGGGCAGGGCGGCCTGCCAGAGGCCGCGGACGCGGCGGTTCTGCGCCACGAACAGCCGCAGGCGCTTTCGCGCCCGCGTGATACCGACATAGGCGAGCCGCCGCTCTTCCTCGAGCCCGGCACGGCCGCCTTCGTCGAGCGTGCGCTGGCTCGGAAACAGCCCCTCTTCCCAGCCGGGGAGGAACACAGTGTCGAATTCGAGCCCCTTGGCGCCGTGCAGCGTCATGATCGAGACGGCGTCGTCGGCCTCGTTGCTGTCGCGATCCATGACCAGCGCGATGTGCTCGAGGAAGGCCCCGAGGGTCTCGAACTCCTGCATGGAGTTGACCAGTTCCTTGAGGTTTTCGAGCCGGCCGGGGGCGTCAGCCGATTTGTCGGCCTGCCACATCGCCGTGTAGCCGCTCTCGTCGAGGATCTGCTCGGCGAGTTCGGCGTGCGGAATATGCCGGCTGCGTTCGGCCCAGTTGTCGAACTGCGCCACCAGCTCGCGCAGCGTCGTGCGCGGCTTGGCTTTCAATTCCTCTGTCTCGACCAGCATGCGGGTCGCCGCCATCAGCGGCACGTTCTGGGCTCGCGCCGTGTCGAACAGCTGCTTCATCGTCTGGTCGCCGATGCCGCGCTTGGGCACGTTGATGATGCGCTCGAAAGCGAGATCGTCCGCCTGCTGCACGGTCAGCCGCAGATAGGCCAGCGCGTCGCGGATTTCCTTGCGCTCATAGAAGCGCGGGCCGCCGATGACGCGGTAGTTGAGGCCGAGCGTGATGAAGCGCTCTTCGAACTCGCGCATCTGGAACGACGCCCGCACCAGGATCGCCATCGAATTGAGGCTGTCGCCCTGCCGCTGGTACTGCTCGATTTCTTCGCCGATCTGCCGCGCTTCCTCTTCGGAATCCCACACCGAGGTGACGCCGACGAGTTCACCCTTTTCGGCAACGTCGGTCTGCAACGTCTTGCCGAGGCGTGATTCGTTGTGGGCGATGAGGTGCGAGGCGGCAGCGAGAATGTTGGAAGTCGAGCGGTAGTTCCGCTCGAGCCGGATCACCTTGGCGCCGGGGAAATCCTTCTCGAAGCGCAAAATGTTGTCGACCTCGGCGCCCCGCCAGCCATAGATCGACTGGTCGTCGTCGCCCACCACGCACACATTCGCTTCGCTGGCCGGCCGGCCCTGGGCGAGCAGCCGCAGCCAGAGGTACTGGCAGACATTGCTGTCCTGGTACTCGTCGACGAGGATGTAGCGGAAGCGGTCGTGGTACTCGGCCAGCACCTCCGGATTCTCGCGGAAAATCTGGATGTTGCCGAGCAGCAGGTCGCCGAAATCCGCGGCGTTCAGCACCTTCAGCCGGTCCTGGTAAGCCTGGTAGAGCTTTTGGCCGCGGCCATTGGCGAACTGCGCCGCCTCGGCGGGCGAAATGTCCTTTGGAAGCCAGCCCCGGTTCTTCCAGTTGTCCATCAGGCCCGCGAACTGGCGGGCCGGCCAGCGCTTTTCATCGAGATTTTCGGCCTCGATCAGCTGCTTGATCAAGCGAATCTGGTCGTCGGTATCGAGAATGGTGAAATCGGCCTTGAGGCCCACCAGTTCGGCGTGGCGGCGCAGGATGCGCGCGCCGATCGAATGGAAGGTGCCGAGCCACGGCATGCCCTCGATGCCGGCCCCCACCAGCTTGCCGACGCGCTCCTTCATTTCGCGCGCCGCTTTGTTGGTGAAGGTGACGGCAAGGATCTCGGCGCCGCGCGCCCGGCGCGTGGCGATGATGTGGGCGATGCGGGTGGTAAGGACGCGTGTCTTGCCGGTGCCGGCGCCGGCCAGCACCAGCAGCGGGCCCTCTATGGTCAGTACGGCGTCGCGCTGCTCGGGGTTGAGCCCCTTGAGGTAGTCCGCTTCGCGCTGCCGACCGAGTTGGCTCGTGATCGGACCAGGCCCGCGCGGCTCGAGACGTTGCGGCTCAGCGGCCATCCCGCGGCCTCGAATCTGGCTTTGTTCTCATCCATGCCTATATAGGCGCGCCGGCCGGCGATGTATATGCGCCCCACTGCTTCCCATTTGCGTTGCGGCTGTGGGTTGTTAACGGGGGCGCCAGCAAAACTGTACCCGCCCGCCGGAACAGGCTCTAGAGTGCAAAACGGGACCGGGAGATTCACCCGAACGTGCTGAACCGTCTGTACATCGTGGTCGGCTTCCTCGCCATCCTGGTCCTCGCCGCGGCCTTCGTCGTGCCGAGCTTCATCCCGTGGGGAAACTATCGCGGGCGGATGGAAACGCTGGCCACCGAGGCGCTTGGCGCCGAGGTGCGGATCAAGGGCGACATCCACTTCGCGCTGTTGCCTGCGCCGCACCTGGTCCTGGGCGACGTATCGGTGGGGCCGGCCAGCCAGCCGGTCGTTTCAGTTAAGTCCGCCGATGCCGATTTCTCGCTGGTGGACTTCCTGCGCGATCGCTACTCGATGACGCGGCTCGTGCTCGAGCATCCGCTGCTCGACCTCAAGGTGAAGCCTGACGGCAGCCTCGATTGGGGCCTGAAACCCGCGACCGGCGACAGCAAGGCGAACCTCTCGGTCGCCAATGCCACCATCGCGGTCGGTACGCTGCGCGTTGCGGACCAGCGGACGAACCAGACCTATACGGTCGACGGCATCGATGGCGAGCTGTCGATCGGCGCGATCCGCGGGCCGATCGCCTTCTCCGGCGGCGGCTCGCTCGGCGACCAGCACTACAACGTCAGGCTGAGTTCCGGCCCCATTGATGGCGCAGGCACCACCCAGGTCTCCCTGCTCGCCAAGCCCGACAGCGGCGCCTTCTCGATCGAGGTCGCCGGATCGCTGGCGACGGCGGGGACGCCCGAGCTGACCGGCGACCTGACCTACCGGCAGAGCCCGCCGGCATCTGGCGACACGACGGGGATAACCGGCGACCTGACGTTTACCGGCAAGCTCGATGCGACGCCGCAAAAGCTCACCGTCGGCGATTATACGCTGGTGCCCGACGAAAACCGGGCCGTCACCCGGCTCAGCGGTACGCTGACCGTCGACCTGGGCGCGCGGCCGAGCTTTTCCGCCACCGTTTCGAGTGGTGTCCTGGCGCTGCCGCCGCGCGATGCGACGACCGAAAAGGGGCCGCAGCCCTATGAACTGGTGCGCTTGCTGGGCGAACTGCCGGTGCCGCCCGTGCCGCCGCTCGGTGGCTCGGTGGCGGTCGACGTCGGCGAGCTGAATCTGCGCTCGTTCTCCCTGCAGAACGTCAAGCTGCTGGCCACGACCGATGGCGAGAAGTGGACGGTTGCCTCGTTCACGGGTCGGTTGCCGGGCAACACCGCTGTCCAGCTCGCCGGCGACCTCGATTCACCCGACGGCCGGCCGAGCTTTTCCGGTTCGCTCGCCATCGGCACGACGCGCCTCGACACGCTCTCGGGGCTGTGGCGTAAGCCCGCTTCCGGCAACCCGCTGTTCAACCTGCCGGCAAGCTTCACGTCGAAGGTTTCCCTGCTCGGCACCGCCATGGCGCTGACTGACGGCAAGCTCACGATCGATGGCGTCGATCATGCCCTGACGGCACTGGTGCGCTTCGGCAAGGAGCCGCGCATCGACCTGTCGGGCCAATTCACCGACCTCAGCGCGTCCGACAGCGCGGCTTTGCTGGCGCTGGTGCCCGACTGGCAGCAGGATACGAGTGCGGCCGTGACCTTTCCGCAGGGCGCGGTGTCGCTGGCGGCGGACTCGGCCAGTATCTTCGGGCTTCCCGGCCGCAAGCTCGACCTCGAAGGCAAATGGGCCAACGGGACGGTGGAGCTGAGCAAGCTCGCGGCGGCCGATCTCGGCGGCGTCAGCGTCGATGTCGCCCTCAAGCTCTCGGGGACCCTGGCGGCGCCGAGGATCTCAGGCGACGGCACCATGACGATCGCTGCCGGCGGCGGGCCGGCGCTCGATCTCTTCTTTCAAAATCTTGGGACGCCGCAGAACGTTCGCGCCGTGCTGCGGCGCTCGCTGCCGGCCGACCTCAAACTGCACCTCGACGATCCGGCGGCCGATGGCGGGCAAGGTCTTTCGGTCTCCGGCAAGGCCGGGGCCGCGGACGTGACCCTCGTGGCCCAGCTCGGCCAGGGGATCGTCCGAACCGCCACCGCCCCGATCGAGGCGACGCTTGACGTCGGCGCCGACAATGCCGGCACGCTCACCTCCCAGCTCGGGCTCGGCGACACCAGTCTCCTGCCGGAGACCGGACCGGCCAAGCTTTCGGTCAGCGCGACGGGCTCGCTGGCCGGCACCCTCAAGGGCAAGCTCGATGTCGAGGGCGGCGGCGACCAGCTGGCCTTCGACGGCACGGTGACGCCCGGCGATCTCACCGGGGTTGCGGGGCAGGGCAAGCT
>Ga0209233_1000547_pt1 | contig 20908 bp, 22 predicted proteins | sample AraplaCL_Cvi_mCL_FD_184269 | JGI IMG/M metagenome (GOLD analysis project Ga0209233, IMG submission 184269) | Arabidopsis root microbial communities from the University of North Carolina, USA - plate scrape CL_Cvi_mCL (SPAdes) (version 2) | ecosystem: Host-associated > Plants > Roots > Endosphere...
CCCGCCGGCGCCGCAGCTGACGGCCCTCCGGGGCCCGCGAATTGCACGGCATTCTAGCCGCATTCGAATCAAACCCCGTAAGTTAGTGTTAACGCTGGGTTTTCATGCTGCCTTCATTCCTCAATCGATAGGATGCGATTGGATTTCAGCATCCTATGCGGCTTTTGGAATGTTTCGGCTCGACCCCAAGCAGGCAATCCTCGACCATGCCACCGGCCAGACCCAGCCGGCCGCGCGGCAGACACCGCTGACGGCGGCGGCCGCCGGCGTCATCGCGCGCCCCGCCGAACGCACCATGTCGGGCGCCGTGATCGTCGGGGTCGCCCAGGCAGTCGAGGCGGCGCTCCTCGCCACGCTGGGCTTTGCCATCTACGGCACCTACGTTACCGACGCGCCGATCGGCTTTTACGCCCCGGTCATTCTCGGCTCGGTGCTGCTGGCCAACATCCTGCTCAATGCCGGCCGCACCCACCGCATTCCGATCTATCGCGCCGGTCTGCAGCAGATCGGCCGCGTGCTCGCCATCTGGTCGGTGGTGATGGTGCTGCTGTCGTTCCTCGCGTTCATGTTCAAAGCTTCCGACGCGATGAGCCGCGTCTGGCTGATGAGCTGGTACGCCGGCGGCGCCGTGGTGCTCATCGCCTTCCGGCTGTCGCTGCGCGCGCTGGTGCACCGCTGGACCGCCGATGGGCGGCTCAAGCGCCGCACCGTGATCGTCGGCGGCGGATCGGATGCTGCGGCGCTGATCGATGCCATCCATCGCGGCGCCGAGTCCGACGTCAACCTCATCGGGCTGTTCGACGATCGCGACGACGATCGCTCGCCTGACATTGTGATGGGCACGCCCAAGCTCGGCCGGGTTTCGGGGCTGGTGGACTTCGCCCGGCAGACGCGCGTCGACCTCGTCATCGTGTCGATGCCGTTGTCGGCCGAAAAGCGCGTGCTCGAAATGCTCAAGCAGCTCTGGGTGCTGCCGGTCGACATCCGGCTGTCGGCGCACATGAGCAAGCTGCGCTTCGCCGCGCGCGCCTACACCTATCTCGGCGACGTACCGCTGTTCGACGTGGCCGACCGGCCGATCTCGGACTGGAACCTGATTTTCAAATGGCTGTTCGACCACGTGGTCGCTGCGCTCGCCATCGTCGGGCTGTCGCCGATCATGATCGCGACCGCGATCGCCATAAAGCTCGACAGCAAGGGCCCGGTGCTCTTCAAGCAGAAGCGGCAGGGCTTCAACAACGAGATCATCGAGGTCTACAAGTTCCGCTCGATGTACACCGAGCAGGTGGACCGGGGCGCCGCCAAGCTGGTGACCAAGGACGATCCGCGCGTCACCAAGGTCGGGCGCTTCATCCGCAAGACCTCGATCGACGAGCTGCCGCAGCTCTTCAACGTGCTCAAGGGCCAGCTCTCGATCGTTGGACCCCGTCCGCACGCGCTGCAGGCCAAGGCCGCCAACATCCTCTACTACGAGGCGGTGGAAGGCTATTTCGCCCGCCACCGGGTGAAGCCGGGGATTACCGGCTGGGCCCAGATCAACGGCTGGCGCGGCGAAACCGACACGCTCGACAAGATCATGCAGCGGGTCAACCACGACCTCTACTACATCGAGCACTGGTCGATCCTGCTCGACCTCTACATCCTCGTCATGACCCCCGTCTCGCTGTTCACCAACAGCGAAAACGCCTACTGACGCCATGGCCCTGGCCGCTGCCGGCGGAGAATTGGTCGCCCTGCAGCGGCAACGCGGCCGCACCTATTTGCGCCAGGGCATCAAGGTGCTGCTCGACCGGCTGGTGTCGGTGTGGATCTTCATGGGCGGCCTCGTGCTTATCGAGCCCTCGCCTTACGAGTTCATGTTCGCCGTCGTCCTCGTGGTGTCGCTGTTTGCGGGCCTCAAAATCTACCGGGCGCCGGCCGTCCTGCTGCTGATGGCCATCGGCATGGCGCCATTCGCCTTCGCCGGCGCTTTCCAGGCGACGTTCGAGCCCCTCACCCAGACCCTGACCTCAGCATCGATCACCATCTTCCTGATGCTGACGGCCTTCTTTTCGGCGAGCTATGTGGCCGAGGCGCCGCAGGAGCGGATGCGGCGCATCCTCTTTGCCTACACCATCATCGCCGTGCTCTCGGCAATCATCGGCGCGATGGGCTATCTGCACGCCATCCCCGGCGCCTACGACATCCTGACCGTCTATGGCCGCGCCAAGGCGTTCTTCAAGGACCCCAACGTGTTCGGGCCGTTCCTGATCGTGCCGGCCATGTTTGCGGCCCAGCGTGTGCTGCTGCTCAAGGGCAAGCGGACGATGTTCCTCAGCGGCACGATTGTCCTCGTGCTGCTCGCCGGGGTGCTGCTGAGCTTCTCGCGCGCCGCCTGGGGCAGCATGGTCGGGGCGTCGGTGATCCTCTTCGTGCTGATCTTCGCCTTCGAGGCGAATGCGCGCGAAAAGGTCCGGCTGCTCATTCTCGGGCTGGGCGGCGTGGTCGTCGTCCTGGTGGCGCTCGGGGCGCTACTCAGCATTCCCGCCATCGGCTCGCTGTTCACGGAGCGTGCGGCGGTCGAGCAAAGCTACGACAGCGGCGACATGGGTCGTTTCGGGCGGCAGGGCTATGCCTTCGACCTCGCACTTTCGCACCCGCTGGGGATCGGGCCGGGGCAGTTCCGGCAGATGCTGATCCTCGAGGAGCCGCACGACAGCTACGTAACCGTGATCCACGTCTACGGCTGGGGCGGCGCGCTGATCTGGTACAGCCTGCTGGCGATGACGCTCTATCGCGGTGGCCGGGCACTGTTCCGGCGGGAGGTCAATCGGCGGCTGCTGATCCCGCTGATGTCGTGCTTCATTCCCCTCGTGATCGAAGCCGGCATCATCGACATCGACCACTGGCGCTATCTCTATTTGCTGTGCGGCCTCATCTGGGGCGTCACGACCGGCTATACTACCCTGAAGCCGGGCGAGAATCGGGCGACCGCCGTCATCTAGCCAAACCGCGCCAGGTAGGGCTGGGCGAGTTCGAGGGTGACCCGGGCAAAGTCGCCTGCATGCGTCGCGGCCAGCGCCGTTTCCGGATGGGAGCCGATGAAGGCGAGCAGCGCCAGCCGCCGCAGCAGCACCATGGCATCGAGGATATCGACATCCGCCGGCGCCAGGGGCCGCACCCGGGTGTAGCCGGCCAGCCAGCGGCGGCGCAGTTCGGGGATCGCCGGGCTGTCCTCGAAGAACGAGGTCGCGGCGGCAAAATCATACATGAACCAGCAGAAGCCGCAGTCGTCGAAGTCGATCAGGGTGACGTGGTCGCCATCGACGAGCAGATTGGCGAGCCGCATGTCGGCGTGAATGAGACCGAAGCGTTCGGGCGTGCTGCCATAGCGGTCGAGTTCGTCGTGCAAATGGCGCGCCAGGCGTTCGAGCGGCGCCGCATGGGGACCGGCGGCACCTGGGGCGAGGCGCCAATCGCCCCAGGGGCCACGGCCGTCGAGGATTGCCGCCGCCGTCCAGACCTGCCGCTCGAAACCGGGCGAGGGCCTGAAGGCCGACGCCTGCCGGTGCGCCGTGGCGGCGAGGCCACCGAGGGTTTCGAACAGGTCGCCGAGATCGTCCATCGGCAGTGGTTCTCTCCCCGGCACATGCGCAAACAACACGGCATTGCGCTCGCCCTCTGCGCCGCCGACCGATTGCACGAGGCGCCCGTCGCCGCCGGGCAGCGCCTGCGGCACCGGCATACCGGTGTCGCGCCGCAGCGCCGAGAGCCATTCGAGTTCGCTCAGGATGGTGTTGGCCGACTGATACCCCGGCCGGTGCACCCGCAGCACGACCGGCGGCTCGCCGGCGCGATCGAGCCGAAAGGTGTGGTTCTCCGAAACATTGATCAGCGTTACCGTCCGGCCCGCGGCAGCCGGCCAGAGGCCGAGGAACGGCTCGACTTCTTCCGGCGACACGGTGGGCTCCGTCAGCGACCGGCGACGGCAAGGCCAGCAGGGTTCGCCGAGCCTTCAAGGCTCGCCTTGCTGCCAGATCCCATGCAGCCGCGAGCCCTGACGATGGTCAGGTCCGAGGATTTGTCGGGGAAATACTCATAGGCGGCCATGCGGCGACCGGACACTGCCACCACCGAAATCCCGGCGCCCTCGCTGTTGAACGCAACCCGTACGTGAACATCGCCATCGGCCGAACAGGTCTTCGCGATATCGGCAGAATCGGTGGGCTCGGTCTCGACATCGGCGGCGCCGTACCCGGCCTTGTCGAGGGTCAGCAGGATCGCGGTCCGGAGAACGGCGAAACTCAGGTCGTTCCGGGTGAAGAAATTGTCGTGCTTGAGGGCCTGGTTGTAGGCGCCGGTATAGGCGGCATAAACGAGCATCTCGAGATCGTGGTCGGAGGCCGCGTGGCCATCGAACACACTGTTGTCGCCGCCGGGGGCCGGCGCGGCAGCCTTGGGCGCGCCGGTCTTGCTGCCTTCCGCGGTCGCGCCTGTCTTGCCACCGGACTGCGGGTGAGGTGCTGTGGCGAGCTTGTCATAGGCGGCGCGCACTGCATCATCGACGGTTGCGGCGTTGCAGACCTTGTCGTGCATGTCGACGGCAAGCACCTTGTCGGGCACCGGGTAGCCCGTGACATAGCCGCCGAAACAGATGCCGCCGCGGTTGAACGCGAACGGCAGGATGGGGGGCGTTGCGTCGGTCGCCTCGAAATTGCCACCCGGTGTCACATAGTCGGGATAGATCGAAAAACCGCTGGTCGCCAGCGCTTCGGTGTTGTTGTCGCTGAGGAAGTAGACGCCGGCAGCGAGCAACAGCGGATCGGCCTCGAGCTCGAACGGGTTGTCGCGGGACGCGCCGGACTGCAGCGCCTCTTTGACGGAACGGCCGTTGACCGCGAGCAGGATGGCCTGCCCGACCTTGTCGACGTCCGACCCCGGCGCCGCAACTGCCGTATCGCCCTTGAACGAGGTGTCGGGCAGCGCCGCGACCTTCGGGGCGGCTGGACCCTCCGGCTCCGCAGACGTTGTCGGACTGGAGTGCGCGATGGCCGCGACGAGCGGATAGTGGCCGGCGAGTTCGGCGTCGATCGCCGCGGCGGAGCACTCCTTGCCGGTCATGTCCGCCGTCAGCACCCGATCCGGCGCCGGATAGCCGGTAACGTAGCCGCCGAGGCATTTGCCGCCCACCAGCGCAGCAAACGGCACGATGGCGGGTGTGACGTCGCTGACGCCGAACCGGGCCAGTGGCGTGTTGAACTGCGGCAGGATCGACAGTTGCCCTTCCCCCGCCACGGCACCGGTCGTGCCGCCTGCCACCGCGTTGGCGCCCAGCGCCCCAGCCACGGCGCCGAGATCGACCCCGAACGGGTTCGTCGGCGAATTGGTCACCGCAAAGGCCTCGATATAGGTCCGCCCGTGCACCGCATCGAGGATGACCTGGCCGGCTCGACCGATGGGCGATTTGGGATCGGCCGCAGAGTCGGCGGCGGTCGCCGTTGCGCTTGCGGTGGCCAAGAGGGCGAGTGCGACCACCAAGGCCGCCGAAAATCGAGCTCGATACACAGCCATTCTCCGTTGCCGCCCGCCTTGCCACTGCCGACTCTGAGCGAGTTTCGCGGAGCAGGTCAACCCGCCTCCCCGTGCGGGAGACGTCGCTCGGCAACGGGTTGTTGCGGCGCCGACGTTGCCGCGGGCGAGACCGGCAGGCCGAACCAGGCGGTCGCCTCGGGACGGGGCGGCTCGCAAATGACGCTTGCCATGCCCCCTGTGGTTCGCTAGGGGTCTCGCCCGTCGGGGTGTAGCGCAGCCTGGTAGCGCATTTGTCTGGGGGACAAAGGGTCGTCGGTTCAAATCCGGCCACTCCGACCAATCACCCCCCGAGCCTAAGTTTGGGTCGGGGCTGCTCCTTACGTAAAACCCTCAGTAACTACTCGGACAAACGGCAGAGCTGTTTGGCTGCCATCGTCTTATTGTCCTCTCCCCAGCTATCTGGAGCATGGCGACAATGAGCAGTGCCAAGTTGCGCGATGAAGAGGGCCGGCTCGCCGCCCTGCGCCGTTACGCGGTGCTCGATTCCGGGCGGGAAGATGCTTTCGACCAGATCACCAATCTGGTGCGGCTGGCCCTCGGCGTGCCGATGGCAGCGGTTACACTGGTCGACCGCGACCGGCTCAACTTCAAGTCGGCTGCGGGAATTTCCAGCGAGGACGTGCCGCGTGACGCGTCGGTGTGCACCTACACCATCCAGGACCGCGTACCGCTGATGATCGCCGACATGAGCAAGGACGCCAGAGTGGCCGGGATCGCCATGGTCGCCGGCGCCCCGTACCTGCGGAGCTATCTGGGCGTCCCGCTCGAAACCTCGGACGGCTTCAACATCGGCTCGCTTTGCGCCTATGACATCGAGCCGAGGCGGTTCACCGACGGCCAGTTGTCGCTGATGCAGAGCCTCGCCAAGGTGGTCATCGAGCAGATGGAGTTGCGGCTCCTCTCGAGGACCGATTTCCTCACTGGCGCGCTGAGCCGGCGCGGCTTCATGAGCGAGGTGAACCGGGACTTCATTCGTGCCACGCGCTACCAGCGTCCATCGGCGCTGATCTTCCTCGATCTCGATCACTTCAAGGCGGTCAACGACCAGTACGGCCATCCCGGAGGCGACGAGGTGCTGCGCGTCTGTGCCGATGCTTGCCTCAAGACGATGCGGCGGAGCGACGTGTTCGGCCGACTCGGCGGGGAGGAATTCGGCCTCCTGCTGCCGGAGACGGATTCGCGGGATGCCATGCTGTGCGCCGAACGCATTCGCACCCTGATCGCCGACCTCGACATCGATGTGGGGGGAAAGGCCGTCAAGGTGACGGTGAGCTGCGGGGTCGCGCCGCTCACCTCGAGCCTCGAGACCGAGGCGATGTGGTTCGCGGCAGCCGATGTCGCACTCTACCAGGCCAAGCGTGCCGGCCGCAATCGCAGCATGTCGGCCGACCCCGGCGTGCTCTCGTCGGGCCGCCGCACCGGCTTCACCGAGCGGCCACCCGCCGACAACGTGGTCAAGCTGCGCAACTAGCCCCCGGGGCTCAGCCTTCGCGCGCCCGCTCGAGCAGGCGTTTGCAATCGAGCAGTTCCTTGAGCACCTGGCCGAGCTTTTCGCGATCCTCGTCGTCGAGCGATGGCGGATCGTAGGAGCGGAGGTGCCCGCCCCTGCCCTCGACGAGGCTTTCGACTTCCATGTCGCCCGCCTCGTCTGGAAAGTCTGCCGGCGAGGAAGGCGCGTCCGGCACCGGCGGCGGCAATTGATCGAGCGGCTTGCCTTCGCCGATGGCGATGACGTTGCGCGCGCCCTGGTCCTTGAGGATGCGCTGCACACCCTTGATGGTGAAACCCTGGTCGTAAAGGAGGTGCCGGATGCCCTTGAGCAGCAGCACGTCCTCGGGCCGGTAATAGCGCCGGCCGCCGCCGCGCTTCAGCGGCTTGATGGTGGAAAACCGGGTTTCCCAGAAGCGCAGGACGTGCTGAGGCAGGTCCAGTTCCTCTGCCGCTTCCGAAATGGTGCGGAAGGCGTCCGGCGACTTTTCCACCCGCTTCCCCTGCTGGTACACGCTCAGCAGGAAGCCATTTCCTGCGGTTCAAGTGGTCGCCGCGCGCCTCGCACGCCGACTCAGGAAAACCGGCCTAACGCCTTATTTTCCAGCACGAACCATAGATTTGTTGATCTTGGATTTCAACACGTTGCTGGGTTTGAACACCAGCACCTGCCGCGGCAGGATGGGCACTTCCTCGCCCGTTTTCGGGTTGCGCCCTATCCGCTCGTTCTTGGAGCGGACCTGAAATGATCCAAAGGATGAAAGCTTTACGTTCTGGCCCTTGACCAGTGCGTCACCGATGATGTCGAGCACACGCTCCACCAGTTCAGCCGATTCAGTTCGCGACAGGCCGACGTTCTCGTATACCGCTTCGGCCAGATCTGCCCGTGTCACGGTTTTTTGTGTCATTGCCACCTCGTTCTGCCGCTGCGCCGGCACCCCTCACCCCGAGACAGGAAGACTAACGTCCTCAGGGGCCTAAGGCAATTCGAAGTTCACCGCGGAAAAGCCCGTGGGAACTCGACCGGAACTTGGCTGGAACAAACGAGGAATACGACTACCAGCGGATGAGGCAGGCACCCCAGGTGAAGCCGGCGCCCATCGCCTCGAGCATGACGAGGTCGCCCGGCTTGATGCGGCCGCTCGTGACGCCCTCGGCCAGCGCCAGCGGCACCGAGGCGGCCGAGGTGTTGGCGTGCCGGTCGACGGTCACGATAACCTTTTCGGGCGGGATGCCGAGTTTGTGGCCAGCGCCGTCGATGATGCGGCGGTTCGCCTGGTGCGGCACGAACCAGTCGAGGTCGGCAGTGCCGTAGCCGGACTCGGCGAAGACGTTTTCCACCACGTCGGTGATCATGCCGACGGCGTGTCGGAAGACCTCGTGACCCTTCATCCGCACGTGGCCGGTGCTCTGCGTCTTGGACGGGCCGCCGTCGACATAGAGTTTCGACCAGTGGCTGCCGTCGGTGCGGAGGGACGTGGCGATGACGCCCCGCTCCGGCGCGTCGTCGGCCTGCTCGGCCGCCTCGATGATCACCGCGCCCGCGCCGTCGCCGAACAGCACGCAGGTGGCCCGATCCGTCCAGTCGAGAATGCGCGAATTGGTTTCGGCGCCGATCACCAGCGCCCGCCGCGCGAGCCGGTTCTTGAGGAAGCTGTCGGCGGTCGCCACCGCGAACACGAAGCCCGAGCAGACGGCCTGGATGTCGAAGGCGACGCCATGGTGCGAGCCGAGCTTGTCCTGGATCAGCGCCGCCGTCGCCGGATAGGTGAGGTCGGGCGTCGTGGTCGCCACCACGATCAGGTCGATGTCATCGATGGTCATTCCGGCGTTGGCGAGCGCGGCACGCGCCGCGGCAGCGCCGAGGTCCGAGGTGGTCTCGCCGTCGGCGGCGAGGTGCCGCTCGCGGATGCCGGTCATCTTGGTGATCCACTCGTCGGAGGTATCGACGATGGTCGCCATTTCGTCATTGGTCATCACCCGCTGCGGCAAGTAACCCCCAACGCCACGGAAAACTGAACGTATGCGGGTCACGCGGGCTTGGCCTCCGGTTCGGGTTCGCGCACCACTTCAGGCAGAGGCGCGGGCGGCTGCGCGGGCGTGCGCGGGAACCGCCGCATGCCTTCGGCGACCTTGTCCATCAGGCGGCTGCGCGCCATTTCGTAGGCAAGCCCGAGGGCGCTCTTGAAGCCGACTTCGTCGGTGCCGCCATGGCTCTTGATGACGATGCCGTTGAGCCCGAGGAAGACGCCGCCATTGACGGTCCTGGGGTCCATCTTGCGGCGCAGGGCGGTCAGCGCCCGGCCGGCCAGCAAGGCACCGAGCCGCGACATGACATCGGCCGTCAGCGCCAGCCGAAGATAGGTGCCAACCTGCCGCGCCGTGCCTTCGGCGGTCTTGAGCGCCACATTGCCGGTAAAGCCGTCGGTGACGACCACGTCGACCGTGCCCTTGCCGATATCGTCGCCTTCGACGAAGCCATGATAGGCGAAGCCGGCGCCGGTGATCCCCGACAGGACCTGCGCGGCGCCCTTGATGTGCTCGAGCCCCTTGACCTCTTCGGTACCGATATTGAGGAGGCCGACGGTGGGCGTCTCCTGGTCGAACAGGGTGCGCGCCAACGCCGCCCCGAGGATGGTGAAGTCGACCAGCTGCTCGGCGTTGTCGTCGATCGTCGCGCCGACGTCGAGGACGATGATGTCGGCGCGCAACGTCGGCCAGATGGCGGCGATCGCGGGGCGGGAAATGCCCTCGATCGGCCGGAGGCAAAAGGTTGCCATGGCCATCAGCGCGCCGGTGTTGCCGCCGGAGATGGCGACATCGGCCTCGCCGTCCTTGACCGACTGCATCGCCGCCCACATCGAGGACGTGCCCCGGCCCTTGCGCAGGGCCTGGCTGGGCTTGTCCTCCATCTGCACGACGACGTCGGAGTGACGGATGGTCGAGACGGGCTTGAGGGCGCTGAATTCATCCAGCAGCGGCCGCAGTTCCTCCTCGCGACCGTGGAAGATGAAGGAGCTGTTCTTGCGCTCCCGGAGCGCCAGCATGGCGCCGTGCAGGGCCACGCGCGGGCCCTTGTCGCCGCCCATGGCGTCCACCGAGATTCTGATGGTTTCCGACATTTCTGCCTATCGTCTCGGCCCCGACGCTGGGTGGGGCACACCTTAACCAAACACCCGGGCGGTTCAAGCCCTGCCCGGCCGGCCCGCCGTCAGGGCTTGCCGTCGGGGTCGAGCAGGGATTTGAGGCCGGCAAATGGCGAGACGACCTCATCCTGGGCGGAAATGCCCAGATCCTCGACGCTCACCCCCTCGGCCCGCGGATAGGGGTCGAGCGCCAAGGCTACCGTCTCGATGATCGCCTCCGAAAGGTCGATCTCGTGCCCGTCGAAATAGTCGGGCAGTTCGCTGCTTTCGAGGTCGACGAAGACCTCGGGGTGGGCGGCCGAGGGTTTCGGCGCTTCGCTGCTGGGCAAATAGAGGCGCTCCACCTCCTCGTCCATCACCTGCCGCACCGGCTCGAAGGTGACGACGCAGGGCTGCACCGTCACCGCCTCGAGACGGCCAAGAGCGCGGAGCCCGCTGCGCAGCCTGGTGACATTTAGCCGCGCCTCGAGGCGCTCCACGGCGCTGATGCCGAGGCGTTCGGCAATCGCCGCGCATTGCTCGCGCGTGGCGACGACGTCGAGGCTGCGGCCTTCGGACGGGATGTTGTCGATGCGGACCGTCGCATCGAGCAGCGGGGCATCGGTTCGGTCGTCGGTCATGCGAGCGCTCCCTGCCCCAGCCGGCCTGCCAGCAACTCGCTCGCCGGCTGCGCCGCGAGGGCGCGTTCCTCGTCGATCACGTAGCGGGCCAGCGCGGCGGCAAAAGACTGCGGCTGATCGCCATAGATATTGCGCACCAGAACCGCCTCTACCGCGTCGGCCCCGTCCTGCAAGGCAGCATCGAGATGGGCCGCAAGTCCATAGAACATCGTGGTCATCGTCTTTATCTTCTTGGGCACGGCGAGATCACCGGCCCCCATTTCCCGCAGCGACCTGTCCATATCGCGGAAGAACAGATCGAACAGCGCCTGGCTGAACGCGCGCGCCTCGGCCGATTCGGTCTTCAGCCGCCGGAACACCAGCGCCATGTGCAGGCTGATCATGTCGAAGCGCCCCGTCACCGTGTCCGGCACGCCCCATTCGGCGTAGAAATGGGGTTGCCGGGATTGCGCCACAATAGCCCCATAGAGCGCATGCAAATGTTCGGTCGCGACGGGCTTCTTGAACAGCGACAGAACCATGGGACGCTCTCCGTTTGACTTGCGATAGCCCGGCGGCGACCGGGCGCCGTCGCGGGCGGATGTGCCGAGCTTGCCATGTCAGTGATTAGACGGCTAAACATGCGGCGCCGGGCCGGGGGCCACGCGCCGGCGGGTGCCGTGCCTATAGTTGACAGCTGCCAGGGAAGTCAAATCCATGTCGTTGAGTGCCACTGCCCGTCGAATCGCGCCGCTCGTGCTCGCGGTTTCCCTGCTGACCGGGCTCGCCGCCTGCGACACCGGTTTTGGCGGCTTCACCAGCGACCGGGTGGAAGGGTACGATCTGACCCCGGACGGGCTGGCGCAGGTGCGCAACGGGCAGAGCCAGCAACTGGTCGCCACGGTGCTCGGTTCGCCGCAGCTGACCAATGATTTCGGCACCGAGTCGGCCTGGTACTACGTCTCGACCCATGTGACCCACACCTCGTTCGGTGTCGACTTGGTCAAGGATCGCACGGTGCTCGCGGTCTATTTCGACAAGAACAAGAAGGTGAAGGACCGCGCCATCTATACGCTCAAGGATGGCAAGGCGTTCACGGTCGAAACCCGGCGCACCCCGTCCTACGGCGAAGACCGCACCTTCATCCAGTCGATCCTGAGCTCGGTGATGGGCAAGGACTCGACCGCCGCAGCAGCACCCAAGCTCGGCGGCTAAACGCTTCGCCCCAGGCTTAGAGCCGTTTCACCGTTCTTCGGACCGGCTGCAGCGCCCTGCCCTCCTGGCGCACCCCTCTCAAGCCCTCTCCGTCTAGGGAGGCGGCAGTGCCTATCCCGCGGTCCACCTCCCCCCTTGTGGGGGAGGATGGGAGGGGGTGGCAACGGGTTCGGCGGTCGCCGGTACGAGCGCACTCGCCTTACGGTGAGACCTAGAGAGCGCCCGCAAGCGTCCCTTCATCCCGTCCTATCGGACTACCTTCTCCAGGAGGGGGAGAAGGCAACCCCCACGGTCAAGGCTGTGGCGGGAGGGACTTGGCGATCTTGTCGAGCACGGCATTGACCATGCTGGCGGCATCGTCGGCGTAGAACGCCTTAGCCACGTCCACATATTCCGTAATCACGACCTTGGCCGGAATATCTCGGCGGCGGAGCAGTTCGAAGGCGCCGGCGCGGAGAATGGCGCGGAGCGTTGCGTCGATGCGGGTCACCGGCCAGCCCTCGGTGAGGGCATCGTCGATCGCCGGGTCGATGGCCAGCTGCGCCTTGATGACGCCCGAAACGATCTGCCGGAAGAAGTCGGCGTCGGCAGGCAGGTACTGCTCGCCCTCGACCTCGCGCTCGCGGTGGATGGTACCGAACTGCGCCAGCGTTTCCTCGAGCGGCACCCGGCCGACATCCATCTGGTACAGCGCCTGTACCGCGGCCAGCCGCGCCGCGCCGCGCTGATTGGCGGTCCGCGCCGCGCCGGGGCTGGCTTGAGGGGCTGTCGTCATCGGGAGCACCGGCGACCGAGGGAATAGTTCATGACTTCTCTTCTGCGGTATTGCCGAGCAGGCCCCCGGCCGTCTCGATGAGGCGGGCAGCATATCTGGCCATGGTATCGACTTCCACGTTCACATGGTCGCCGACGTTGTAGTCGCCCCACGACGTCACCTCGACGGTGTAGGGGATGAGATGGACACTGAAGCGATTGCCCGCGACGGCATTGACGGTCAGCGAGGTGCCGTTGAGCGCGACGCTGCCCTTCTTGGCGATGAACCGCGCGATTTCCGGGGCGGCTTCGAAGGTCAGCGTGATCTGGTCGGCCGTCGCCTGCCGGTCGACAAGGGTCGCGATGCCGTCGATGTGGCCCGAGACGATGTGGCCGCCCAGTTCGTCGCCGATCTTGAGCGATCGCTCCAGGTTCACACGCCGCCCGATGGCCCACTTGCCGACCTCGGTGACGCCCAGCGTTTCGAGAGCGGCGAAGACGTCGAACCAGTTGCCCGCGCTCGCGGTGCCCGCTTCGGCGCCGCCCTTGTCGGTGACGGTCAGGCAGATGCCATCGACCGTGATCGAGGCGCCGAGATCGATGCCGGTGGGGTCGTAGCGCGTGCCGATGCGCAGCCGGCGCCCGTCATTGCGGTCCTCGACCTCGAGCAACCGCCCGACGTCGGTGATGATCCCGGTGAACATTGCCTATGCCAGCCTTTCGAAAGTGCGGAGGTTATCTGCGCCCAGCACGCGATGGTCAACCAGCGAAAGGCCGGCGGCGACGAGACGCTGCTGCAGGCTGCCGCGGGGCGTCGCCGGGATGCCTTCGGGGCCGATGACGGCCTCGCCCTGCACCAGGTGGAAGCGGTCGATGAGCCGCGCTTCGAGCAGGGCCTCGGTGAGCGTCGGGCCGGTTTCGACGTAGACGCGCTCGATGCCGCGCGCTGCCAGCGCGCCGAGCGCCAGCGTCAGGTCGGGCCGGCCCTTCGAGCCCGTGACCCGCACGATTTCGACCCCGGCGGGGGTGTCGAGCTTCTTTTCGGGCGTCGCGACGATCAGCACCGGGCGCTCCTGCGGCAGCGTCAGGAGCTGCATCTGCGGCCGGTAGGTCTTGAGCCCGGCGACGACGACGCGCAGCGGGGCCTGGCCTGCGAGGCCAGGCAGGTCGACGCCCAGTTCCGGGTCGTCGCTCGTGGCGGTGCCCCAGCCGATGACCACCGCGCCGACGCGGGCCCGTTGCATGGCGTTCCAGCGTTCGGCAGCGACGCCCAGGCGGCCGGCGCTGCCGCCGCCGCGGCGGCCCGCCATGCCGTCGGCCGAGACGGCCAGCCGCGCGGTGACGAACGGCCGGCGCTGATCGAGGACCCTGAGCGTTCCCTCGTGCAGGCGGCGGCACTCGGGACTGTCGACCAGCAGCGCGCCCGGGCCTTCGCTGCTTAAGCCGGCGGCCGGCGCGGCGCCGGCGACGAGGCGGGCAATGCCGGCGGCATGGATGGCATCGCCCTCCGGGCCGGCGGCTGGCGGTGCAAGCGTCACGTAAAGCGTTGCGCCCGAGGCAGCGACGCCGGCTTCCGCCAGCGCGAGCCGCACGGCACTCGCCTCCCCCGCCGGCGCGCCGGCGCGGGCCAGCACGCGTTGCGGGCCCGGCGTCACGACGATCGCGCCGATCGGCGCGGGGCCGCTGCCGGGGCGAGCGCCCGCCTGTCGCGCCACTGCGTCGAGCCAGCGCCGGTCCTCTGCGGCCGGGGCGCTCAATCGTCGCTGTCCGAGCCCGCCTCCTTCTGGCCGAGTTCGGACAGGAAGGAGCGGAAATCGTCGGCGGCGGAAAAGTTCTTGTAGACCGAGGCGAAGCGGACGAACGCCACGTCGTCGAGGCCCTTGAGCCCCTCCATGACGTATTCGCCGATCTGGTCGGAGGTCACCTCGTTGTCGCCGAGGCTCTCGAGTTGTCGGACGATGCCGGAAATCATCCGCTCGATGCGCTCGGGTTCGACGGCGCGCTTGCGGATGGCGGTATAGACGGAGCGGGCGAGCTTTTCGCGGTCGAACGGCACCTTACGGCCGGACTTCTTGATCACCACCAGTTCCCGCAGCTGGATGCGTTCGAAGGTGGTGAAGCGGCCGCCGCAGGCGTTGCAGATGCGGCGGCGGCGGATGGCGCTGTTGTCCTCCGTCGGCCGCGAATCCTTCACCTGCGTATCGTCATTGCCGCAATAGGGGCAGCGCATAAGTCAGTCTCCAGCTGGTCTGGGTGGGAGTGGCAAGGCCCCTCACCCGGCCCTACCGGGCCGCCCTCTCCCCGACGGGGAGAGGAGTCGATGGGCACTGCCCCAAGGTGGCGACAGACCGGGACGTCAGTCGGCGTAGATCGGAAAGCGCGCCGTGAGCGCCTTGACCTTGTCGCGCACCGCCGCCTCGATGGCGGCGTTGCCTTCGTCGGAATTGGCTTCGCGCAGGCCATCCAGCACTTCGACGATGAGGCCGGCGATCTGGCGGAACTCGGGCTCGCGGAAGCCGCGCGTCGTGCCGGCCGGGGTGCCAAGGCGGACGCCCGAGGTGACGAACGGCTTTTCCGGATCGAACGGAATGCCGTTCTTGTTGCAGGTGATGTAGGCGCGGCCCAGCGCCTGCTCGGCGCGTTTGCCGGTGGCGTTCTTGGGGCGAAGGTCGACCAGCATCAGGTGGTTGTCGGTGCCGCCGGAGACCACCTGCAGCCCCTGCTCCAGCAGCGCGGTGGCGAGGGCGCGGGCGTTACGCACCACCTGCTCGGCGTAGAGCTTGAACTCGGGCTGCAGTGCTTCCTTGAGTGCCACCGCCTTGGCGGCGATGACGTGCATCAGCGGCCCGCCCTGCAGACCCGGGAACACCGCCGAATTGATCTTCTTTGCGATTTCCTCGTCGTTGGAAAGGATCATGCCGCCGCGGGGGCCGCGCAGCGACTTGTGCGTGGTGGTCGTGGTGACGTGCGCGTAGGGAATCGGCGAGGGATGGACGCCGCCGGCGACGAGGCCGGCGATATGGGCCATGTCGACCATCAGATACGCGCCCACCTCATCGGCGATCTCGCGGAACCGGGCCCAGTCCCAGACGCGGGAATAGGCAGTGCCGCCGGCAAGGATCAGCTTGGGCTTGTGCTCGCGGGCCAGCCGGGCGACCTCGTCCATGTCGAGCAGGTTGTCGTCACGGCGGACGCCGTACGACACGACCTTGAACCACTTGCCGCTCATATTGACGGGCGAGCCGTGGGTGAGGTGACCGCCCGAATTGAGGTCGAGGCCCATGAAGGTGTCGCCCGGCTGCAAGAGCGCGAGGAACACTGCCTGGTTCATCTGCGAGCCGGAATTGGGCTGTACGTTGGCGAAGTTCGCCCCGAACAGTCGCTTGGCGCGGTCGATCGCGAGATTTTCGGCGATGTCGACGAACTGGCAGCCGCCATAATAGCGCTTGCCGGGGTAACCCTCGGCGTACTTGTTGGTCATGATCGAACCCTGCGCCTCCAGCACGGCGCGCGAGACAATGTTCTCCGAGGCGATCAGCTCGATTTCATGCCGCTGCCGACCGAGTTCCAGCTGGATGGCGTCGGCGATCTCGGGATCGGTCTCGCCGAGCGTCGCGGTGAAGAAATTCGGAAAGAGCGGGATAGACGCGGCAGCGCTCATGGCGATCCCCGTGCTGGATGTTGGGTAGGTTCGGACGGTATGCCGCTCTAGCACACCAGCGCTTGAGATTCCAAGGCGCCTCGACGCTGCCGGTTGCGCCCGCCCCTTTGCGACGCCGACGCGACCCGCCGGGATGATCGCCGCCGAAGCGGCGGCCACGCTGCGCCTTTGCCTGTCGTCGAATTAATCTTGCCGATTGAAACCGAGGCGCCGGCCAATCGTTGGGTCTTCAGCAACCGCTTTTGAATTGGAGACCAACATGAACAACCGGATCAAAATGATTGGCGCAACGGCGCTGGCCGGACTTGTCGCGCTGGGCGCGGCCACCCCGAGCTTTGCTGCCGGCCAGTGGCCGTACCACCACCCGCAGCACAACTATTATAACCACTACCACCAGTACCATCACTATAGCGGCCATCCCTACTACAACAATTATGGGTACCGCCCGTACAACTACGATCCGGGCCTCGGCCTGACGGCCGGCTTCATCGGTGGCGTGTTCGGCGCCATCGCGGGTTCCGCCCTGAGCGGCGGCGGCAGCCACGTTGCGCGCTGCGAGGCGACGTATCGTTCCTACGTTCCGGCGACCAACACCTACACCGGCTACGACGGGCTCAAGCACGCCTGCACGCTCTAGCCGAAGCGTACTCGCCAACGAAAACGCCGGCCCCGCAAGGAGCCGCGTTTTCGTTGGCGCGGAGCGCCGAGAACTAGAGCTTGACGGCCTGGATGGTGTCGAACGTCGTCACGCCCTGCGCGTCGTACTGGTAGACGTCGTCGCGGAAGCTCACCGTGCCCTGCCGGTTGGCCCAGGCGGTGATGTAGGTGGTGTGGAGCGGCTGCGGCTTCTTGATGCTGACATTCTGCGGCGTGTCGCCCGACATCGCCTGGTTGACGGCGTCGATGTCCCAGCCCGGATTGGCCTGCAGCAGCCAGGCGACGAGCTGGTTGACGTCCTGGATGCGCATGCAGCCCGACGATTCGAAGCGGGCGTCGTCGGCGAACAGTTCCTTCTCCGGCGTATCGTGCATGTAGACGTTGGTGGGGCTGGGGAAGTTGATCTTCACGTGCCCCTCCGAGTTGAAGCTGCCGGGGTCCTGGGTGAAATTGTAGTTCACCGCGTCGCTGTCGGAGGTCCAGTCGACGACCGAAGGGTCAACTTCCTGGCCCTTGGCGTTGTAGGTGCGGATATGGAACTGCGACAAATAGGTCGAGTCCTTCCGCATGGCCGGGATCAGGTCCTTCTGGATGATGCTCTTGGGCACGTGCCAGTAGGGGTTGAAGTTGATCTGCATGATGCGCGAATTGAGGATCGGCGTCGGCCGGTCGATGCGGCCCACCACCGCCGTATGGCGCTGCGTCACCTGCCCGCCCTCGATCACTTCCTGGCTCGCCGCCGGGATGTTGACCACCACATAGGTGTCCTTGAGCGTCGGGATCAGCGTCTGCACCCGCGTCAGGTTCATCTGCAGCTGGTTGAGCCGCACATCGGCGGGAATCTGCATGGCGTAATAGGTCGGCTCGTCCACCTTGCCGCTGATGGCGATGCCGTGGCGGGCCTGGAAATTCCGCACCGCGCGATCGAGGTCGCCATCGAAGAGGTTCGAGTCGATCTTGGCCGGCGGCAGGTCGCCCGACGCCATCAGCCGCTGCTTGAGGTTGAGCACCGCATCGCGCGAATTGCCAAGTGTCAGCCCGAAGACTTCCTTGGGCACCAGCGGCCAGCCGCCGGCGGCGACGAACGGCACATATTGCGAGATCGCCGCCTGGAGATTGTTGGCGGTATCGACCGACAGAATTGGCTCGTTCGTGTCGAGCGTCCCCAGCGCCGCCTGGGTATTGCCGTCCCGGTCGGTCGACCGCAGCACGTCGCTGCGGTTGAACTGGTCGAAGATCCCGGCGCGCGCCAGCGTGGGGAAAGTCGCCGCCGCGCCAAAGACAGCCGCCGAACGAAGCAGGTTACGCCGCGTAAGCCGCATCGAAGCACCCATGGTCAGAAATTTCGATTTTCGTGCCGTCCATACCAAACCAGCGGCGGCGTCACAACGCCGCTCAATGAGCTGTGAACGGCGGGAATCCTTGCTCTGGCGAGGGCCGGCGCAAGGTCCGGCGCCGCCCCCTGCTGAAGCCATTTCATTGCGGCGCAAATAAGAAGCGCCCGCCTCGAGGAGGCCGGCGCTTGCTTTGGTGTGGCAGGAACTCCACAGCCGGCGACAACGCCGGCCGGCAATCCGCCGCTAGAGCTTGTAGAGGATCTGGTCGACCCAGAAGCGTTCGAGGCGGCCGAGGGCCTTGTTGAGGCCTTCGAAGGCGGCGTCGTCGAGGCCGCCGACCTTGTCGATCGATTTGAGGTGCCGATCGTAGAGTTCGTCGATGACCTCGGCGACTTCCTCGCCCTTCGGCGTCAGCCGAATGCGGACCGAACGGCGGTCGGCGCGGGAGCGCTCCTGGAAGATGTAGCCGGTCTCGACCAGCTTCTTCAGGTTGTACGATACGTTGGAGCCGAGGTAGTAGCCGCGGGAGCGCAACTCGCCCGCCGTCATTTCGGCGTCGCCGATGTTGAACATCAGCAGCGCCTGGACGGGGTTGATGTCGTCCCAGCCCATGCGGTCGAACTCGTCCTTGATCAGGTCGAGCAGCCGGCGATGCAGACGCTCCACGCGGCTAACAGCTTCAAGGTAGAGCGGCTTCAGGCTGTCGCTCGAACCCGGGGCGGTAACCTCTGCAGCGTTGGATTTGGTTGCCATTTCTTGCCTCACTGTCGAATTCTGCGCGATTGTTCCCGCGTCTCATGGGGCCAAACTAGACCCGCGCAAATAAGATCGGCTTAAGCCGCACGCTTAAAACTATCTTACTGAAAAAGAAGGGGAATTTGGCTTTATATTTGGTTACACACGGTCATAAAATTATAACCTAAACCAAATCAAAACGGCCTAATCGTGGGCAGCCGCGGCACGCCGCAATAGGAAGCCGAGGACGAAAATCGCAAGGATCGCCGCCAGCAGCACGAGCCTGACGGCAAAGCCCAGAATGGTGATCTGCACGTCGCGGCTGCCGAAAAGGAACATCGCGAGTTCGGTGCCGGTGGCGGCGACAAGCAGCACCGCGCCCCAGCTCGCCTTGATCCAGAGCCCTACAGCGGCAAACAGCAGCGCCAGGGTGAACACCGCGAGGCAGATGAACGCCACCGGCCCATAGGCCTCGATCGGGCTCAGCGGCCCGAGAGTAACGCCGAGCAGGCGGCCGGCATCGTTGAGGCCGAGCAGCAGCGTGATGATGGCGATGATCCGGACATAGCGGCCGATTGGTTCGGAACCGAATTCCAACAGCGTTGCCCCTCTGCACTCGCCAACCGGTCTAGCCTGTCACATCGGCAGCGGCAAGCGGGCCCAGCCCACCGATGGTTTTGGCCATATGCACCACGATCCAGCCGGGGCCGCGGGTTTCGCGGCGGTCGATGCGGTAGCCGTGGCGCTCGTAGAGCGCGATATTGGCCGCCATGAGGCCATTGGTATAGAGCCGCAACTCGTCGAGACCGAGTTCTCCGGCAACCGATTCGGCGTGCAACAGCATTCGGTGGCCGAGCCCGGCGCCCTGCGCCGCGGGATGGACCGCGAGGTTGACGATCAGCAAATGGTCCGGCTGGGGCTCCAGTTCGAGCAGCGCAACGATCGCGGCATCGCGCTCGATGACGTCGATCCGATGTTCGACCACCGCCCGGGCATAATCTGCGGTCATCGGCAGGGGCTTGCGGCCGAGGATCGGCACCCATTTGGCGTAAGCCGCCTGGGTGAGCGCGTCGATGGCCGCAGCATCGGCCGGCGTGGCGGTACGGATTTGAGGCTCATCCATCATGACCGCCCTCCCCCCGGGGTGCGGCGTGTCGGCCGCTCGCCTTTCGCGTAACAAACAATCGTAGCGCCCACCAGCTTGGCGAGCCGGCATCGCCGCTGCTACACCGCGCACGACAAGATAAGGGTGTGACGATGAGCGACGGTTGGGCAAAGCACGATGTCTCGTTCCTGCAGGGCCGGCGGCTCCGGCGCCACCGCCGCTTCGCCTGGAGCCGGGCCATGGTGCGGGAGACGGTGCTGGCGCCGTCGGACCTGATCTGGCCGCTATTCGTCATCGACGGGCATAACGAGCGGACGGCGATCAAGACCATGCCGGGGGTCGATCGGCTCTCGATCGACCTCGCGGTCAAGGCGGCGAAGGATGCCGCGGCAGCGGGGATTCCGGCGCTGGCGCTGTTCCCCAACACGCCCGACGGGCTCCGCAACGAGGACGCGACGGAAGCCTACAACCCCGACAACCTGATGTGCCGGGCGCTGACCGCCATCAAATCGGCGGTGCCCGAGATTGGGCTCATCGCCGACGTGGCGCTCGACGAGTACTCGAGCGACGGGCAGGACGGGCTGGTGCGCGACGGGGAAATCCTCAACGACGAGACCATCGAAGTGATGGTCAAGTCGGCC
>Ga0209233_1000548_pt1 | contig 20828 bp, 20 predicted proteins | sample AraplaCL_Cvi_mCL_FD_184269 | JGI IMG/M metagenome (GOLD analysis project Ga0209233, IMG submission 184269) | Arabidopsis root microbial communities from the University of North Carolina, USA - plate scrape CL_Cvi_mCL (SPAdes) (version 2) | ecosystem: Host-associated > Plants > Roots > Endosphere...
CATGGCTGCGGCGGAGCTCGGCCTGGGTCTCGCGCCAGTGGTCAAGCGAGATGCCGTCGAAGCCGGTGGTACTGCACGGGACGGTGAGCCATCCCTTGCCGGCGCGGACCGATACGTGCCCGAGGTCGTCAGTGTCGACGCGGACGAGCGCGAACTTGCTGCCGAGAGAACGGCGCAGGTTCTGCAGTTCCTCGGACTGGTAGTAGAGGCCGGCGGCCCGGACACCGCGATTGCCGATGCGGCACTGGATGGCGGTGCTGAAGATGTGGCGCATGATGTCGGGTGGCGGAGGCGGCAACACCCCGAAGCGCTCGACACCCGCATTCCAGCGATTGAGCGGGGTATCACCGCCAAGGCCGGTGTGCGGGGTGTTGTGATAGATGTCGACGAAGTAGCGCACCATCATGTGCGCCAACTCCATGATGGTGACGACGATGTTGCTCTCGGAATCGTACTCACCCTTCTCGACGACGTCCTGGAAGGTCCGGCCCGGAAAACGGGAATAGAAATACTGGGTGTCGGTGCGGAAGCTGCGCTCCACCACCCCGCGCATCTGGGGCAGGCCAGCGGGAGCGATCATGATGCCGATGCCCAAGTCGAGGATGGCGGCGCGGAACTGCTTCGAGCGGAAGTTGGACCCCGAGTCCGTGACGATCAATTCCGGCAGCCCGAACATGTGCCAAGGGCTTTCGCATCCAAGTCCCGCAGCGAGCGCGGTCTTGTCCTGCAGGGCCATACGCACGGTCGCCAAGGCGCTTGCCGCTGATGGCGCGGGTGTGATGACGAAGCCGAGGACAACGCGCGACCAGGTGTCGATGATCTTCGAGCACCAGTAGCGGTCGTGGGTGATGCCAGACTTAAGCTTCTCCGGCAGCGTGTCCCATTTACCGCGTTCGACCAGCATGGCCTGGAGTGGGATCATCTGCTCGTCCATCTCCACGCGCTGGAGGGGACGGGTGACATCGACGCGGTCACGCACGGCATAGAGCTTGCGCCGCGCGACCTCCTCGCCCTCGCGGGCGGCAAGGACGTGGAAGGGGTCTAGCTTCTTGATTGCCCGTTCGAAGGTGTTGCGGGCCGGCACCGACGTCCCATACAACTTGGCGCGGAAGTCCGCCCTCATGTCACGGTACAGCGAGCACATGGAAGGCTTCAGGTTGCTTTTGTACTTCTCCACCCACACGGCCATCAGCGCCGCGGCTGCGGGCTGGAGGCGGGCATCCCGGTTGCCGCTGCGCCCATAGCCGTCGATCAAGGCCGCGGGATCGTGACTGCACGCCTCGAAGCGGTTCAGCCAGGTGCGTATGGTGGTCGGCCCCGGCGGGCTGTCGATGTCGAGCGTCTTGCCGAAACGGCCCATGGCCAGCTGGACCTTTGTCGCGAACCACTCCTTGATGAACTTGCGCAAGGAGTTGTCGCTGCGGCTGTAGTGTCCGTCAGCTTCGGCCTTGATGAAGTCTTCGACGATCTCGAGACGATCGGCCCACTTGGATTGCCGCGCATCAGGCAGGTCGGAGAAATAGGTGCCTTGCGCGTTGAGGCGACCGCTGGCGGCGGTGCTGCTGTGGTAGTTCGCTGTCACCGAGAGACGGTCATCGAGGCGCAAGGCCTCGAGCTCCTCGAACGTGAATTCCTGCACGATGTCGGGCAGATCGAGGCGACGGAGCAGGTAGCCGTTGGCTGACTTGCAGTGCTTGACGTAGTCGTGCTCGTCGATGTGCACGCCGGATGTGCTGTCGATGCGCGTCTTGAAGCCGGCAGTCATGGACGGGGCATTCGGGGCGGCGGGAACGGGAAGGTTCTGGGTCATCTGGGTGCCTTTCATCAGGGCGAGCGGGGTCGCACGCGGGACGGGCGCCCGCGCGGATCTCCTGGTTGATTGGGGGGTGGACTAGTGAGTGCGGCGGACCGTGGCGCGGTAGCCGATGCGCTTGTGGGGCACGACCACGATGAAGCCGTCGTCGATCAGGTTCACTAAAGCGACGAAGGCCCGCGACGCGGGAAGGCCGGAATGGTCAACCAAATTGCCGATCTTCACGCTACCGGCGATGTCACCGACCTTGCGTTTCATCTCGGCGACATCCTCCGCCGAGCGGTCGCGGCGGCAACGGAGGATAAGGTTCGCGTTGTGCTCGACGGAGCGGGGCAACTCGGCTTCGGTCCAGATCTCGACCTTGCCGAAGAAGTCGGTCCGCTGTTCGCGGACGGCATCCACGGTCGCCTCGAGGCCGGAGGAAACGACCCGACGCCCGGGCTTCACCGCTACTGCCTTCATGTCGGATGCACCGAAAGGTGCTGTGGCGTTCCTTGTCCTCTCCGTCGCGGTAACCGACCGGACCGACCTGGGAGCGGATACGGGACTTCTTCCCGTAGGCGACTCCGATGACTGCTGCGGCACGTTCGAGCGTGCTTTCGAGAACGAGTTCGTGGCCGGAACCCTCGACCATGGAGCCGCGGAAATTGCCGACGCCCTTGCTCGGCGGACGGCGTCCCTCATGGGGTTCGTGGGGCACCCATGTAGCGGTGTAGCGGTCCACGGGATCATCGATCGGCGGGGCCATTGGCGAATGACCGGCAACACGATCGTGGAAGCCTTCGCGTTCCAGCCAGGCGAGCCGAGTATCGGGGGCGACCTGGGCGCGGACGCGGATCGGCATGTTTGAAGGCAAGCGGGTAGGGTGCATCTGAGGCATGACCTCTCCATGTCCATGCTCGGACTCAGCCGTACGGCATGGATGATTGACGTTGATGTCCGCCGATCGTCGCGGCGGTTGGGGGCGGCTAAAGGAAGTTGATCTTCCCGTCGCCAATCTCCACGCGGATCGGGGGGAAGCGGAGCGCTAGGGAGTCGAGGCCACGCCCGAAGTCGCCGAGCCTGAAGTTGGCGTAGCCGATGCCAGTGCGCTGGCGCGCGAGGAAGAAATGCCAGCCCAGGTTATGGGCTTTGATTGCCCGGCGCACGCCCGCCTTGCCGTCGGGATGCAGAGTCTCCACTGCATCGAGGAAAGCCGCGCATTCCACTGCGATGGAGAGCAAGGCGAGGTTGGTGAAGTCGCGGTTCGTGACACTCAGCCCTTCGGGGAGATCGAACCAGGTCATGGTGCCGACGACGCAGTCCGCGAAACCGCGGGCCACCATCGGCAGCTTGGAGTAAGTCAGGCTAGTCATAGGCATGATCCATCCTTCGTCATGCCGTCCCTTTCACTTGGCTTGACACCCGGAGGGGCAAGCTTCATGTAGGGCGAACATGACGTTCATCGTTGTGTGTTTGGTCGTCGCGCACCTGCTTGGGATAACGGCGACCGGCTCATTCGATGCCCAGATCCCTTGCCGGGGACCTGGGCATTTTCGTCTCCGCTCGGGGGCGGCGTCCTGGAGATGAGGGCAGCGACCGGGGCTTGTGAAGTACCCCCTGTTCGATTTTTCCGAATCGCCTGATCGGCAGGATTTCCGCGCTCCCGGGGCCCATCGCATCAGGTCGTGGTTACCGATTTTAAGTCGATGCCGCTGTCTGGCGGGTGTCGGATCGAGAAACTCCCGGAGCCCCCGGACGCTCCGGACGCGACGACCGTTGTTGGATTTTAAGTCATTGATCCGGCTGCAGATTTACGATCCGATTGGAAGTAACCTGTTTCGGCCCGAGGGCAGGGTTTCATGTGTTGCAGGGGTGCAACACCAGATTTTCGGCTGTTCCGCGTTTGATCCGCCGCCTCGGCGTCGCGACTATTCCGGCGGGGGCAGGGAATCGGTATTGGCCATGATCGATTCGACCTCGGCGCCGGTCAGAAAGCGCCTTTCGACGAGGGCGTCGGCAATGGCCAGGAGCTTCGAACGGTGCTCGCGCATCAGCTTCACCGCCCTGTCATAGAGTTCGGCCATCGTCCTGTGGACCTTGCCCTCCAGCACGCGGTCGACCGTCATCAAGTCCATCGACGTTTCGACGGGTGCGCGGAAGAGCAGGGTGTCGCCAAGGCCGACGCTGGTGAACATCGCGCTCACGATCTTGGTGGCTCGCCCGAGGTCGCTACCCTTCCTTTCCCGTCAAGGGTGTATATTGCTACGAATATTCCGTTACCATATGACAGGGACGAAATAGAGCTAGACAAGTTTTTGGGAGACGACCACGTGTATCCATCCGGTGACGTTCTGACCGCGGTGCGGTAGATTCCATCTATAGCGACGAACACGCCGTTCCCGAATTCGACCTCCTGGAAATAGCTGTATTGCGGCTGGGCGTGTGCCGTATTCCAGACCTGACCATTTCCAACAGCAAGGTAATTGTACTCGCTGGAATTGCTGTAGTCCCCGGCAAGAATTGCCAGGAACTGGCCATTACCGAATGTAATGTCGTCTACTCGGTTATAGTCTTTGTAATATGACGGAGATGGCACGTTGGGGCCGGGAGACCGCACCAAGGCGTCTGTCGAAGACAGAATGACAGTTCCGGCAGTGTTGAGCAGGAATATATCATTGCCGAAGACAGGCTTTGAGTAATTAGGGACGGCCTGCGGCCTCCATACGTCGCACCTGTCATCCGCGACTGCGTTCACCGCGATGGAGAACTCAGCTGTGCTCGCGCTCTGGAGGTCTGTTTGATCGACCGCAGTGAGTGCAATGCCATTGAGGGTCTGAGCGGCGACGTATCGACCTCGATCTTGCCCGTCGCAGCATCAAGATCCAGCCATGATGGCAACGATTGCGACGCGACCCCCCACTGCACCGCTTCGGGATCGAAAACGCCGCTGACGGTAGGCTCGATGGTCAGATCGCCCCCGACATCGACCTCGTAGGCTGTTTGTGGCACAGACGCCGCCAACTCCTGGTGGATGACGAGCTCAACCCCCCTGGATGCTACCAGATCGCCGTTCGAGTCATGAACCTCTATGACCATATTATACGTTCCGGAAACCGGCGGGCCATGTGATAGCGCCCGCGCCATAGATTCCTGGATCGGAAGTCCAAGCCGCCAGACCAGGCAGGTCACTCACCGTCACCTGATACGAGGCGTCTATACCACTGACCATCACCGGCAAGGTGATGCTGCCATAGGTCCGCGTTTTGGTCGATGCGTCGACGGCAATCTCGATATTGCTATTGCCGCCGTGATCCGGAGGTCCTTCCGGCTCGGCCATCGTGTGGTTCATTGGGCCGACACCCCATCGGAACCAAGCATTGTCGGCGGCGACAGGGCTGGAGAGAGCAATCATCAGCGATAGGGTAGAAGCACCAAGGAGGCGACGCATGCAACTTCTCCAATTCCTGGAATCTAGTGTGTCAGTTCTTTAAGATTCGCTTGATTGAAGAATAAAGCAATTGATCGCTTTGAAAATAATCGGCTGATGACCCCACACCCCGAAGATTCGTGGCCGAGGGGCCTCGCGCGAAGCCGACTTCGGGTGGCTTGCGAAATAAGCACCTTCGATCTGTGGACTCATGATTTCATTGCCCCGTGCCTATTCTTGGAGAAGGTAGGCGCGGGAGGCCGAAGCCAGTGGTGCTGAAAGACGGATCGAAATGGCGGGTAACCGATGTCGTTTCGAGCGGGCAGGGCGTCCACGCGCACGCCGCCTTCACGGCCTTGCTCGTCTCGTGTCCGAAATGCACTTCCGATCGTCGCCCACGCCGCTATGGCGAAGTCGACTCCACCTATCGTGATACTCCGTTCCTGGGTCGGCAGGTCGCGGTCACGGTCAGCGTGCAGCGCTTCCGATGCCATGATTGCGGGCAGGCCTTCTTCCAGGAACTTACCGACATGGACGGCAAACGGCGCATGACCGCCTGATGTGCGACCTACATCATCGACCAAGTGATGGCTCGGTCGTCGTTAAGGATGTAGCCCTCATCATCGGCGTAGACGAGAAGACGGTGCGCAACGTCATCGAGGATCGCGGCATGATCTTCACGGTCGGAGATCCGCCCACGGACGACCGCTTCGTCTGCGAATGCTGCCTCGGCTTGCACCGAAAAGCGGAATTGAAGTCGGTGCCGGCTAGGCATTTCGGGCGATGGCGGAAGGGAGATTTACGTCCGGACGTTAACGTCTGCCGTGGATGCTTTGATTTCGCGACTGATCCGTGGCGAGCGGGTGTGGTGAGGCGCTATCCGCACAACTAACGAGACGCGAAACGCCCGACCCCGGCAGTCGTGTGGTCGCAGGGCGATAGATGTGGTCGCCGAGGATCGAGATGTGGTGCAACCGCCTCATCTTCGATCCGCTCAGACCGGCGCTCGATGGCGGCATTTTCTACACTACGGAAACCAGCTATCGAATGTTCTGGCAGCGGGGAGGGGACAGCGGTGGTGATTCTAAAGCGCAGAACATCAGGCGCCCCTCACACCGCGTTGCGTGGACGTGCCACCGGCGAGATACAGGATTTCTACTTGGTCCATGTTACATCGGTGGGGTTCGCGCGAGAGATTATCCGAGCCGGCCAAATAGATGCTCGTCCCTGCAAGGTCCTCGACGAGAAGCTCATCTACACGTTCGCTTTGCGACCTGCCTACAAACTACGGGAAAGCGAAGCGAAGTCCGACATCATGGACTACTTTCCGTTCGTCTTCCTGATAAGCACCAAGAACCTGGACCCACCATATCACGTCTATCCCTTCGATACGGGTGGAGCCTTGTCGGGAGCTTTTGACGACGGAGCCAGCCCCGCAGTCTACCTGGAAGACTACGCGCTCGAGGAGACCTTGAAGGCGGTCAACAACCACATCAAATGGGCATTCGGTTCGCCCGCCGACTACTACGACGGCAGGCTAAAGCCCGATTTCGGCGAGAACATTCCGGACTGGGATGCGGTTGGGAAGACCTACGCGAAAATTGCTAAACTTGCGTCCGCCGGTCACAACCAGCCGGATCGACGAGCCTCTGCGATCGAACTCGCGTATCGACAGCACATTCCGTTGGGGCACGTGAAGTTTGCGGTGCTCCCGTCTCAGTTCCTGGAAGATCCACGCGGCCCGAACACCGAAATGATCGAAAAGCTGAAAGCCGCTGACATTGGCTGGCAATGCTACCAGTGGCGACCGAACAGGGCACCTGCGGATTTTCACGCAGAAATAGAAGGCCTGGTTCGGGCGCATCTCGCAGATGCTAAGCAACTCTGATGGAGGAAGAACGCCGTCTCAAGTTGGTCGGATATTATCCATCGGCAGACCGTGGTTTCGTTATGCCGCTTTTCGGAAGAGCGCAAGGTGCGAACAATGTGTTCCTGGCGCGCTGCTTGATAACCGGCGGTCGTCACGGAACGATCACCAGTTTCGAAGCCGTCGAAGTGGACGATCAACGCCGCCTTCCCCCCGATGACTTTATTGAAATCGAGATCGGCCAGACTTGGCGCGATGTCTTCCTATGGAATGGTGCTGTCTTTGTCGGAACCCCCGACCAGATATGGTCCGAACTGACGAGCTTTCACGCAGACCTCGAGGCCAGGGCCCCGCTCAGCTTGCTGGACTTGGCGGTGCACGCAGGTAGGCCAGAGGCCTCCCGCCTCGCCCCCGTTGCGATGAACTTCCTGACGGAGCGCTTCGGGGCACCCCAAGCCGATGGATGGCGTTGCCAATTTCTCCGGCTGCACACAGAACTCCGGCTGCGGGAAGCCCTCGCGGACGTCAAGCTGTCCGACGCCGAGTTCCGGCTGGTCAGACTCAGCGGGATGTCGGGCGAGCTTCGCTTGGAACTCCCGCGCGCTCTTACCGACGCCCTGGAAGCGAGTGGAAAAGGCCAAGACTCGGTCGAGGATATCGCGAAACTGGCGGCTATGCTGGGCGCCACACTTATCCCTCCCGCAAGCATCGACTTGGCATCGAGGCAAAACGGTGGGACCTCAATTTCATCGACTGAACATTACCCAACGACCGAAACGTCGCCATCTCAGTTGGAGCAACGCGAGGTCCGGCCCTCCACATCCGGGCTCGGCGGACCTGAAAGCCGGGACCCGGGGACAGTTGCGATATTGCCGCTGGGCAAGCGAGCGAGCGCCGTTACCGGTCACCTGCGTTCCGCTCGAAATCACGACGCTTGGTCTGGTGGCGACAGACTCGACCTGATGACGGACGAAGATAATCTGACTAGCGATGGTACGAACCCCGAGATATTGGTCCTCATTATCGATGACGAGTACCTGGAGAACGGTAGCTTACCCCCCAATGTCGAAGAATTTCTGACTGATCGGGTAAGCGGGGGATCTCTGGTCTTGATAGCGCCAGCCTTGCCGTCCAACGGGCCCTCAACGTTGCTGGAAGCGCGCTTGGTGGACCATTTCCTCGCTCACGCGATAGTCGACACGGCGGTCGCTAGATCTCCCTTCTGGTGGGGCCAAGCCAAACGATCGTTCGATCGGCGCATAGCCGACGTAGTTCAGCTTGCGATCACCGCAGGTAAAAACCAAGGCCTCCGCCGCGAACTGATGCAGCGCCGCCACGATGATATTCTGCCTGTCCTGTCACTCGGCCTGTTACCCGAAAAGCCAAGCAAAAACGAACAGTTCGGTGGCCCCGGCAACCTTCGGTTAGGGTCCGAGTCAAGCTGGGTCGACAGCAATCCGAAGCGCAATGATCCGGACATCTTCTTCTCGATCCGCATGAGTTCGGATGGACGCGACCTCGAACCACATGACGACCGCTTGATCGCGGAGGGTCGCCGTCCCACGAACCGGTTCCCCGAGTTCGCTTCCAGATTGCTGACCACAGTGATCGAAAAAGGTAGACGTGACGCGGGTAGCGGGAAATCAAGCCGTCTTGAGCAATGGCAAGCTCCTCCGGCCCAACTTTCCCAACACATGAAGACCCCCTCGCATGCCGCGAGTTTCACGATTGAACGCGAATATCCCGAGGAGGCGAACGTGCAGATGGTCGTCACCGCCGAGACACCGAATTTGGATCTGATTGAGACGGCAAACCGTCTGGGCTGGTCGGTGGCGCGATACACCGATACGGCTTCCCTCCGCCGGTTTATCGGCGGACGAAGCGCAAACGGTTCATTTGCCGACGAGATCGACATCGGCCCGATCCAATCCGTTGAAGCGCATCGGCGTCTTGCAACGCGGGGTGTCGACCAGCGTGACGTATTCAGGGTAAGCGCTGATCTCGTTGCGGAAACCTTGGAGTCTCTGTCGCCTGACGAGCGGTCGGTCGCCCGGGAACATGGAAGACTACGCCGCTCGGCCGCGGCGGCCTTCAGCGAGTCCAACCAGGACTACCTGTTCAAGTCCGATTTCTTCCAAAGCCATCACCCCGCAGCGGAAAAACTCCGGGTCGCGGCGTCAATTAATGGCACCCGCGGCGGCCAGCGCCAGACACGGCGGCAAGCGGATATGCAAAAGTGCTGGATGCCACCCGCAGAGGGACTCCAACGATATGCACTCGTCGACGGTGCCGTGCCACCTATACTGGTCCGGCTGCATGAGAACGAAGTGCCCGTCGAGGACTTCTTCTTCATCGACGGCGACTTGGCCGTCTCGGCGCTGTTTCGTTCCAGGCCTTTCGCAGTCTGGGCACGGGCGACATTGCCGGCGGCCAGCAGCTGGATGGCGCGCTTTTCCCTGATCTACACCTTCGGTGGGTTCCCGATAGTTCAACCATTCCGCCTGGAGGCCGAACCGCACGGTCGAATGACCCTCACGCTCGACGACACCTCATTTCCGATTATCGATCTCGCGTTAGCTGTCGAAAATCACATCGACCGGGCTCAGTCCAGTCAGGGGCTATCGAGCTGGAGGGAAGCCCATAAGGCAATCCACGACCTGCCTGAGATGCAACGTCTCAACGAGGTCATCCTCAATGCCTACGAGTTGCCTGGCGACGCCGACGACATAACTGTCCTAAGACGGCTGCTCGAACTGAACGCGAAGCAAACTTGATCCGGGCATGCTGCTCTCCCCGGGGCTGGTAACTCGTCCGGGGAGCACCAGTACCTGCGATCCCAAGGAGTCTCACCCCATGCTTCGCTTGACGGCTTCGGGGTACCTCCCCATCGCTGGTCTGCGCAACTGCTGAGGGTGTGGGCGATTCCTGCTGCATTTGGCGAGATGTCCAATGCGCATACCCCACAGGTGCATAACGAGGCGTGATCATGAAACGCAGCACTACGGTCGCTTCCTGCCATGAGACAAGGCAGAGATTGCCGCCCAGGTGCCCAACAGGGTCCGGGAAAGCCAGCGCGCACGCCAAGGAGAACCGACTACTGGGCTAGACACACTCATTGCGGGTCTGCCGCCTGCGGCAGGTCAAAGCCAGCCTGAGACATTTTCTCCAGCAAGTACTTTAACGCGTTACGCTCTGAAGGCGGTAACCGGATATCTCCCCGGGTAAGCCGGCGTAGGGCGGCGTCAGACTTGGGGGTTAGGAGGCGACGTTGAGTGGCAAACCTGAGATAGGGCTCGCTATCAGCGAGCATCGCCACCAACACTCGGTCGAAGTCTATGTCACGATCGACCTTTGCGGCAGCGACGGAAGCTTTCCGTCCGCGCTCCGCTTCCGCTTGGTCTAGAAGCATTCCGTGTAGTTGGTCATCAAAATCGTAATGCGATGATGACACCGCCGCCCAACAGGCTTGCTGCTTGCAATACTCGCCAACATTCTTCATCTGCGGTGGCGCATCCTTGATGGTCGCGGCGACCTGCGGAGCGATAGCTGCCAAGGCATCGGCTATCTCGTCCGGCAACTCCTGGCGCTGCCAGACCACCTCCAGGTTGAGTTCTTGCCCACGCAGTTGAAGATGGTGGACCAGCCAAGCGATAGAGTAGGTAACGATCTGCAGCTTGAAGCCGCGATCCTGTTGATACCATTCGGCCCGGGCGACCATACGGTCGAGACCGAGGAAAACGATGGCCTCCGCCACCACGGTCCGGAACCAACGCTCATTGAACCGGGACTCGGACGTTTCCCAGAGTTTCCCTGCCTTCTCGGCGTAATCGAGGAAGCATTTTTGGGCCAGTCGACTAACGATGTGCGGGCGGCATTCGAACGTAACCTCGAACTTGGCAAGGTCCGTTTTCTCGATCACCTGGTCGCGCGGAAACTCAAGCTCGAATCGTCTGCGTTCAGGCGGTGTGCCATAGGCCAACCGGTCGCGGTACTGGCCACGTGCACGCTCATAAAACCACTTCGAACCGGACAATGCACCGGCCTTTGGCGGAGCGGACTGGTTGCGTGATAAACGCTCAAGAACAAGGTGAATGGGATGGCTCGAGAAGAAATCCGCCTCGCTGATCTTGTTCTGGGTGTTGGCATATCGCGAGATTAGCGGAACGACTTCCTCGAGGTGGTCGGGGTTGACCACCGAAAGCTTCATCTGCACGAAAACCTTGCTTAGGTCTGCTCGCCGATCCCGCCGCTGGCTATCGCTCGCGTAGAGGATCGATGCCGTCGTCTGACCCCCGTTGACGATCTGAAGGTTGTCAATGGAGGCGATACCCAGGCCTCCACCAGGGAGTGGAGCGGTCGTGATGCCGGCGGCAGTCGCCGTGAGACCGTTGTTGTAGGCGAAGAACATCTCCGGCGCCGTTTCCAGCGTCTTGATAATGCCGGCGTTCACCTTGGTCCGTGCCTGCAGGAACGTACGGACGTTTTGTTCGAGTAGCTTGGCGCCGTAGAGGCCATAGATTTCCGCCAGAAACGTTCCGGGAACCGCAACGAGGTACGAGGCGTGTTCGCCGTCGATTGCATGCGCCGGCAGACAGGGTAGGGGAGCTCCGTTGACCGCTGTAACGTCGATCTCGATCGGCTCGGTGCCACCCTTGGCGTCGAGGATGCTCGCATAGCGAGCGAAGTCCAGAACGCTGCACACAAAGGGTACGCCCAGCACCTCTCCAGCCATCTCCGGCTTGCGTCTCGTCGACAACCGAGCATTGGAGAAGGCGACAACTCGAATGCGTTTGATATGTCCACGGCCCTCGTAGACGGGCCAGGCGGCCTGGAAGGTCGGGCTGGTTTCATCCACCGCGTTGATGAAGGTCGGCTGGACCGCCAGCTCACAGAAGCGGCGTACGCGCTGAAACAACGAGTCGATCTGTGCCGCGTTCAGGGTTTCAAGCGTTCGGCCAGGACGGAAGTCAGAGATAGCGAGAAACAGGTCCCCACGATCCAGTTCGAGTGCAAAACCGTCTACTTGGTAGCTTCCACGTCCGTCGTTGCGGGCCGGGGAGTAGGTCAGGTCAATACAGTCGCCATTCTCGGAAGCTAGCTTTCCGTACAGTCGGAAGAATGCGGCGGCCTGAGGTTCGCCAGAAACTGCCGCCTCGAAAAGCAGGTCCTCCCAAAAACGGTCGAAGGCCTCGTCGAGGTCTGGAGCGCTCATACAAAAACCAACGCCATTGTTTCTTCGGTGTCGACCGCGAAATCCTGGCAGGCGCTGAGCAGAACGGCATAGGAGACCGCATGTACACCTGCGGGCAACATCGCGGGAGTAAGACGCGGGAAGCCATCCCGGACCTCGAATAGGCGCCGGTCCGTGAGCAACCATTCCGGCTCGGAATAGTCCTCGCGCCGGTCGTAGCGGCAAGCCTCGAGTGCTAGCTCGAACTGATCCAGGACCGGTGGGCCTGCAGCGGAAAACGTACTCGCGAGATCCTCAATTAGCGTGTTGAGCGACAGCGAGCCGGCGCGGTTCGGCGCACGGGCAACAGCTTGGTGGCACAATAGGAGGCGGCTGCTCGCCGTGTCCAACTGGGCTTCCGAGGAGATGAGCAGCCGATGGTCGGAGGTGGAAAGCTGGGTTTTCACCTCGATCTGCCACGCCCCGATCGCAAAATCCTGCTCATCTTTATGTGCACCACGCCAAGCTGCTACGGCGCCGGCAGCACCCGCTCGAGGCAGCGCCAGATCGCGCAGGAAAAACAATTCGCCCACCAAGCCGATGATTTCCTCTGTCGTCAGCAGCCCCTCGCGGCGCCGTCGCAGCATGTTGTGCCAGTCGGCGAGTCGACGCAGAACCAGTTGCAACCCGGGCCCGTTGGCGCCGCGCGGATGGTCGGCGGTCGCATCGAGCAAGTGGCCACAGAGCGCCTGGAAGATATCGAACTGATCACGGTCATCAAGTGTGAGAACGAGCCGGGCGCCATCGTCTTGCCGGCGTTCCACGGATACGACGATTCCGTTCAACTTCGGTGGCTTGGGGAGTTCGCGACAGTCGCTGTCCGCTGTTAGCGAGAAGATGTATTGGCCCACATGATTGCGGCCCCGGAAGAAGTCGAGCGGGTGGGCAGGCTCGGCACGCCGGACATTGTCAGATTGCAGGATCGCCGAGGGTGCGATGTCGCCCCAGTCGCTTTCGGCCATCATATTTCCCCAGACTGAATGGCGTCGTCGTCATCGTCGGCTTCGCTGGCGAACGCTGCCTCTACTTGCTTCCGGTAGACGGCATTAACCTGATAGCTGCGTTCGTTCGTCGCCTTCTGGGTCCCTGGGAGGCAGAAGCTCAAGGTGACCACTGGCCCTTCGAGCTTCAGGCCCTCGGCCTCCGCATTGAAGACATGGATCAACAGCAGCGGCCTGCTTCGCTGTGCGCAAAAGGCCTTGTCGCCGCGGAGCCGGCGGTTTGCCTTCTCGGCGTTTCCAGCAGCGATCTGATCCGGGTCGAGGCCAATCTGCGCATCGTCCGGCTCGGCAACGCGGTTCCGACCGCCCGTCACACGGAATCCGCCCTCAACTACGTCTCCCGACCTCCGTGTGCGCATGGCAAACGACAGCCCGGCCCCAAGGACCTGTGTCTTCTCGCCGCCGACCAGATGAGGAATGGCGACGTCCCATTCAGACATCTCGTCACGGACGCGATCGGCGAAGTAGTCCAGGAAGAGACTGGTGTCACCGCTGATTGGTCCCAGGTCGGCATGCGCTGGGGAGAACGTGAACGATTTCACCAGGTTCAAAACCGAACGCCCAGACTGAGCCTCCCAAATCTCGGCTTTCGATGTTGTCTGTGGCGGGACGCTCAACGCTGCGACGAAAGCACGGACCACCTTCAGGTTGGTCTCGTTGACCTGCTGGTTGTTCGGCAGGATGTAGCCTTCCAGATGCCGCACGGAGTAGTCCTGCGCGATCCTCATCAAGCTGGCGCTCCGCATCTTGTTGGCCGCAGTGATGCGGATAGCGGTCGGGCTTTCCCGGACCTTCAGCCCGAAATGCTCAGGCGTCATGCCGAGGTCGTGCATTCGTCGCACCTCTCCGCGTAGTTCTTCGATGGCGCTTTCGATCTCGCGGTAGTGGTCCAGAGCAACCTTGGGCAGATAGACACGACAAATGTCTTCGTAGTCCGGGCGATATCCGAACCAGCGCGCCATCTGCATCAAGGTGTCCGACGCCGCTGTATTGCGCAGGACGTACGACACCGTGAGCCCTTCAAGCGTCAGGCCACGGGAAAGTGCGAGGCCGCCGATGGCAATGACATGCAAACCGTTTTCGCGGTGTGCACGGTAGTCGAGGACGCCACCCTTCATATTCACGGTTACGGGCTGCACTCGGGCAGCCTCGGCCAGGACTGTACGGACCTCATCAAATGTCTCTTCGCCTTGGCCGAACTCGCGGTCGAAATCCGCCTTGAAGTCGACAATGACCGGATCAATCAGTGCTTCCGGACCCATAGCCAGCGCTGCAGCATTCTGCAAAGTCTGCAGATAAACATAGACCTCTCCGTGGACCTTCTCCTGGATAGCGTTGAACCGGCTCACGTTGATCATCATCGTGCAGTGCTGGCGACCCTGGCCGCGCAAAATGCGGATTGCCCGAGTGAGTAGAAAGACCCGGACTGCCGTTCGCAGCGATGGCGGCAAGGTCGCCGCGTGATCTGCCTTGTGGTTGAGGGGCAGGTGCGAAACGTAATCCTTTACCAGCCTGACCATCGGTTCGCGCAAGTCGCCATCGTCGGCGAACACCCTGGATGCACCGACATAGGTGTTCGGTGGATCCAGTGCTTTGATGAAGTGCTTGGGGAACAGGTCGTCCTTCAGCATATCATCGTTGCTGTCGGGATCGATGAAGATGTTCGCGAACGGGGTGGCGGTGTAACCGACATATGAGCGCCGCTCGAACAGCGCGAGAATTTCGCGGATCACCGCATTGATCGCGGTGGTTGCCTTCGGGTCCTTGGACGTGTTGATCGAGGCATTGTCCGCCTCGTCATCGATAAGCAGCAGCGGCGAGGTGATCGTGCCCCCGTGACCCTGCTCGATCAGCCAATCTCGTAGCTTCGACAGCGGTGCCTTGTTCTTCTTGCACACGAAGATGATCGGTTCGTTGTGCGCGGCTAAGCTGAAAACGACGCCGGCGCCTGGATCGCGGGTGAAGTCCTTGTCCCGGGAGGTGCCGTATGCTGGGAACCGCTTCTTCATCGCATAGGTCAAGATCGGCAAGGGCTCTGAGGCAAGGGCGTGGAAGATGGACTTCTTGCCGATAAAGGTCTCGTCGAGGCGCTCCTGAGTCTGGGAGCGAAGGGTATTGGTGATCCCGGCCAACAGGATAATGGTGCGATATCCTGCATCGGTTGCCTTGCAGATCAGCGCCGAATAGTTGGTCGTCTTACCGGACTGAACATGTCCCATGACCATTCCGCGCCGCGAACCGACGCCAGGGGTCAATGGATTGCCGGAGAAGTCGAGGATCTCGTCGGTAACGCTGTCGAGGGTTGCGACCACAGGCGCGGCAAGCGAGCCGCCTTCGAGGTAGAACCGCTTTAGCCGGTTCCAATAGTAGAAATCGATGGAGCCAGCGCTCTGCTTCAGCCAAGGCTCGAAGTCGCTGAAAACCGAATAGCCACGCGTTTGAGTGGTGGTGAAGCTCGCCTCAAGGGATCGTACCAACCACGCAAGTTCCTCGTCATCGAAGTTGAAGGGCGAGTGTTCGATCTCGGCGGTGATAGCGCCGTCAGGAAGGGGGCGCCCTTCGTTGACGTGCTCCGCGTATTTCCTTCCGAGGTTCAACGTTAGGTAGGCCAGTTCGCTACTCAGATCGCGCATTCTGCCAACCCTTTTCCTTGAGCACTGCCTCGGTGGCGCCCCATGCCTCGCACCAAGGTTCGGTTACCATCAACAGCTTTTCCAATGCTGCCAGGTCGCCATCTACCTGGCCTAACAACACCGGAAGGGTTGCGATCAAGTCCGTTCTGAAGGCCGCAGGGTCGGTGAGCGTCTGGTGGATCGCGTCCGGTTCACGCGCCGCATCTTGGCTGAAGGCGGCCACGGGGAAAGCCTGCTCGATCACCTTCAACGCAGCACTAGCGGCCTCCCTATGGCGCACATCCGGGGTATCGAGCAGCGCCTCGATCACGGGGTGCTCTCGGTTGATGGCATAACGGACCTCACCTCCACGGGCGTAGCGACTCCAGACCGACGTCGTGCCCTTCCGGTCCAGCCTGCCACCGCGAGAGCGATACACGCGTGCGGAACGGCGCCGAAGGCCGTCAACAAGCTGCAGAAGCCTGGCGCGAAGTATGGCCGGGAGCTGGGCGTCGGACTTGTCGATGGTAATCTTCCACATGTGGTCCAACGCATTGGGAATATCGACACGCACTCGGACCAACTGAGAGAGTTCGCCATGACGAACCAACCTGAACCAAGTGCCGCTGATGATCAGGCGATGATTGCGGTAGACATAGAACCCCTGGTTGCGGAGGAAACCTTCCTCCCCGCCCAACTGGTCATACTGGTTTGGGAGCAGCTTGGAGTAATGCGGCAGGATGAAGGGCTGGATATCGATGGTCCGTCCGGCAATCTCCAGCGGTTCGTGCTCCAAGTGCTGCGTCGCGTCATGGCTTCGATAGAATGGATCAAGCGCCTCGATCTTGCGGTTGTTGAGCCGGATGGTCAGCCTATGTCCAGGCACCTCGCCGGACAGATAGCGATGAAAGATCAATGCAAGCCGGTTTCCGGCGTGAACGATCAGGGCGTTGAACTCGGGTTGGGTAAGGGTGCCGTTCTCCGATAGGCGGTCGCAATCTGACCACACCACCTCGACACCGTCCTCGGCGAGAAGCTTGGGTGATGCTATGGATTCTATCTCGTCGGCTTCCAGCACGCCCATACGCCAAGCGTCCACGTCTTCGAGATCCCAGACGCATCCGGTCAGTTCATCGCCTTTGCGGCTGATCACCGTTAGCTTGGTGCACTGGGAGAAGGAGGCCGATTTCATACCCCAGCCAAACCGGCCAAGATCATCCGGCGATCTTTCGACCAAGGGATTGCTGCTGGCCGGGCGCATGGCGTCGCGCAGCTCCTGACCGGAGAGACCATGGCCGTCATCAAGCACGCGGACTTCAGGATCTCCGCCATTGTAGCGACAGGTTAGCGTGATCTCCCGTGCATCGGCCTTGATGCTATTGTCGATCAGGTCGGCAAGCGCGGCAGGCAAATCGTAGTTGCCGAAACTCCGAGCAGACATCATGAGCGATGCCGCATCAGGCGGATTCGTCTCATATTTCATCTTGAAGGTGACCCCTGCGTTTGCAGACCGTCACCAGAAGTTGTCGCCATCCCGCCCCCCAAAGGCGCACGCTGCCGCTACGGTTCCATCCACCAACGGGCCCCGTCACGCCCTAGAATGCGAATCAGCAATCTCAGACTATAAGATACGTGCCTGACTTGTACCGGCACACCACCTGTCCCGGCAGTTCCAGGAGTGCGGACCCTGGTCCACATCGCAAGACTAAGTAAAGTCCAATATCGAGCTACCTCCGTGACCAGATTTATATTCTCATCGGAATTGGCATATGGAGCGGGGATGATACGAGGCTAATGTCTGACCGCGCCATACAGCAAAAGCTGGCCCGACTTCGGTCGGGGAAAAAGCCGAGGGTGCTCGATCTATTCTCGGGCTGTGGTGGGCTATCGCTCGGCTTCCACCGAGCCGGATATGAGATCGTTGGGTCCGTCGAGTTCGACGACAACGCCGCGGCAAGCCACGGGGCGAACTTCCATCCGGATGTTGCAGCTCACGCTGTCAGTAGGGACATCACCACCACGCCCCCGTCTGCGCTGATGAAGGCGCTGGGGCTCGGAGAGGTGGCGGCCACGGTTGATGTCTTGGTCGGGGGGCCTCCGTGCCAAGCGTTTGCACGAGTCGGAAGGTCCAAGCTTCGCGAGGTCGCCGAGCATCCTGAGGCATTCCGGCACGATGCCCGGGCCCGCCTCTACATCGAGTACATGCGATATGTCGACGCCTGCGCACCCGTCGCATTGGTGATGGAGAACGTGCCGGACATGCTCAACCACGGGGGACACAACCTCGCGGAAGAGATCGCGGAACTGCTTGAGGGCAAGGGGTATGTTTGTCGCTACACTCTGTTGAACGCAGCCTTCTACGGCGTCCCCCAGATGAGGGAACGCATGATCTTGATTGCAGTCCATAGGGACGTGCAGGCCGAGGTCACCTTCCCCTTGCCGACGCATTGGATGGAACTCCCCGGCGGATACGTAGGCAGTCGGTCTGTGGCTCTTAAGCTTATCTCCCAAGCCAAGGACGCAAGTTCACATCACTACGTTTCTCCGCCCACAGGGACGGCGGATCTACCGTCCAGTGTCACCGCCAACGAAGCACTCGACGACCTGCCAGCGCTGAATGCACGGGAGATGCTTTCGGCGGGGGCGTTGCGCCGAGGTCGACGAGGATTCGATATCGCTATCCCGTACCAACAGAAGAAGATTCAGCACGCTTTCGCGAAGGATATGCGTGCGTGGCCGGGTTTTTCTGGCGGCGCCGCCATCTATGACCATGTCATCCGCTATCTACCGCGGGACTACCAGTTGTTTGCTGGCTTGAAGCCCGGCGACCAGTATCCGGAGGCCCACCGATACGCGTTGTCGCTCTTTCTCGTACGACTGGGCGAGCTGCGCGCGAGCGGTAAGGATATCCCCGACGGGTCTGACGCGTGGAACGAGCTCCGATCGAGTATCGTGCCGCCATATGATGTGAGTAAATTCCCGAACAAGTGGCGCAAGATGGAGGCAGATCGTCCCTCCAGGACCCTGATGGCCCACCTCGGAAAAGACAGCTACAGCCATATCCACTACGACAGCACTCAAGCACGACCCATTTCGGTCCGCGAGGCAGCGCGATTGCAATCCTTCCCGGATGGATTCGTGTTCAAGGGGACCATGAATCCTGCTTTCCGGCAGATCGGCAACGCAGTCCCGCCTCTCCTTTCATGGCGCGTTGCTGAGGCGTTGCGGGACAGCCTTCGCATTGGCGAATCATCGCATATCCATCGAGCCGAGGTGTCGGCATGAGCAAGGAAATCATCATCGTCAGAGCGTTGACGGACTCCGATATGGGACTTTTTCGCGCTCACCGGAAGGAAACAAAAAGTCGCCAGCGCGCGATCGCCCTGACGGCGCCCGCGGCCGAGCGGTTGCTTCATCCCGATGTAATATCCGCACGTGGACGGGAGTTCGATTGCATCTGTCTTTTTGGCAGTGCCATGAACCGCGAGTTCCGCAAGATCCCCCAAGGCGGTCAATAACTGGCGGCTTGGCGGACAGCAGCTTGACCATCCCGAATTTCGTGACCTCGATAGCCGCGACTTCGCGTTGTTCCGCTCGGTGCCCCACAATGACGGCACCAGCCCCATCCTTATCACGTTCATCGGGCGCCGCGCACAGCGCATTCTGCAGGCCGGGCTGGCGTCAACGCTCGAGAAAAAGCTGCAGAACAGCGTTTCGATCATCGAAGCTGGCGATGAGGAGTTCGAGGCCCTGGCGGACCTCTTCCCAGCTGTACCCGCACGGGCAGCTGTGCAAGTTGCCCAGTTTCACGCTGCCGCCCCATGACTGATCGGCCGGTCCGGGCCGACGTGCATTCGCCGGCTGTCCGACGCTTCAATATGCAGAGGATCCGGGGGCGAGACACAAAACCTGAACTCCAAGTGCGCCGGGGCCTCCATAGCCGCGGATACCGCTTCCGCGTGCAGGTGCGAGATCTACCAGGCCGTCCCGATCTGGTGTTCCCGCGATACCGGGCAGTGATCTTCGTGAACGGCTGCTTTTGGCACGGGCACGATTGCCCGATGTCAGTAAGGCCCAAGACCAATGCCGAATTCTGGGTGGCAAAGATAGCTGCGAACGTCACCCGCGACGCATGTGCTTCACTTCAGCTTGCAGAACTAGGGTGGCGTCGCCTGACGATATGGGAATGCGCGCTCCGTGGTAGGGCGAGGTGGATTGCTGACGATCTGATGATCGCCTGCGAGGCATTCCTCTTGGGAGAGCAGGCGGTGGCGGAACTCTCAGGCAAATGGCCGGCTCACGAGCAGTGATGATGACCGCAGCGCTCGTTGCGACATCCGGCGAACTGGCAGATTTCAAGGAAAGCCTCGACTTCCGGGGCTTTCCTTTTCGTCAAAAACAAGAGCGCCACACTGTTACTGGTCAATGCGCCGCACTGTGGTGGGTTTTTGCCTAACCTTTGGTGTCAGGCACATCATCCCTCCAACCTACCTCAGCTGCACCCCGTCGTGGTGCCGCAGTCCTCGCACACGAGGCAGTGGCCGCTCACCTTCATGCGCATCGAGTTGCAGGTTTCGCACTGGTCGCCGGTGTAGCCCTTCATCTGGGCTTCCTGGCGGAGGGCGCGGATGTCCTGCGTCGGCATGGGGGAGGGGATGGGGGCGAGTTCGCCGGCGTTGAAGGCGGCGGGGCTCATTTCGGTGCCGGGGTCGACTTTCAGGGCCGTAGCGGCGCGGAGCGCGGTGACGGTCGAGGTCTGCATCGCCTGCACCGGGTTGGCCGGCGCGTCGCGCGGCACCAGCATCAGGGACTGGTTCTTCACCCGGCCGCGGGTCATGCCGCGGGAGACGAACTTGTCGGCGGCGACCGGGGTCGGGGCGCGGCCGGCGCCGCGGC
>Ga0209233_1000551_pt1 | contig 20546 bp, 22 predicted proteins | sample AraplaCL_Cvi_mCL_FD_184269 | JGI IMG/M metagenome (GOLD analysis project Ga0209233, IMG submission 184269) | Arabidopsis root microbial communities from the University of North Carolina, USA - plate scrape CL_Cvi_mCL (SPAdes) (version 2) | ecosystem: Host-associated > Plants > Roots > Endosphere...
GAGGCGAAACGCGCCATTCGTGGATCACGCGGAACGCGGCTTTCGATCAGCGACTGCGATCAGCACTTGGTGACGACCTGGCCATAGGCGTTGGTCACCTGGACGCAACCAGGCCTTGCCACATAGGCGCCCGCCGCGACACCTGCGGCAGTAGCTGCCGCGGTGCCGTAGACGGCACGGCGCGTCGTTCTCCGGGCGACGCCGGCATAGCTCATCGGTGTCAAGGGCCGGCCGACCCGGGCTTCTGAGGTCGATACCAGCCCGCGCGCGACATCGGACGTCCCGTTCCAGAGCAGCGCTGCGGAAAATGCCGTGCCGGCGGCGAGAATGATGGCGACCTTACGTGTCAATGGGATCAATGTGCCGACCATGTCTTGGCTCCTGTTGCAGTACCCGGTGGAATTTCATCGAAATCGTGCATGACGTCGGAGTCGAGGCTCACCTTGGTCGCGCCTTCCGGTGCCTTGAAGGCGAACGCGTCGGGATCGGAGATTGCCTCGGTCTTCCAGTTCTTGATGCGCAACGTGTATTGCGGCGCACCCGCGACGGTCTTGCTGGTGATCACATATTTGCGCGGGATTGGCTGCGGACCGGTTTGGATCCAGATCTGCCAGTCGGTGTCGTGGCCGCGAAACGCGAGATGCTCACATTCGACCCCATCAACGACGCCTTGACCGACATGCATGGCGTCGACAACATCCGAGGCGAGAACGTCGAACGGATTGGCCACCAGCAGATCGGCGCCGGGCATTGCACCACCCGTTCTGTCCTGGATCGTCTCGATCAATTGGTCGATGGTGCCAGGCGCATCGGCCTGGACATAGGATTTTGCATTGTTGCCGTAGAGCGAGACCGTCTTTCCGTCATAGATGAGCTCGACATCCACATAACCGCCAGTGCGGCGGACGCGCAGCTTGTCCGGTCGCGTCATCTTCAGCTCTCCGGAGCTTGCGAACTGGATTTTTTCTAGCTCCGGCGTCACCACTTCGACGTCGCTATCGAAGGTCGCCGTGATCGACTTCTGCGCAGCGGTGTAGTCCGCCATCGCCTTGAGCAGGGATGCGGCATCGTCGGCTCGCGCCGCGGACATCGCCGCGGCCGCGAACATGGCGAGTGAGACCGCAGCTGCCGAACCACGCAATGATGCCCTTGGATACTTGTTCGTCATCCTGATCCTCCGTGTCACTTGCGTGACCCTGAATATCGCAAGCCGCAGGGACTTGATCTGAATCAAGGCCATCAGGCGATGGACGAGGTGCCGGCTGATTATCAGAGCCGACAACGATGATAGCCGAGCTCTATGCCCTCAATGCCGGGGAATACGCGGATGATGCTGTCATCGTTCACGATCTTCAGCACAAACTGGACGTCTGACAGCATGATATCGGTCGCGCAGGCCGCAACAAGATTGAGGTCCTGTCCAGTTTCTCTACTTGTCTTGATCCGGCAGTTGACAAATTTGCCTCGCAACCGACCGGGCTCGGCTATGAAGCCGCCGCCGTAGACGCCGGCAAACTCGGCAAAGTCGAGCCGTTTTGTGTCTTTGTTCTGCACGAACACCTCATTGCATTTCTCGGCGTCCGTCGTCCAAGCTCCAGTCAGCTCGAAGGCAGTCGCCGGTCCCAACCATGATGCGCTGCCGACTAAAGCGACCCACATCGCTGCTTTTCCAATTCCCCTCATGCGCCGCTCTCTCGCGCTTTCATGCAATCAATGACCCGACAGCACCAATGTCTTGATCGGAAGCACCAACGCCTGAATCCGCAACAGCATCGCATGCACGAGACCCACGGTATCGATCGCGTGCAGCACGAAGCCCTGGAAAGCGCCGGTTTCCTTCGCGTTGATGATCTCGTGATTGCTGGTATAGGCATTCACGATGCAGCTGCTGCCGGCCGTCACATCGGCCAGCCCGTTTTTGTCGAGCGGCTCCAGAAACGCGAGGATTGTCCCGGGCCTGGCCGCGTTCGCATCGATGAGCTGCTCACCACCGCGAAACTGTCCGGCGGCGATATAGTCCTGCACATTCGTGACAACCATCGGAATGATGGTCCAGGGCAGCGATGTGCAAGCGGCCTCCGCGATCATCCCGGGCTTCAACACCTGTGCCTCGATCTGGCCGAACCCAGCTTGCAGTCCGCGCTGCCCTGCGCCGGCCGGAATCAGCACGCCAGCGGGCCGCATCAACGGGTTCACCACGTCGCCGGGACGAAGGAAGAATTGCTCAACGCGTCCGTCGACCCCGGCGCGGATGATGGTCTTGTCCAACTCAACCTCAGCCTGGTCGAGTGCGGCTTCCGCGCTTGCCTTTGCCGATGGCAGCAATGTCGACACCTGGATTTCGGCCGACTGTTTTGCAGCAGTCGCTGCGTCGATGGCGGCCTGCCTGCCGTCGACGAGAACTTGCAATTTCTCGATATCGCGCTGCGGCACGATGCCGGGATTACGACGCTGCAGGTCGCTCTTCACATCCAGCTCGTCCTTGGCCTGCTGGTAGTCGCTTTTGGCCTGTTGGATCTGCGCCTCCGCCTTGGCGACATCGACCTTCGCACTGACGAGCTGGGCGTCCACCTCCTCGATCTTGCGCCGCGCGGTTTCGACCGCGGCCTTCTGCTTCGAGCTGTCGAGCGTGAACAGCACCGTGCCCTTCGTAACCGGCTCGCTGAATCCCACCTTGACCTCGGCGACGCGGCCCGATGCTTCGGGAACGATCGGCACTGTCCTGAAGAACAGTGCCGCCGACGTGGTCGACGGATGGAAATAGAAGATCGCCGTAATGAGCAGGACAGTGAGCATCACGCATCCGGTGATGCCCCATCGAAGCTCATACCACATAGAAAACAGCGTGATCTCCTTGCCGATGCGTTTTCCCTGGGCATAGCGGCGATAGAGATAGTCCGGCACCAGCGTGAACATCGAGCACAGCATCAGCTCAAACATGGCCGTGGACCTCCTTCGCAGCCGTATCCTTCGGCCTGCCCGCGGTGGACGCGGCACGATCATCCTGTGGAGCCGTTCGGGAAACGCTCGGTTGCTCCTCGCCCGGCTCGGGGGAAGGTCGTTCCTTGTCCGCTATTTTCTCGACCGATCCCGCGATGCTCGAAAGCGGCGTCGAGAAATCGGGCAGATCGACCAGCGCAAGCAGCAGTCCCGCGATCCAGAAGATATGCATATGCGTAAACAACGAGATCAGGCCGAGGACGGCGACGATCTCGAATTGCAGCTTCTGACCCTTGTGCGCCATCCGTTCTGGCAGCGAGTGGAGGCGCAAATAGACGTTCCCGACGGCAAGCACCGTGAGGATCAAAAAGATGCCCATTGCGATCATCAGCACGTCGGTCTCGCCGGGCTTGGCGATGTAGAACGGCAGGTGATGTGGCGTCATCGGATGAAGCTGGTCGGTCAAGGGCCACTCCCGTCACAGCGGATATCGGCTTTGTCACACGCAACCGTGCGGGCCGCCCGACCGGCGGGGCTTGATCTGGATCAAGGGGTGGCCGATCGCCAGGCCTGAGCATTTGCCGGTCAAAAGGCTGGGAGAGGACTGTCATGCGTGAAAACATCAACGACCTGATACCGACGGCCAAGGAAATCCAGCGGCAAGCTGCCATCAAGGAGGCGGAAAAGGCTGACGAGCATCTTCGGCACATGACAGCGGCCGACACGGAAAAGCGCGCGCTCATCGAGAAGCTCAGCAAGCCCTCGGGGCTGTCCGAGGACGAAAAGATCAAGCTCGCCTCGAGCGTCATTCAGCGCGCGGTGCAGAACGGCCTCAGCGAGGTCCAGGTCTATCGTTTCCCCAATACCTTGTGCACCGACCGTGGCCGCGCCATCAATCAGCAGGAACCAGGCTGGGAGAAGACCCTGACGGGTATTCCTCGTGAGATTTTTCAACTGTGGACCGACTACCTGAAGCCGCGCGGCTACCGCATCAAATATCAGATTGTCGAGTTTCCCGGCGGCATGCCTGGCGACATCAGCATTGTCATCGCCTGGGGCGGCTAATGCCGGACGTAGCATCGACCTCGCGAATGAAGCGCAAGGCCTACGAGAAAGAGTTGCGCAAGCTTCAGGTCGGACTCTGCCGCCTTCAGGATTGGGTGAAGGAGAAGAAGCTGCGGGTGATCATCCTGTTCGAAGGTCGCGACGCGGCCGGCAAGGGCGGGACAATCAAGGCAATCACCGAAAAGGTCAGCCCGCGCGTGTTCCGAGTGGTTGCCCTGCCCGCGCCCTCCGACCGGGAGCGGAGCCAGATGTTCGTGCAGCGCTACATGCAGCACTTTCCGTCCGGAGGCGAGATCGTCATTTTCGACCGCAGCTGGTACAATCGGGCTGGCGTCGAATATGTGATGGGATTCGTTGATCCGGACGAACACAAGCGCTTTCTGCAGCTTTGCCCACAAATCGAGAAATACATCGTCGATGCCGGCATCGTGCTGGTCAAGCTCTGGCTCGAGGTCGGCATGGAGGAACAGGAGCGGCGCTTCAACGCACGGATCGACGATCCCTTGCGACAATGGAAGCTAAGCCCGATGGACACCGAGTCGTACCGGCGCTGGTACGACTATTCGCGCGCACGGGATCTCATGTTCAAAGCAACGCATTCTGAGCACGCGCCGTGGACGATCATCCGCTCCGACGATAAGCGGCGGGCGCGGCTGAACTGCATCGCGCATATTCTAAAAACGGTTCCTTGCAAAAACATGTCCCGCGAGAAGGTCCGGCTGCCGAAGCGATCCAACAAGGGGCGCTACGATGACCAGGCCAGCCTGCGCGGGTTGAATTTCGTCGCGGAGCGCTACTGAGGCCGATCGAAGCGACGCTCACCGAAAGGTGACCGTGACGCCGCCGAGCGCCACGGACAGTTCCAGTCCGACCTTGGCACCGGAGAGCTGCAGGACAACTCCCCTCTCGTTGCGCAGCTGCACGCTGCCGCCGCCGGCAGCTAACGCGGCTCCGGCGCCAATGAGGCTGTAGGTCCCTTGAATATCGCTTGGACGAACCAGGTTCATGGCCTGTCCCGACAGCCGGGCAGTCGATGCGCCGACGGTGAAGCCGACGCTCAAGCCGGAGACGCGGAAGGGGTACCGATGCCCGCGCAGCAGCAGCACGCCATCGCCCCTGCCGGCGCCGAGGATGAACCCGCCCTTGGTGAAGACCACCTGGACGTCACCGGTGTCGGCGTTCGAGGGGAAGGAAAGACAGGATGCAAGCAATGCGACAGCAACAATGACCGACAATCGGACGACAGCATATCTGATGAGGTACCCCCCTTGTGCTGTCATCCGCTGCCGTCCTGAACTGCCCCCGAGGTGGTCGCCACCTCGCCTAGGTGGATGAACCGGACCGTGCCTATTCGAGCGCGACCTGGACCCCGCCGACCGCTGCCGACAGCTCGACGCCGATCTTGCCGCCGGCAAGCTGCAGGATTACGCCCTTCTCATTCTGCAACTGAACGCCTCCGGCGCCGGCTGCCAGCGCGCCACCGGCGCCGATTACGCTATATGTGCCTTGGATGTCGCCGGGGCTGCGCAGATTCAGCGCCTTTCCGGATAGCTGGCTGGTCGATGCGCCGATGGTGAATCCGACGCTCATGCCGGAGACCCGGAATGGATAACGATGGCCGCGGAAATACAGCACACCGTTGCCGCCGCCGACCCCGACGATGAATCCACCCTTGGTGAAGACAACGCGGACCGCGCCGGTCTCCGCCGCCGCGGGTTGGGCTAGTCCGTATGCGAGTCCCGCGATGGTCACGGCTCCGAGTACGCGAAGGTAGGGATTTCTCATGAGCGCCCTCTCCAGTGTTGATGTCAGTCCGGTGTCGAATTCGATTGATCCAAGGTGATCACCACCTTGGTGACGTTGGCGGATATTTCGAGGCCAGCTTTTGGCCCTTGCAGCGTGATCGTGACACCCTTGGCGTTCCTGAGCTGCACGCCGCCGATGCCGCCGACCACGGCCCCGCCTGCGCCGACGACGCTGTAGGTCCCGGCAAAATCGCCGAGCTCGTTGATATATTCGGCGCGCCCGACCAGCTTGTTGATCGAGGCGCCCGCGGTCAGCCCAAGGCTCAAGCCCTGGACGGTGAACGGATAGTTGCGATGGCGAAAGGTGAGAATGCCCTTGCCGCCCCCGGCACCGACGATGAAACCGGCCTTGGCAACCGTGACGCGGACCGTTCCGGTGACCGCGCCGGCCGGTGTTGCGCAGGCGAGCGCAACCGTGAGACTCATCCAGGCCATCAGGTTCCGCCGGCGCTTCCTCGCACCTGCCGTTTCATTGCTATCGTCTGCTCCACCAGAACGAAAGCAACAGGATGAGACTTCGGCACCAGGGCGACGCATGAGCATTCGCTGACTCGCTTCCCTCACTCCGCCGCAGGCCGAAAGCTGGACATCGGCGCGTGGCGATCCGCGAATCTGGCCAGAGCCTCTGGACGCACGAGCTTGAGTCCCTGCACCGCGTTGTAGCCGTGGATCTCCTTCACATCGAGCTTGCGCATGAAGTCGATCGCCTCTTGCGTGATCACCTGTCCCGGCACCATGATCGGGAAGCCCGGCGGATAAGGAATGACGAAGTTCGCCGAAACGAGGTCAGGGCCGTTCCGCAGACGCTTGTCGATCTCAGGATCGTTCAGGCGGATATGTTCGCACCCGGCCACATCGTAGGCTGCAAAGAAACCGCTGCGGATGTCGCCCTCGTTGGTCTTCTCGCCGGCATCGCCGCGGAAGCCGGCGTGGAAACGAGAGAAGTTCGGCAGGTCGGGCACATCGGTCATCAAGCTGTTGACGCGCGCGTCGAAGGTCTTGATGACAGCTAGACCGCCCTGAGCGAGGTCACGCTCGATCTCACCACAGATTTCCGCTAATACGCGGATCAGATTGGCGACATCGCTGCGGGTGTTGTTGATGTTCGATTGGATCAGGACGGAGTTGCGTGACGTCTTGTTGACCTGAATCCCGTAGCGATTGGCAAGAATACCCTTGAACTGGGTGCCGTCGAACCCTGCGGTCCCGCACACCAGCGTCAGCCTGGTCGGATCAAGACAGAACTCGTCCTCTTTGAAGCTGCGCAGTACCTGCCCCCAGTCGACTCCCTTCTGCAGATAGTCGCCGAAGCCGCTCGCGCGATAATCAGCCGGCACCATCTTGTCGGCCCCAAGCACGCTGAAATATTTCGAGATCAGCGGATTGGCAGCAACCGCCCGACGGATCGCAAACGCAATCTCGATGGCGTTGGCGACGAGGCCGTAGCCTTCGAGCTCCATCTGCCGTCGGGCAACATCGAGGCTTGCAATGAGCTGCTGGTTCGGACTGGTGGATGCGTGCGTGAATACCGCTTCCTTGAATTGCGCCTCCACGGTATGGAAATCGACGTCCTTGACGAGCAGCATCGAGCCCTGCCGGATCGCCGACATGGACTTGTGGGTGGAATTGGTCTGATAGACGCGAAGCCGGATCTGTCGTGGATCGGGCAGCAGCCGCGCATTCAGCAGCGTCTCGTATGACGGATTGTCGCCGAGTTCGGCACGGTGCTTCTCATAGACGTCGACTGATTTCGGATCATGCATCCACGCCTCGATGTCATTCGCAGCACCCATCGCCGTGCGTGGCCGCAGGAACGGCGAGAACCGCGCGAAGCCGAACCAGGCTTCATCCCAGAGGAAGATCAGGTCCGGCTTGATCGCCAGACACTCCTCCATCACCCGGCGGGGGTTGTAGATATGACCGTCGAAGGTGCAGTTCGTCAGGTCGACCATCTTGACCCGGTCCAGCCGGTTCTCCGCTTTGAGATCGAGCAGCGCCTGCTTGATGGTCTTGAGCGGCACAGCGCCATACATCGAATATTCCGCCATCGGAAACGCTTCGACATAGAGCGGCTGTGCGCCTGAAAGCACCATGCCGTAATGATGCGACTTGTGACAGTTTCGATCGACAATAACGATGTCGCCCGGCGCGAGCAGCGCCTGCACCGCCATCTTGTTGGAGGTCGACGTCCCGTTGGTAACGAAGAACACGCGGTCCGCGCCAAACGCGCGCGCCGCCTTGTCCTGCGCTTTCTTGATGTTGCCCGTTGGCTCAAGAAGGCTGTCAAGGCCGCCCGTGGTCGCGCTGCTCTCGGCGAGGAACAGGTTGGGACCGTAGAATTCGCCCATGTCGCGAATCCAATCCGAGCGGAAAACCGACTTTCCGCGCGCAATCGGCAGCGCGTGAAAGGTCCCGATCGGCCGCTGGGCGTATTTTTTCAGATTGTCGAAGAAAGGCGTCTCGTAACGGTCCTGCACCCCTTCAAGAATGGCGAGGTGCAGCTCGAGCAGCTCTTCCACGGAATAGAAGATACGGCGGACTGTGTCAGCTTCGGGGTCGCCGGCCAGCTCTTCGACCTTGCGGTTCGAAACCAGATAGATGTCGAGCTCGGGCCGAATCCGCTTCAAGGTCCGGGCCAGAGCGATCGCCGAATCCGAGCTCTCCGGCCGCTCCATCGAGCTCATCAGGGATCGCAACACCGGCGCATCGTGACGCGATTGTCGCGCAAAACCTTCATTGACGACCACGGCCGCGATGTCCGGATTGAGCATCGTCGCGCAGAACGCATCCTCGAAGCTGCCGACAAAGACCGGCTCATGGACGAAGCTGTCGGATGGACGTCGCAGTTTGCGCCACTCCGCGCCGAGCTGGCTCCAGCCGGTGGCCGGCATACCGGTCACGATCAGCGTCTCGAAATAGGGCCGGCGCGCTATGGTGCTGCCAAAGCCAGGGGGCAGCAGATCCGGCATCTCGGTGTCCGTGTCCGCAAGCACATCCCAATCATCGGCGTGCTGGCGGAAAGACCGGGTGACCAGAGCGTGCGCGATGCGCGTTGTCAGCGCCAATGCGCCGGCCGCATCATTGCTCGCTGCACGGTCCTTCAGGGCAGCCATCAGCCTTGGGCCGGGATAGGCATGAAACTCTTCCATGACGGCGATCTGCGAAAGCTGGCTCTCGAAGGCGGCACGGTCAGACCTGCCGACAGACCAGGCCTTTGCGGCTTCGACAAGAGATCGCCATTGATCTGCCCTCGCGCCGGGCCCCGCGAAGAACCGATCAATCCGCTGTTCCTGAGCGTCTTGCACCATGGCCATCTCCCATTTGTATCTTTGGTTGATGGAACCTAGGCGGTGGCACGCGCACCGACTCTTGATCTAGATCAAAGCCGTTCAGAGGATGAACTCAGCTCGCGGCTGCTCGCTCTTGCTGAGCACTTTCCGGCCCCTGCTCGCAAAGCCAAGCCACGATCACCAGCAGCAGCACCGGCATGGCGAGACTGTAGGACCGCGAGACTTCGGTTGCGAGCGCGCCGAAAGCCGCGCCGCTGCCAAAGGCGATGCACAGCGTCCCGAACACATAGGATCGGCGCAACGACAGTGCTCCGACGCTGCCCGCGATCGTGCCGAACATGCCTTCGATAGTCTGGCGGAAATTGCTGGTGACCATCACCGAGTTGTAGCTCCATCCTTCGACGCGGGGGAAGCTGACGGTCTGAAAGGCTGCAACGAACGAGAGGCCAAGGGTGCCCGCCAGCTCCGGCACACGATTGTGCAGGATTGCAACGATGAACAGAAACGCTATCTCGCTGAGAACGCTGATCCGCGCCGCGCGGCGCGGTGCGGCCCAGCGCAACCATGACGCCAGGACCACACCGACGATAAACGCCAGAAGTGGTGGGACATAGCGGATCGCGGCCTGCCATTCTCCCTTGACCATGTTGACCCAGAGGAAAACCAGGTTGGCGCTCTGCGCATTGGCGAAGACATGATGAACGATCCAGGTGTAAGCCTCGATATATCCGCCGGCGAACGCCAGGAGTCCGGCGACCAGAAGCGCCTCATCGCGCGGAAATGATGCGGCGGCAACTTGCTGCGGTGACACGATGCGCGTTCCGTTATCGGCCTCAGGCCAGCGGTGACACGGTCGCGATAGCGGAAAGCCTGACGAGCGCTGCTTGATCTAGATCAACGAAGCCCGTTGCAAGCGGCCCAGTCGTACACTGCCGAGTCTCCCTCTTTACGGCATCTTCACTGGGAGGACCTACGTGCATCGGTTTCTGCGCCTTCTGCTTGCGATCTTGGTCATAGCCGAGATTGTCGCCGTGCAGCCGTCGCGAAGCGACGACACTCAGCCGCCGCGCATCCAGGAGGAAGTCTGGGCACTGCCATTACCACACCCGACCATCGCCTATGTGGTGCGGCCGGTCGGGCTGGGACCGTTTCCATTGGCGGTGATGAACCACGGCGTGTCGCTCAATCCTCAGGAGCGCAGCTTTTTCCCGCTGGTCGAATTCCGGGACGCGGCGATGTGGTTTGCACGCCGCGGCTATCTCGTCGTGGCCCCGAGCGGCCCCGGCTATGGCGCAGCCGCGCTCGATGCGCCGGAGCGCGGCTTGTTTGCGGTCTTCTACTCAAAGATCGGCGCCTGCGAGAACCCGAACTTCCGTGAAGCCGGAATGGCCGCCGCGCTGCTTGACAAGTGGATCATCGATTACATGACCGACCAAAGGCTGGTTGTCCCTGACAACGCCATTGTCATCGGCCAGTCCGCCGGCGGCTGGGGCGCCATCGCACTGTCAAGCCAGAATCTTCCGTCAGTAAAGGCAATCATCACCTTCGCTGCCGGTCGTGGAGGACGGGTCGGCGGCAAGCCGAACAACAATTGCGCACCGGACAAGCTCGTGGAGGCCGCCGCTGATTTCGGGCGTGCTGCTCGCACGCCGATGTTGTCGATCTATATCGAGAATGACACGTTCTTCGGCCCCGATCTGTCACGGCGAATGATCGATGCCTACACCGCCGCGGGCGGAAACGCCGAATATCATCTGATGCCGCCTTTCGGCGGCGAGGGACATTTCTTCGTCGGTTCACCTGAGGCGATCCCGCAATGGTCGCCCCTGGTAAGCAAATTCCTGGACAAGCATATCCAGCGCAATGGAGGCTGATGATGCGGATTCGCGGTTCTCGGCGCCTTTTGTTCCGGAGACTGACGACTTTCTTGCTGTTGCTTCCGTGCGTGGCCCCTGCTCTCGCCTACGGTCAGCATGGAGCGACAACGGCTGTGGCCGGAGAAAAAGCCGTGCCGGAATTCGCCCTGCGCGGACAACGCGACGCTCGCGCGATCAAATATGGTGACTGGCAGAAGATCTGCTTCAAGACGCCGGGCAGCGCCAAGGTCTGCCGCACGACGGTCAGCGGCAGGTGGGAGACCGGGCAATCGGCAGTTCGCATCGACCTGATCGAACGCGAGGGGGAGCAGACAGCACGCCTGCAGCTCTTCCTGCCGACCGGAATCTATCTTCAGGTTGCCCCCACCCTCACGGTCGACCAAGGCGAGCCTGCCAAGATTCCCTATGTCTGGTGCCTGACAAACACCTGCATCGCCAGCGACCGCGCCGATCCGGCGCTGATTCACCAGATGGAAAACGGCAAGGAACTGAAATTGGAGGTGGCCGATACCAACCTGCTGAGCGTCAGCACCACAATTCCGCTCGCCCAATTCGCATCCGTGCGCGCGTCGGCTCCGAGCCGCACCGTCGAGCAGGATGTCGATGAGTAGCCGGGTCCGCTTACGCGAGACCGCTTGAGGCGCGCTGGATGGGCTCGATCAGCGATCTCGCGATAAACGGCTTGGTGAGATAGGCGAGACATCCGGACTCGATCGCGGCCATCCGGATCGCAGAACTATCCTTCCCCGTCATGAAGATGACCGGCAGGCCAACACCCGCCGACTTCAGCCGTTGATGCACTTCGATCCCAGAGCCATCATCGAGATCAATATCGAGGACTACGCAGATCGCCCTCTCGAAATCGTCGTGCTGATGGAAGGCTTTTGCGGAAGCGAACGGGACGGTATCGTAGCCATGCTCCCTCAGGAGCCGCTGGACCCCTCTGAGCATGCTTGGATCGTCGTCGACGACATATACGAGTTTTCGTTCCGACAAGCGCAAGCGTCCTGTTCAAACGGCGAGCGCTGTTCTGCGGTCGCCGACCGCGCTGTTAACCAGAGCTCGCTTCGTTTAGTTCCTAACAGGGCTCGTTTTCAATTGTCTTTTAGGACAATGCAGCTCCTTCATCGCAAAAGACGGCGATATCGCAGCGAACACAAGGGGATAGATCAGCTCAACTGCTGTGGTTTGCGGCGGATGGATCTGCGAGCATATCGAGCCGCTCTGCAATCGACACGAGCTCTGCGAGCGTCTGCACCTTCATTTTTTCCATCACGCGGTGGCGATGCGCCTTGATGGTTCGCTCGGTGGCACCGAGCTGCTGCGCGATCTGCTTGTTGATCTTTCCCTGTACGACGCGCTCGAACACCTGGCGCTCGCGCGGCGTCAGTGTTTCGAGCAGGGCGCGGAGTGTGTCCAGCCTGTGTTTGATGCTGCGCGATCCTTCGTGGCGGGCGATCGCCTGTTCGATAGCTGACACCAGCCGCTTTGACGAGACGGGCTTGGTTAGAAAATCCTCGGCGCCGGCCTTGATCGTCTGCACCGTCGTACGGACGTCCGCATAGCCCGTGACGAACACGATCGGCAACGTCAACCCAAGCCTGCCGAGTCGCACCTGCAGCTCGGGTCCGCTCAAATCCGGCATCCGGACGTCAAGCAGGATACATCCTTGCTCCGCCTCATCAGGCAAATGATCGAGCAGCTGCTGCGCCGAGGTATAGGTCGCGACGTCGAAGCCGGCTTTCTTCAACCGTCGCTCAACCGCCGTACGAAACGATGCGTCGTCATCAACGATATGAACAATTCCCGGCAACTCCCCCTCCTGACGCGTCGCTCATGGTATGGAGAAGTAGTAGATCGCCCCTTGAAACGATTTTCCACCCAGATGCTTCCCTTTGGGCTTGAACAAAGTTGCGCGCGATCTATCACGGCGCGACCGGCCGTTACCTGGGAGTGCCGCGGAAGAGCAACTGACGGTCCCAATCATGTCCGACCCAATTATGCTCTTCAGATCGGGCAAGATGGCCCGCGCCATAGTGACGCAGTCGGAAAACTTCAGAGAGCAGCGACGGCCGATGAGGTCGCGCGGCGGATTCGAACGCCGCAGGTCCTGCTCGTCGATGACGGCCAAAACGGCCGGTACGCTGGATCGCATCCGGTCGCGCCAGCACAGCACGTATCCGGGCGTTACCGCGCCAACCGCTACAATAACACCAGCCGATCGGTCCCAATATTTCATCTCAAGAAACTGCCAATGTTTCCCCTCGTGGTCCTTGCCCTTGAACCTTCCAAGATCGAGGTCGGCCTGAAGTTTGGAGTGGCGGCCGCCGATTGGCTGACCTCGGTCTGATGCCGTGATAGGAGGCCTCCACAGGTCGGACCGATCGCGTGGCAATCGAGCGAAATCGCATTCCTCTGATCCCATTGCGGGGTCATCAGCACAGCGGGCCAGGCGAGAATTCCGCTCGGCCTGAACATCATGACTGATGGCATTATTTCCGAAAAACGGGCCCACGCGCAAGTGCAATGAGAATTCAATGCACGCTGTAGTTAATATCCGGCTGGATTACTGGCCATCTCCATTGTCAAGTTGTCCCTGAGGACAACGTCCTTTCGAGCAATGGCCGTCAGACCAATAGTTTGCTGGCTGAACAACATCATAATGGCTGGTGTGGGGAGAGGCGCGCCACGCCTAGATCGGCGAGCTTTTTTCCAGAATTCTCGCGATCCGAAAAGTCCGGTCAAACAGGGAGCTATCCATGTTTGTCAACATCAATGTCAGCCCCGCAAACCGGCCCCGATTTCTAGGTGAATTCGGCAACCTGTCGGAAACCGATCTCGCCTTGAGCGAGTTCAAATATCGCCGCGGCATCGAAATATTCGGGGAAGCAGAGCCCGCCGAATATATCTACCAGGTCTTTGACGGCGCGGTTCGCTCCTACAAGCTCCTCGCAGACGGCCGGCGTCAGATTGGTGCATTCCATCTGGCCGGTGACATCTTCGGTCTCGAAAATGGCGGCGTGCACCGTTTCACCGCTGAAGCAATCGTCGACACAACCGTGAGGTTGGTGAAGCGCGTCAGCCTGGCTCACATCGCCGAGAAGGATCTGACTGTCGCGCGCGATCTTCTCGTCATGACGGCGTCCAACCTGAAACATGCCGAAGATCACATGCTCCTGCTGGGACGCAAGACTTCGCTCGAGCGCGTCGCCGCGTTTCTGTTGGAGATGGATGTTCGCCTGACGGCCGCGGGCGTCATGGCTCTGCCGATGTCCCGCCGTGACATTGCGGACTATCTGGGCCTTACGCTGGAGACGGTATCACGCGCGCTGTCCGCGCTCGAGAGCGAGGGTATCCTAGGTTTTCTCGGCCAGACCCAGCGTCAAATCGTTCTCCTGGACCGGCCAAAGCTCGCCGAGCTCGATCTTTAGGCCGGTCGCGACTGGAGGAGCGCGGCGGCGTTCTCAGGGCTTACGCCGGCCGCGAAGATTGCTGCCCCGCCACGAATACGCGCCGACATGCCTGCGCGAAGCGCAGGATCGATCGACATTTTATCATCGGTCCAGCACCGCGACCGCTCCCAGCTATCGACGTCGCACGATGCCGGCGCGGGCCAACGAGGTGCACGCTGCACGACGCCGATCGCCGACCTCGCTCAGGCCATCGTTTCATTCGAGACGCTAACACCTTTGATGCAGATCAAGGCTCCGGGCTGAACTGGCCTCAATCTGACTAAGGCCCCTGCTGCGCCAGCCTTGGAGTTTCCGGCTATGAAATCCGTCTCCCCCGAGCAAGCGGTCGCAATGATCCCGAATGGCGCGACCGTGATGATCGGCGGGTTCATGGGCGTTGGCACGCCGGAGCGGCTTTTGGACGAGTTGGTGCGGCAAAAGAAGAGCGAGCTCACAATCATCTGCAATGACGCCGCAATGCCCGGCCGCGGCGTCGGCAAGCTGTTCGATGCCTCGCTCGTCGCAAGCATCACGGCAAGCCATATCGGTCTCAATCCGGCCGTGCAGGCGCAGATGATAGAGAAACGGATCTCAGTCAATCTGGTGCCGCAAGGCACGCTGGTCGAGCGTATCCGCGCTGGAGGGACCGGGCTCGGCGGCGTGCTGACACCGACCGGCGTCGGCACCATCGTGGAAGATGGCAAGCAGCGGATCGAGATTGAGGGCCGGCATTTTCTGCTCGAGACCGCGCTGCGTTCGCAGTTCGCGCTCGTGCACGCTTTTCTGGCCGACTATCTCGGCAACCTGTCCTACGCCCTCACCGCACGAAACTTCAATCCGGTCATGGCAATGGCGGCGGATACGGTGATCGTCACCGCCGAAAATATCGTTCCGGTTGGGGTGATCGCACCTGACCACGTCATGACCCCCGCTCCGCTCGTCGACTATCTCATTGCAAACGGGTGACCCATGGACCCCCAGGTCATTATCGCACGGCGTGTCGCGCTTGAACTTCGGGCGGGAAACCTGGTCAACCTCGGTATCGGCATCCCGACCCTGGTCGCAAACTACGTGCCGCCCGAATTGCACGTGTTCTTCCAATCGGAAAACGGCCTGATCGGCACCGGCCCCATTCCCGAACAGGGCATGGCGCATCCGTTGCTGACGGATGCCGGCGGCCGGCCGATCAGCGCGCTGCCGGGTGCATCGACCTTCGACAGTGCGACGTCATTCGGGCTGATCCGCGGCGGCCATGTCGACATCACCGTACTCGGCGGCCTGCAAGTCGACGCGGACGGGCATCTGGCCAACTGGATGATCCCGGGGAAGATGGTCCCCGGCATGGGCGGCGCGATGGATCTCGTGAGCGGCGCGAAGCGAGTCATCGTGGCCATGCAGCATGCGGCCAAAGGAAAATCAAAGATCGTCCAGCGGTGTGGGCTGCCGCTAACCTCGACTCGCTCCGTCGACCTTGTCGTCACCGACATGGCGGTCATGGGTTTCCCTGGCGGACAGATCACGCTGCTGGAAACCGCCCCCGGCGTCAGCGTTGCGGAAGTCATTGCCGTGACCGAGGCCGAGCTCGCGATTCCGGACAACATCCCGGAAATGAAGATCGGGCGCGACTCCGCGACACCGAACGATATTGGCGTCCGACGGCTTCACTGATCACAGGGGCGTCGCTGGCTAGTCGATGATGTGATAGCCGCCATCCACATAGAGTACGCCGCCCGTGATGAGCTTGGCGCCATCGAGCGCCAGGAACGCCGTCGCAGCGCCCACGTCATCGATACTGACCAGGCTGCGCGCGGGTGCCTTGGATTGCGCCTTCTCCATGAGTTCGTCGAATTCGGGAATGCCGGATGCGGCGCGCGTCGCCAGTGGCCCCGGGGAAATGGCGTGCACCCGGATTCCCTTAGGTCCGACTTCTGCGGCGATATAACGGACCGCAGCCTCGAGCGCCGCCTTGGCAACGCCCATCACGTTATAGTTCTCCACGACCATCTGGCTGCCGTAATAGGTCATCGTGAACATGGTGCCCCCACGTTTCATCAAAGGCTCGGCCAGATGCGCCATGCGCATGAAGGACCAGCACGAGACATCCATGGTCTTGATGAAACCGTCGCGGGGGACGTCGATCACGCGGCCATGCAGAGCCTCCTTTGGCGAGAAGGCGATCGAGTGCAGCAGAAAGTCGAGCTCGCCCCATTCCTGCTTGATGCGCTCGAACACTTGCTCCAGCTGGCCTTCGACACTCACATCGAGCGGCATGAAAATCCCCGCCTCGAGCTCATTTGCAAGTGGCTCGACATGCTTCCTGGCGCGATCATTCAGGTAGGTGACCGCAAGATCCGCGCCGAGCGCGCGGAATGCCTTCGCGCAGCCCCAGGCGATCGACTGGTCATTGGCGATGCCGACGATCAGTCCCTTGCGCCCCTTGAGTGCGATTTTCGTCTCGGGAAACACCGGGATGGTCATGACAACTTCTCCTTCGCCGCCACGAATGGAGGCCGGCTCCACAGCAGCGACAGCGTGTGTTGCGCAATCATCACTTCCTCATCGGTCGGCACGACGTAAACGGGCTTGCTACCAGCGCGTGAGATCCGCAAACCATGCCGGCGGTTCTCGGCGGGATCGAGCGCGAGGCCCAACCAATGAAGGCGCTCGATAATGCGCGCGCGGATGCCATCGGAATTTTCGCCGACGCCGGCGGTGAACACGAAGGCATCGATGCCCTGCAATGCGGCGGCGAGCATCCCGGTATTGAGCGCGACACGGTAGATGAAATATTCGATTGCGAAGGCGGCATTCGGATCGTCGCTGGTCAACAGCTCACGCATGTCATTGCTGACACCCGAGAGCCCCTTCAGACCACAATCCCGATACAAGAAGTTCTGCACGTCGCCAGGCGACATCCCCTTGATGAGAGTGAGATAGAGGATCACGCCCGGATCGATCTGGCCGGGCCGGGTTCCCATCGGCAGACCGTCGGCCGCCGTGAATCCCATTGTGCTCTCGACGCTGCGTCCGCTGTTAAGAGCGCACATCGATGCGCCGCTGCCAAGATGGGCGATAATGACGCGGCCCATCGCGATATCCGGCGCAACCTTCGCAAGGGCCCCGGCAATGTATTCATACGACAATCCGTGGAAGCCATAGCGCCGCACGCCTTCGTCATGCAGCCGGCGCGGAATCGCGTAGAAATCTGCAACGTCGGCATGATGCCGGTGAAAGGCCGTATCGAAACACGCGACCTGTGGCAGGCTCGGGAACTTCGCAAGCAGCGATCGGATCGGTGCGAGGTTATGAGGCTGATGCAGCGGCGCCAATGCCGCATACCGCTCGAGCCGTCCGACGACGCTATGATCGATCAAGACAGCCCGATCGTAATCAGGACCGCCATGCACGACCCGATGCCCGACCGCGAGCGGCGCGATCTGCTGTTCATCCCGCAACCAATCGGCCGCAACCTGGAGCGCGGCAGGAACGTCCTCGACAGCCTCGATCGGGTAGGCTCGTTCGGCGAGCTTGCCTCCGCTGGCGTCGCTCGCCCTTAGTCGCGGGCGGCTGCCGATCCCGTCCATCTGGCCTTTCAGCTGCCGATGCAGCCGGCCGCCGCCATCAACGGCAAAGACCTGGAACTTGACGCTCGACGATCCGGCGTTGACGACCAGGATGGTATCAAGGTTCGTCATGCGGCCACCGCCATCCGGCGACGCCGCGCCTCCGCATAGAGCGCAGCGACTGCGCAGGACGCCATTCGGGCGCGAAGCGAATCGGCGCGCGACGTCAGCACGATGGGCACGCGCGCCCCTAGCACGATGCCGGCGCCATCCGCCTTGGCAAAATAGGCGAGGTTCTTGGCAAGCATGTTGCCGCTCTCGAGATCCGGCACCACGAGAATCTGGGCGCGACCGGCAACTTCGGATTTGATGCCCTTGATCCGGGCCGCCTCCGGGTCGACGGCGTTGTCGAACGCAAGCGGCCCATCGAGCACGCCGCCTGTGATCTGGCCACGGTCCGCCATCTTGCACAGCGCGGCCGCCTCGATCGTGGACGGGATCTTCGCGGTCACGGTCTCCACTGCCGACAGGATCGCAACGCGCGGCAAGGTGCCAAAGCCAGCCTGCGTGAACAGGTCGATCGCGTTCTGGATGATGTCGCGCTTGCAATCCAGATCAGGGAAGATGTTGATCGCGGCATCGGTAACGAACACCGTCTCCGAATAGGACGGAACATCCATCACGAAAACATGGCTGATGCGTCGTTCGGTGCGCAGTCCGGTTTTTGCCGTCACGCTCCGCATCAATTCGTCGGTGTGCAGGCTGCCCTTCATCAGCATCTCGCCCTTGGCCTGATGGATCATCTCGACCGCCATGGCCGCGGCAGCCTCGCTGTGGGTCGCGTCGATTACCTCATAGGCTCCGATATCCAGGCTGTGCCTGGACGCGGCATCCTTTATCTTCGCAACGGGTCCCACCAGGGTCGGCTTGATCAGACCCGCGCTGGCGGCTTCGACCACCCCTCGCAGCGAGCTTTCGTCACAGGGATGCACGACAATGGTCGGAGTGGGCGGAATTGCCCTCGCCGCGTCCATCAGGCGGTCGTATTTGCTGATCGCCCTGCCCTCTTTTGCACCTGCCGTCGGCACATCCATTGTGTGGCTCCCTGATCGGAAGACGTCATGATGCCTTTGCCTGCGGAGCAAAGGCCTTGCTACCGCTCTCCAACTCTTGATCGCCGATGCCAAACAGCTTCCCGATCCGCCTGAGTCGCGTCGCAGCCTCTCCCGAAACCTCGCCCGCAACCGAAAGGACATCGCGGATCCCGGTGAAGGCACGACGACGCAATTCGCTATCCTCGGGCAGCATCTTCGGGATCGCAGCCAGGGTTGCGTCCTGATCGAGGATCAGCATGTAAAACTGCTCGCGTACCAAAGTCTTGAATTGCGCAAGCGTCAGGCGCGACGCTTGGTCTTCGCGACGCATCCTGCGCAGCGCCTCGAGGCCTCGCTCGTCGGCCATGCCGCGGGTCATGCCCACATAGAGAAGCGCGCGGATCCCGCATTCCCGTAGACCGCCCTGCCCAATCCGCGCCTTCAGCTCGGCGATCCGCGTCTCAACAAGCCTTCGATGCTCTTCTGACATCTCGGGCAGGGGTGACGGATCTTCATCGCGAGTCAGCCCGACAGCAGCTTGCAACGCGGGCGAGCCATAGACAGCCAGGAAAAGCTGCTCGCTGATGGCCTCCTGGGCATCGCGCCATTTGTCGAGCGCGGAGACGATGCCTTTCGAGATGGCCTCCTGAAACTTCAGGAACGGGTTATCGCGGTCTGCCGGCGTTCTGTTGTGGCGGGCCGCCTCGGCCATTGAAGCGACCGCTTGCATGGCTGGCGTATCGCGGCCGAAAGCTTCATAGCTCGTTCGCAGCGGATGCAGGCTGCGCATCCACTCCGTGAAAGGCGTAGCCGCTGCCATGCGGATCCAGGGCTGGACGAACTTCCGATAGTTGGCGAGGTTGATCTCCGATACACGCTTGGCGGTGGCGAAGCGCCGTTCGTCTTCGAGCGAGTTGCGGCCCATGGCACGCAGATCGTCCAGCGTTCGCTGCTCGCAGCGCATGATCCAGTTTCCGCTTGCCAGGTCGGCGTAGGCGGTGTCGGCGGACTTCGCCTCGAAGGTGGCCTCATAAAGGCCCGGCGGCAGCACATCGATCAGATCGATATTGCTTGAGAATTCCGCGTGCTCCTTCTTTGCGACTCCACCGGAAACGAAGATGCCGAGATGGCCCACGGTCGCGTGGACGGTGTAGACGATCGTCTGGCCGTAATACCGGATCTCGTCGACGTCGCGATAAAGATCGAGGATCCAGCCGAGGGCCTGCTGTGGCGGCGTGATGTTGTCGCCCTCGGAGCAGAACACCACGATCGGAGAACGGATCTTGCGGAGATCGACGACCTCGCCCCCCACTGTCCGGATACGCCCAGCCGCGAGATTGTTGCCAATGAACAGCTCGTCGACAATGAACTGGATCTCCTCGGCATTCAGGTTGACATGTCCGCCCCACCACCGTTCGAATTCGAGATAGCGATCAGCTTCGGTATCCACCTTTGCATAG
>Ga0209233_1000552_pt1 | contig 20465 bp, 20 predicted proteins | sample AraplaCL_Cvi_mCL_FD_184269 | JGI IMG/M metagenome (GOLD analysis project Ga0209233, IMG submission 184269) | Arabidopsis root microbial communities from the University of North Carolina, USA - plate scrape CL_Cvi_mCL (SPAdes) (version 2) | ecosystem: Host-associated > Plants > Roots > Endosphere...
CGTCTGCACAATCAGATGGGCGAGGCCTACGCGAAGCGGAACCAGAAGAGCTATTTCAAGGCTAACCAGAAGCTTCATGCTCTTATTGTCGATCTTGCGGGCAATCCGGCCTTGTCGAACACCCACATGACGTTGACGAAGCAGTCGGTCCATAATCGCCACGAGACACTGATCTCGGAACAGCGCTGGAAAGAGTCTGTTGCCGAGCATCAGGCGATATTCGAGGCGATCGTCAAGGCCGACGCTACCCTTGCAGGCCTGCTGATGCTTGATCATAGCCGAAAGACCGGGGCGGCTGTCGTCGACGCCGCCCGTGCTGCCAATGAAATCCGGGCGAGTAGCAGAAAATGAGCGAATTCGACTTGATCATTGCCAATGGCACGGTCGCGACGGCAGCTAACGTTTTTGCAGCCGACATCGCCGTCAAGGATGGCAAGATCGTTCAGATCGGCCAAAACCTTACCGGCAGCAAGCGCCAAATCGATGCTTCAGGCAAGTTCGTGCTGCCCGGAGGCATCGACAGCCATGTACATATTTCCCAGCCTTCCGGGGAAGGGATTGTCATGGCAGATGATTTCGAGAGCGGCACGCTATCCGCTCTATTCGGGGGCAACACAACGATCATGCCATTCTGTTTGCAAGAGAAGGGACAGTCAATGCGGGAAGCGTTGACGGCCTATCACGCTCTTGCCGACAGCCAATGCTATACGGATGTCAGCTTTCATCTGATCATCTCGGATCCGACCGCATCGGTTCTCGGTCAGGAACTGCCGGCGCTTGTTGCCGATGGATACACTTCCCTCAAGGTCTTCATGACCTACGAGGGTCTGCGCCTGAACGATGCTGAGATTCTAAAAGTGCTGGACGTCTCGCGCGAGACGGGCGCCACCGTCATGGTCCATTGCGAAAACGAGGACGCGATCCTGTTCCTGATCGCAAAGCACGAGCTTGCCGGCGACGTGGCACCTCGCGCGCATGCCTCGACGCGTCCGATAGCCGTCGAGCGTGAAGCGACACATCGCGCGCTGTCACTGGCGGAGGTCGTTGATGTGCCGATCGTCATCGTCCACGTATCCAACGGCGAAGCCATGGACGAGATTGCAAGGGCGCGTGCGCGAGGCGTGAAGGTGGTAGGGGAAACGTGCCCGCAATATCTGGTGCTAACTGCCAAGGATCTTGATGGCATGGATTGGGAAGGTGCCAAGATGGTCTGCTCGCCGCCGCCGAGAGATGAGGCTGCACAGGCGGACTGCTGGCGGGGGATTGAGACGGGTGTATTCGATCTCTTTTCGTCGGATCACTGCCCGTTTCGATATGATGACCCGCAACGCAAGCTCAATCCAAAGGGCTCTGTCAATTTCCGGCATATTCCAAACGGAATTCCGGGCGTCGAGACCAGACTACCGATCCTATTCTCCGAAGGAGTGATGAAAGGTCGCATCGATCTGCCACGTTTCGTTGCACTGACTTCGACCAATCATGCAAAGACGTATGGCCTCTATCCGCAGAAGGGGTCGATCGCGATCGGTGCAGATGCCGACATTACTATCTGGGACCCGGAGGCCAAGCGAACGATCCGACACGCCGAACTCCATGGCGGGTCCGATTACTCCCCTTATGAAGGCATGGACGTCACGGGCTGGCCAGTTACAACGATCGTTGCGGGTGCTGTCATGGTCGAGGATGGTATTCTGGTCGGCAAGAAGGGGCAGGGCAAATATCGCCCAGCAACCACGCGCCCCGTTGGAATTCGCGGCCAGGCATAAAGCGACATGACAATGAAACTGAAAATCATCGCCGGCCCCTTCACCTTCGATGCAAAGCTTGAAACCGAGAAAGCGCCGAAAACCTGCGAGGCGTTCCTTAAACAGATGCCGCTCAGCGGAAAGATCGTGCACGTCCGCTGGTCAGGTGAAGGTGTGGATACCGTGGGGCAATTACGAATTTGGCGTGAGCTATGAGAACCACACCAGCCATCCGGCACCTGGCCACATCATCCTTTATCCCGGTGGCATCAGTGAAACCGAAATCCTGATTGCCTATGGCGGTGTCGATTTCTCGTCCAAGATGGGCCAGCTTGCCGGCAATCACTTTATTACGATTACCTCGAATTTGGATCAGCCTGCAGAACTTGGGAAGATGACACTGTGGCAAGGGGCGCAAAGGATAAAGTTCGAAGTAGCTTAATCTTCTGCGCTTATTTACGGGGTCGGCGGTTCGGTTCCCTTCAATCAGAACTTAGGCCAAGTGGCGTGGACCTCCAAGGATAGGTTACTCGCTTAAGATTACGTGACTACTCTCGTGAAAAGAGGCAAATGAACATCAAGATCGTGCGCGGCTAAATCAATGATTTTATTGATGAAATACAAGAAAAGCGATCGAAGACAATCGTAGAGTCTGCCGCTCGCGGGGGGAAATAGCAGAGCGTCGGGAGTCTGTCACAATCAGCGCGTCCGGCAGACGCTCGTCTGCAACGCGCACGGTTTCATAGTACATCCAACTCAGCTCCCGGTAAAATTCACGATGCTCTCACTATCCATGAAAGCCGGCAACCTGCTTCGGTATGAGGAAGCGTACGGTCAGGCTGCACAGAAGAACTGTGAACAGCAGGACGAGTGCGACCAGCGCGTTGATGTCAGGCGAAAAACCGAGACGCATCATCGCCCAGAGCCGCACCGGCAGTGTGCTCTGGGTGCCGGTTACGAGGATCGTGATCATCGTCTCGTCGAATGATAGCGCGAAGGCGAGGATTGCACCGCCGGCCATGGCGCTGGAGAGATTGGGCAGGATCACGCGCCAGAACGTCTGCCAGCCGTTTGCGCCCAGATCATAGGAGGCTTCCACCAAAGTCCGGCTCACGGACTGCAGGCGGGTCAGGATCGTCCGGTAGACGATTGCCAGAACGAAAATGGTGTGCCCGATGACGATGGTCACCAGCGATCGATCGAAATTTATCTCGCGAAAGAAGATCAGCAGCGCCAGGCCGCTGATGACGGGCGGCATCAGGAATGGGAGGAAGACGATGAACTGCAAGGCACCGCCACCTGCACGATGACTGTGATAGTAGAGCGCCAGAAGCGTGCCGCAGACAACGGAAAGCACGACGGTGCACAGGCCGACGATCAGGGTGGCACGCAGGGCAGCCAATACGTCGGTGTTTTCAGTCAGTGCGATGTAGGCGGAAAGCGTCGGCGTCGACCAGTCCGCCTGCCCGTGGTTTATGACAAAGAACGACGAAACGATAGGCACGAACAGCGGGCTGTAAAGCAATATGGCGACCAGCGCGGTGATGGCTGCGAGCAGAATGGTTGAAAGGCGCATAGTGTTCATCGGGGCAGTCCCTTCTGGCGGCCGAAGCGCTCGCCGGCCAGGATCGCGGCGATGACGACCACGGCGAGTGCGACAGAAAGGGCCGCGCCGAACGGCCAGTTGAACGCCGTTCCGAACTGGCTGTAGAGAATGCGGCCGAAGGTGAAGCCATTGACGCCACCAACCATCTGCGGTGTGAGGAAGTCGCCGATGGCAAGGACGAAGACGAAACTCGCAGCTGAGGCGATGCCGGGAACGCTTAAGGGAAGCGTGATACGCATGAATGTCTGGATGCTGCTTGCGCCCAGATCAGCGGAGGCGCGCAGCAGCACCTGCGGAATTCGCTCAAGCGCCAGGAAGATCGGCAGAATGGCAAAGGGGATCAAGAGCAGTGTCAGGGTAAGGAGGATGGCGTTCATGTTGAATACGAAGAGTGACGAAGGCTTTTCCAGGATGCCCAGTCCCACGAGCATGGTATTGAGAAAGCCGCTCTGTCCGAGGATGCTGCGGATGGCGTAGATCTTGATGACGTAGCTCATGAGAAGCGGCACCATGAGCATCATCAGCATGATGTATCGCCAGCGCCCATGCAGGGTCGTCAGGAAATAGGCGGCGGGATAGCCGAGCAGCACGCAGATGACCGACACCGAAAGGCACAGCACGCAGGTGCTCCAGAATATCGGCAGGAACACCGGCTCGGTGAAGAAGCGGACGTAGTTGGCGACGGTCAGGGTGTAGTTGATCTCCCCGTGGTCGACGCTGAAAAAGCTGTAGGCGAGGAACATCAGCAACGGCGCGACGATAAAGAAGACCGGCAGCGCGAAAGCGAGCAGCGTGACAAGCGCCTGATATCGGCCTGAGCGCCCGTTCATGCCAGCACCAGATGGGATTCGCGCGCGGAAAAGGACAGCGCCATCGTTTCTCCCTGCCGAAACTGGCTTCCTATGGCGCGGCTGGGGACGCGCAGCCGGAGATGCTGTCCGGCTGCATCGATATGGGCGACGGTTGATGAGCCGCTGAAGGCGCAGTCTCTCACCGAGCCGGAAAAGCGGTTGACGCTATCTTCCGCACCTGCAGGGCTCAGCGCTTCGGGACGGAAGACGGCAAAGGCCGCCTGGCCTTCCGCAGCCGCCCGCAGATCCGGCTGGTTTCCGATGCAACAGCTGAGCCGCCCGAGCGGCGTATCAATCGCACGGAAGTCACCGTCGACGACGCCCAGCTTTCCTGGCACCAGGTTGTTCTCGCCGAAGAAGCGGGCGACGAACTCGCAGCTGGGCCTGTAGTAGAGTTCATGCGGAGTTCCAAGCTGGCGGATGCGGCCGGACTCCATGACGCAGATCCGGTCGGCCATGCCTATGGCCTCCTCTTGGTCATGGGTGACGAAAAGGAAGGTCGTCTTGATTTCGCGCTGGATCGATTTCAGGAATTCCTGCATCTGGCGGCGCAATTCCAAATCGAGCGCGGCAAGCGGCTCATCGAGCAGGACGAGGCGTGGCTCGCATATGAGTGCGCGCGCCAAGGCCACGCGCTGCCGCTGGCCGCCGGAGAGCTGCGCCGGATAGCGATCGGCGAATTTGCCGAGCTGGACCAGATCCAGGGCCTCCGTGACACGGCGCTTTATCTCGGGCCGAGGCCTGCGGCGAATGGAGAGACCATAGCCGATATTGGCAGCAACGGTCATGTGCGGGAAAAGCGCGTAGTCCTGAAAGACGGTGTTGAATGGCCGACGATTGATCGCCACGCGGCTGATATCGCGGTCATCAAGATAGATTGCCCCCGATGTTACCGATTCAAGGCCGCCAATCAGGCGCAATACCGTTGTCTTGCCGGAGCCGGAAGGTCCGAGAACCGTGAGAAACTCGCCATCCCGGATAGCAAGATCGATCTCGTGCAGCACCGGTACCGGGCCATAGCTTTTCGAAACGGCCCGCAGACTGAGCAGGTCCAGAGATTGTGTCATCTTATACTCTCGGTCTGAAGGAAGCGGTGGCCTGGAAGGAGCCGGGCCACCTTATTCAAGAAGAGTCCGTGTTGAGGATCAAGGCGTTGCCTTGACCTCGTTCCAGATATCCGAACGCTTGAGCGGATCTTCGACATTGTCGAGCCAGATCAGCTTGTCATTACCGCCGGCGCTTGCCGTTGCAGTGACCGTGTTGCCGAAGCCGGTCCGTTCCGAGAGCTGCGAGCTGACCGTCTTGGAGATCATGAAGTTGATCCACTTCTCGGCCGCAGACTTGTCGTGGACGCCCTTTGAAATGACCCAGTTGTCGAGCCAGGCCAGCGCGCCTTCGCTCGCATTGATGTAGGCAACATGGGCACCGATGGCCTGGAGGGCCTTGAGCTGCTGCTGGCCGTAGTTGGCCCAGATCAACGCGACGTCGTTGTCCTTGTAGATCTGCTGGGCCTCGTCAGCCGTCGTGTAGAAGCTCAGTACATTGTGCTTAAGGTCAATCAGCTTGGCCTGGACGGCCGCCAGCTGCTTCGCGTCGAGATGGAACGGATCCTGGTAGCCGAGGGTGAGGGCGGTGAAGGACACATTGTGCTCGCCGTTGTCATAGGCGAGCACCTTGCCCTGGTAGGCCGGGTCCCACAGGACCGACATCGATGTCGGTGCCGGCTTGACCTTGTCGGTGTCGTAAATCAGGCCGATCGAGTCGAAGCAGAAGGGAATGCCGTAGACCTTGCCGTCCTTGGTGTCGCCATGCACGGTGGTCAGATCGCGAAAGCGCGGCAGCACTTCCTTCTGGTTCGGCAGCGCATCGACGTCGATCGGCGTTACCAGGTCGGCTGCGATATAGCGCTGGAGCTGGGCGGTATTGACGGCGAAAACGTCGAAATCCTTGCCTTCGCTGCCCTTCATCTTTGCCCATGCTTCATCATCGCTCCCGATGAAGACGACATCGACGCCGATGCCGGTCTCTGCGGTGAATTCCTTCACCCAGTCCTTGTCGGCATAGCCATCCCAGGCCATGACGCGGAGATTTTCGGCAAAGGCGGCCGATGCCATCATCGACACGGCAAGGCTGGCGGCGGCCATCCCTGTAAAAAGCGTCTTGAATCCCATTGTCGTTCCCTTTTTTGTTTGGTGTTCAAATGCGATCGGTAAGTGAATTATCGCAGTGGTCGTGTGACGGTCACCAGACCGGCTGGGGACCTCCGTTCGACCCGGTTGTGAAACGGCTTTCCGAATAGGTTTCCTTCGATCTCATACCCAGCCCCCATCAACGATGAACTGTTGGCTGGTGCACATGGCGCTGTCGTCGGCGGCGAGAAACAGGGCCATGCGCGCGATGTCGGAAGGCTGCAGGCGATCGGGAAGGCATTGCCGTTCCTCGATTTGGCGTTCGCCGGCTGGCGTCAGCCAAAGGCGCATCTGCCGCTCGGTCATGACCCAGCCCGGCACCATGCAATTGACGCGGATCCGCTCCGGCCCCAGTTCCCGCGCCAGGGCACGCGTCATGCCGTAGACAGCGGCCTTGGCCGTGACATAGGCCGGGCAATCGGGGTCACCGACCATCCATGTGATGGAGCCGAAATTGATGATCGAACCGCCGCCAAGGGCCTTCATATAGGGACGCACGGTCTGCGCGGCGAAAAACTGATGGCGCAGGTTTACGGCCATGCGATCATCCCAATAGGCGACTGTCACGTCTTCCGTCTGGTGGCGATCATCGCTGCCGGCATTGTTGCAGAGCACCTGGATCGGGCCGCTCCGCTCGGCGGCCTCGGCAACCGCTGCCTTCAGGGCCTCGATATCCCTGATGTCGCAGGGGATGAAAAGCGGTGGGCGATCCCCATCAGCCGCGATCGCGTCGACAAGCTTGCGCGACGGTTCCTCGGCGATGTCGACGAACGCCACATGGCTGGCCTGGGCACAGAAATGCCTGACCAGGCTTTCGCCGATGCCGCCGCCGCCGCCGGTGATAAAGATGCTTTTGCCCTTGAGGCTTGGATAGCTGGCAAAATTGATCGGCTGGTTGCTCATCATGCGTTCCGCCTAATGGGAGTTACGGGGGATGCCGGCATCGCGGCAGCCGACAAGGAAATCGAAATCGCAGCCGGTATCGGCCTGCGTGACCCGTTCGACATAGAGGCTTTGGCAGCCTCCACCTGTCCTTTCGGAACAGCGACAATCCCGGCCCTGTAAACCTCGGACAGATAGGCCGAGTAGTTGATTGAAAGGCCGATGACGCCGGCCATGAAAGGGTTGAGTCGGATGCCGAAAGCCGGAAGAACGAAATAGATATAAAACAGCTGCAGAAGTGCCGGAGTGCCGCGGATGATTTCGATGTAGGCGGAAGCAAGGACCCGCAGCAGCTTCGAACGCCCGACCTTGGCCAGAGGCTGCAGAAGCCCGCAAGGCAGGCTGATGAGCATGACGCACATCGTCAAGCTCAAGGCTGGTGCTCGTTCCCCGCACGAGATCGGGCAGGTAGTCACTGAAGCCATCGAAATTGAACATGTCCGAGAATGTCGTCACGTAAAAGCTTTCTGAAAAGCCGGGCGACTGAAAGGTGCACCCGTTCCCCAGGATGCCCTCAGTTCTTTTCCGGGATGTCTGTCAAAATTGTTCTGTTATGCGGAACGCCGTTCGGTTATACGGATGATAGGGGTGTCTTCGTGGGTTTGTCAACTGTCGTCGTTGCAGGTCGGCGTGCGTCTTGCTGTGCCGTCAGCGGCCGTGCCGCTCGCTCAATCAGGCGTCAGGAATGTTCGCGCCAAGCAATCGGCTGATCTTGTCGGCACACGCCCGTACGGCGCGGCCGAGATCATGCATGTCCTCCAGGCTGCGCCCGCCCTTCATGCTGGTGACGCTGATGGCCGCAACGCCATCGCCGCTGCGGTCGGTGACGGCAGCTGCCACGCATATGACGCCGAGATTGTCTTCCTCGTCGTCGAATGCATAACCGCGGTCGGCGACGTCAACGAGGTTCTTCACAAGCTCGGCAGGTTCGGTGATCGTATGTTCGGTGCGGCTCGGCATGCCTATCCGCTTCAGGATCTGAAAGACGCGGGCCGGTGGCAGCAAGGCCAGCAAGGCCTTGCCGACACCCGAGCAATGCGGCAATTCCCGGGTGCCCAGCGAGCCGGCCAGCCGGAATATGCCCGGCGCATCGACACGGCTGATGGCAACCGCGTAGCCATCGTCAAGCACGGCAAGGCGAGATGTGAGCCCGGTTTCCTGGGTCAGCTGCTGCAGCAGCGGCATGGCGATCTGCGTGATGCCGGTGTTGGCGGCGGCGCGATCACCCAGATGCACCAGCGCCAATCCGAGCCGGTAACGTCGTGAACCCCCGAGCCGTTCATCGGCGATGAAACCGCGCGCAAGCAAGGTCTGCAGCAGGGTAAATGCGGTGCTTTTCGACACCCCGATACTGTCGGCCAGTTCTGCGACAGTCATGCCCTCGGCGCTGTGTTCACCCAGGACATGGAGGATATCGAGCGCGCGGCTGACGCTGCGAAGTGCGTATTTGTCGTCGGTCTTGGCCGTTTCTTCTTTCACGGAAGCCTCGTTGAACGGGTGGGATGCAGGCCAGTCGGCCCTGCAGTTGACAGGTCCGCTCCAGCGCTCTATCGTTTGTATAACAGAACGTCGTTCGGTACAACAGAACAATTTGGGTGTGAGCTTAAAATGTTCGCTTATTTCCGCGGCTGATGTCCTGTGCGTTGAGGCTTCCGGCTTCATCACTAACCAATTGCCTGCCGTCTCATCGGGCTGGTGCCCGTCCCAAAACCTTTGAGATCCGCCGCCTTCCTCGAGAAGGCGATAGTGATCGACCAAACCACGGAGAGCCCAAATGCGCCTCGTTCAGTTCACCAATAGACGCGGCGAGCGGCGTGTCGGCGCCGTCGGTGCTGATGGCGAGCTTCGTCTGACCACACGCGAGCACACCGTTTACGATCTGGCGCAGGCAGCCATCTCCTCGGGTATCAGTCTGGACGAGGTCGTCTCCGACCAGCTCGGCGACGAACGCGAAGACTATGACGCCATTGTCGCGGAAGGGCGGATCCTGCCACCGCTTGACCACCCGGAACCGGCGCGCTTCCTGATCACGGGTACCGGTCTCACCCATCTCGGCAGCGCCGATGCCAGGGACCGGATGCATGACCTTGCTCACGGCCCCGAAGCCGAGATGACTGACTCTATGAAGATCTTTCGGATGGGTCTCGACGGCGGAAAGCCGGCGGAAGGCGAGATCGGCGTGCAGCCGGAGTGGTTTTTCAAGGGGGTTGGCACCTGTGTTGTGCCGCCGGAAGCGCCTTTGCCCTTGCCATCCTTTGCCCTGGCCGGTGGCGAGGAAGCCGAGATCGTCGGTCTTTATCTGATCGGCCCGGATGGTACGCCCTGGCGCCTCGGTTTTGCGATCGGCAACGAGTTCTCGGACCAAGTGACGGAAGCGCAGAATTACCTTTATCTGGCGCATTCCAAGCTCAGGGCTTGCTCCTTTGGCCCTGAAATGTTTGTTGGCACCTTGCCGCAAAATGTTGAGGGCCGGATCCAGATTCTGCGCGACGGCGCATCGATCTGGCAAGGTGAGTTCTTGAGCGGCGAAGCGAATATGTCGCATTCGATCCAGAATCTGGAACATTATCATTTTCGTTATGAGATGTTTCGCCGCCCAGGCGACCTGCATGCCTATTTCTTCGGCGCAGCGATCCTCAGTTGCGCCAATGGCGTGACAACGGTGGCAGGGGATGTCTTTGAGATAGACGTTCCTGTCTTTGGTCGGCCGTTGCGCAACGCTATGATATCGTCAGAGCCTGTCACGGTCAAAGTACGACAACTCTGAGGAAGAGCTTCGAGCGGTTAAGAGTTTCTACGATTGGCCGCTTGAGACAATGGTGGTTTCCAAGGGCGATGTCATGTCATCTGCCCTTAGGGATATTGAGCCTGACATGTAGGAAGATGCGACCGGCGAAACTGCCAGAGTTTATGAGCAAAGGCTCGCGGGTGGGTAAATGAAACAATGCGACATCGCCGCACGCCGCAATGTCCGGCGGAAAATTCTATCATAGTTGACAGCGTTAGCGTGCCACGTCTCACTTGAAACTGGATGCCTTTCCCAGCAGTCATCAGCTGGTTCCAATCAAACAATTTGACTGATCGAAAGATAACGCCATTGCTCGACGAGGCCCATTTCGAGATTTGGATTTTAGTCGTGTCATCGACCGCGCTAAAACGCATTGGGTTATCAGGCTAATCTTGAGCTAGGCTTCCGTCGCAACAACTATCTAACTGCGACCGCACGGGTGAGGCGTCAAGTGCCTTAAGGAAATCAAGTATCCAAGGTACTTACGAAAGCAAGGCCGCCGGTTTGATTCCCATCAAGGCGATTGGTCGGGCCCGCCGTGTGCCTGCGTTATTCAGGAAAATCCGTCAGAACGACCTTCCCAAACAACCCGCCCGCCTCCATCCGGCGATGGGCGTCCGATGTAGCCGTGAGCGGATATACCGCTCCAATCACCAGCTTGAGCACTTGTCCTACCGGTATTGCCACGTTGTTTGAGGCTGGTCGCGTGCCATCACGGGGCGGCTATTTTACGCCGCCATTTCAGCGGTGTACTCGGCCCACAGGCCGAATGCGTCAATCCGTGCATGGCGGTATGAAATGGCGGTAAGACTGTCGCGGCGAGGGCGGAAGATCGTATTGATCTGGTCATGGGCTGACAGGAAGCTTGCGCCTGACTAGGCGATTTGAACCGCCCCATGATCTTCTCGCGTTTTCGGGTCAACCGGTGCGAGTTTTCAATTCTGTTGTTCAGACCCTGGCGCCCGATGATCGGCATCCGGCGCCAGGGTCTGTATAAGCTTGACGTAGCTGCCAAGCTTGTCCGTCACGACGACGCGCGGCTCGCCAAATTGCCTGACCAGTCCGGAGAAGAAACGCTTGGCCGCCTTGGTGTTGCGGCGCCGCTGAACCAAGATGTCGAGCATATCGCCATCAGCATCGATCGCCCGCCGGAGCCAGACTTCTGTCCGCCGATTGCAATGACGGCCTTATCCATATGCCACTTGTCATTTGGCTTGGGGCGATCCCTGCGAATGCAGGTGGCAAAATGGCGGTCAAAGCGATTAATCCATAATCGAACAGTTTCCCGGCTGACGATCACGCCGCGTTCAGCACGCAGGTCTTCCACATCCGCCGTGCTCAGCGAAAACCGGTGATGGGCCCACACCGCATAAGCAACAATCTCACGCGGAAAGCGAGACCCCTTCAACCGGGGAAAAAGGCTCGGCAATTTCATTGCGCCTCGATACCTGATACGCCAGCCTCAACCAACTTGGCAGTACCGCAGCAACATCGTCATGCTCGTTTGGGGCGTGTGGAGGTCAAATCGATGCCTTTTGCAGTCTGTGCTCGATCTCTTCCAAGAAGCCGGGCAGAGGGTACCAGCTGGAATGGACGAGATGGAGCGCGCCGTTGACGGTCGAGACGCCAATGGTTTGCTCCCCATCATGGCCTCGAAGGACGACAGGGGCCCAAAGAGCCTCGATCGTCAGATTTCCGATCGATGAGGAATAAGGAAGCTGCCCAAGATTGGAGACAAGCATGGTTTCGGAGAAGGCGTCTGCGTTGAAACGAGCGCCTTCAGCTTCATCCATGTCAGTCGACATTGCATCATAGACCGCACTGAATACGGGCGCTCCGCCTTCTAGCGTCTTAAGCGGAAGTAAGGAAGCAGTGACGGACCTAGCCATCTCCCACGCATCGTCAGGCGCGTTGGGTTCGATCACCGTTGTAGCTTTGGCTATTGCAACAACGCACTCGTCGTTTAGCTCCAGTAGCTTGCGAAGGTCCACCGGAGAGAAGATGCTTACCGCACCGTCGCGCCACGTTGGGTCAATACTGCGCCCTGCCAAAGTTGCTGTGGCACAAACGATACCGTGTATAGTGGTCCGTTCAAGACGAGCACGCTCGCGAAGTAGGCTAGTCGTTTCGGGTTTGAGGATGAGGCTTGTGACGTGCACAGGCTTTTTCAAGCATTCAACAGCCAGCGTGTGCGAGAATTTCTTGCCAGGCGCCGATGATGGCCGTGTAGGAACACCCAATTTCTGGTCGATCGAGGGCGGGAATTCATAGGGACCCAGTCGCTGCCCTGAAATTGCCGAAAGTAAATCGCGCAGCATAAAGATTGATGACAAGCCATCAGCAATCGCGTGATGGGTGACCAGCAGAACGAACGACTTCTCAAGCTCATGGATCAACACCACGCGAGCAAGCGGCCCCTTCGTCGGATCAAACAGGGTACTGATCTCAAGTTCCGCTTCTCTCTCCCACGTTGTTCCAGAAGGCGCGACGCGCAGCGGGATGGGGCGTCGGGAGTATCTGTGGAAATGGGGTACTCGCTGTCGCGTGGAATCGATCGAAACAGATAGCATTGGATGACGTGCCTGCAATGCATCCACAGCCGCCCCCCAATCAGTCACGAGAGTTCGTCCCTTTATCTCTGCGACGATACAGAAATGCTTGGGACAACTATGATCGAAGAGCCAGAAGAACTCCTCAATGACGCCCAGCGGTCGCACCACGTCGAAATCAGTATCCAAAACGCTATCCTTTTCATTCTAATCATTTGATTTTATCGGCTGTCAGGAACTACTTGGATTGAAGTTGACCCAGTGAAGCCTCTTCGCCGAAAGGCGACCACGTTTGGGACATGGCGCCTGATACAGCGCCGCCCTCCATCGGGTGCGCGATCACGAATTCACTGTAGAGGACACGCTGCTCGCTCACTGTCGTGACCCAAAGCGCTCCTGAATAATCGCCCAGTCTCAGTCGGTGGCATTCCAGTCACACGCAAACGGCGGATTGACGAAGCGTTGGTCCTTGGGGAGGGAGGCTATCAAGGAGACGTCTTCGTCATCCAGCCGGATCGATGCTGCATCGAGATTTGCCTTTTGAGTTTCGGTTCGCGCAGCCTTCGGGATCGCGATCACCCCTTCCTGGCCGAGGAGCCATGCGATAGCGACTTGCGACCCGCTAACATTGTGTTTCAGGCCAATCGACTGCAGGATTGGGTCGCTCGCCGCGCGGCCCTGCGCCAAAGGGGCATAAGCAGTCAGCGCAATTCCCTTGGTGCGCAGGTACTGAAGCATCGGCGCTTGCGACAGATACGGATGGTACTCGATCTGATGAACTGCGATCGGAACCTGTATGTCTTCCACAACGCGCCGGATCATTGGCATGTTGAAATTGCACACGCCGATCGCTCTCGCATAGCCATGTTCACGAAGACGCGCCATCGCAGCCAGGGTTGAGGCTATGTCTATGTCGGCCGATGGCCAATGCACGAGAAAAAGATCGACATAGTCCATCTTCAGCTTTTCGAGGCTTGTAGCAAAGGCTCGCTGCAAAGCTTCCGGCACCAGTTGATCGTGCCAGACCTTGGTCGTGACGAAGAGTTCGCGACGATGAATGCCCGAGCCTGCGATTGCCGTACCGACCGCCGCCTCATTTTCATACATTGCCGCGGTATCAATATGCCGATATCCGAGCGAAAGCGCGCTTTCCACCGCCGGCTGCGCGCTGACGCCCGGCATCCGGAACGTTCCGAGGCCAAGACGAGGTATCGTCACACCTTGTGTTTCGATTGTGTCCATTGGATATTCTCCTTCCACAGCAAAGCTGGAGATGCAGGCGGAAGAACCCCCTGCATCCTAATCGCTCTATCAGGCGCGATCGTCGGTGTTGTCACCGGCCACGAGTGCGTCTACGACCTGCTGCAGCGAGGTATTTCCCTTTTTCGCGAGGCGGCCGCTGTCCTTGAACTCGATCCAGCTTTCATTGAAGCCGTCGAGCATGCGAATACGCGGCGTCGGGTTCTTCATCCCTTGCGAGCGGAACAGGTCCTCCCAAGTTTCGCGGTTGACAACCTCGACCTTCACCGGCCTCTTGAGCGCAACTTCGAACGCTTGCGCGAGGTCATTTGGCGATACACGCTGAGCAGCCTCCAACTCGATGACCCGTTTTCCGGTCCAATCCTGCTGGATTAGTTCTCCCGCCAGGATCCCGATGTCCTTCGTTGCGATCATCGGGAATTTTTTGTCCGCGGGCTGCAGGAAGCTGTAAAGAATGCCAGTGTCGCGAGCCGTGCCTATGTCCCAAAGTGCATTTTCCATGAACCATGCGGGCCGGAGGAAGGTGACAGGCAGGTCAAGTTCGTTGAGGGCTTTTTCCAGCATCGTGCGCTGGGACAGCAGATTGTCCTCTTTCGCGTCTGCGCCGATCGTCGACAGGCAGAGGACTTTTTTCGGGTGTGCGGTCTTTAGAGCGGCGACGACACTGTCGACCACCTTTTGCGCCTCGGGATAGCTAGGCTCGGGGTCGAACTCGGACGGCGGAAGAATGAATACGGCTTCGGCGCCGGCAAAGGCCGCCGACAGCGCCTTTGCATCTTCCATCTCGGCTAGAGCAACCTCGCAGCCGAGAGCGGCCCACGATGCGCCCTTGGCCTGATCGCGAACGATCGCACGGACGGCCTTGCCGTTTGCAAGCAGGGTCCGCGCAAGCGCGCCGCCGACTTTGCCGGTGATGCCAGTGATAGCGTACATGTCTGATTTTCCATTCAGAAACAGGAGAGATTAAGCGAGGCCGTCATAGAGCCCGCGTTCGAAGTCGCCGTAGAGAGCAACGACGCGGTCGTCATAGAAGGGAAGGAGCTGCGTAAAGAGGGATCCGGTGACCTTACGGACGGGATCGATCCAGAAGTAGCAATTGAGCAGTCCGGCCCAGGACACGCTTCCCGCAGAGCGGCCGTGCGGACCCGCCTCAGTGTTGATGTCGAAGGAGTAGCTCCATTTGTGCTTCTGATCCGGAAACTGATCGAAGCTGTTCGAGTAGGCCGGTGCGGCCGACTCCATCTTGCGAACATTCAGATCCCCGATCTGATTCTGCATCATCATCGCGACGGTCTCAGGCTTGAGGATCTGAACCCCGTTCAACTTGCCTCCATGGAGCAATGCCTGAAGGAGCATCATGTAGTCGTGCGGGGTGCTGTAGGCGCCGCCACCGCCCATGAAAAATTCCGGCCTCTGAGGCATCTCGAACGGCATCGCTTTCAAGCCGCCGTCAGTCTCTCTGCTGAAGCATGTCGCGACACGGCGCTTCTGCTCGCTGCTGATCAGAAACCCCGAATCCTTCATTGCAAGTGGCGCGAAAATGTTCTCGCGAAAATAGACTTCCAACGACTGATCGCTAACAGCTTCGACCAGCTTGCCAGTCCAGTCCATGCTGATGCCGTACTGCCAGCGCTCCCCCGGCTCGAATTCGAGCGGCACATTGAAGGCGGCGTTCTGGCAGGTGGCGATATCGGGTAAACCGGTGGCGGTCTCGTAGCGCACTATCACATCACTCCAGTTCGCATAGGTGTAGCCGGAGGTATGCGTCAGAAGGTGATGAACCTTGATTGAGTTCTTGGCGGGACGCAGCTGTGGCTGACCGTTGGCATCAAAACCCAACAGCACCTTGGGTGCAGCAAGCTGCGGCAGGTATTTCGACGCATCGTCATCCAGCTTGAGGCGGCCCTGCTCAACCAGTTGCATGCATGCGGTCGCCGTAATCGCCTTCGTCATCGACAGAAGCCAAAAGACCGTGTCAGGCCTCATCGCGGTACCGGTGTCTACATTTGCCTTGCCGAAGAGGCCTTCATAGACGATGCCCTTCTGCGTTGCAGCCATAGCTACTGCACCAGCGACCGTGCGGTTATTGACTGCCTTCTCTATCGCGGCATCGATGGACTTAAACTTCGCATTTTTGAGGCGTGGGCTCTGGCTTGCTGCCTGAACAGCGCTTGCCCCAAGATATGCCGCCGCGACGGCCATGGTGCCGCGCGTCAGCACCGCTCTTCTCGTGATCTCATTCATGATTGTTTGCCTTGAATCCAGACGGATCGCGGGTCTGGTAAACCGCTCGCCTTCGAAAGGCTGACGGTGAATACCTATCAAGAGCCATGGCATGCTAAAAGATCATAATAGTCATATTACAAATGACAAAAAATCACTGTTATTCCTTTCCACGGAATGCGAAAGCCTTGTCATGAGTTTTGACGGACGTCTTCTTACTGGGGTGAGTGTATTCTTGGCAGTTGCCGACGCCGGCAATTTCGCCAAGGCCGCGGACGTATTGGGAGTGACCCCTTCCGGCGTCAGCCGGTCAATCGGGCGACTTGAGACGAGGATGGGCGTACGCCTGTTTGACCGCACACCACGTTCCGTCGCGCTGACTGAAGAGGGACGTCTGTTTCGTCTACAGGCCCTACCGCTCGTCGCCGGTCTGGAGGAGGCCGCCGCGACCGCCGCGGGATCGGCAGCTGCGGTCGCCGGGAGGCTGCGCGTATCGATCGACCCTTGGTTCGCAAGGATGGTATTAGCGCCTCAGCTTCCGCGGCTCACCGAAAAATATCCAGATCTGAAAATCGATCTTATGACGACGAACGCGCGTGACGATATGATGAGCGGGTTCGATGTGGCTGTCAGATTTGGCTCGACCAATGCCGGGTCACTCATAGCAAGAAAGCTTCTGGATATCCGCGTCATCACTTGCGCAGCCCCCGCCTATCTCGAGAAATTCGGCGAGCCGGTCCGACCGGAGGAAATAAGTGGTCACGAAGTTATTCTGTTCCGGGACCCGGAAACCGGCCGAGCTTTCCCTTGGGAATTTCATCGAGGTGGTGAAGTTGTCAGCGTGAAAGTCGACGGCAGGATAATTTTCGACGACCCATCCGCAGCCATTGCCGCCTGCATGGCCGGTCAAGGTATCTTTCAGAGCCTGGAGATTGGTTTGGATCCCTGGCTTAAAAGCGGCGGACTGAGACAAATTCTCAAAGACTGGTCGGACGAACATTATCCCTTGTATGCGTACCATCCGGCGCGCCATCTGCCACCGGCAAAGGTCAGAGCTTTCCTCGATTTTGTACACCAGATCGCCAAGGAAAAAGCGCGCGACGGCTGAGCGAAAGACAAGACATTGCCGGGCGGGTGTGAGACCGTTCCTCGTTTCACATAACAAGGTGCCGTCGGAACTGTGGACTCTGTTTTTCAAGCAGATGGATCGAAACATTTGCCCGGGGATACACGCCTGTGGCCGAAAAAGATCCGATGGTCTATGATCTCCACTGGGACGGAGACGAGCGGCTCAACGAATGGTGCGGCATGTTGCGCCAAGCGGAGGACTTGCTGGAGGTGTTGCAGGCGATCATTACCCTCGATGCTTGGAACGAACTTTCCGGCTTCAGCATGCGCCGTGGCTCTTCGGGCTGCCTTGCGCCTCGATCCTGCGGTAGGCCGGCGTCACGTCGGGCGCCTATCTGGTCGCGATCAATCTCGGCCTCAAAACAATTCTGGTCGATCGGCGCCGGCATCGCGATCGCGAATCCAGCACAGGTGTTGGGAGGGCCTGTTCAGCCTGCGCGTCGCATCTGATGGCCTATTCTATATAGCTCGCTTGCAGAGCTATTGGTGCGGAAGCCTCGGATAAGATCCAGCAGGTCGCCAGTGTCGTTGGCGAGAACTTCTGCCGAAGCGGTCGTTTCTTCCGCCATGGCGGCGTTCTGCTGGGTAGCCGTGTCGAGCAGGTTGAGCGCAGAGGAAATCGAACGCAGGGTCGAATCCTGCTCCTGAGCGCTGTGCGCGATTTTCGAGACGATATCATCGGCGGCGTTGATCTGGCTGGAGATCCGCTTCAGTGCCTCGCCGGTCTTACCGACCATTTGCACACCCTGTTCAACCTGGCCGCTGGAGCGGGCGATCTGCTCCTTAATTTCCTTGGCGGCCGCGGCAGAGCGTTGAGCAAGTTCGCGCACCTCCTGAGCAACGACCGCAAAGCCCTTGCCGCTGTCGCCGGCGCGCGCCGCTTCCACGCCCGCATTGAGGGCCAGCAGGTTGGTCTGGAAGGCGATCTCGTCGATAACGCCAATGATCTTGGTGATCTCGGTGGCCGATTGCTCGATACCGCTCATGGCGGCGATCGCCTGCCCGACAATACCGTCACTCTGGCGCGCTTCCTGACTGACGGACGCCACACGGCTTGCAGCTTCCCGGGCACCCTCCGCCGTCTGGCGAACCGCCACCGTCAGCTCGTCGAGAGCTGCGGAGGTCTCTTCCAGATTGGCGGCCTGACGCTCGGTGCGCTGTGCAAGCTCGTTAGAAGCGCGACGGATCTCTTCCTTGGAAACACTGATATCGGTGCCTTTCAGGTTGACGCGGCTCATGGCCTGTTCGAGGCGGGAAAGGGCATCGTTAAAGTTATGGCGCAGACCCTCGTACTTTGGACCCAGATCGGCGCAGCGAACCGTGAGGTCACCGACAGAGAGCTTCTCGAGCGAGACGCCGATGGTGGCGACCACATGCGCTTGCTCTTCGGCTTCCTTACGCTGGGCATCAAGATTGCGCTGGCGCTCGGCGTCCAGTTCGTGCTGCTGCTCTTCCTGCCGTGCCAGCATAGTGTGGCGCTCGCGCACTTTCTCCTGGAGTGCCTTGGTCGCACGCGCCATCTTGCCCACTTCATTGCCCATGTCGGTGTGGGGAATATCCAGGGTGACGTCTTCATCGGCCACGGCATTCAGCGCATCGTGGATGGCATTGAGCGGACGCGAAATCCCTCGGATGATGAAATAGGCCGCAGCAATCGCCAGCAGGAACGCAAGCGCGGAGCCGCCGACTATTTTGATGGTCGAATATCGGATATCTTCTTTCAGATCGTCCGTGTAAAGCCCTGTAATGATGACGATCTGCCATGGTTCGAAGACTTTGGCATAACTTGCTTTGGAGTAGCTTCGGTCATTCGGGTCCTTGCCCGGCTTCGGGCCGATGAACTCGACATAGCCGCCGCCGGCCCGGCCCAGCCGAACGAGTTCGTCGCGATAGGCAAAGCCACTGGCGTCCTTCACGCCTTTGTTGCTTTGGCCGACACTCGGCGAGGTCGGATGAAATACCAGCACGACATTGTAGTCGTATCCGTAGAAATATCCGTCCGGCTCGAAGGTCATCTTGTTGAGCTGGCCATAAGCCTGCTTCTTGGCTTCATCAAGCGACAATTGGCCCTTCTCGACCCGGCTTTGATAGTCCTTCAGTATGGAGATAGCCGTTTCCACTTGCGTGCGCAGCATTTCATAGCGCTCATGGTAGATGGCCGTCGTTGAGGACCGAATCTGAAGGAATGTCAGGCCTGCGAAAGTCGTTATCATGGCTCCAACCAGCAAAAACAGCTGGAGCGAGATTTTCATGTTCTTCATCGATACCCACCGCGCTGAGTTGCTGTCGTACCCGTCGCGAAGACTGGGTCACGTTGGCAACAATTCCTGCGCCTCCTGCGCATCACCGAACGCAACATGCATCCTAGAGCTAAGATTAGATTCTAAATTTAAACAAAAAAATAACTTGCTTAGATGAGCTGTTGGTTTCCGCGCAAAACTGAGCCGGTTATGGAGTGAACCCCTCGGGCTGGACCCGACGCCGTGCTGTCGGCACGCGTGCTCCGATCCTGGTCGAAGCGAAGGCCAATGCCCGCTGGTCGCTGGACTTTGTGCATGACCAGTTTGCCTGCGGCAGACGCTTCCGCGTCCTCAACATTGTCGATGATGTGACGCCCGAATGCCTGGAGCGATCCCGGACACCTCGATCTCCGGTCGACGTGTCGCTCGAGAACTGACGACGCTGATCGAACGATGCGGCAAGCCAGGAATGATCGTTTCCGACAACGGCACCGAACTCACTTGGAATGCCATCCTCACCTGGTCGAAAGATCACAAGGTCGAATGGCACTACATCGCGCCGGGAAAGCCGATGCAGAATGGCTATGTCGAAAGTTTCAACGGGCGCATGCGAGACGAGCTGCTCGACGAAAGCCTGTTCTTCGGCCTCGATCATGCCCGCAGCGCCATTGCTGAATGGGCGGACGATTACAACCCTTTCCGGCCGCACTCATCGCTCGGATACCAAACCCCGGCAGACGTTGCCGGGACCATCGCCGCAACCGGCTCCAACGCTGCGCAAGATGAAAGCTTCGCGTTTCAGCCGGTTGCTCAAACCGCGCCTGTTGGCGTAATCAAAACCGCCGAGGCTCTCTTATGTTCATTTGCAAGCTCCTTCATCATGACTCTTTCCTTTCCGGCCTTGCGGAGGAAAGCACGCATGCTTGAAGCTGTTGAACAAAGGA